>Ga0080064_1002491_pt1 | contig 31065 bp, 31 predicted proteins | sample Subgrocontami54m_FD_69260 | JGI IMG/M metagenome (GOLD analysis project Ga0080064, IMG submission 69260) | Subsurface groundwater microbial communities from S. Glens Falls, New York, USA - GMW46 contaminated, 5.4 m (SPADES assembly) (version 2) ...
CAGAAGGTTGAACCAGGCAGAGTAGCTCATGGCGTCCAGGTAGCGCACCGTCTTGCCGTCCACCGGCCACTCGCGCTCGCGGTGGCGGAAGGCGGGCACGGCGCACACCGGGCAGAGCAGGATGGGGAACCGTTCCATCTGAGAGAGGATTTGCGCGCGCACCTGGTCGCTTTCCAGCCAGGCGGTGAGGAGCTGGTTGCCGGTGAGCGGAGGCTCGGCGGCCACCCGGCCGCGGAATTCGGTGAGGATGGGGCTGAGTTCCGCTTCGTGTCCCGCGAGCATCGGCTCCAACAGCATGCCGCCCGCGACGCCGAAGAGCGTCCACCACAACTGTCGCGCTTTCTCCAGGCCTTCCGGCCGGAAGGGAACGACCTCGTAGCCCTGGCGCTTGAGGGTTTCCGCGGCGGCGCGCACGGCCGCACGCGTTTCCGGGGTCACCGGAGTGCGGCCGTCGTCCTCGAAGAAGCCTATGCGCAGCTTGCGCGCGTCGGAGTCACTCACCGGACGCAAGGGCACGGGAGCGGAGGCGATGTCGGCGGGATCCGGTCCGGCGGTCACTTGGAACATAAGTAGTACGTCGGCAACGGTACGGGCCATGGGGCCGACGACGCCGAGGCGCGTGAAGGGTCCGCCGCTGGGCGGGAAATGGCCGGCGATGGAGATGCGGCCGGGAGTGGGCTTGAGGCCGCAGATGCCGCTGAAGTGCGCGGGCACGCGGATGGAGCCGCCGCCGTCCGAGCCCACGCCCGCCGCCGAGCAGCCGGAGGCGATGGCCGCGGCCTCGCCGCCGCTCGAGCCGCCGGGAGTCCGCGCCAGATCCCAGGGGCTGTTGGTGCGGCCGTAGAGCAGGTTGTCGGTCTCCCAGGCCATCAGCATCTCGGGAGTGTTGGTGGCGCCCAGCACGATAGCGCCCGCGGCCTTCAACCGCTTCACCAGGGACGCGTCCTCGGCGCCTTTGCAGCCGGCGCGCAGCCTGGTGCCCGCCTCGTACGAAAGCCCGGCGACTTCGATGGAGCTTTTGATGCTGATGGGGACGCCGTGCAGCGGTCCCAGTTCGCCGCCGCGGGTGACCTGCGCTTCGGCGGCGCGCGCCGCCTCGAGGGCGCGCTCGGCGTCGAGGGAGATGAAGGCGTTCAGTTTTGGATTGAGCCGCTCGATGCGCGCCAAGTGGGCCTCGACCAGTTCGACGGGAGAAACTTTCTTGCGGCGGACCTGCTCGGCCATCTCCGCCGCGGACAGGCGAGTCAGCTCGCTCATTTCGCCGGCTCCAGAGCGACGGCGAAGGCGTCGAGCGAGAGTGACTGCAGCAGGTTGCGGCGCATGCCGCGCTCGACCTCGTTCAGACCCTGGGCGGCGGCGGCGATCCACTCGAAATCCACGCGCGCGGCCAGGGCGGTCAGTTCCGCAGCCGCGTCGGTGTTGCGGACGAGTTGGGGCGCGCCCGAACGCAGGAAAAGAAGATCCTCCAAAAGGGAATACAGGGTGCGCAGGAGCTGCTGGGTTTTCTCCTTGCCCTCGCCGCCGCGATAGGTTTCGGTGACGCGGAACAAAGGAGTGTGGTCGTCTCCGGCGGCGGCGGAGCGCAGGATGGTGAGCGCGTCCTCGCGGGCTCGGGTGTAGGCGGCCAGGTCGAAGCCGAGCGCGCGGCCCACGGCGCCTTCCGCCAGCCGCGCCACCAGGGCGCGCTGCTTGGCGCTCCACTGCGGGCGCTGAGTGGCCAGGTGCGCTTCGAGCTCCGCAGCAGGCAGCGGCGCCAGCACAAGCGTCACGCAGCGCGAGCGGATGGTGGGCAGTAACTCCCCCGGGTTCTCCGTCAGCAGGAAGAGCGTGGCGTACTCCGGAGGTTCCTCCAAGACTTTCAGCAGAGCGTTGGCGGCTTCCTTCATGAAGGCGGAGGCAGGGAAGATGTACACGCGTTCGCGGCCCTCGCCGGGGCGGAAGTAGATGGTCTCGATGACGCGGCGCACCTGCCCGACCTTGACCAGGCGCTGCGGCGGGTCGGGAGGGACGATGAGCACGTCGGGATGGGTCTGCACGAAGAGGCGTGTGTCCTTGCGGTCGGCTTCGCGCAGGGCCTCGCGGGCTTCGACGGCTTCGGCGAAGCGCGCGTCGAGGTCGTCGGCTTGGGCGATGCGGAGGCAGTTGGCGCAGCGTCCGCAGAAGTCGGGCGCCCCGGCGGGAGGCGCGAGGCAATTCATCGCCTTGGCCAGCATCTGCGCCAGCGTGTACTTGCCGGCGCCGCGCGGGCCGGCCAGCAGAACGGCGTGGGGGAAGCGCGCGGCCGCCAGCATCTCCCGCGCCCGGCCCACCGCTTCGCTGTTTCCGTGGAAATCCTGAAAGCCCATGGCTCGCCGTGTCGCTACGCAGTCTTTGCGGTCCGGAGCAGGCGGGTGCACACCGCCTCGACGATCTCGCCGTGCACGATCTCGATGGGCCGCCGCGCGTCCAGCAGGACCACGCGCTCCGGCTCCCGCTTGGCGATGGCCAGGTAGGCGTTGCGCACGCGCTCGAAGAAGGCGCGGCTCTCCTGCTCGAAGCGGTTCTCGTCGTGAGGGCCGGAGGCCGCGGTGTTGCGGCGGCGGGCGCGGGCCACGCTGGCCGAGACCTCGGAATCCATCAGCAAGGTGAGATCGGGCTGCATGCCGGCGCAGAGAAGCTGGTGGAGCTGGCGGACCGGTTCGCTGCCGACCTTGCGGCCGCCGCCCTGGTAGGCTTCGGTGGAATCGGTGAAGCGGTCGCAGAGGACGAAGCGGCCGGCGGCCAGCGCCGGCAGGATGACCTCGTGCAGGTGCTGGGCGCGGGAGGCGAACATCAGGGCCAGTTCGGCCATGGGGGCCAAGCCGGTGGTGCGCGAGTCGAGCAGCAGGCCGCGGATGGTTTCGCCCGCGGGCGTGCCGCCGGGCTCCCGCGTCAGCACCACTTCGATGCCCCGGGCGCGCAGCACCGAGGCCAGCTTGCCCAACTGCGTGCTCTTGCCGCAGCCGTCCAGGCCTTCGATGGTGATGAACTTGCCGCGCACCTTGGCCGCCATCGGGCCATCATACCATCCGCGGAAGGGGCGAGATTCCCGGCCGGAGAGTGTGCTAGACTCCGCATTTTCCACCCGCCTGCTGGCATGCGTCTCGGCGACGACATTGACGACTACTGCTCGCGCTGCAAGCGCGGCACGGATCACTCCGTGGTGACTGTGGCCGGGGAGAAGGTGCAGAAGGTGCGCTGCCGCACCTGCAACTACGAGCACACCTACCGGCACAACAAGGGCGGCAAGAAAGAGATGACCAAGCGGGAGGCGTTCGACCAGGTGCTGGCCAGCGTTCTGGGAACGCCACCGGTGGAGGAGAAAAAGAGCGGGCGGAAGAAGTAGCCCAGCAACCCAACCTACGTTAGCGCCGAAACCCGCGGCGCGAACGTGGGGCACCCGGCCGATGCTTCGGCCGTCACAGAGCAGTGCAAGTCACTCAGGTCCCCCAAGTCCAAGACCCGGAGAATGAAAATGAAGACCCTTGCAACGCGGAAGGTGCTGGCGCTGTGTGCTCTGTTGTTGGTGGCGTTGCCGGCGATGGCGCGGAAACCGTTGAAGCCGAAAGCCCCGCCTCCTTCTATCGCCATCACCGTGGACGCGAGCGAGGCGCCGCGCCACATCCTGCACGCGCGGCTCACCATCCCGGCGACCCCGGGGGAGATGACGTTCTACTATCCCAAGTGGGTCCCGGGCGAGCACGGTCCCACCGGGCCAATCGCGGAGCTGGCGGGCGTGAAGTTCACGTTCAACGGCCAGCCGCTCGCCTGGCGGCGCGACCTGGTGGATATGTACGCCTTCCTCGTCCAGGTGCCGCAGGCGGCCACGACGGTTGAGGTGACGCTCGACTTCCTGCTGCCTTCGCAGGGGATGTTCTCCGGAGGGGCCTCGGCCAGCGCGCAGATGGGCGTCCTGAGCTGGAACCAGGTGCTGCTCTATCCCAAGGGCTGGACCTCGGACGAGCTTACCTATACCGCCACGCTGCGGCTGCCGGAGGGCTGGAAATACGGCACGGCGCTGGATACGGCGAAGGAATCGCCGCAGGGAGTGGAGTTCGCTCCCGTCTCGCTGACCACGCTGGTGGATTCGCCGGTGATCATGGGGGCGCACTACCGGGTGGCGCCGCTGGCGGCGGGGGAGACGCCGAGCCATGAGATCGACATGGCGGCGGACAGCGAAGTGGCGCTGGAAATGTCCCCCGAGAGCCGCGAAGCCTACAACCAACTGGTGGCCGAGACCGGGGCGCTGTTCGGGGCGCGGCACTACCGGCACTACCACTTCCTGCTCTCGCTGAGCGACAACGTGGCGCACTTCGGGCTGGAGCACCATGAGTCGAGCGACAACCGCATCGGCGAGCGCTCACTGGTGGATGAGAACCTGCGCAAGGCTTCCGCGGGGCTGCTGCCGCACGAGTTCGTCCATAGCTGGAACGGCAAGCACCGCCGCCCCGCCGGCCTTGCCACTCCCGACTATCAGCAGCCCATGAAGACCGATCTGCTGTGGGTGTACGAAGGCCTGACGACGTATCTGGGCGGAATCCTGACGGCGCGCAGCGGGTTGGAGACGCCGGAGCAATACCGGGAAGACCTCGCCCTGGTTGCGGCGGAGCTCGACAACCGGCCGGGGCGCACCTGGCGTCCGCTGGCCGATACCGCAGTGGCGGCGCAGACCCTCTACGGCGCGCCGTCGGAGTGGTCGTCGTGGCGGCGCGGCGTGGACTTTTACGACGAAAGCGACCTCATCTGGCTGGAGGCCGACGTCACCCTCCGTCAGCTCAGCCACGGCCAGCGCTCGCTCGACGACTTCTGCCACCGCTTCCACGGCGGGCAGAGCGGCCCGCCTGCGCTCAAGACCTACACCTTCGAGGACGTGGTGAACACGCTCAACGAGGTGGCGCCCTACGACTGGAAAGCGTTCCTGACGGCGCGCCTGAACTCCACCAGCCCGCGCGCGCCGCTGGGCGGGATTGAGGGCGGCGGCTGGAAGCTGGCATACAACGAGACCCTTCCCGGACAGCAGCAGGCGCGGGAAAGCACCCGACAATACATTGACGTCAGCTACTCGCTGGGCTTCCGCGTGAACAATGGCGGGGGCGTCCTGGACGTGATCCCCGGCACTCCGGCGGCCGAGGCCGGGTTGGCTCCGGGAACGAAGATCCTGGGCGTGGACGGACGCCGCTGGAATCCCAGCCGCTCCCCCAATCTATTGCGCGAGGCCATCCGCGCGGCCAAGGGCCGCTCCCAGCCGCTGCGGCTGCTGGTGGAGAACGCCGACTACTACAAGACCATCGAGATCAACTACCACGGCGGCGAGCGCTATCCGCACCTGGAACGCGACGCTTCGAAGCCCGACCTGCTGGGAGAGATCATCAAGCCGCACGCGACGAGCGGCCCCTGAAGGCAGGATTGTGTCTTGATTGTGTAGGCCCGGCTCTCCGAGCCGGGCGGTGCTGCGGCCTGGACAGGGCACGGGTCGAAGACCCGTGCCTACACGAGAAGGGTGGGAGGGAGACTCAGTCTTCGGTGACGCCGGCGAAGAGGTCGGTCTCGTTCTCCATCTTGCGCGGAGTGCTGGTGGCCGCCAAGTGGAAGAACTCCGACTGGCCGCGGGCGCGCACGGCAGCCTCGAAGCGCGGGAAGATGGGCGACTGGCTGGTGTGGGCACGGAAGGCGGCGATCTTGGTCTCGACGTGCTCGGCGATGTCAATGATGGCGGTGGCCGGGGCGAGCGCGACCGGCTGGCGGTCGGGCAGCGTGAACAGCGCGGTGGCGTAGTAGAGCTTCTGCGGACGATGGGGCGCGACGCCGTCCGAGAGCTGTTCGGGGAAGCGGTCGGTGCGCGGGGCGGAATGGAAGGCCATGGTGGCGAACAGCGAGGCCATGGCGTGGTCGGTGTGGCCGGTGATGGCGCCCTCGGGGCCGAAGGTCAGGACCACCTGCGGGCGGATCTTGCGCATGCGCACCGTGAGGCCGGCGACCACGGCGCGGTAGTCCACGCGGTCGAGGCCGCCGTCGGGATAGTCAAGCACCTCGCCGCAGGTGATCTTGAGAAGCTCGCAGGAGACGGCGAACTCCTTGCGCCGCATGGCGGCCAGCTCCTTACCCGATGCCGTGCCGCCGCGGTTGGTGGCTGCCTGGCCCGGCGTCAGGCAGATGACGTAGGTTTCGACGCCGCTCAGCCGGTAGCGCAGCAGCGAGCCGCCGAAGCCACCGGCTTCGTCATCGGGATGAGCGGTCACGCACAGCAGCCGTCGCACAGTTCGTCCCTCCGGAAAAAACTTTGGCTACGGTGAGAAAAGATGCCCGGCCCCGAGCCTCCGCTTCATTTAATCACGGCGGAGCGGGAGGGCGGCAGCTTCGGCGTCCTCGGCATCTTTTTCCCGCAGCATGAACTCCAGGAGCTCCTGCGGGCGGGTGGAGTCCCACACGGGCGCGAACGACTGGCGGTGCATGGGCGAAGGCCCATGCAAGGCCAGGCTCTCCAGATGCTGGGGCGTGCCGTAGCCCTTGTGCGCGGCCAGGCCGTACTGGGGGAAGACGCCGTCCCATTGGCGGAGCAGGCGGTCGCGCTCGACTTTCGCCAGGATGGAGGCGGCGGCCACGGAGGCGCTGCGGGCGTCGCCGTGGATGATGCGCGTCTGCGAGCCGGCCCAGTCGAGGACCATGGCGTCCACCAGCAGGTGGTCGGGAGGGAGCGCGAGCCGGGCGACGGCCTGGCGCATGGCCAGCCGCGAGGCCTGGTAGATGTTGATGCGGTCGATCTCAGCGGCGTCCACTTCGGCCACGGCGCAGGCCAAGGCGCGTTCACGGATGCATACCGCCAGGTCCTCGCGGACTTTTTCAGGGAGAAGCTTGGAATCGCGCAGGCCGCGGATGGGGCGCTCCGGGTCGAGGATGACGGCGGCAGCCACCACCGGGCCGAAGAGCGAGCCTCGTCCGGCTTCGTCCACGCCGGCCACGCGGCGCGCGCCCGCCTGCCACGCCTGGCGCTCGAAGCGCAGAGTGCAGCGGAGCCGTTTGAGGAAACGAAGTTTTCTGGCGGCGGGAGAGAGGGAATCGGCTTCGAGTTGGAGTCTGGCTGGCGCCAAGGCGACGCGGTGCAGGTTGCTGGTGCACAGTGTCGCCCGGATCCGGAAATCCTGCAACGAAAATCCCTACTCGGCGCGCTCGGTCTCGCGCAGGCGAGCGGCCTTGCCCTTGAGGCCGCGCAGGTAGAACAGACGCGCGCGGCGGACGCGGGAGGAACGCACCACTTCCACCTTGTCGATGACCTTGGAATGCAGAGGGAAGATGCGCTCCACGCCCTGCCCGAAGCTGACCTTGCGCACGGTGAAGCTGCCGTGGGGGCCGCGGCTGCGAGCGATGACGGTGCCCTCGAAGGCCTGCAGGCGTTCCTTGTCGCCCTCCCGGATCTTCACGTGGACGCGGACGGTATCGCCCGCGGCGAACTCCGGCAGGTCGGTGCGCCGCAGTTTGGCGGCGATCTTTTCCATGATGGCGTTGTTGGACATTGTCTTTCCTCTCGTCCTAAGTTTTTCCTTGCTGGATTCCGGCCAGCAGGCTCCGGTCTTCCTCGCTGAGCGCGGCCCCTTCGAGCAGTTCGGGGCGGTTGCGCAGCGTCTTCTCCAGCGCGCGGCTGCGGCGCCAGCGGCGGATCTGGTCGTGGTTGCCCGAAACCAGAACCTCCGGAACGCCCAGCCCGCGAAACTCCGCCGGCCGGGTGTAGTGCGGGTAATCCAGCAGCCCGCCGGAACTACAAGTCGAATTCGGACCCGCTCCCGGCGCAGCCGGCTCCGGCTGCGTCCCGGTAAAACTTTCCTGCCGCGCCGAAGCCTCGTTCCCCAGCGCCCCGGGGATGAGCCGGGTGACCGCGTCCACGACGATGGCGGCAGCCAGTTCGCCGCCGCTGAGCACGTAATCGCCGACCGAAACCTCGCGGTCGGCCAGGAACTCGCCGACGCGCTCGTCCACGCCCTCGTAGCGGCCACAGATCAAAGTCAAACGCTCCAGTCCCGCCAACCGCTCCGCCATGCTCTGGTGGAACAACTGGCCCTGCGCCGAAAGCAGCACCACCGATTCCTTGGCCGCGCCCGACAGCCGCGCCTCCCGCGGCGCCACCTGCAACGACTCGGCGCACTCGAAGATGGGCTCGGGCTTGAGCACCATCCCTTCGCCGCCGCCGAAAGGCCGGTCATCCACGGTGCGGTGCCGGTCGTGGGCGAAAGCCCGCAGGTCGTGCACTGTAACCGTAACCAGCTTCGCCTCACGCGCCCGGCGCACGATGCCGTGCTCCAGAGGCCCACGAAAAAACTCGGGGAAAATCGTAAGAATCTCGAACTTCATTTTGTGCGGCCGCGCCGGCCGCCCGCGCGCCCGGCGTCCCGCTGCGCCCGCTTCTCCTCATCCGTCAGCGGCGCTCCGATCTCCAGCATCCCCGCCGGAAGCCGCAGCGCCACGCGCCGAAGCTCCACGTCCACGCCCTCCACATACTCCGCGGCGAAGGGGATCAGGTGCTCCCCAGCCTCCGACTTCACCAGCAGCAGCGGCGCCTCACCGGCGCCGAACTGGACCTCGGCGATCACCCCCAGCGTGCGCCCGCGGTCGAGCACGTCACAGCCGATCAGGTCACTGACGTACGCCGCATCCCGGGGCAGCGGCGCGCGTTCCTCGCGCGGGATCTGGAGCTCGCAGCCGGCGAGCGCCTGAGCCTGCTCGATGGAATCCACGCCGCGAAACTTCAAAACCACGCGGCCCTTGTGGAGCCAGTGCGCTTCCAACTGCAACTCGCGGCGTCCGGCCGAATCCAGTGCAAACAGCCGCCGGCGCTCCGCGAAGCGCTCGGGAAAATCGGTGAGAAGCTCGGCGGCCACTTCGCCGCGGCGTCCCTGGCTGCGGACCACGCGCGCCACGGTGACGAAGTCGCTCTCCGCCACCTTATTCCAGGATCTCCAGGGTGAAGCGCTTGTGCAGCTTCATGCCCGCGGCGCCCAGGATGGCGCGCAGGGAGCGCGCGGTGCGTCCCTGCTTGCCGATAACCTTGCCCAGGTCGTTGGGACCGACGCGCAACTCCAGCACCGTGCCCTGCTCGCCCTCCATCGTCTGCACGGAAACCTGTTCCGGCTCGTCGACCAGCGCTTTCGCGATCTGCTCGACCAACATCCGGATATCCCCACCCTGCTCGCTGGTCATGCGCGACTCCTGGGATGGCGTGGGACCGGCCCTTGGGATGTGTCGGCGGAAGAAGCTTCCTAGGCGGCCGTTCCCGCAGGGGCGGGCTCGGGCTTGGAGAGCAGCTTGCCGACTCTTCCGGACACCTGCGCGCCCTTGGACTGCCAATACTCGATGCGGTCGCGCTTCAGCTCGACGTGGGCCGGGCTGGTGCGGGGATTGTAGGTCCCCACCACCTCCAGCGCGCGGCCGTTGCGCGCGCGCTCCTTCTCGATGACGACGATCCGATAATGAGGCTGCTTGCGGGCGCCGACGCGCGCCAGCCGTATCATCAACACTGTAAGGGTTCTCCCTTTCCTGCGGTTTCCCGAGAGTTAAGACAATCGTTGATTATCGCGTAAATACTGGCGTTTGGCAACTGCGGGGCTACCGGGCGCGCAGGCGCTGGAGCAGCTCGGCGGGCTCGGCGCGGAGCATGTGGTCGGCGTCGGCAAAGGCGTAGAGCACGGTGCCGTCGCGCTCGAGGATGTAGGTGGCGGGGAGGGGCAGCTCCCAAGAACTGTCGCCGTTCGAGTTTGGCAGGTTGATGAAGATGCTGCGGTAGAGCTGCTCCAGCTCCTGCGGCAGGCGGTACACCAGCCCGAACTGCCGCGCCACACGGTTGCCGGGGTCGCTGAGGACAGGGAAGCGGAGCTCGTGCTGGTCGGCGGTGAAACTGGTGTGCTTCACGGTCTGCGGCGAGATGGCGATGAGCGACGCTCCAGCGGCTTGGATTTGCGGCAGGACCGCTTGGAGCGACTCCAGTTCCGCCACGCAGTAGGGGCACCAGCGCCCGCGGTAGAAACTGACGACCAGGCGGCCGCGGGCGAGCGCATCGGCCGAGCGGAAAGTCTTGCCGTCGCCATCCGCCAGTTCGAACTCGGGCGCTTGGGCGCCGACTGGAAGGACACGCTCGGCGATTCCGGACTGGCGCAGCTCCTCGATGGCCCGTTCGGTGATGGCCAGCTTCTCCGCCGGGACGTACTTCTTGGTGTTCGCCTGGATCTCCTCCAGGCGCGCGCGCAGGGTGACGTGCGCCGTGGTTTCCACTTCCGGGTTGGAGCCGCGCCACTTCATGGAAGAAAGTAAAAAGGAAAAAGTAAAAAGGAAAAAGTAAAGACCGGAAACTCCATCCGGGTCGTTTCCGCCAGCGGGTTTTCCTTTTTCCTTTTTCCTTTTTACTTTTTCCTTTCTATCTTTGCCTCATCATCCCCGCCAGGCCGCGGCCGAATCCCGGCTTGCCCATGGACTTGAACATCTTTCGCATCTGAGCGTACTGGCGCAGCAGGTGGTTCACCTGCTGGACGGTGGCGCCGGAGCCGCGGGCGATGCGCTTGCGGCGGCTGCCGTTGATGACCTCGTGGTGCTCGCGCTCGTACGAGGTCATGGAGTTGATGATGGCCTCCACGCGCAGCAGCTCGCGCTCGTCGATCTGGTCCGCGGCCTTGTTCAGCCCCTGGAAGGGCCCGACGCTGGGCAGCATCTTGGCGATGCTGGAGAGTGACCCGAGCTTCTTCACCTGGCGCAACTGGTCGCGGAAGTCGGCGAGGGAGAAGCCGCCGCCGGTGATGGCCTTGGCGGCAAACTCCGCGGCCTTCTTTTTGTCGATGTGCTCTTCCGCCTTCTCGATGAGGGAGAGGACATCGCCCATGCCCAGGATGCGGCCGACGATGCGGTCGGGATGGAAGGGCTCGAGGGCGTCGTACTTCTCGCCCACGCCCAGGAACTTGATGGGCTGGCCGGTAACGTGGCGGATGGAGAGCGCGGCGCCGCCGCGGGCGTCGCCATCCATCTTGGTGAGGATGACGCCGGTGAGCGCCAGCTTCTTGTGGAACTCGTCGGCGGAGCGCACGGCGTCCTGGCCGGTCATGGAGTCGGCGACGAAGAGGATCTCCTGCGGGTTGAGCAGGCGCTTGAGCGACTGCATCTCCTCCATGAGCTGCTGGTCGATGTGCAGGCGGCCGGCAGTGTCCACGATGACCACGTCGCAGCCGCTGGTGACCGCCTCGCGGCGGGCTTCCTTGGCCAGCCTTTCGACGGTGGCGGTGTTGGCCTCGCCCACCTGGCCTTCGTAGAGGTTGGCTTTCACCGCCTCGGCGACGATCTTCAGCTGCTCGCGCGCCGCCGGGCGGTAGACGTCCACGCTCACCAGCAGCGGGCGGCGCCCGTTCTTCTTCAGCCAGGCCGCCAGCTTGCCCGAGGTGGTGGTCTTGCCCGAGCCTTGCAGGCCGGCCATCAACACGATGGTGGGCGGCTGCGAGGCGAACTTCAGCTTGGCGGTGTCTTTGCCCAGGAGGGCGATGAGTTCGTCGCGGACGATCTTGACCACCTGCTCGGCGGGGGAGAGTGAGGTCATCACCTCCTGGCCGACGGCCTTGGCGCGGATGGCGTCGAGCAATTGCTGGACCACACCCTGGTGGACGTCGGCCTCAAGCAGCGCCACGCGCAGCTCGGCCAGCGCCTCGCCGATATTCTCCTCGTTGAGCGTTCCCTGGCCGCGCAGGTTCTTGAAGGCGCGCTGGAGCTTGTCGGTGAGGTTCTCAAACATGGCGACACATCATTCTACCAGCCGGAAGATTGTGCCTCGCCCGTGCGTCCCCGAGCGTGTCGTTGCCGGAAAGGGAAGCGAATATACTGAAGGGCGGGAGTGCGATGGACTAGGAAAACCAGGCCTGAAGAACTCCCTTCAGCTTACCGAATGCACCGTCGGTGCATCGGTCGGTACTTACATTTTCAGCGAGTTCGCCATACATCGCTGATGATCGTGGTTTTCGCACAAATCTCAGGACGCTTTCTACAGCCTCCTTGGGACGGTGGGGTTTCGGGTCGTCTGCTGCCCAGAGCTCGCGTGCTCTTAACCAATCGCGAAGAGCGGTCTCTTGGTTCTTCCATCCTAAGGCGACTGGAACATGCGGTGAATCACCCCAGACCCACATCTCTAGCTCCGGATCGATCACTATACAAGCCGACCTGCCATTCCAGCCCGAACCTTTTAGTCGTTCTTCGACGCGTGTCTCAAGCTGTTCGCGCGTGTCAGATTCTCTCCCACATCCTTCTCTATCGAATATGACCAGAGCGAACTTGTGACTCAGGTTAAACGGGCGTAGGAACGCCTCCGCCCTGAGTAAGCAACCGGGGTCTTTTTCAGGATGTGCGTAAAGGTCGAAATCAACAGCTTTCACGCCCAGCGCGGAATGGCGTTTCAACAAACCCTTAATCGCAAACTCCATGTTCTTATCTGCGACTAGCACCACCAGATCCTTTATCGCGATGCCGTTCGTCACCCAAGAACTCCTGCTGCAAAGAGGGAGCCCAGATTCGTTTCCCCCCGCCAGTGCTTTAGAGCCGGGTGTTCGCTACCCGTAACGATATCCGTAGCACCCTCAGAGGTCTTTGCGAAACACAATACTTTACCCACCTCAACGGTGCTAAGGATTACCGGCGAATGTGTAGCCAGAAGGATTTGAGCATCGTATACAGAGCACAATGACTGGAACATCGTCTCGACAGCTCGCGGGTGAATTCCGTTTTCGGGTTCTTCTATTAGGTACACGCCGCGAAAATCTGGCAAGTATGCAGGTATTGTGAGCGCGAGCAGCCTCAAGGTTCCGTCAGATGCCATCCAAGACGGTACCTGCAAGCCGTTCTTGTACCTCAGTACCAAATAGCGATGGCGATCGTCTGGCCGCAGTATGGTTCGGATTCCTTCCAGGTCGGGGAGCGCGGTTCGCAAGTGGGAGATCCAGTCAGCGAAGCGCTCTGGAGACCGCGACTCGAGTTCGGCAATCACCCATGGAAGGTTAGAGCCATCTGGCTTGAAGCCGCGGACTTGTCCCGGCGGGCTAGCCTTTCGAATCAGCAGGCTATTCAGAATAATCTGCTGAATCCCGCTCGCAAGTAAACCCTTCAGCCAAGTTGCTACGGGGAACTTTGACTCGTCCTCGGGCAGGTTCCCGAGCGCGCTTTTGCGGTTGCCGAGCTTGAACGAATGGTCCCAACCTTTTCCGGTTTCGTCGTAGAAGTTGTCATTTCCATCCGCAACTTTGTTGAGGACCGTCTTGCTCTTCTTTGCGCCCTTTACGGAAAGCAACGAGTGAGGGGCAATTGGCGAGGAAGGAAAGAGCTCAGCATGGGCCTCGACAGGCATCGTCGCTTCCCTTAGGAGCGCTTTCTCCGCAAGGATGGAGACCTCTTCTGTGTCCTCGTGGAGTCCTAGCTGCACCTCATATCGAATGACCCTGTATTGTCCGCCAGGCAGGAGTCGAAGGCGGTCCTCAGGAATTTTAGCCTCGATTGCTAATTCAAGTGTGGATCCCTGCCCACACCATATGAGATCGGCAAAGTTTTGGGTTCTCTCGGAGATTGCCTCGTCAAGCCCTTCTGATACCAATTTCCCCAAGAGCGCTGGAACATCTAGAAAGGCTGTCTTACCACTCGCATTGGGTCCAACCAAGACATGAAAGGAATCCAAGGGGCGGCGTATGTACCGCAAGGAACGAAAGCGCAGTGCCTCCACGAGGGTAATCAAAGTTGCTCCTGTCTTACGCCCTTGCTCTTGAACACTAGCCCCGGCAGATTCTCCACGTTCTCGCGCATCTTGTCTACTGCGTGAACGCCTCCCGCGCCGCCGCCACCGTGTTGCAGTGGATGGTGACCGTATCCTCGACCCGGCGGGCGTAGCCGCCGGCGCAGGTGACCATCACTGGCAAGCCGCGGGCGCGGGCGACCTGGAAAATCAGCGCGTCTCGTTGTTTCAGCCCGTCGAGGGTGAGCGCCAGGCCGCCGAGCTGGTCGTCGCGGTAGGGATCGGCGCCGGCCAGGTAGCAGAGCAGGTCGGGCCGGAACTGGCGCAGGCCGGAGCTGAGCGCGTTGTCCAGCCAGGCCAGGTAGTCGCTGTCGCCGGCGCCGTCGGGAAGGTGGACGTCGATGGAAGACGGCGGCTTCCACGCCGGGTAGTTGTTCGCCTGGTGCAGGGAGATGGTGAACACATCTCCCGCAGCCGCCTGCGGACGCTGGTGCTCGCCCAGAGTGGCGGGCGAGAACGAAGGCAGCGCGGCGGGCGCTCCGGCGGGCTGCGCGAAGATGGCGGCGGTGCCGTTGCCCTGGTGGACGTCGCAATCCACGGTCATGGCGCGCGCGATCTTCTTCTCCTTCTGCAGGCGGCGGATGGCCACGGCCACGTCGTGGATCATGCAGAAGCCCTCGCCGTGGTTGGGGAAGGCGTGGTGGAAGCCGCCGCCCAGGTTGAAGGCCACGCCGTCTCGCAGCGCGTGCTCGGCCGCCAGGATGGAGCCGCCCGCGGCCAGCCAGAAGGCGCGCACCAGCTCCGGCGAGTACGGGATCTCGAGCAGCAGTTCCTCCTGATCGGAGAGCGTGCCGGTCTGGAGCTTGCGGACGTAGTCGGCGGTGTGCACCAGCAGGATGTCGTCGTCCGAGGCCGGCTGCGGCTCCAGGAAGTCCTCCGGCGCGGCCAGGCCCGTTTCCAGCAGCCGCTGGTGGATGAGCCGGTACTTCTGGGCGGGGAAGACATGCGCGCCCAAGGGCAGGTAGTAGCCGTCGCTGTAGACCAGCTTAAAGGGCAGCATGGCGTAAGGAAGAGGGTAGCCGGGTCCCGTGGAAACACAAAATCCCTCAAAATAAACACGTCCCGGACGGAACTCTTTGGCCCGGATCGCGTTTCTACCATTGAGGGTGAGGAATCATAGGGAAAGAGGAGAGAGTTATGACAAGAAAGTGGATGGGAATCGCGGCAGCGGCGCTGCTGGTGCTGGGCAGCGGGTCGGTGGCCTTTGCCAAGTACGCAGGACGCGCTGGACACATGGGCCACATGGGGATGTTCGGCGAATGGAAGATGGCGCAGCTCGAAGCCCGGCTGAAGCTGACGCCGGATCAGTCCAAGCAGATGCGCGACATCGTCGGCGCGCGGCGCGAGAAGCTGATGAGCGACTTCGACGCCGGACGCGACGACCGCCAGGCCCTGGTGCGGGAGATCTTCAAGGACAATCCCAGCCAGGCGGAGATCCAGAAGCGGGTCTCGGCACTCCAGGAGCGGCACAACGCCATGTTGAGCCAGCTAGTGGCTTCGGGCCAGGACTTCAACAAGACGCTGACCCCGGAGCAGCGCGCGGAGATGCAGAAAATCATCGACGAGCACGTCCAGGTGGGCGACAAGATGCGCGAGCATCGGCGCCACCGCATGATGGAGGGTGAGGGCCAGCCGGAGTCCAAGCCCGGACCCAAGTAAACAGGACAGGTTGCGACCGAGAGCCCGCTGCGGCGGGCTCTTTTTTTGCGCCGGGCGTCAGGAGGAGGAGGACTGAGGCTGGGCGCGCAATCGCACCCACAGGAGATTGAGGAGCGCGATGACGGCGGTGGCGGCGAGAATGATGACCTCGGTCTTACCGATGCCGCTCACCAGGACCAGTGAGAACCCGATGCCCAGGAGGGCCATCAGGGTCCCGGCGGGCAGGCGAAAGCGCGCGGCTTCGGGCTGCTTGCGGCGCAACGCGATGAGGGCCGCGCAGGTGAGTCCGTAGTAGAAGAGCCGCGCCGCGGTGGAGAGCGCGACGTTCCAGCGGAACGTGCCGTACACCGCCAGTCCCCACATCAGCGACGCCCACAGGACGATGGAGACATTGGGCGTGCGGAAGCGCGGGTGGATGGCGGCGAAGACCGCGGGGAGGTCGTGATTTTCCGCCATGGCGTAGGGGATGCGCGGCCCGGCCAGCATCATGGCGCTGAGGTATCCGTAGAGCGAGACCAGCGCCCCCGCGGTCACCAGCAGCGCGCCGGGGCCGTGAAGGAAGATGCGGGCTGCGTCCGCCAGCGGCGCCTTGGTCTCGGCGGCGTTGGGCAGCGAGTAGACCACCACCACCTGCACCAGGGTGTACAGCACCGTCACCACCAGCAGCACGCTGAAGAGGGCGAAGGGCGCGTCGCGCTGCGGGTCCTTGGCTTCGCCCATGGGAGTGAGCGCGGATTCGAAGCCTCCGTAGGCGAACACCAGCAGCAGGGTCGCCTGCACCCAGTCGCGCCAGGAGGGAGGAACGGCGACGGCGGGCGGCGGCGCACTGGGGCTATGCGTCATCAGCCAGAAGCCGCCCACGGCGATGAAGGCGACCAGGGTCGCGATCTTGGCGACGGTGGAGACGTTGCTGAGCCACGCTCCCGCGCTGACGCCGCGGTAGTTCACCACCGCCAGCACGCCGATGAGCAGCGTGAGGACGGCGAGGCGTCCGGCTGGAGCCTGCGCGCCCGGCCAGAATTCTCCCAAGTAATCGACGAACAGGTTGGTGGCGGCGGCGGGCGCGGTCACGCGCGCCAGCCAGAAGAGCCATCCCATCAGGATGCCGACCGGGCGGCCGAAGGCGGTGCGCGCGTAAAGATACGGCCCGCCGGCGGCGCTGAATTGCGAGGCGACCTCGGCGAAGCAGCCCATCAACGCCACCATGCCCAGCGCGGTCAGCAGATAGGCCAGCGGGCTGGCGCGGCCGATGAGCCCCGCGATGGTCGAGGGCAGGCCGAAGATGCTCGAGCCGATGATGGAGTTCAGCACTAGCGCCGCCAGGCTCCAGCGGCCGATGGCGCGCACCAGTTGGGTTGGTTTCTCTTCGCTCACGAGCGGCGAGAGAGTATCACTTTTCAGGGAACCCTACCCTCGGTGAGAATACCTTGGGGCGAAATCGGAGCACGGGCGGGGTAGAGGTCCTTCGACTTGGCCGTCGTCCCGCAAGGCGGAACTCCGGCCTCGCTCAGGATGACAAGTCAAAATCAAAATCAGAATCAACCGCAAGGTCCTTCGCCCCGACAGGTCGGGGCTCAGGATGACAAATCAAAGGCAAAGTCAAAGTCAAAAGCAACCGCAAGGTCCTTCGCCCCGACAGGTCGGGGCTCAGGATGACAAATCAAGACCAACCGAGGAAGGGGAGCCGGACGCTTCTAGCGCTTCTTGTCCTTAGCCGTCGGCGGGGCGGGCGGAGCGACGCTGCGCCGGATGGGGACGATGGCGCCGCGGGCAGGGTCGGCCTGCGCGCTGGCGCGGGTGAGCACTTCCTTCTGGATGTAGGCGACGAACTCCTGCATCTGGCGCTGCATCTCCTCCATGCGCTCGCGCATCTCCAGGATGATGGCCATGCCGGAGATGTTCACGCCCAGGTCGCGCGCCATCGAGAGGATGAACTCCAGGCGCTCCAGGTCCTGCTCGGTGTAGAGGCGGGTGTTGCCCTCGGTGCGCGAGGGCTTGAGCAGCCCCTCGCGCTCGTAGAGACGCAGGGTCTGGGGATGGATGCTGTACATCTCGGCGACGGCGCTGATCATGTATGCGCCCTGCCGTTTCCGCTTAGCCATGAGTTCCCTCGATCAAACCTGCTTCCATAGCTCCGCCCGCGGATCTTCCGGATTCAGCTTGGCCAGCTCGCGCAGGATTTCTTTCGAGCGCTCGTCACGCACCGCGGGCACGACGAGCCTGACCTCGACGATCTGGTCGCCGCGCGCGCCGTTGCGAGTGGCCGAGGGCACGCCCTTCTCGCGCAGGCGCAGGCGCTTGCCGGTGGGCGTCCCCGGGGGGATCTTCACCTCGGCGCGGCCGTCGATGGTCGGGACCTCGATCCTGGCGCCCAGAGCGGCTTCGGTGGCGGAGACAGGGACGGTGAGGTGGATGTCGTCGCCGTCGCGGTGGAAGACCGGGTGCTCGCCGGCGCGGATGATGATGTAGAGGTCGCCGGCGGGGCCGCCCAGGATGCCGGCGTTGCCCTTGCCGGGAAGACGGATGCGCTGGCCGTCGCGCGTTCCCGGCTTGAGGCGCACTTCGAGAGGCTCGCTGCGGTGGATGGAGCCTTCGCCGTGGCAGAAGCCGCACGGCGTCCGCGCTTTGCCGAGGCCGCCGCAGCGTGGGCACTGCAGGTTGAACTTCATGCGCCCGCTGGTCTGCGTGACCTGGCCCGAGCCGCGGCATTCCGGGCACGTCCCGCTGCTCTGGAGGTACCCCTGGCCGTGACAGTGCGCGCAGGCCTCGCTGTGGCTGATGTTCACGCGCACCACGCCGCCGCGGATGGCCTGCCAGAAGTCCACATGGACCTGATACTCCAGGTCGCTGCCGGCGACGGGGCCGGAGGGCTCGGCGCCGCGTCCGCCGCTGAAGATCGAGGAGAAGATGTCGCGGAAGCTGCCGCCGCCGCGTTGGGCGCCGGGTTCGGAGAAGTCGAAGCCGCCGAAGTCGAAAGGGACGCCCTGGGCGCGGCCTCCGCCGCCTCCGGGCGCGCCACCGGGGAATCCGTAGCCGCCGCGGGCCGCGGCCTCGGCGGCCGCCGGATCGATCTGGTCGGAGTAGAAGCCCAGTTGGTCGTAGACCTTGCGCTTCTTGGGGTCGCTCAGGACGTCGTTGGCTTCGGAAAGGGTCTTGAACTTCTCCTCGGCCGTCTTGTTGCCGGGATTCAGGTCGGGGTGGTATTTGCGCGCGAGCTTCTTGAAGGCCTTGCGGATGTCCTCGGTGCTGGCGGTCTTCTTTACTCCGAGGGTGCCGTAATAGTCTTTGGTCGCGGTTGGCATAGCTCCTTCGCTGCGCTCAGGATTTCGCCTGCGGGCTCCCGCTTGGCTGCGCCTCGCTCACGCCCGCAAGGCGGCTCAACTTGCGGATGTCCTCGGTGCTGGCGGTCTTCTTTACCCCGAGGGTGCCGTAATAGTCTTTGGCGGCGGTTGGCATGGTTCGTGTGGCACAGCCGACCCCGGCTGTGCGCTAGGGCTTCTCCTTGTCCTTCTGCGGCACGCGGGTGGCCTGCCAGGCCACCACCTGCCAGCGGCCGTTGCGCTTCAGGAACGTCCCCGTGTTGCGGTAGTAGTGGGTCTCGGTCGAACCGTCCTTATTGGTCAGGTGCTGGATGAGGCGGAAGTTCATGACCGCCATGTTGCCGTAGGCGTGGACGGTGATGTCGTCGGCGTCGTAGGCAGTCTTGGGGGCGTCGGGCTTGGGCGGCTCGTCGAGCGATTTGAGGATGTCCGCCTTGATGATAGTGACGCCCGCCGAGCGGGTATAGATGAGGTCGTCGGCGAAGAAGCGGTCGTAGACCGAATTGTCGTTCTTGCTGACGCCGGTTAGGAACTGGTGGAGCAGGGCGGTGAGTTGGTCGGCGGTGGATTGTTTGGCGGCGAGGCAGGGAAGGGCGAGAGCCACCACCAGCGCGAGCAGAGTCAATTTACGCGGCATTTACGTCACCTCGGTGTTGGCTCTAAACATCCCGAGCGAAGCGAGGGAACCCTACCCTCTTAACCGGCCTTCATGGCCAGGCAGGGCTCCCTCCGGCTTCGCCGTCGGGATGTAAGGCAAAACCCCAGCCAGGGCGAAGGCGCCTCGCGGTTGCCGGCGAGACGCCGGCGCTACTCGCTCACTTCTTTTCCTCCACGTCCACGTACTCGGCGTCGATGACGCCCTCGTCCTTCTTCTTGTCCGAGGCGGCTTCGCTGTGCGGTTCGCCCCCGGGAGCGTCGGGGCCGCCCTGCGGCGCGGCAGCCTTGTACATCTGCTCCGCCAGCTTGTGGGAAGCGGCGGTGAGGCGGTCGCGGGCGGAGTTCATGGCGTCCGCATCCGTTCCCTCGAGCGCCTTCTTGGCCTCGGCCAGGGCGGACTCGACCTCCGACCTCTCCGAGCCGGAGATCTTGTCGCCCTGCTCCTTCAGCATCTTCTCGATGTTGTAGACGAGCGAGTCAAGGTGGTTGCGGGCCTCGACCTCCTCGCGCCGCTTCTTGTCCTCCTCGGAGTGGGCGTCGGCGTCCTTAGCCATGCGCTCCACCTCTTCCTTGGAGAGGCCGGAAGAAGAGGTGATGGTGATCTTCTGGTCCTTCCCGGTAGCCACGTCCTTGGCGTTGACGTTCAAGATGCCGTTGGCATCGATGTCGAAGGTGACCTCGATCTGCGGCACGCCGCGCGGCGCGGGCGGGAGGCCCGTCAGGTGGAACTTGCCCAGGGTGCGGTTGTCGCGCGCCATGGGACGCTCCCCTTGCAGCACGTGCACCTCGACCGAGGTCTGGCTGTCGGCCGCGGTGGAGAAGGTTTCCGTCTTCTTGGTAGGAATGGTGGTGTTGCGCGGGATCATTCCCGTGGCCACGCCGCCCAGGGTCTCGATGGAGAGGGTGAGCGGGGTGACGTCGAGCAGCAGCAGGTCCTTGACCTCGCCGCCCAGCACGCCCGCCTGCACCGCCGCGCCGATGGCGACCACTTCGTCGGGGTTCACGCCCTTGTGCGGCTCCTTGCCGAAGAGGTCCTTCACCAGCGCCTGGATGCGCGGCATGCGGGTCTGCCCGCCCACCAGCACCACTTCGTCGATCTTCTTGGTGTCGATGCCGGCGTCCTTCATGGCCTGCTTGCAGGGGCCGACGGAGCGCTGGATGATGTCCTCGACCAGCTGCTCGAGCTTGGAGCGCGAGAGCTTTTTCACCAGGTGCTTGGGCCCGGCGGAGTCGGCGGTGATGAAGGGCAGGTTGATCTCGGTCTCCAGGGTGGTGGAGAGCTCGATCTTTGCCTTTTCCGCGGCGTCGCGCAGGCGTTGCATGGCCATCTCATTGCCCTTGGCGCGCAGGTCGAGGCCTTCGTCCTTCTTGAACTCCTCGGCAAGCCAGTCCACGATGCGCTGGTCGATGTTGTCGCCGCCCAGGTGGGTGTCGCCGTTGGTGGACTTCACCTCGACCACGCCTTCGCCGACCTCCAGGATGGAGACGTCGAAGGTGCCGCCGCCAAAGTCATAGACGGCGATGGTCTCGTCCTTCTTCTTGTCCAGGCCGTAGGCGAGCGCGGCTGCCGTGGGCTCGTTGACGATGCGCTTCACGTCCAGGCCGGCGATCTTGCCGGCGTCCTTGGTGGCCTGGCGCTGCGAGTCGTTGAAGTAGGCCGGAGTGGTGATGACCGCTTCGGTCACGGACGTCCCCAGGTAGTCCTCGGCCGCCTTCTTCAGCTTCTGCAGGATCAGGGCGGAAATCTCCGGCGGAGTGAAGTCCTTGCCCTGCGCCGTCACCGCCACGTGGTCGCCCGACTGCTTCACCTTGAAGGGAACCATCTTCATCTCTTCGTTCACTTCGTCGTAGCGCCGTCCCATGAAGCGCTTGATGGAATAAATGGTGTTCTCCGGGTTGGTGATGGCCTGGCGCTTGGCCACCTGCCCCACCAGCCGCTCGCCGGCCTTGGTGAAGCCGACCACCGAGGGCGTGGTGCGGCCGCCCTCTTCGTTGGCGATCACCTTGGGCTCGCCGCCTTCCATGACTGCGACCACCGAGTTGGTGGTGCCAAGATCAATTCCTATGATTTTGCCCATTGGAACATTCCTCCTGAGTAGGTGAAGACACCAATATATAACTTGAGTGCCTTATTGTCAACCTAATAGATGTGTCTTTGAATCAATATGATACAGTAATAGCTTGTTGGCAAGAGCTGCTTGAAAATCAATGACTTGCGCCCGGCGGACTAGGGGGGTACACTCCGCAGCGCAATCAGGAAGGCAGGAGGCTGGGTATGACGACTTCAGATGAGGCACGGGTTTGGCAGGCGATGGGAGCGACGGCCATCGCGGGCGGTGGGGCGCTGTTTCTGGCGACTATCAAGCTGTACGGCGTGGCGTACGCGGATCCGTCGGCGCTATCCCTGGGCTTGGCGGCCTCGTTCGTGATGCTGGCGGGAGTCTCGGGGTTTCTGGCGGGGCGGGTGCTGCACTCCATCTCCGGCGGCGAGACCCATCGCGAGGCGTTGCTGTGGCGGTTGCTGGCGGGGGTGGCGGTGGGCGCGGGCGCGGTGGCGGTGACGCTGGCATGGAAGGAATCCCAGGGCAAGGTGCCGACGCTCGACCACGTGGCCATGGGCCTGGCCGGCTCGTTCATGACCATGGTGGGGACTCTGGCGCTGCTGGCGCAGCGCGTGATGCACCATGTGACGGAGCAGCGGAAGGCGGCGAAGGGGTAGGTCCCTCAGGGGCTGAAGCAGGTCCCTCCGCTCGCCCTCGGTGCGGCTCCGCGAGCGGGGCCTCCTTCGGGCTCGGTCGGGATGACAATTCAAATTGACAGGATGGCAGTCAGGCTGCGGGTGAGTTACTCCACGGTGACTGACTTGGCGAGATTGCGCGGTTGGTCCACGTCACAGCCGCGGCGGACGGCGATGTGGTAGGCCAAGAGTTGCAACGGCACGATCTCCAGGATTGGCAGGAGCAATTCCGGCGCCGGCGGGACGTGGATCACGCGGTCCACGGACTCGCGGATCTCCTCATCGCCCTCGGTGGCGATGGCGATCACCGTGCCTGAGCGCGCCTTCACTTCCTTGATGTTTGAGAGGGTCTTCTCGTAGCGCACCATGGAGCCGGGGTCGCCGGCATCGCGGGTGGCCAGCACCACCACCGGCAGGTTCTCGTCGATGAGCGCGTTGGGGCCGTGCTTCATCTCGCCGGCGGGGTAGCCCTCGGCGTGGATGTAGGAGATCTCCTTGAGCTTGAGCGCGCCTTCGAGCGCGATGGGGTAGTGGATGCCGCGGCCGAGGAAGAGGAAGTCCTGGGCGCGGAAGTATTCCTTGGCCAGGTCTTCGCACTCCTCATCGCGCGCCAGCAGCGCCTCGAGTTTGCCCGGAAGTTTGGTGAGTTCGGTAATCAGGACTTTCGCCTGGTCGGAGGTGAGCGTCCCGCGGACCTCCGCGAGATAGAGCGAAAACAAGAACAGCGCGGTGAGCTGCGCGGTGAACGCCTTGGTGGAGGCAACGCCGATCTCCGGACCGGCGTGGGTGTAGATGGTGCCGTGGGCCTCGCGGGCGATCATGGCGCCCACCACGTTGCAGATGGCCAGGGTCTTGGAACCTTTGGCTTTGGCCTCGCGCTGAGCGGCGATGGTGTCCGCGGTCTCGCCGGACTGGGTGATGAGCAGGGTAATGGTGTCGGCGGCGGTGATGGGATCGCGGTAGCGATACTCGCTGGCGTAATCCACCTCCACCGGGACGCGGGCCAGGCGCTCGATCATGAACTTGCCCGCCAGGGCAGAGTGCCAACTGGTGCCGCAGGCGGCGATGTGCACCTTCTTCAGCGCGTGGAACTCGGCCTCGGTGATCTCCATCTCTTCCAGGAAGACCTTGCCGGTATCGAGCGAAACCCGGCCCAGGGTGGTATCGCGCACCGAGCGCGGCTGCTCGTAAATCTCCTTGAGCATGAAGTGTTTGAAGCCGCCTTTTTCCGCCATGATGGGGTCCCAGGTGATGTGCTGCACCTGGCGCACAATGGGCTGGCCTCGGAAGTCGGTGAGCTGCACGCCCGAGGGGGTAAGGACGGCGAGGTCGCCGTCGGCGAGGAAAAAGATGTCGCGGGTGTGGTAGAGGATGGCGGGGATGTCGGAGGCGACGAAGTACTCGTCCTTGCCCAGGCCGATGACCGCCGGGGGCCCGTTGCGCGCGGCCACGATCTTGTTGAGCTCGTCGGCGGAGATCACCGCCAGCGCGAAGACGCCGGTGAGTTCCCGCACCGTCCTGCGCACCGCTTCTTCGAGCGAGATTGTGGGGCCGTCCTTCTTGCCGGCCAGATGCTTTTCCACCAGGTGGGCGATGACCTCGGTGTCGGTCTCGGTGACGAACTTGTGGCCTTCCTCGCGCAGTTTCTTCTTGAGCGAGAGGTAGTTCTCGACGATGCCGTTGTGCACGACCACGATCTTGCCGGTGCAGTCGCGGTGGGGATGGGCGTTCTCCTCGGTGGGGCGGCCGTGGGTGGCCCAGCGCGTGTGGCCGATGCCGTAGGTGCCGTCGAGCGGCTTGAGGCGGATGGCCTCTTCCAGATTGCGCAGCTTGCCTTCCGCCCGGCGGATCTGCAAGCCTTCGCCGTTGCCCGCAACCGCGATGCCGGCGGAGTCATACCCGCGGTACTCCAGGCGCTTCAGGCCTTCCAGGATGACGGGGACGACCCGCTTCTTGCCGACGTATCCGACAATTCCACACATATAGATCAGTTGGCGTCCGGGCCCGATTTCAGATTGCAGATTGTAGATTGCAGAATTAGATTCGTGAGTCCGCCGTGACGATTCCTGGATTCTGCAATCTGCATTCTGCAATCCTCAATCTTCTATTAGGTAGCTGAACTCCTCGATCACCGGGTTGGTCAGCACCTCGCGCGCGATGCGTTCCACCTCGGCCTTCACCGCCGTCTTGTCCAGGCCGCCGTCGAGGGTCAGCTCGAAGTACTTGCCCTGGCGCACGTCGCCCACGGCCTTGTGGCCCATCTTCTGGAGCGCGCCCTGGATGGTCTTGCCCTGGGGGTCGAGCACGGTCTTCTTCAGGGAGACGTAAACGAAGGCCTTCATGGCGATGGGAAAGTATACGCCGGAGAGCCTACAGCCCGAACAGTTCCCGCAGGCGCTTGGTTTGGGCCCGGGAAACGGGAATCTCGGTCTGCTTCTTGTCGTCCATGCGCAACTGGTAGCTGGATTTGAACCAGGGCACCACTTCCTTGATGCGGTTGATGTTGACCAGGAAGGAGCGGTGGGCCCGCCAGAAGAGGCCGGGGTCGAGCGAGGCCAGCAGCTCCTCGAGGGTGCGGCAGTTGGACTGGCCGTCGAGCGAGGCGGCGACCACGGTGATGACGCCGTCCTCGATGGAGGCGAAGCAGATGTCCCTCTGGTCCACCAGGATGAGCCGCCCGGCCGACTTGAGCAGCACCTTGGTGTTCTGCGGCTTCTGGCCCTCGAGCAGCTTCATGAGCGATTCCAGGCGCTCGGCGGGGGCGGCGTCCGAATGCAGGTTCTTGCGCGCTCGCTGCACCGACAGGCTGACCCGCTTCTTGTCGAAGGGCTTCAGCAGGTAGTCCACCGCGTTGACCTCGAAGGCCTTGACCGCGTACTGGTCGAAGGCGGTGGCGAAGACGATCTGGGGCAGCGGCACCTTGCGGTCCACCAGGCGCTTGATGACGCCGAAGCCGTCGAGGCCGGGCATCTGCACGTCCAGGAAGACGACGTCGGGGGAGTGCTCGCGGATGAGGCTGACGGCTTCCATGCCGTTCTTGCCCTGGGCCACGACGTCCACGTCGCCCACGGACTTCAGCAGGAAGGCGAGCTCGTCGCGCGCCAACTGCTCGTCGTCCACGATGACTGCGGAAAGAGGCATTTTTCCTCGTGCTCGCTGGAAGGTCAAAGTATAGGGAGCGCCGTTCGGATAGGTCAAACGGCCGCTTGTTCGACCCGCCTATTCCGCCCGCTCCAGCGCCAGCGCCATGCCCATGCCGCCAGAGACGCACAGCGTGGCCACGCCGCGCTTCGACTTGCGCTTGAGCATCTCGTGGACGAGAGTCACGGTGATGCGGGCGCCGGTGCAGCCGATGGGATGGCCCAGGGCGATGGCCCCGCCGTTGACGTTGAGCTTGTCGCGGTCCAAGTGCAGCTCGCGGTCGCAGGCCAGCACCTGCGCTGCGAAGGCCTCGTTCAGCTCGATGAGGTCGAATCCGGCGAGCTTGAGGCCGTGCTTTTTTTCCATCTTGTGCAGCGCCGGGACCGGCCCGATGCCCATGGTGCGCGGGTCCACGCCCGCCGAGGTCACGGCCATCACCCGCGCCAGCGGCCTCAGGTTGTTCTTCTCGACCAAGGCTTCGCCGGCTAGCACGACAGCGGCGGCGCCGTCCGTGATGCCGGAGGAGTTGCCGGCGGTGACCGTGCCCGTCTTCGAAAACACTGGTTGCAGCTTGGCCAGTTTTTCGATGGTCGCGCCCAGGAAGGGATGCTCGTCGCGGCTGAAGATGGTGGCGCCCTTCCTGCCCTCAATGGTCACCGGGGCGATCTCGGCGTCGAACCGGCCCGCCTGGATGGCGGCCTCGGCGCGCTGCTGCGAGCAGAGCGCGAACTGGTCCTGCTCGTCGCGCGGGATCTTGTACTGCTCGGCCAGGATCTCGGCGGTTTCGCCCATCACCATCTCCGACATGGGGCAGAAGAAGCCGTCGCGGTACATTCCATCCACCAGCTCCTGATGGCCGAGGCGGTATCCCCAGCGCGCGCCGTCGAGATAGAAGGGAAGGCGCGACATGGATTCCGTCCCGCCCGCCAGCACGCACTCCAGATCGCCGTTGCGGATGGCTTCGAAGCCCAGCGCGATGGCCTTCATCCCCGAGGCGCAGGCCTGGTTGACGGTGTAGGCCGGGACTTCCTTGGGAACGCCGGAGCGGATGGAGATCTGCCGCGCGGGATTGGGTCCGCCGCCGGCTTGGCGCGCATTGCCGAAGATGGTTTCCTCGACCTGATCGGCGCGGATTCCCGCGCGCTCCAGCGCGGCCTGGGCGGCGACCACGCCCATATCCACTGCAGAGAGCGAGGCCAGCCCGCCGCCGAACTTGCCGATGGGCGTGCGCACCGCCGAAATAATGAAGACGTCTGTCAGGGTTGCCTCCGAGTGCTCCAGTCTACCGAATCGCGCTGGTTCAGGACATCCCGACGGCGATCGCCGCGCTTGGGATTCCTTAGGAGGAGAAATCAACCGCAAGGTCCCTCGCCCCGACAAGTCGGGGCTCAGGATGACAAACTGTGAACGGCACGCCAAGGGTAGGGCTCCCTCGGTGTGCTCGGGATGTAAGTCAAAACCCGCAAGTCAGGAAACAGCGAAACATCCGATACACTTGTTCCCCATGGAAGTCATCTACGGCATCCATGCGGTGGAGGAGGCGCTGAAGGCGCGCGGCCGCGCCTTCGAATACGTGGGCGTGGCGCGCGAGCGGAAGGACGCGCGAGTGCAGCGCATCGTCGAGGACTGCCGCGCCGCGGGCGTGGCCGTACGCTTCCTGCCGCGCGAGCAGGTGGAGCGGTTGGCGGGGAATGCGGCGCATCAGGGGGTGGTGGCGGTGGCCTCGGCCAAGTCCTATTCCGACCTCGAGGAAGTGCTGGCGCACCGCCGCGGCGAGCACGCCTTTGTCGTCGTCCTGGACGGCGTGGAAGATCCGCACAACCTGGGCGCGATCCTCAGGACGGCGGACGCCGCCGGCGCCGACGGTGTGGTGATTCCCGAGCGGCGGGCGGTGGGCGTGACCGCTACCGTTGCCAAAGTTTCCGCCGGCGCCAGCGAGCACCTGCCCATTGCGCGCGTAACCAACATCTCCCGCACACTGGAGGAGCTCAAGTCGCGCGAGGTGTGGACGGTGGGGCTCGATGAGAGCGCGCCCCAGTCCTACGACCAGCTCGACTACAGGATGCACTGCGCGCTGGTGCTGGGCGCCGAAGGCAAGGGCATGCACGAGCTGGTGCGCAAGCGATGCGACTTCCTGGTCTCCATCCCCATGCTGGGGAAGGTGCCGTCGCTGAACGTTTCCGTGGCGGCAGCGGTGGTGATGTACGAGATGGCGCGCCAGCGGCGCTCGCCGAAGACCGACTCACCACGGAGGCGCGGAGACGCGGAGTGAGGTCCCTTCTGACAACCGACAACGGGCGACTGACAACGGTTCTCCGCGCCCTCTGCCTGCTCTACGTTCTCTGCGGTTCAGTCTTTTCCTTCTCTCTGGACCGCGAGGCCTTCACCTTCACCCGCTACGAGCTGGAAGTGCGCGTGGCGCCCGCGCGCCAGTGGCTGGAAGCCAAAGGACGGATCACGCTGCGCAACGACTCGGCGGAGCCGCAGCGCGTTGCCACTTTGCAGATCTCCTCCAGCCTGGACTGGATCTCAATCCGCGCCGGTGGCCAGCCGGTGCAGTTCCTCACGCAGTCCTACACCTCGGACGTGGACCACACCGGCAGCCTCTCGGAAGCGCTGGTCACGCTGCCGCAGCCGGTTGCGCCGGGGCAGACGGTGGAGCTGGAAATCGCCTACGCCGGGATCATTCCCGCGGATTCCACGCGGCTGCGGCGCATCGGCGCGCCCGCCGCCCTGGCCGCGCGCAATGACTGGGACCAGATCGGCGAGTCCTTCACCGCGGTGCGCGGCCTGGGTTACGTGGCGTGGTATCCCGTGGCGCTCCAGGCCGCGTCGTTCTCCGAGGGCAATGAGGTTTTCGACGCCATCGCGCGCTGGCAGCAACGCCACGCCGGATCCGAGGCGCGGCTGAACTTTTGCGTACAGCATGAAGTCCCCACGCCCGACGAGGCCTGGCCCCTGATGAACGGAGAGGAATTAGCAGGCGAGCCGGCCCCTGCGCCGGCGGCGGGCGCCCGGCCGAGCGCGCAGACGGGTTCCGCCTGCCGGCGCTACAGGTTCGCATCGCTGCGCTTCACCAACCCTGCGTTTGTGGTGGGGAAGTACTCGACCTTGAGCCAGCCGCCGGTGGAGGTGGACTACCTTCCCGGCCAGCAGGAAGCCGCCGCGGAGTATGCCGGCGTCGTCCCGGCGGTGGAGCCTTTGGTGACCGATTGGTTCGGGCCGCTTCGCGGGAAGCTCCAGATCGTCGCGCTGGACAATCCGGATGCGGAGCCGTACGAGAGCGGTGCGGTGCTCTTTGTGCCGTTGGGAGGAGCGGAGCGCAAGTCGCTGGAGGTGGCGCTGGCGCACTCGCTGACCCACGCCGCGCTCGATTCTCCGCGGCTGTGGATCGAGGAGGGCGCGGCGCACTTCGCGCAGGCGCTGGCGGTCGAGCGGCAGGGCGGCCGCGGTGCGGCGGTCGCCTACATGGAGAAGCAACGCCCGGCGCTGGTGGAGGCGGAAGCCGCGGCTGCTGCTCCGGCGGCTCCGAGCGCAATACCCGAAGCCCCGGCGGCCGCGCAGTCGCTCATCAACTCCGCCGATGCGGTCTTCTACCGCACCAAGGCCATGTACGTTTTTTGGATGTTGCGCGATCTGCTGGGTGACGCTCCTCTTCAGCGCGTGCTCAAGAGCTACCGCGCCGGGGACGACAAGACGCCCGCCTACCTGCAAACGCTGGTCGAGGCGGAAGCGAAGAAGAGCCTGGAATGGTTTTTCGACGACTGGGTGTACCGCGACCGCGGGCTGCCCGACTTCCGCATCGCCGCGGTGTACTCGCGGCCTACACTCAAGGGCTCCTACGGCTTAACCGTGACGGTGGAGAACCTGGGCGGCTCCGGGGCCGAGGTCCCGGTCTTGGTGCGCGGCGAACACGGACAGGTATCGGAGCGCGTCCTGGTCCCCGCCCACGGCAAAGGCGTGGCCCGTCTGCTGATCCCGGAAAAACCCAAGGAAGCCAGCGTCAACGACGGCAGCGTCCCGGAATCCGACTTAAGCAACAACTCTGCTCCGGTCCCCGAGAAGGCCCCGTAGGCGGTGGCTCGACTACAATGCCTCAGCTCTGAGAACTGAGAACTGAAACTGATGCCCTACATTCAATTTCTCGGCGCGGCGGGGACGGTCACCGGCTCGAAGCACCTCATCAACACGGCGGCGCCGGGAGAGGGGAAGCGCGGGTTCCAAGCGCTGATTGACTGCGGCCTCTTCCAGGGCCTGAAGGAATGGCGCGAGCGCAACTGGCAGGACACGCCTGTCCCCGCGCGCGAGATCGACGCCGTCATCCTGACGCACGCGCACCTCGACCACGCAGGCTGGATCCCGCGGCTGATCCAGGAGGGCTTTGCCGGGCCCATCTACGCCACGCCCGCGACGCTCGACCTGTGCCGCATCCTGCTGCCCGATTCCGGCCACCTGCAGGAGGAAGAAGCCGAGTTTCACAACAAGAACAAGTCGTCGAAGCACTCGCCGGCCTTGCCGCTCTACACCCGCGAGCAGGCGGAGCAGAGCCTGTCACGCTTTCAGGCGATCGGCTTCGGCGAGACGAAGACGCTCGCGCCCGGACTCTCCTTCCGCTACCACCGCGCGGCGCACATCCTGGGCTCGGCCATGGTGGAGTTGACGCTCGAGTCCCCAACCGGCCCGCGGACGCTGCTGTTCACCGGAGACGTAGGCCGGGTGCGTGACTCCGAGATCGCGCCGGGAAAGGTGGTAGTCGCCGGACCGGAGACGGTCGAGAACGTCGACCTCATGGTGATGGAATCCACCTACGGCAACCGGCTGCATCCGACCTCGGACCCGCGGCCGGAGCTGGCCACGCTGGTGCGCAGCACGGCGGGGCGCGGCGGCACGGTCGTCGTGCCCGCCTTCGCGGTCGAGCGCACGCAGAAACTCCTCTTCATGCTCAAGGAGCTGATGGAAGCGGGCGAGATCCCGCGCGTTCCCGTGCACGCCGACAGCCCGATGGCGATCAAGGCGGTGGAGGTCTTCCTGAAGTACTCCGAGGAGTTCAGCCCGCAGACGCGCGAGCTGATCGCCCGCTTCGGGTCTCCGCTGGAGTGGCAGGGCTTCCACTTCGACCGCACAACAGAGGAATCGAAGAAGCTGAACGATTCGGTGTATCCCGCGATCATCATTTCATCGAGCGGGATGGCCACCGGCGGGCGCGTTTTGCATCACCTGATGCGGCGTCTGCCCGACCCGAGGAATCTGGTGCTGTTCATCGGCTTCCAGGCGCCGGGAACGCGCGGCGCCATCATCAAGAGCGGCGCGGCATCGGTGCGCATCTTTTCCCAGGAAGTTCCCATCCGGGCGCAGGTGGCGGCGCTGGAGCAGTTCAGCGACCACGCCGACACCCCCGAACTGCTGGAGTGGCTGCGAACCTTCCCCAAGGCGCCGCGGGTCGCCTACCTGGGGCACGGCGAGCCGGTGGCGGCGTCACGACTGCGCCTGGCGATGACCTCCGCGCTCGGCTGGAAGGTGGAAGTCGCCGAGTGGATGCAGAAGGTGGAGGTGCGGTAGCGCTTTCCACTGGCGCGCGCCGTAGGGTGGATCAAGGCGAAACGCAAGGTCCTTCGCCCGCCGCGGCGGGCTCAGGATGACAACTCGAGAGGCGGGGGGGAGAGGGGCAGCCAAGGTCAGCGAGCCCTCGTAAACTCTACCAACGCCTCCCCCCTCTTTTTCGCCGCGGCGGGATCAATCGC
>Ga0080064_1002493_pt1 | contig 31034 bp, 19 predicted proteins | sample Subgrocontami54m_FD_69260 | JGI IMG/M metagenome (GOLD analysis project Ga0080064, IMG submission 69260) | Subsurface groundwater microbial communities from S. Glens Falls, New York, USA - GMW46 contaminated, 5.4 m (SPADES assembly) (version 2) ...
CCGCGTTGGCGACCGATTCGCCGCCGGTCAAGAGGATGCGGTCGCCGACGGCCTGGTTGAACCCGATCACGGTGTCGGCGTAGACGTTCGAGCCGTCGATGAACAGATGGTTGGTGCCGTAGAGGAAGGTCACCGTGTCGCCGCCGGGGTCGACCACCGAGCCGGCGATCACCGAATCGTTGTTGCCGCCGATGGTGACCGCGTCGGTCCCCGAGCCGAGCGCGATGTAGTCGCTGTCGCCATAGCTGGCGATCTGCGCGGTCGCCGCCGCGCCGCCGATGATGATGTTGTTGTTGCCGAACGAATAGATCGTGTCGTTGCCGCCGCTCGCCGCGCCCATCACGTTGTTGTTGCCGAGCACGACGATCTGGGTGTTGCCGCTGCCGGCCTCGATCGTGTCGAAATCGCCGACCGCCAGGATGTAGTCGTTGCCGCTGCCGCCGAACACCGAATCGTTCGACCCCAACACGTTGATCGTGTCGTTGCCGCCCTGGCCGATCACCGTGTCGTTGGTGCTCAGGATGTTGATCAGATCGTTGCCGGTGCCGGCGTTGATCGTGTCGCCGTTGCTGCCCGAATAGACAAAGATCGTGTCGTTGCCGGTGCCGGCGTTGACCACCGCGTTGTCGGCGCTGCCGTTGACGAAGATCCAGTCGTCGCCGACCCCGTTGACCGTGGCGTTGTTGCCGTAGACGTTGATCGTGTCGGCGCCGCCGCCGGTGATCACGTCGCCCACCCCATAGGCGCTGAGCACGTCGTTGTTGCCCGGCCCGGCCGAGATCGTCTCGTTGTCGCCGAGCGCGGTGATGGTGTCGACCTGCCCGCCGGTCGCCAGGTCGGCGACCGCGTACACCCCGGTCACCAGCGTGATCGAGGTGCCACCCGGCCCCAGGATCGCCAGACCCTGATAGCCCGCCGCCGGCACGCTCGGATACGGCGCCCCGCCGGTCCACACCTCGAGGTTGAACGCCCCCGGAACCGTCGGCGGCAACCCGCTCCCGTCTACCGTCTCAACCACCACCAAAGGCTGGCCCGGAGCCGTCGCGTCAAATTGTGATCCCGGTATCGACGTCATGCTACCCTCACTAACCGGTGCGCTTCGGCGATGAAACGGCCCATTCTAACCCGAGCCGCGCAAATTTAACGCTTAATTTACTATATTTCGTTGGGCGTACACTACTCCGTCCCGGCGCGAAAGCGAGCGGGAAATGATGTCGACCTGTTACAATCGTTAAAGCGCGGGGATTGTGTTTTCCGCGGCTGAATCGGCGACGGAAGGCCGTCATCCGCGGACGCTCGGCGGCCCGGGTGGCGGCCGCGATCCCGGGTCGGAAACAGCCCGGATGGGCAGAATCCCGGCGGGGCCGCTCAGCCCGGAGTGGGGGCGAGTCCGGCCGGGGTCCGCGCCAGTTTCGCGGCCGCCGGCGCATGTCCCTGCGCGGCGGCCTTGCCGTACCACAGCCGGGCGGCGTCGCCGTCGCGTTCGGTGCCGCGGCCGGCGGCGAAGCAATCGCCGAGCAGCAGCTGCGCTTCCGGTACGCCTTGCTCGGCGGCGCGGCTGCACCAGTGGAAGGCCTCCTCGGCGTTCTCGTCGACGCCATCGCCCTTGTTGAGCATCACCGCGAGATTGTACTGGGCAAAGCGGTCGCCCTGCTCGGCGGCGCGACGATACCATTTGGTGCCTTCGCCGAGGTCGCGGCGCACCCCCTGGCCGACGCAATACATCGCCGCGAGGCGGAACTGCGCCCCCGGATGGCCCTGCTCGGCGGCTTTGCGGAACCACACCGCCGCCATCTCGTCGTCGCGAGCGACCCCGGTGCCGCGCAGATGGCCCTGCGCCAGCAGCAATTGCGCTTCGAGGTTGCCGGCCTCGGCGGCGGCCCGGTAGTGCCGCGCCGCTTCGGCCGCGTCCTGGCGGCCGGCGTGGAGATGGCCGAGCTGCAGCAGGGCGGGCGTGTAGCCGCGCTCCGCGGCCTGGCGGAACAGCGTCTCGGCCCGGACGGGGTCGACTGGCACGCCGCGCCCCTGCAGATAGAGCGTCCCGAGCGCGGTGATCCCCTCGGGATCGTTGGCCTCGGCGGCGCGGGCGAGCCACGACGCGGCGGGCGCGGGGTCGGCCTGGCCGGTTTCGTCCGACAGCAGCATCTGGGCCAGCCTGACCTGGGCCGGAGCCATCCCCTGTTCGGCGGCGCGAGTGTACCACTGCGCCGCCTTGGCCAGGTCGCGCGGCACGCCGGTGCCGTTGGCGTGGAACGTGGCGATGTTGAACTGGGCCGAGGCGTGGCCCTGTTCGGCCGCCCGCTCGAACCATTTCGCCGCCTCGGCGACGAGCTGCGGCACCCCGTCGCCGCGGGCATGCAGGGTGCCGAGGATGAACTGCGCGTCGGCGTCGCCGGCTTCGGCGGCGGCGCGGTACCAGCTCGCCGCCTCTTGCGGGTTCGCCAATTCGCCCTGGTCGGGACCGTACAGCCGCGCGAGGCCCATCATCGCCGGCGCGTGGCCGCGGCGGGCGGCGCTGCGCAGGCAGGTTTCGGCGGTGACGCGGTTCTGCGGTACGCCCTCGCCGCGCAGATGCAGCAGGCCGAGATCGTAGCAGGCGCGCGCGTTGCCCTGGTCGGCGGATTGCTGGAGCAGGGCGGCGGCCCTTCCGGGATCGCGCGGGACGCCTTGCCCGACGAGATACATCAGCCCCAGCGCCAATTGCCCCGGCTCGTAGCCCTGGTCGGCGGCGCGGCGATACCATTCGGCGCCGGCGGCGAGATCGGTCTCGACCCCGAACCCATTGGCGTACAATACGCCGAGGCCGAATTGCGCGGCGGCGTTGTCCTCGGCCGCGGCGCGCCGGTACCACGCTTGCGCGGCGGCGTAGTCGACGTCGCAGCCGATGCCGCGGGCGTAGAGGAAGCCGAGATTGGCCTGGGCCTCGGTCAAGCCCTGCTCGGCGGCTTCTCGGCACCACCGCACTGCCTCGGCTTCGTCGCGCTCGACCGCGAGCCCGTTGGGATAGAACAGCGCGAGGTTGCGGTCGGCGGCCTCCTGGTCGTGCCCGGACGCCACCCGGTACCACTCCGCCGACCCGCTGGCGCGGTTGATGTCGACCCCGTGCTGGTACAATAGGCTGAGATGATACTGCGCCTCGGCGTGGCCGTGCTCGGCGGCGCGGCGGTACCACAGCACCGCGTCGGGCACGTTCGCGACCACCCCCCGACCGCGCGCGTAGAGTTGGCCGAGCCCGAACTGCGCCTCGCGATTGCCCGCCGCCGCGGCGATCGACCAGGCCTGGAACGCCGCTGCGTAATCCTCCCGGGCGTGGGCTTCGAAACCGCGGGCGAACGGGTCGCCGATCCGAGGTTCCGAGCGCGAGTCGCCCGCCGAGCGCGGCGGTACCCGAACGGCGGGCGTCGCGACGGGCGCCGGGGGGGGAGGCGGGGCTGGGCGCGGGGTTGACGGCGGCGGTGGCATTTCGACGGGTGCGTCGTCGCGGCTGAACGGGTCCGCTAATTCGGCCTGGAGAGAAATCGGGGCGGCGGCCGGCGGCGATGCCGGGATTCGGGCGGGTGCGGCGATCGCGGTCGGCGCCGACCGGCCCGGAGTGGCGAGCGCGGCTTGATATCGGGGGAGGATCGGGGCGGCGGCCCCCGACGGCCGGATCGGCGCGGGATCGATGCGACGCGCATGCGCCAACGCCTCCGGAGTCGGCGGCGGGGTCTCGGCCGGAAACGGCGTCGCGGCGAGAGGCTGCCGGCGCGGCGTCTCGCGATCGAGCCCGCGATCGAGCCCGGGCCGGGAAATCCGAGATCGGGCGAGCGCGCCGACCCGCGGGAAGGGGGTGGGCGGCGCGTGACGATCTGGCGGTGGCGAAAGGGGTGGCGGCACGTCGGGTCGGGTCGCGGCCGGGAGCGGCCGAGGCGGAACCGGTCGCGCTGCCCGTGGCGCGGCCGCCGGGCGCGGTGGCGGTGCGGCGCCGTTCGGGGCGGATTCTCGCTCGCTCACCAGCGGCTCGCGGTCGTTCGCGGCAAATTCCACGATCGCGGTGGCGGGCGGCGCGGGGAGCGGTCGGGCAACGGCTTCGACCGCGCTCCTCTGGCTCGCCGGCGGCGGCGCGCTCGGGCGCGAGAGCAGCCTCGCCGCGGCGCTCAAGGGCGCCGATTCTCTCACGGGCGGCACCGGTGGAACGATAGCTGGCGCAAGCCGCGGCGAGACCCGATCGGCGTGGTTCGCCGCTGCTTCGGGCAGCTCCCGGCGCGGCGGCTGGCCCGCGTGCAGCGGCAGCAGGCGCCGCGCCAACGCGTCGATCGCCGCCGCGTCGCCGGGGCGGGAGCCGGTATGGTGGAAGTCGGCGGGGCGGGCATCGGAAGGGGTTTGCTCGCGCCGCGCGGCCGGGGCGACCGCGACCGGCCTTCGCGCCGGGGCCGCCGCCGCCTGCCGCCAGAACGGTCGCGCCGATCCCGCCTTGGCGGCCCCCGGCGGAACCAGGACCGGCCGTATGGTATCGTCGATGGCGGCCATTAGGGTTCGCGCATCGCCTCGTCGAACCCGCGCACCACGCCGCGCATTAAATACATGAACAGCGAGCGGCTGCCGATATGGATGTCGGCGGTCAGGGTCATGCCCGGAACCAGGCGATAGCTGGCCGGGACATTCTTCAGCGCGACGTTGGTCAGGGTAATCCGCGCCCGGTAATAGGGTTCCGTAACCGGCTGGCCGTTATCGTCGGTGGTGAAGGCTCCTTCGCTGATCGAGCGGACCTTGCCCTCGGCGCTGCCGTGCTCGATGAAACTGAACGCCTCGAGCTTGACCGTGACCGCGTCGCCGGGGCGGATAAAGCCGATCTCGCGCGCGGCGATCCGCGCCTCGGCCTCGAGCGGCGATTTGAGCGGCGCGAGATGGATCAGCGGGTCGCCCTGGTTGAGCACCGATCGCACCGATAATTTGGCGAGCTTCAACACCATGCCGTCCACGGGCGCTTCGATGCGTATCTGGTCCTGGCGCTTCGCCGCCTTGGACAGCTGCTCGACCGCGGCGTCGCGCTGGCCCTGCGCGGTCACCAGCTCCTGGCTGGTCTGGGCCAGCCATTGCTGGATAAAGGCGGCGCGGTTGGCGATCGTCGCGTCGAGCTGGTGCTTGTTCTCGATGACCGCGTTCCGGTTGAGTTCGAGGTTGCGCATGATCTCGAGCTTCTGATCGGTCGCGGCGAGCAGGTTGAGCCGGCTGCCGACCTGGGCCGCGGCCAGGGTCGCGCGCATCTCCTCGATCTGCTTCGAGATCCGCGAGCGTTCGCCGAACCGCGCCTCGTCGTTCTGGTACTTCGCGACCGTCGCCTTGAACTGGTTGATTTGCTCGTCATAGGCGCGCAACTGCGATTCGAACTGCGCCTTGCGCTGCTGGTACAAATCCCGCTGCATCGCGACGTAGGGGGTCGCCCCCGGTGTCGGGCTTGGCGCCATCGTGAACGGCTGCTGCGCCAGCTCGGCGCGGGCGCGGCCGATTTGCGCGTCGAGGCCGGCGATCTGGGCCCGCAGGGCGCCGACATCGGCGGTGGTAAAGGTCGGGTCGAGCGTCGCCAGCACCTGGCCGGCCGCGACCCGCTCGCCCTCGCGCACCTCGATCGTCTTGATGATCGACTGGTCGAGCGCGCCGAGCACGATGGTCGGCTCGACCGTGACGATCTGGCCCGAAATCGAACTCACCACCCGGTCCATCTTCATGAACAGGCTGATCAGCAGCATGCTGACGAACAGCCCGGTGATCACGAACAGCGTGACGCGCGCCTGCAGCGGCTCGGGGCCTTCGATCAGCTCGGCGGTTTCGGATTGGTAGAGCCGGATCTCCTTGCCCGGCCCCGCCTCACTCGGTGCCGGCCGGACGGAAAGGAACGACTTCATGCGAGGGCCTGGTCTGGAGGTGCCGGTGCTGCTGGTACCAGAGGCTGCTGTAGATGTCGCAACGCTCGACCAATTCGTCGTGGCGGCCGATGTCGTATACCGCGCCGCGTTCGAGCACGAGAATGGCGTCGGCCGGCACCAGCATCGACAACCGGTGCGAGATGATGATCAGGGTGCGTCCCTTGGCGATGCGGAACAAATTGGCGTTGACGATCGCCTCGCTCTCGGCGTCGAGCGCGCTGGTCGCCTCGTCGAGGATCAGGATGCGCGGGTTGGTGATCAGCGCGCGGGCGATCGCCAGCCGCTGGCGCTGGCCGCCCGACAGATTGGGCGAACCCTCGTAGATGAAGGTTTCATAGCCGCGCGGCAGCCGCTCGATGAATTCCTCGGCGCCGGCGAGCCGCGCCGCGACGACGATCTCCTCGAAGGTCGCGTCCGGTTTGGCGGCCGCGATCGTCTCGCGGATCGTGCCGCTGAACAGAAAATTCTCCTGCATCACCACGCCGAGGCTGGAGCGCAGATGGTCGACGTCGTACTGGCGCAGATCGGTGCCGTCGATTTTGATCAGACCCTCGAAATTGCTGTGCAAAAGCTGCAATAGCCGGGTGACCGTGGTCTTGCCCGAGCCGCTGCGCCCCATGATGCCAAAGATCGACCCCTGCGGAATGTCGAACGAGACGCGGTCGAGCGCCGGGCTGGTCGTGCCCTGATAGCGAAACCGCACCTCGGAAAACTCGATGTGACCTTCGATCGGCGTACGGATGCCCGAGGTGGCGTGGCCTTCCTCGGGCGGCTGGTTGACCAGCTTGGCGATCATTTGCACCGCCAGCCGCACTTCGTCGTATTGGGTGATCAGCTGCGACAATTGCACCAGCGGCTGCGCCACCCGCTGGGTCAGCATCATGAAGGCGACCAGCGCGCCGACATAGACCTGCTCCTTGGTCGAGATCGCCAGATACACCGCCAACGCGAACACGCCATTGGTCATCAGCCGTTCGAGCGGGACGACCGCGGTCTGAATGGCGTTGCCGAGCTTGCCCTCCTCGAAGCGGATGCGCGCCGCCTTGGCCACCCGCACGTCCCACTCGTGGCGGCGGCGCGGGTCGAGCGCCATTACCTTGACCGTGCGCACGCCGTGCAGGGTCTCGACGAGGAACGCGCCCTTGTCGCCCTCCGCCTTGAACACCGCGGTGCTCTTGGCCCGCAATGCCGGCAGCCGAATCAAGATCCACCCGCAGATCAGCGCGCAGAACGCCAATACGAAAAAAGTCAGCAATGGGCTGAACAGGAACATGATCGGCAGAAAAAACACCAGCACCAGCGCGTCGAGCATGCTGCCGAACAACTGTCCGGTGAGGAAATTCCGGATCTTGTGCATTTCGTTCATGTCGCGGGTGATCTCGCCGACCGGCGTGCGCTCGAAATAGTCGATCGGCAGGGCGAGCACCTTGTCGAACATGTATGTCGAAATCTTGGCGTCGACCCGCTGGGTCAGATACAGCACCAGATAGCGGCGCAGATAGCCGAAGCCGGTCTCGAACGCGATCAGTACCGCCATCGCGACGCACAACACCGTCAATGTGTCGAGGCTGCCGTAGCCGAGCACGCGGTCGATCAGGATGCGCCAGAACATGATCGGCGCGAGGGCCAACAGGCTCAGCGACACCGCCGCGATCGCGACGTCGCGGGCGATCCGCTTGTCGCGCAACAGCTGGCCGATGATCAGCTTGAACCCGAACGGCTGGTCCTCGTCGCGGATCCGGTAATCCCGCTTGATCAGGATCACCTCGCCGGTCCACGCCGCCGTGAACCGCGCCTCGTCGATCGTCAGCGGCGCTTCCTCGCTGGCGTTCGGGTCCTGCAGGATGACGCAGGGGGGTTGACCCTGCGGCTGGACCGACCGCAACACCATCGCGTTGCCGTTGCGCAACAGCACGATCGCCGGCAACGCCTTGGCCAGGTCGGCCAGGTCCCGCCATTCCATGCGCGACACGCTGGCGCGCAGGCCGGACTTCTCGGCGAGGTTCACCAGCTGAGCCACCGACGGCATGCCGGGTTCGAGCAGGTGGTCGCGGACCAGTTGCGCCACCGACAGGTGGATGCCGCTGTGCCGCGCCGCGATCACCAGCGCGCCGAGCAGGGAAGTGCCCGACGCGCCCGACACGGAAGCGCGGGCGGGTGATGGGCGCCTGGTCGTGCCGGGTACGACCTCTACCATCCTCTTCCCCTGGTCGGCGCGACGCGGATCGGACCGTTTCCGTGGCTCAAATGGAGCTCTTGCGTCGATCCCGTCGGCATCTGTCGTTGCCGCCGCCGCGCGCTGAATCCGGCGGCGGGCGGTCTCACGGTTCGGCCGAGACGTCGCTGGCGAAGCGATAGCCGCGGCGGAACTCGGTCTTTATCAAATGCCGCGCCGGCTCGCCAATAGGATCGAGCTTTTTTCGCAACCGATTGACGACGACATCGATGGCCCGGTCGGTCGCCGGGCGATGACGGCCGTACAGCGCCTCGGCCAGGACGACCCGGCTCTGAACTTCCCACGGATTGGCGACGAGATGCGACAGCAGCCGGTTTTCGGCGCTGGTCAGGCGCGCCCGGGCGCCGTCGCGGCCGACCACGACATTTTGCCGGGGGCTGAACTTCAACCCGGCAAAGCTGACCGCCTCGGTCTCGCGATGAATCTGCGGGCTGGTGGGCCGGGTCACTCGGACGATCTGCTGCAGCGCCTGGTTTAGGGTAATGACATCGATCGGGGCCGGGAGGCATTCGGCCGCGCCGGCGATGCGATAGTCGCGCGCGGTCTGCGCGTCCTCGCCGCATACGACCAGGATCGGCACTGTGCTCTGTCGCCGGATGCGCAGGATCGTCTCGACCCCCTTGCCGTTCGCCTTGCTCAGGTCGAGCACCACGACATCCGGCTTGGCATCGCGCAACATGTTGAAAAAGCGGCTTTCGAGCGCTATCGGTTCCTGCGATTCCGCGTCGCGGCTCGGATCGCCGCCGGGGATCGAGAAATCCTCGCGGGCGACCACGATCGTGGTTGCTGTCGGCATCGTCGGGACCCTACCTCGCCAGCGATGGGTCGAGACCGTCGCCGGCCCGACCCATGCATTCATGAAACCAGTCGGATCGATCGCTCGGCGCGCGAGAAGAAACAAGGCTTCCGCTACCCAACGCGCGGCCCTTAAGTAGAAGAACGATTGCCATCGTCAACCTTTCACCCGAGCCAGTCGATTGTTGAGCCAAATTGTTGCAACAGTTTTGCATATTTTGAAATAACTTTCATGGTTAACGATTTGGCCGGAATGATTAATACCGGTTTCCAGTCTGTGGCTGGTCCAATGACGGCGGTGGAATAAGCCGAGTTTGAGTCTATTTTCCAACCTACACACCAAAGATTTCCGTGCGATGACGGAAATCCGTCGGATCGCCCAAGGTTCCTTGCGGCCGGTGCCGTGCGGCGTCCGCGCGCTTTTGGCGCAGCCGGCGCGCATTAAGGAAAGGATCGATTAAGCCCGACGGATGGCCAGCGGCGGCGCGGACTCTGGAATATTGTCGATGTCGGGGGCGCCCGGTTGTCTGGTTCTCCGCAACAGCCGCCGCAGCAGGGCGAGATAGGCCGGCAGGCACACGGTCGTCAAATCGTACCGGCTGACCGCGGTCTGTCGCGCCGCGGCCCGGATCGCGGCGCCCCGGTCGGGATGCGTCAGCGCCTCGGCGATCCGCTCCTGCAGCGCCTCCCGGTCGAAGAAATCCACCAGATAGCCGTTTTCGCCGTCGGTGATCACCTCCTCGACCGGCGGGGTGCGCGAGGACACCATCAGGCAGCCTGCCGCCATCGCCTCGAGGAACGACCACGACAACACGAAGGGATAGGTCAGATAGACGTGGACCGACGAGATGTGCAGCACGGCCAGGTATTGCACATAGGGGATGCGGCCAAGAAAATGGACTCGGCCGGGATCGAGGCGATCGCCCAATTCGGCGAGCATCTGCTCGCGCCAACTCGCCGCCTGGGTCGGCCGGCGGCCATAGCTGACGCCGTTGGCGCCGACGATCAGCACCCTCGCCTTGGGAAAGCGGTCGAGCAGTGCGGGCAATGCCCGCATGAAGACGTGAAAGCCGCGATAGGGTTCGAGGTTGCGCGCGCTGTAGGTGATCACCTGATCGTCGCGCGACAGGTTGAGCCCGCCGCGCAGCCATAGCCGGGCGTTCGGGTCGGGCTTGACCACATTGGTGTCGATGCCCTCGTGGATGACGCTGATCTGGCGCCAATAGCGGCGCGGATACTGGCTGCGCTGCCATTCGGTCGGCGTCTGGCCCCAATCGGCGCTTTCGAGCCCCAGCAGGTTGATCACGTTGCGGGTGCGGATGCGCATCGCGTCGCCCGGGTTGGGCGGGAATTCCGGGTCGAAATCGAGGTCGGTGCCGGTGGCGTGATAGAAGAACTCGAAATAGCTCAAGAGCGGCGTCGACGGCCAGCAATCCTTGACGTACAGCGTCTCGCCCCAGCCGTTATGGCCGATCACCATGTCGGGCTGAAACCCCTCGCGCTTCAACGCCTCGCAGATCTGCGCGACGGCGAGGCCGTTTTCGATCGAGGCCTCGAACTCGCGGACAAACGGATGCACCCGCGAATTCTGCCGGCGCGGCGCGTAGACGATCTTGCGCACGCGCTCGATCTCGCGCTCCTTCTGCTGGGTGATAAAGCAGACGCGGTCGCCCTGCGCCGCCAGGTAGCGGGCGACGTGTACGTACTGCGCCGGAAAATTCTGGTGGATGAAAAGCCAGTTCATCGCCGGATCGTACCGTGGAGGGCGGGGTTAGGGCGCCGGCTTGTGGGCTCGCGCCCACAGGTCGAACTCGCTCCGCCGCAATTCCAGATCGACGAAGCCGGTGCTGGCGAGCAGGGAACGCAGGGTCTTCGCGGTGAACCCACATTTGTGCGCCATATAGGCTCGGCCCCGCGCCAGCGACGCGGTGTGCCCAAAGATCATGTCGAGCGGCGAGATCGGCCCGGCCGGCGATTTATAGGCCTCGTCCTCCAGCCCGTCCTCGGCGACGAGCGCGGCGGCCTTTTGCAGGTCGGGCAGGGTGATCAGCAACAGCCCGCGCGGCCGCAATACCCGAATGAACTCGGCCAACGCCAACGGCACCTCGTGCCGGTGCAGATGCTCGAGATTGTGCGACGACCACACCGCGTCGACCGAATCGGTCGCGACCGGGCTCATGTCGATGATCGAGCAGACGATGTCGGGATTGACCGCGGGGTCGATATCGAGCCGGATCTCGCGCCATTCCGGTCCCTGGAACAGCGGATGCAGCCGCTGCCGCAGCGGATAGCCGCAGCCGACGTTGAGCACGAGCTGCTCCCGGGGGTGTTCCCGGCGCAGCGCGGCACCCCCGGTGCTAACCGGCTCCACGCTCGATCACGCGCAGATTGATCGCCTCGAGCGGATCGTCGGATACCGTCGGCAGGCAGGGCTCGCCGTCGCGGTGCGGCCCGCTGACCCCGCTGTCGAAAAAGGCGCCCTCGTAAACGATGTCAAAGCGGTCGCGCAGATGCGGCGCGAGGCGTGCCGCGAACCCGGTCAGCGGCAGGCCCCGCCCGCGCGTGCCGCATAATTTGGCGTCGCTGACCCACGGGGTCTCGCGGCCGTCCGGGCCAAACGCCTTGTATTCGATATCGCCGGGCAGCAGCTCCTCGAGCGGCCGGATGCTGAAGGCTTCGACGCGCAGACGCCGGCCGCGGTTGCCGGCCCAGCCCTGGGCCGCGAAGCGGCGGTCGCCCTCGCGCTCGATGTGCAAGACGATTTCGCTGCGAATCTCGCGCGTCGCCGCGGCGGGGGCCGGGCGCGGCGGCTCACGCCGCGTCGCGGCCGGCGGCGGCACGGCGCCATGCGGCGCGTCGAGACGGCGGACATCGACGGTAAGGGCGGCCGCCGCCTCGGCCGGCCCGTAAACGGTCAACATCACGACCCCGCCGCCGGGCGGCGATTTGACCACGACGGCTCCGCTCTCGGCGCCGAACCAGTTGGCGAGCTCGCCCGAGCTCGTCGCGATCTCGACGAGGTCGTAATCGTCGGAGGGGGGCGCCGACACATGCACCGCCGGCAGCGCGACCCCCGCGGCGGCGTTCGCGCCGTGGGTCATCCCGCCGAGGCCGAGCGCGTACAATCCCTCACCGAGGACGATCAGCCGCGCCCGCGCATCGATGTCGGCGGCGGTCGCGGGCAGGTTCGACGCAACCGGGGCGCGCGATCGCGTGCCCGCCGGCGCCGCCGTCTCGGTCGAGGCCCAGTTCGGCATCTCTTGCGCTGGTTGCGTTCTCACGGAAGCCGCTTCCTTCTGCCAGGCTCGGTCGGTGATGCCGGTCGGATCGATCCCGACCGACGAAAGATGCCAGTATGAGCCGGCGCCGGTTAACCTCGTCTTACATCGGCGCTGGGTCCCGTGGGCCGATCAGCCCGCCGCGTCGATGTGGCAATAATGGCTATGGAAACGCCGGATGATCGAGGCTTCGGCGATGAACTCCGGATTGGCCAGATATGCTGGGGTAACGTCGCGATAGGCGGCGGCGTTGCCGAACGTCGTGATGCAATCATGCAATACCGGATCGCCCCAGTTGACAAGTTCCTGCACCAGCACCTTGCCGGCGTGCTGCTCGACCATCTGGGCGACGCGCGCGGCCGACCCCGATGTCGCGCGCGAGTGCGGGTTCAGCAGGTTCTTGCCGGCATCGCGGAAATTCGAGTGGTGGATGAACGCGACCCCGGCCGGTGTCAGCTTTTGCAATATCTGCGGAATATAGGCTTCGAGAATGTCGATCTCGGCGTGGACCAGCGAATCGAACGAAAAGACGAGGTCGAAACTCGCCGCCGGGGCCGCGTCCAGCACCCGCCCGTCATTCTGCGCGAACGTGGCATGGGAGGCGGCCGCGAACACCTCTCGGCAGGCGTCGACGCATTGCGCCGACAAATCGATCCCCAGATAGGTGTCGCACAGCGGCAACAGGAACTTGGTCCAGCGCCCAAAACCGGGGGCGATCTCCAGCACCGCGCCGGCCGGCAATATCCGGTGCAGCCGCGGAAACAGCGCGCCGAACCATTGTGGCTCGCTGCCGCCCCACGGCGCGCTCCACTCCTCTCCGCGACCGCTCCAATCGTAGCGGCCGTTCCAGGTCTGCCGATTCCATTCGAGGCTTGGCATCAGCCGATCCCCCAGCTTCTTCGCGATAACCAGCTTCTTCGCGATAGCCAGTCTTCGCGATAACCAGTCTTCGCGATAAGTCGTGCGATATGTATCTCGATACGCTGATTCGGCTCGGGCTTATTCCGCCGCCCTTGCCGCCGCCGCGCGCGCTCGCGATGCACCGATCCGCCGATACAGCGCCAAATGCTGCTGCATGGTTTCGCCGAGACCGGGGGGCGGCTCGATCCGGCCGTGCAATTCTCGCCACAATTCGGGGTCGGCGGCGGTCTCGATCCGCGCCGCGAGATCGCCGGCGTTGCCCATGCGGAAATGCATCCCGGTTTCGCCGTCGCGCACCTTTTCCGCCATCCCGCCGATATCCGAGCAGATCACCGGGCGCCGGCAATTGAATGCTTCCTGGATCACCAGCGGCGAGTTCTCCCACCACACCGACGGGACCATGATCCAGCCGACGCCGCGCATCAGACGCGGGATCTCCTCCGACCGATACGAGCCGTTGAAGTGGACGCAGTCGCCGGCCTCGTCGACCGCGGCGCGAAAGCGGGCGGTGAACTCGTCGGACTGATGCTGCATCGAGCCGTTGATCTCGATGCGGATCCGGCGCTGGAGTTTCCTCGGCAACGCCTTGGCCGCGTCGAGCAGCACGAAGATCCCCTTGAGCCGCGAGATCTGCCCGAAAAAGGCGAAGACCCGGCACAGGCGCTCGGCGTCGACCGCTCCGTCCGGCTCGGCGACCGCCGCCTCGTCGGGCTGGCCGTTCTCGATCATGGCGATGCGGTCGGGCGCGATGCCCCAATCGATATAGCGCTGCATCAGAAACCGGCTCGGCGCGACGAACATGTCGACCAGGTCGAAATACGATTTGACGTAGAGTTCCCGCAGAAAGAAATCCTGCGGCGAGCGCGACGGAAAGCAATGGTGGCAGTCGAGGCTCGAACTGCGTAGGCACGGCGCGCCGTTGGTTTTGACCATCTGTCCGTCGTGGTGACAGATCGCGATGAACTCATGCAGGGTCAGGGCGATCGGTATCGTCGCGGAATATTTGCGTACCTCGCGGATCAATTCGAGCCCGAGATGCAGATAATGATGGAAATGGACCAGGTCCGGCTGAAACCGGTCCAACAGGCTGCGGAAACCATTGTGGACAAGGCTCTTGGCCCTTTGCGACAGCAGAAAATAATCGAACGTGTTCGAGTGAAACAGGATGTCCTGCGGGTGACCGGGCAGCACGCTGAACGGGGTGCCGGCGCGGCCCGATTCCTCCCTTACCCAGCCGATAAAGAGGACCTCGTAGCCCTGCCTCCGCAATGCCAGGCAATGCCGATAGGCGGCGATCTCGCCGCCGCCGATGCTGAGCTGCGGGTGCCCGTGCGCGATGATCAGGATGCGTTTCACCGCCTCGCTCCTTGAGTGGCGGCGAGCGCGGTGATCGTGTCGTGCCAGCGCGCGTGGTGGACCCAGCAATTGTACAGGGTCAGGTTGGCGCGCCACGGCGCGTGGGCGCCGCCGGCCTGCGACTGCCGTTCGAGATGGTAGAGCTTCACCGTCGGCACCAGCCAGTTGCGACGGCCCGATTGGCGCAATCTCAGGCACAGATCGGTATCCTCGAAATCGCCGACGATATAGTCCTCCGAGAAACCCTCGACCTGGCGGAACAATTCGCGGTCGATCATCAGGCAGGCGGCGGTGACGGCCGGAAATTCGATCGGCTCTTCGGCCCCGCCGCCATCTGCCCCGCCATTATTGGCCTCGCCATCGTCAGGCTGGCCCTTCAGCGGGTGGTCGTTGACCCACATATCGCCCCAGGGCGGGTAGTGCGCGAAGGCGATGCCGGCATGCTGGATGCTGCCGTCTTCGTACAGCAACTTGGGCGCGAGCGCGCCGCAATCGGGCAGCGAATCATAGGTTTTGGCCAGCGCCGGGAGCCAGCCCGGCGCGATCGGGAACACGTCGGAATTCAGCAGCAGCAGCTTTTTGCCGCGCGCGTGCCGAGCGCCGAAATTGTTCGCCCCGGCGAAGCCGCGGTTGCACTTCTGGTACAACACCCGGAACGGCAGCTCGTAGATCGGGGCGATCTGGGCGCAGAACTGGCGCGCCTGGTCATAGATTGACGGATCGTCGATCACATAGATCAATTCGGCCCGGTGCATCGCCGGATCGTCGACGAACAGCGCGATCTGGAACTCGATGAAATCATAGCGGCCGTAGATCGGAACAATGATCGAGACCTCGGGGTCGGGCGGCTGCTCGCCAAAGCTGAGCTCGACGGTCTCGGGGGTGGTGAGGGCGCGCGCGTCCCAGATCGCGCGGACGGTCGGGCCGATCTGGGCGTTCAGCAATTTGATCAGGTGACGCTCGTTGTCGTCAAAGCTCATCAGCACCGCCTTTACCACCGCGAGTGGGTCCGACGGCGATGGGGCCGGGTCGAGCCGCATCCGGCGCACCCTGCCGTCCGCGAGGGTGGCGGCGAGATAGGTCAGCTGCCGCGTGACGTCGTCGGCGACCGGCGCGATGAACAAAAAGCCGGGCTCGTCCGAGGCGGCGGCTTCGCCCGATTCCCGCAACGACCGGGTCACGTCGGGCCGATCCATCGCGACCCAGGCATCCGAGGCTCGCTGGCGGGTGCCGCCGACCTGGACGAAATCGACCGCCGCGATCGGGCTCCGGCCGGAATTGCGCCAGCCGTTGACGAGAACGCCGTAGGACCCGAGCTGCACCGCCGCGTCGACGTGCAACCGCGTCGCCGTGATCGGATCGATGATTTCGGTCGGCGCTTCGGCGACGGTCCGGTTCCACGCCGAGATCAGCCGCTGGCGCTCGAGCGGGCCGAGCGTGGCGAGGGCGCCGGTGGCGGCGATCAATTCGAAGATCGTCAGCCGCGTCTCGGCGTCGAACGACAGCGCCAGCCCCTCGACGAACCCCGTGAAATCGCCGCTGACGTCGGCGACCGGTATCGTCATGTGCCCCGGGCCGAGCGGGCCGTCGAAGCGCAATTCCGCGGTGTCCGGCAGCTCCGCGCCGCCGGTCGTGGCGACCGCGACAAAGCCGCATTGGGCGGGGCTGTTGAGCACGTCGAAGCCGCGCAGGATGTCGGCGCGGTAGTTGCGCACGACGGCTTGATGATCGGCGTTCCCGGCGGCGCCGGCGAGCACCGACAGGCTCGTCACCGCGCCGGACGGGTCGAACACCCAGCCGACCATCAGCACCTTGTCCCGGGTCAGGGTGGCGCACAGCTCGACCGCGGTGTGGTAGACCGATCCGGGAGTGCCGGCGGCCAAGCGTTCCGGCTGTTGTGGCCCCAGCTGTCGTGGTCCCGGCGTGGGGCGCTCCGGCTTGGCCTGGGCTGGCGGCGGGGTGGGAGCGAGCGCCGCGGAGAGGGCTGCCGTCGCCGGTTCGTCCGCGCGGTCGCGCGCCGACCCACCGCGGGCCGCGCCGGCGGGACCGAGAAAACCGACAATCTGATCATTGTCGCGGTCTTCCGATCCCTGAGTCTTGGCTGAAGTGTTGGCTGAGGTTCGCATCCGGCCCAACTGCGGGCGCGTCATTTGCGGCCGCTACATGCTATTGCCAGCAATAGCGATGACGATCATTGAACGTACACTACCGTGGCAAATGTTTACAGAATATGATCTTGCCCGACATTTGGCCGGCATCGGTCGGCTTGACGGCGCCGCCGCTCTTCTTACATCTGGGCTGCGGCGAGGATCGCGCCGCCGAGAGATCGGCTTTCCGACCAACATGGCACCCATATCCGACGACACCGCATGGCACGGCACGACGATCCTCTGCCTGCGGAAGGGCGGCGAGGTGGTCGTCGCCGGCGACGGTCAGGTCACGATGGGCCAGACCGTGGTCAAGTCGAACGCGCGCAAATTGCGGCGGCTGGCGGGCGGCTCGGTGATCGCCGGGTTCGCCGGCACGACCGCCGACGCGATCACCCTGTTCGAGCGGCTGGAGGGCAAGCTCGAGCAGTATTCGGGCCAGCTCGCCCGCGCCTGCGTCGAGCTCGCCAAGGATTGGCGCAGCGACCGCTATCTGCGGCGGCTGGAGGCGATGATGGCGGTCGCCGACGCCAACGTCTCGCTGATTCTGTCCGGCACCGGCGACGTGCTCGAACCCGAGGACGGGATCATCGGCATCGGCTCGGGCGGCGGCTACGCGCTGGCGGCGGCGCGCGCGCTGATCGACATCGATGGGCTCGACGCCGAGACCGTGGCGCGGCGCGCGATGGCGATCGCCGCGTCGATCTGCATTTACACCAACGACAAGATCACCCTGGAGAAGCTGCCGCTTTGACCCAGACGACATCGTTCAGCCCGCGCGAGATCGTCTCCGAGCTCGACCGCTATATCGTCGGCCAGGACGACGCCAAGCGCGCCGTCGCGATCGCCTTGCGCAATCGCTGGCGGCGCCAGCAGCTCGAACCCGCGTTGCGCGACGAGGTGCTACCCAAGAACATCCTGATGATCGGCCCGACCGGGTGCGGCAAGACCGAGATCGCCCGACGGCTGGCGCGGCTCGCCCAGGCCCCGTTCCTCAAGGTCGAGGCGACCAAGTTCACCGAAGTCGGCTATGTCGGCCGCGATGTCGAGCAGATCGCCCGCGATCTGGTCGAGATCGCGATCGGCATGACCCGCGACCGGCTCGGCAAGGACGTCGCCTCCAAGGCGGAACTCGCCGCCGAGGAACGCGTGCTCGATGCGCTGGTCGGCGAGACCGCCAGCCCCGACACCCGCCAGAAATTCCGCAAATTGCTGCGCGAGGGCACGCTCGATGAGCGCGAGATCGAGATCTCGGTCCAGGAGAACGCGGCGTCGGGCCTGCCGACCTTCGAGATTCCGGGGATGCCGGGCGCGCAGATGGGCATGGTCAATCTCGGCGACATCTTCGGCAAGACCTTCGGCACCCGCGCCAAGCCCAAGAAGGTCACGGTCGCCGAGAGCCACCGGATGCTGCTGGCCGAGGAGAGCGACAAGCTGCTCGACCAGGACATGGTCGTGCGCGAGGCGATCGCCGCGGTCGAGCAGAACGGCATCGTCTTTCTCGACGAGATCGACAAGGTCTGCGGGCGCGGTGAGCGAGCCGGCGGCGCCGGCGGCGCCGATGTCAGCCGCGAGGGGGTCCAGCGCGACCTCTTGCCGTTGATCGAGGGCACCACGGTCGCGACCAAGCACGGGGCGGTTCGCACCGATCATATCCTGTTCATCGCCTCCGGCTCATTCCACCTCGCCAAGCCGTCCGACCTCTTGCCCGAATTGCAGGGGCGATTGCCGATCCGGGTCGAATTAAAGGCGCTCGGCCGCGCCGATTTCGAGCGCATCCTGGTCGAGCCCGAGGCCAGCCTGATCAAGCAGTACGTCGCATTGCTGAAGACCGAGGGGGTCGAGCTCGAATTCCGGCCCGACGCGATCGCCGAGATCGCCCGCCTCGCCGAACAGATCAACGCCACGGTCGAAAACATCGGCGCGCGCCGTCTGCACACGATCCTCGAACGGCTGCTCGAGGAAATCAGCTTTACCGCGTCCGACCAGCCCGCCGGCACCGCCATCGCGATCGACGAGGCCTATGTCGCCGAGCGCGTCGGAAGCCTGGCGCAAAACGCCGATCTGTCCCGGTTTATTTTGTGAATCGCTGATGGTTGGTCATTCCGAGGCGCTGCCAAGCAGCGAGCCCGGAACCCAGGAACACCGTAAGCGCGGGTGTGGGCTGCGTCTTGGATTCCGGGTCCAACCCTTTGGGCTGTCCCGGAATGACGGATCGGAAACCCCGGTAAATCATCGTTAATTTTTCGCGACTACCAATAGCGCGGAGACGGTTCTCGGGGGAGAGCCGGTAGTGATGACGGGGGGCCGGGACGATGTTGAAGCGGGTATTCGGGACCGGGATCGCGCTTGGCCTGGTGACGGTGATGGCATTGCCGTTCGCGCGCGAGATCTATCACCGCCACGAGGTCGGCCGGCAGTTGAGCGGGATGCTCGACTCGCCCGATCGCGCCGCTTTCGCCGGATGGAACGGCAGCGCGCTGTCGTTTGTCGAAACCCTGCGCGACCGCTGCGTGCGGGTCCACGGCGGCAACGCCAACGAGTGCGGCCGATATCGCATCGTCTCGCGGTGATCGCGCCGCCCCCTACCGGGGCGGTCTGACCCGGTTCAAATCCCTTCCTCTCGCCGCGCCGCCGCGATTGCGATAGGCTCGCCGGGCGGTTCCGGCGCAGAGGAAAGATGACGATTCTGAGCATTCCCGTCACCCCGTTCCCGGATCAGCGGCCGGGCACCTCCGGTTTGCGCAAGAAGGTCGCGGTGTTTCGGCAGCCGGGATATGCCGAGGCGTTCGTCCAATCGCTGTTCGACGCGCTGCCCGAGGCGGTCGGCGACGGTGTCGCCGGCAAGACATTGGTGCTCGGCGGCGACGGGCGCTATTTCAACGACATCGCGATCCAGACCATCATCCGCATGGCCGCGGCCAACGGGGTCGCCCGGCTGGTGGTCGGGCGCGACGGGCTGCTCTCGACCCCGGCGGCGAGCGCGGTGATCCGCGAGCGCGGCGCCTTTGGCGGGATAATCCTGTCGGCGAGCCACAACCCGGGCGGCGCCGACGGCGATTTCGGGATCAAATACAACATCGCCAATGGCGGCCCGGCGCCGGAACGGGTGACCGAGGCGGTCTATCGCCGGACCCGGCGCATCGCCGCCTATCGCACGATCGAGGCGGCTTCCGTGCCGCTCGACCGTCTGGGCACGTCGCGGCTGGGGGCGATGACGATCGAGACCATCGATCCGGTCGCCGATTACGCCGAATTGATGGAGCGGATTTTCGATTTCGACCGCCTGCGCGAATTGTTCCGCGGCGGGTTCCGGCTGTGCTTCGACGCGATGCACGCGGTCACCGGACCGTATGCGACCGAGATATTCGAGCGCCGCCTCGGCGCGCCGGCCGGCACCGCGATCAACGCCGAGCCCAAACCCGATTTCGGTGGCATTCACCCCGATCCGAACCCGATCTACGCCGCCCCGCTGATCCGCCTGCTCGCCGCGCCGGATGGCCCCGATTTCGGCGCCGCCTCCGACGGCGACGGCGACCGCAACATGGTGGTCGGGCGCAATTGCGTGATCAGCCCCAGCGACAGCCTCGCGGTGCTCGCCGCCAATGCCGGGCTGGTGCCGTGGTTCAAGACGGGCCTGCCCGGCGTGGCGCGCTCGATGCCGACCAGCCGCGCGGTCGACCGGGTCGCCGCCGCGCTCGGCGTCGAGTGCTACGAGACCCCGACCGGGTGGAAATATTTCGGTTCTCTGCTCGATGCCGGGCGGATCGGCCTGTGCGGCGAGGAAAGCGCCGGCACCAGTTCCGACCATGTGCGCGAAAAGGACGGGGTGTGGGCGGTGCTGTTCTGGCTCAATATCCTCGCTGTGCGGCGCGAGCCGGCGGCGGCGATATTGGCCGATCACTGGCGCCGTTTCGGGCGCAATTTCTACCTTCGGCATGATTACGAGGGGCTGGACGGCGAGGCGGCGAACCGGCTGATCGAGCGCCTGCGCGCCCGCCTCCCGGTATTGCGCGGGCAAGCCTATGGCGCCGCCGAGATCGTCGACGCCGACGATTTCGCCTATACCGATCCGGTCGACGGCTCGACCGCCGCGCATCAGGGCATCCGAATCGGCTTCGCCGACGGCGCGCGCATCGTCTACCGGCTGTCGGGAACCGGAACCGAGGGGGCCACCCTGCGCGTTTATCTTGAAACCTACGAGCCCGATCCCGCCCATCACGGTGTCTCCGCCGGCACGGCGCTTGCTCCGCTCGCGGCAGCGGCCGCTTCCATCGGCGACATCCCCGGGATCACCGGGCGTCTGCGGCCGAGCGTGGTCGCGTGAGCGCCGGTTTCTAGCCAACCCAGGAGGCGCACATGCTGTCGGCGGATCGGATCCAACAGAGGCTGGCGCGGCGGGCGATCGCGCTGGTGCTCGCCGGCGGCCGCGGCAGCCGGCTCAAGCAATTGACCGACCGCCGGGCAAAACCGGCGGTGTTCTTCGGCGGCAAGTTCCGGATCATCGATTTCGCGCTGTCGAACTGCCTCAATTCGGGCATCCGCCGGATCGGCATATTGAGCCAGTACAAGGCGCACAGCCTGTTGCGGCATCTGCAGATGGGCTGGTCGTTTCTGCGCCCGGAGATGAACGAGTTTCTCGATCTGCTGCCGGCGCAACAGCGGCTCGACGAGGTCACCTGGTATCGCGGCACCGCCGACGCGGTGTATCAGAATTTCGATATCCTGCGCGCGGCGCGGCCCGAATACTTCGTCGTTCTGGCGGGTGATCACATCTACAAGATGGATTACTCGCACATGCTGGCGAACCACCTCGACAGCCGCGCCGATTGCACGGTCGCGTGCATCGAGGTGCCGATCGCGCAGGCCACCGAATTCGGCGTCATGGACGTCGACGATTCCTGGAAGATCAAGAGCTTCCTCGAAAAGCCGGAGGTGCCGCCGGCGATGGTCGGCAAGCCCGACCGGGCCTTGGCGAGCATGGGCATCTATATCTTCTCGGCCGATTTCCTCTATGCCGAGCTCGAGCGCGATCATCAAGACCCGGGCTCGAGCCACGATTTCGGCAAGGACGTGATCCCGCACATCGTCGCCCGCGGCCTCGCCTCCGCCCATCCGTTCGAGGAAAGCTGCGTCAAGACCACGCCCGAGGCCGAGCCCTATTGGCGCGACGTCGGCACGATCGACGCCTATTGGGCGGCCAATCTCGACCTCGTCAGCCCGGTGCCGTCGCTCGACATCTACGATCCGAACTGGCCGATCTGGACCTATCAGCAGCAATTGCCGCCGGCGAAATTCGTCTTCGACGACGATGATCGCCGCGGTATGGCGGTCGACTCGATGGTATCGGGCGGTTGCATCATCTCGGGCGCGCATGTGTCGCGCTCGTTGCTGTTCTCGATCTGCCGGCTCAACTCGCACGCCCGCGCGCGCGAGGCGGTGCTGCTGCCCGAGGTCGATGTCGGCCGCTACGCGCGCCTGACCAAGGTGGTGGTCGATCGCGGCTGTCAGATCCCGGAAGGGCTGGTGATCGGCGAGGACCCCGAGCTCGACGCGCGGCGGTTCTACCGCAGCGAGGGCGGCGTCACCCTGGTCAGCGCCGAGATGCTCGCGGCGCTCGGCTGATTTCGCCGGAGGCTGACTCTAGTCGACGACGGAAACGGCGGCGTCAGAAGATGCGCGCGGCGGTCGCTCGCTCGCGCAGCCAGACCTGCGCTTCGTGCCCGGCCTGCAACGCGTCGCGGGCCGCGTCGACCGCGTCGAGCAGGGCCTGCTCCTTGTCCAGATAGGCGCCGTAGACGGCATTGCCGAGCCTGACCACCCAGCGCGCGTCGCGACCTTGTCGGCAGACCTGAAATTCCATGACACCCATCTTCCTGCGACCTCCCGGAACGACAACGTCGCTGCCGGCCTTTTTCTTTCCTGTCGGCGCCGCGGCGGAAAAATTTTCCCGCCAGGGCCGCGCTTCCCCCGTGCTTTACTATTACAAAAGCGGTTGCGCGAATGAAGTCGGATTTAGCGTTAATTGTCGTAAAAATCGTCATTAACATCAGGTGATGGCACTTTCGTAGGCGCCTCCTCGACTGCGGCCGATCGACACGGCCCTTTTATTTCTCCTCGGCGACGAACACCCCGTCCCAGTTGCTCGGCGGCGCGTGGGTTTGCAGTTCGGTGATTCGCTCGCGGAACAATTCATAGACCGGGGCCATCTCGGTTTCGGCCGCCAGCGAATCGTCCTCCAGCATGCCCAGCGCGCCGGCCCAGTCGCGTCCGCGATAGGCCGCCAGCAGGGCCGCGTGGTGGGCGCGGAACTCGTCGGTCTCGATCGGCTGCGGCGGCATCGTGAAGATGCGCACCGCCTGGGTCTTGCCCTTGACCGCGACCAGGTCGAGCTCGACCAGATGGGCGCGGTCGAGCCGGGCGGCGGTCTCCTCGCCCATGATCAGCTCGACCCCGTAAATCTTGGTCAGGCTTTCGAGCCGGGCGGCGATGTTCACCGGGTCGCCGAGCAGCGAATAGTCGAAGCGCTGATGCGAGCCGAAATTGCCGACGCAGCATTCCCCTGTGTTGATGCCGATGCCGACGCGCAGCGGCCGGTGCGGCACGCCGCCCCGGCGCGCCTCTTCCGCCCAGGCCGCGTTGAGCTCGGCGACCCGGCGGCGCATCGCCTGCGCGGCCATGACCGCGTTCTTGGCGTGGTCGGGATCGTCGAGCGGCGCGTTCCAGAACGCCATCACGCAATCGCCGATGAACTTGTCGATCGTGCCCTTGTGTTCCAGCACGATCTCGGTCATCGGCGTCAGAAAGCTGTTGACGTATTCGGTCAGCTCGTGCGCCCCGAGCCCCTCCGACAGGGTGGTAAAGCCACGGATGTCGCAGAACATGATCGTCATGATCCGCAATTCGCCGCCGAGCACCAGTTTGTCCGGGTCCTTCGCCAACAGCTCGACGTAATGCGGCGACATATAGCGCGAGAACGCCTGGCGGATTTCGCGCTGGCGCCGCTCGGTGTGGCGATGGCCGACCAGGGTGGCGAGCAGATAGACGATCATCAGCACGACGATCGGATAGACCGGGTCGACCAGCACGTGCTCGTCGCGGAACGCAAACCACGAGGTCGCGGCGGCGGCGGCGATCGCGATCCCGCCGACCCCCGCGCTGGCGACGGCGCCGAGCCGCGGCATCAGCACGATCAGCAGGATACCGGCCAGCACGGTAAACAGGATTTCGCCGCCGCCGATCCAATCCGGGCGCGCCAGAAAACTGCCCTGCAATATTTGCTCGATCAATTGGGCGTGGATCTCGACCCCCGGCATGTCGGTGCCGATCGAGGTCGCGTACAGCGGGTTGAGCCCCGCCGCGGTCGCGCCGATCAGCACGATGTTGCCCTCGATCCGCTGGCGGTCGAAGGTGCCAGCCAGGATGTCCGCGGCCGAAATATAGCGTCCGGGGTCCGGCTTGGCGTAATGCAGCCAGACCCGCCCCGCGCCGTCGGTCGGCACCCGCAACGGACCGATCTTGATCTCGGTCAGCCCGGTGTTCTCGCCGAAGCTTTTTTCGCGATTGGCGCCGGCGGCGCGGCCGACATAGCTGCGCGCGCCGGTGGCGACGCGCAAGGTCTCGGCCGCCATCGAGGCCACCGGCTTGTCGCCCAGGCGAAAGATAAGCGGCATCCGCCGCACGACGTTGTCCGATTGGCGATGCTGGTTGACAAAGCCGTTGCCCGCGGCCGCCTTCTGCAACGGCTGCAGACCGCCGAGCGCGGCGCGATAGGACGACACATAGCGCAGCGGGTCGGCGCCGGCCGCGGCGGCGAAGGCGAAGCCGGCCTTGGTGACCAAGGGGGCGTTGCCCTCGGTGTCGCCAAGGCTGTAGCCGAGCACGACCGGCGATTTGGCGACCGAATCGGCGAGGCGCTGGTCCGGGTCGGGCATCGTCGCCACCAGCCGCTTCGAATCGTCCTCGGCGGCCCCGCCCCGGACCAATAGCGGGATCAGCATCTGCGGCGAGGTGCGGTCGGGTTCGCTGAGCAATAAATTGACCACGACGACCCCGGCGCCGGCCTCGCGCAATTTATCGATCAGTTCCGCGAGCGCGCCGCGCGGCCACGGCCACTGACCGACCGCGGCGAGCGCGCGGTCGTCGATCGCGACGATGCGGACCGGCAGTTCGGTGGTCTCGCGCGGCAGCGCGCGCTGGAACCCGTCAAAGGCGAGCATCGACACCCGGTCGAGGACATCGGGGATCGCCAGCCGGGCGAGCGCGGCGACAAGCAGCGTGGCGAGCGGCAGCCAATACACGATGCCGTGGTTGAGAAACGATCGGAGCCGCCTGATGGCGGAGCGCACGACTGATCGGTCCAAGCCCAAACCCGCTTGTGGTCGCCGCGCCGGCGGGCCGAGCCGCCCGCGCCGGTCCGCGCATCATCTCCAAGCGCGGCCCGGTTTTCCAGCGTCGATTCGCATCTGCCCTCGCCTGGTTCGCGCGCCGGGCTGGACGGGAAACCGCTTGCCTGCGCGGGGTCGGCGGGCGAGTCTCCGCCCGATAAAACCCAGGCGGCAAAACCCAGGCGGCAAAAACCCGGGCGGCAAACCGGGGAGATGAGCGCGAGGTGGCGGATTTGACGAGCGCGATCGAGGCAACCAAGGCCAGGCTCGTCGACGATGCCGCGGCGCTCGTCGACACGATGTTCGCCGCGTTCGCCGCCGCCGATCGCGCCGGCGCGCGGCGGTTCGTCGCCGAGCTCTACCTTCATGTGCCGCCCGCCGATGTCGCCGCGCGCGCTCCGGCCGAATTATGCGCCGCCGCGTTCGCGCTGTGGCGTTTCGCCGCCATCCGCCGCCCGGGCGAGGCCGCGGTGCGGGTGTTCAACCCGGCCGCGGCGCGGGACGGCTGGTCGTCGCCGCGCACGATCATCGAGATCGTCAACGACGACATGCCGTTCCTGGTCGATTCGGTGACCGCCGCGATCAACGCCGGCGGCCGCGAGGTCGCGCTGGTGATCCACCCGGTGCTCGGCGTCGCGCGCGACGCCGGCGGCAATTTGCGCGCGCTCGACCCGGATGTGGGCGGCGGTCATGCCTGGATCGGACGCGAATCGTGGATGCAGATCGAGATCACCCGCGAGCCCGACGCGGCGGAGCGGCACGCGCTCGCCCAAAGCATCGCGGCGGTGCTCGCCGATATCCGCGCCGCGGTCTCCGATTGGCCGGAGATGCGCGCGACCCTGCGCTCGGCGGCCGCCGAGCTGTCGGCGCGGTCGCCGGACCTGCCGCCGGACGAACTCGCCGAGGCCGGCGATTTCCTGCGCTGGCTCGACGACGACAATTTCACCTTTCTCGGGTTCCGCGACTATCCCGTCGACGCCGGCGCCGCGCCGGCGCGGCCGGCGCTCGGCGTGCTCGGCGAAGCCGCCTATCCGGTCTTCGGCGGATTGCGCGATATCGCCTCGCTGCCGCCAGACGTGCAAGATTTCGTCCGCCGGCGCGAGCCGCTGATCCTGACCAAGACCAACCGCCGCGCCACAGTCCACCGCAACGCCCGCATGGATGCGATCGGCATTCGCCGGTTCGGCCCTGACCGGGAGATGGTCGGGGTCGGGCTGTTCATCGGCCTGTTCACCTCGCTCGCCTACGAGTGGAATCCGCGCACGATCCCGCTGGTGCGGCGCAAGCTCGCCCGCACGGTGGCGCGCGCCGGGTTGTCTCCGAGCGGCCATGATGGCAAGACCCTGCTGCATATCCTCGATACCTTCCCGCGCGACGAATTGCTGCAAACCGGCGAGGACGAGTTGTTCGAGACCGCGCTGGGCATCCTCAATCTGCAGGAGCGCCAGCGCATCGCCGTGTTCGTGCGCCGCGATCCGCTCGAACGGTTCGTCTCCTGCCTCGTCTACGTGCCGCGCGAACGCTACGACAGCAGCCTGCGCCAGGCTTTCGCTGCGATCCTCGAAACGGCTTTCGCCGGGACCCTGCTGGATCACTACACCCGCCTCGACGACGCGCCCTTGGCGCGGGTGCAGTTCATCGTCGGCACCCAGCGCGGCGCGGTGCCGGCGGTCGACATCGCGGCGCTCGAACGCCAGCTCGTCGAGGCCGCGCGCGGCTGGTCCGATCGGCTCGAGGCGGCGGCCGTCGCCGCCTTTGGCGAGGCATCGGCCCGCGCGCGGCTGCGGCTGTTGGCGCCATTTCCGCCCGCCTATCAGGCCCGCACCGCGACGGCCCAGGCGATCGCGGATCTCGACCGGATCGAGGCGGTGCTTTCCGGCTCGCCGCTGGAAGCGTCGTTGCACCCGCGCGAGGAGGGCGGCTTCGGCCTGCGGCTCTACCGCCGGGACGAGCCGGTGGTGTTGTCCGAGATCATGCCGATCCTCGAAAATCTGGGATTGCGGATCGTCGCCGAGGAGCCGTTCCGCATCGCCCAAAGCGCCGGGCCGGCGGTGTGGATTCACGAATTCTCGCTCGCCGCCGGGTCGGTGCCGACCCCGTTATCAGCGGCGTCGCGGCGCCGCTTCGAGGCGGCGCTGGTCGCGATCTGGACCGGCGCGGTCGAGAATGACGGGTTCAACCGCCTGGTCCTCGCCGCCGCGATCTCGGCCCGCCAGGCGGTGATCCTGCGGCTCTATTGCAAGGTGCTGCGGCAGGCCGGGAATGCCTTCAGCCAGGCCTACATGGAAGAGACCCTGGTCCGGCACGCGGCGATCGCGCGGCGACTGGTGCGCCTGTTCGAGCATCGCTTCGACCCCGAATCCGACCGCGCCTCGCTCGATTCGGTCGCCGAGGTGCAGGCGATCGACCATGCGCTCGATCTGGTCGACAGCCTCGACGAAGACCGCATCCTGCGCAGCTACCTGACCCTGGTGCTCCGGACGGTGCGCACCAACTACTACCAGCGCCTGCCGTCGGGTGAGCCGAAGCCCTATCTCGCGGTCAAGCTCGCGTCGAGCGCGCTCGACCTGCTGCCGCCGCCGCGGCCGCTTTACGAGATCCATGTCTACAGCCCGCGCGTCGAGGGCGTGCACATGCGCGCCGGCATGGTGGCGCGCGGCGGCATCCGCTGGTCCGACCGCAAGGAGGATTACCGCACCGAAATCCTCGGCCTGATGAAGGCGCAGACGGTCAAGAACGCGGTCATCGTGCCGGTCGGGTCGAAGGGCGGGTTCGTCGTCAAATGCCCGCCCGCCCCGAGCGTCCCCGGCTACCGCGAGCAGTTCGCCGCCGAGGGGCTGGAGTGCTACCGCGTCCTGATGCGCGGCCTTCTCGACCTGACCGACAACATCGTCGCGGGCGAGCCCGGCGATGCTTCCGGGCAGCGCCGGATCGCGCCGCCTCCGGATGTCGTGCGCCACGACGGCGACGACCCCTATTTAGTGGTCGCCGCCGACAAGGGCACCGCCACGTTTTCCGACACCGCCAACGGCATCGCCGCGGAATACGGGTTCTGGCTCGGCGACGCGTTCGCCTCGGGCGGGTCGGCGGGCTACGACCACAAGGCGATCGGCATCACCTCGCGCGGCGCCTGGGAACTGGTCAAACGCCATTTCCGCGAACTCGGCCGCGACATCCAGACCGAGGACTTCACAATTGTCGCGGTCGGCGACATGGCCGGCGACGTGTTCGGCAACGCCATGCTGCAATCGCGCCACATCAGATTGCTCGCGGCGTTCAACCACCTGCACGTCTTCATCGACCCCGATCCCGACGCCGCCGCCAGCTATGCCGAGCGCCGGCGCCTGTTCGAATTGCCGCGGTCGAGCTGGACCGATTACGACCCACGCCTGATCTCGCCCGGCGGCGGGGTGTTCGAGCGCGCTCTCAAATCGATCCCGATCACCGCCGAGATCAAGCGCGTCTTCGCGATCGCCGCGGACCACCTGACCCCGGCGGAACTGATCCAAAATCTGCTCGCGGCCGAGGTCGATCTGCTGTTCTTCGGCGGCATCGGCACCTTCGTCAAGGCGCGCGCCGAGCGCCACGCCGAAATCGGCGACCGCGCCAACGACGCCTTGCGCGTCGACGGCGAGGCGATCCGCGCGACCGTGGTCGGCGAGGGGGCCAATCTCGGCGTCACCCAGCGCGGTCGCGTCGCCTATGCGTTGAAGGGCGGCCGCATCGATACCGACGCGATCGACAATTCGGCCGGCGTGTCGATGTCGGACCACGAGGTCAACATCAAGATACTGCTCGGCCATGCGATCGCGGCCGGCGAATTGTCCCGCGCCGGGCGCGAACCCCTGCTCGCGGCGATGACCGACGCGGTCGCTTCCCTGGTGTTGCGCGACAATTACCTGCAGGGCGAGGCATTGTCGGTGGCGGAGGCGGGCGGCGTCGCGGCATTGGATCGGCAAGTACGATTGATCCGCGAGCTTGAACGTGCCGGGCGGCTCGACCGGGCGCTCGAATTCCTGCCCGACGACGAGACCATCGCGGCCCGCATCGCCGCGCGCCAGGGGCTCACCCGCCCCGAATTGGCGGTATTGCTCGCCTATGCCAAGATGTCGCTCGACGCCGATCTGCTCGCCTCCGACCTGCCCGACCGGCCCGAATACGAGGCGGAATTGCGCGGTTATTTCCCGGCGGCGTTGCGCGACCGCTTCGCCGCGCGGATCGCGTCCCACCCGCTGCGCCGCGAGATCGTCGCCACACTCGCCGCCAACGATCTCGTCAACCGCGCCGGGCTGACCTTTGTCCACGATCTGCGCGCCCGCGCCGGCCGCACCTCGGCCGAGGTGGCGGCGAGCTACCGCATTGTCCGCGACAGCATGGACCTGCCGGCATTGTGGGCCGAGATCGAGGCGCTCGATGCCGTGGTTCCGGCTCGGGTGCAGACCGAGATGTTGCGCGACATCGCCGGGGTGGTCGAGCACGCGGCCGCCTGGCTGCTGCGCGGCAACCGGCTCGATATAGGCGGCGAGACCGCGCGCTTCATGCCCGCGATCCGGCAACTCGCGGCGGTCGTGGCGGAACTGTTGCCGCAAGGCGAGCGGGCGTTGCTGGACCGGCGCGCCGCGCATTTCGCCGATTCCGGCGTGGAGCCGGCATTGGCCGCGCGCGCCGCCGCGGCGATCTTCCTGACCACCGCGTTCGAGATCGCCGATCTGGCCGAGCGCGCGGCGCGTCCGGTCGACCGCGCGGCGCGGATTTTCTACGCGGTCGGCGCCCGCTTCGCGCTCGACGAATTGCGCGACCGGGCGCGCCGCCTGCCGGCCGACACCACCTGGCAAAAGGCCGCCGCCGAAACCCTGATCGACGATTTCTACGCGCTTCAGGGCGAGCTCGCCGCCCGGGTGCTCCAAGCGGCCGACGCGGGGCTCGACCCGGTCGCCGCCTGGGCCGAAGCCCGCGCCGTCGCGCTCGCCCCCGCCGACCAGCTCGCCGCCGAACTGCGCGCCGCCGCCAACCCCGATTTGGCGATGCTGGTCGTCGCCGCGCGCCAATTGCGGCAGGCGGTGGGTTAAACGCTCAAGCAGATTGTGGTCTGATCAATCTGAAAGTAAATAAAAGCCCAAGCAGCTTGCTGCTTGGGCTTTTGCCTAAAATACCCGAGGGGCGTGCAAGCAGAGGCCGATCCCGAGCATTCGTGAACCATATATACGAATGGAGACAGCGCGATGCAAGCCCGTTTCGTATACACCCCCGATTTCGAGGGCAAAATCGAGACGGCGCTTTCAAAAGAGCGCCTCGACACGTATCGAGAACTCCTCTCAGACGGCACCAAATTCATCGACATAATTAGCGTCTATAACGCCAACACGGCAATAAGTGAAGCGTTGGTTGGTTCAACACAAATCATGGAAATTTCTGTAAGAAATTCGATACATCGCCAGATACAAAAATCCTACGGGTCAGAATGGTATATTGGTAATACACTAAAATTAGATAATAATGGTAAGAGACATGTGGAAAGATTGACGAAAAAATATAAAAATGTTCAAAAATTCAATACACCAAACACGCTATCGACGAAGATTATTTCTGAACTTACCTTAGGATTCTGGTCTCATTTGTTTATGAGACGATACGAAGATCCTCTTTGGAGAAAAACTCTCCGATTTGCCTTTCCCCATGTCGGGGGAGCCCTTACGAGAGGGCAGGTCTACCAACTTCTCGACAAATTCAGGCGTCTACGAAATCGTATAAGCCATCATGAACAGATACTAAAATATGATTTAGATGTATACTATAATAATATTATAGATCTGGTCTCGTGGGTCAGTCCCGTAACTGCAATTTGGTTGTCCCATCACAATCGATTTTATGAAGTAAGGGATCAGTATAAGAGTCTTCTCTGATTGGGGTTGTTGAGGTCAAGCTGCCTCTCTCGCCTCATGTCATTCCCGCGGGTCACTCGCTTCTCTTCGCGGTCGGCGCAGGGCCGCCGCATGATGGGGTCAGGA
>Ga0080064_1002494_pt1 | contig 31006 bp, 29 predicted proteins | sample Subgrocontami54m_FD_69260 | JGI IMG/M metagenome (GOLD analysis project Ga0080064, IMG submission 69260) | Subsurface groundwater microbial communities from S. Glens Falls, New York, USA - GMW46 contaminated, 5.4 m (SPADES assembly) (version 2) ...
GGCGAGGGGGGCCTTACAGCAAACACCAAACAGCAAACGGCAAAGGGCCGCGGTTAACGCCCCAACTGATTTCGTCGCCCCTGCGGGCTTGCGTCGGCGGGGCCCCCGCAGGAGGATCGCCGCATGACGATACAAGGGGACTACGAGCCGAGCCCGTGGAAGTTCGCCGCCGACCAGGTGGCCGCCTACGAGGCCTCAGGTGGCGTCGAGGGCGGCACGCTGCAGGGCAAGCCGGTGATCATCCTCACCACGCGCGGCCGCCACAGCGGCAAGGTGCGCAAGACGCCCCTGATGCGCGTCGAGCACGACGGCGCCTACGCCGTCGTCGCGTCGATGGGCGGCGCTCCGAAGCATCCGGTCTGGTACCTGAACCTGACCGCCTCGCCGGACGTGACGCTGCAGGACGGCCCCAGCGTATACGAGATGCGCGCGCGCGAGGTGCACGGCGACGAGAAGGCGCGCTGGTGGGCCGTCGCGGTCGCCGCATGGCCGGCGTACGCCGATTACCAGACAAAGACGGATCGGCAGATCCCGGTCGTCGTCCTGGAGCCGGCCGGGTAACCAGCCGGAGCCGGACACGCGGCGGTGTGCGCACTACCAGGCAAAGACGAATCGGCAGATCCCGGTCGTCGTCCTGGAGGGCGCCCGGTAACCAGCCCGGGCCGGACGGCGTCACGGAAATCTGCCGATCGCCTCAGCGGGAGACAGCGGCGACGTAAGCCACCACCGCCGCCACCTCCTACGTCACGACGAGCGCCATCACCATCCCGAACATCCCCTTCTCGCCCTCGACGTGGGAGAGCACGTGGCAGTGGAACGCCCAGATGCCCGGTTCTGTCGCCTCGATGATCACGTCGTAGCGATTGCCGGGAGGGCAATCCAGCGTGTCGCACTTGTAGGGCGTCGGGAGCTTCCACCCGTCGACCGCGAACACCTCCATCGGCATGCCGTGCAGGTGCATCGGGTGATGCATCGTCCCTTCGTTCATGAACCGCACCAGGACCCGCTCGCCTTTGTTCGCCACCAGCGCGTCTGTCGCGGGGAACTCCTTGCCATTGATCGTGTACCCCAGGAACAGGTCGTTGAGCACGATCACGTACTCGCGGTCGTACGCGGGATATGAACTTGCGTCCTTCGGGTCGACGATGAACGCGCCGAGGAGACCGCGGTTCACCTGCTTGAACGAGTTGTGGTGCGAGTGATACATGTGCGTGCCGGAGTTGCGCAGCGTGAACTCGTACACGTGGCTCGCGCCCGGCGTGATCGGTTCCTGCGTGACATAGGGCACGCCGTCCATCGCGTTGGGCACGATCAGTCCGTGCCAGTGGACGACCGTGCTCTCCTTCAGGTTGTTCTTGACGTTGATCCGGACCTGGTCGCCCTCCGTCGCACGGAGGATCGGGCCCGGCAGCGTCCCGTTGTAGCCGACCGCCTTCTGCACCTTGCCCGGCAGGGTCTCCCAGTCGACCTCGTCCACCGTCAGGTCGAACACCTTCACACCGTTCTCGATGCGCGGCGCCAGCGGCTGGTTGCCCTTGCCCTTTGTGATCGGCGCCTTCGTGTTCGCCAGGTAGTCCTCGACGCCCTTCTTGTGCATGGCGTCCATTTCCTGCCACGTCATGCCCCCCGCCGGAGTGGGCGTGCCGTCACCTGAGCCCATGCTCATCGTCGGCGAGCCGGCCTGCGTCGTCGCTCCCGTCGTGCTCTTGCTGTCGCTGCACGCGGAACCCACCACCGCGGCTGAGATCCCGATCCCCGAGGCGACAGCCGCCGTGTTGAGGAAGCGCCGCCGGCTCATGCGCTTCCCGGTCTCCGTGCCCTGTTCCTGCTTCATGTGATTCCCTCCCTTTCTCCACGGTCAATGTTGCCCCCACCGGAATCCGCGTCTTGAGGCAAATGCCTCAATTTGTGACGAATCGCACGAACGTTGTGACGATCGGCTCTCCCGGCCGCCCGAGTCGGCCGCTAGTCTGCGGGCGTGGACACACCGACCTCACACCAGGCAGCAGATCGCTCAGCCGAAGACTTCCTGGACACGCTGGGCAGTTCGTCGGCGGACGGCGTGTACGCCGTCGACGACGAGCAGCGCATCGTCTACTGGAGCCGCGCGGCCGAGGTGCTCACGGGCCGCACCGCGGCCGAGGTCAGCGGGCGGCGATGCTTCGAGGTGATGCTCGGCGACGACGAGGAGGGGAATGCGTTCTGCCGCCGCAACTGCCCGACGATCGCCGCGGCCCGGCGCGGCCGCCCCGTTCCCAGCTACGACATCAGCACGCCGACCGGCGATGGACGCCGGGCCTGGTTCAACGTTTCGATCGTGGTCCTGCCGGGCCGGCGGCGCCGGGAACTGCGCGCGGCGCACATGTTCCGCGACGTCACGGCGCGCAGGCGCGCGGAGGCATTCGCCGAGGCGACGGTGCCGCCGCCCAGGGTGCTCGCCCCGGCGCCGGGGCACCGGCGCAGGACGCGCCGGTCTGCCGCCGCCGATCTCGCCGTAAAGCTCACGACGCGCGAGCTCGAGGTGCTGCGGCTGCTGGGCCAGGGGCTGGGCACCGACGCGATGGCTTCCAGGCTGAACCTCAGCAAGGCCACCGTGCGCAACCACATGGACCGACTTCGCGCGAAGCTCGGCGCCCACAGCCGCATCGAAGCACTGGTCCGCGCCGGCCAGCTCGGCATCGCCTAGCGGGCTGTGCTGAGCGCGTCGCTGCGATCGCGCCGAGCCCGCGTCCTCATGCGCGCGCCCAAACCGGCCAGCACTAACCCGGCCGACGTCAGCACGACACCCCCCGCCAGCGCGCGCGAAACGTCTCCACCGTCCATTCCGGACCCCAGCGCCGGCAGCGTGAGTCCGCCTGCTCCGTCCACACACACCGCCTCGCGGCGTTCTGACGGCAAGCTCGTCGCCCCGTCGTTACTCACGGCGAACGCGCGCAGGACCGCGATGAAACAGACGTTGAGCCCGAACGCCTGGTTGTTGCGCGGCATGGCCGCCGAAGTAACGTTCGCGGCGATCGGTGCCAGCGGAAGCGTCCCCGCCCAGACCCCGCCTGGCGTCTCGAACCGCACCTCCACGTCGAAGCGCGCCTCGTCGCTCGAATGGTCGCTCCATGCGATGCGGTACCACCCCGCACCGTCCGCCTCCAGCCGCACGTCGCCCGGCGATGCCGGAGCCGGACCCGGTGCAGGCGCGTCCGGAAACGTCATCGCGCCGCGCGAGTCGAAGCAGATCGCCGCCGAGGTTTCCGCCGGATGGCTCTCCGCGCCGTCAACTCCGCGCGCGTGCACCGCGAGGATCGCGCCGTAACACCCGGCCGTCAGCTCCAGGTACGGAAGGTCCAGCGCAGGCGGAAGCTTCATCGTCGTGACGTTGGCCACTGTGAAGGCGATGTCGATCCGCGCCAGCACCTCGCCGCCCGGCGTGACCACCCGCATCACCGCATCGAAGTACGTTTCGTCGTTGGAATTGTCGCGCCACGCCAGCACCGGCCCCGCCACGGGATCGCTCACGACGCGCAGACCGGCCGGCGCCGCCGGCAAGTACGCGGGCGCCCCCGCCGCCGGGAACGAAAGCGCACCCTTCCCGTCGACGCAGGCCTGCGCCTCAGCGATCGCCGGCGCGCTGCGGCGTCCCGCACTAGCCAGCGCCGCCACGCTTAGCCGCGCCGCGTAACACCCCTGGCGTACCACCTCGGGCCGCATGTAGATGTAAGCCGACGGCTGCCGCACGTCCGCCGCCGCGCCCGCGATCGTGTGGAGCACCGCGCCATCCGCGCGCAGGATCTCCACGCGCGCATCGAACGAAGCCGTCCGGCTCGCGTTGTCGCGCCACTCCAGCCGGAACCGTCCCATCCCGTCCACTACGACGCGCACGTCCGTTGGCGCCACCGGCACATCGGCGCCGGCCGAGAGCGTGGCGCGTGGCGAAAGCAGCGTTCCAGCAAAGACGACCAGCAGCGCCAGCACGACTTTCATGCGGCAGTATAGGCGCGAGTCGAAGGCATGGTGCCCGGAGGACGCACGTGGCCTGGCAAGATGTCGACCAAATCCCTGCGACCACGTCGCGGGCCTTCTAGCCCGCGTGATGCCCCGCGACGAGGCCGCCGTATCGCCCGCCGTGGTCGTCTAGCTTCTCAGAACCGGACTCAGCTCTTCGCGTAGTTCGTCGCGCCCTGCCAGTCGATGACGACGACGGCCTCGTCACCGACCACCCAGGCGTCGTGCCCGGACGGCACCACGGCGACATCGCCCGGTCCCATCTCGAACTCCTGGCCATCGGCCATCTTCACCCGCATGCGGCCCGAGATCTGGTACATGAAATGCGGCGCCTCGCACAACTCGGTCTTGGCGATCGGCTTCACGTGTTCAGACCAGTGCCAGCCCGGCTCAAACGTCGCTTTCCCGACGATTCCGCCGCCGATGTTCAGGAGCTCCATCCGGCCGCGCTCGAACTTGCGCGTCTCGTCCGGCTTCCCAACGTTCTTGCTTTCCGCTGTCGCCATGACTTCCTCCTTGCGTGCCGCAATCGGTTGCCTTACGAGGGTGGACCTGTGTTCGGCTCGTTCAGCCGGCGCTCCGGATGCTCTCGAGATGCCCCGTGACGTGGGCGATCAATACGCCGCCTTCGATCAGCTGTTGCGTGCTGACTGACGCTCCGCCCGCGAGAGGAAGCGCTCCGGTGCGATCGAGCTGCTCGTCGCTGAGGGCGCGGATGTAGGCGGCGGTCGAAGAGGCGCCCGCCTGAAGCTCCTTCAGTACGTCGGCCCTGCTCACCGCGCCATTCTTCGCGGCGCGGCTGTCGTTCTTGCCGTTGATGTCGTCCCACGTGTAGGCCGGCAGCGGCTTGCCGTCTGCGCCCGCCGTGATGAACTCCATCTCCAGCGGGAACTGGCCGGACACGTGCTGTGCCGTCTGGGCGACGGACCATCCTTCGGCGTTGCAAGCCGCAGCCCATTGCGCGTCGGAGCACCCCTCCACTGTCCTGGCGAAGTCCGCAACGGCCTGTTCGAACTGCCTGGCCAACTCGGACGCGCGCTGACTCATCGTTTCTCCTCTCCTCGTCGCCGGATTGCGCTGAGCACCCAGGTCGATGCCAAGCAGCGCTTCACCGGAGAGTCCCGACTCGCGCGATGCCTGGCCTGGCGCGTGCTGCGTAATGCCCTTGTAACGGGAGACAGTAGTGACGGATCGGGTTTTTGTCAATAGACACTTGATCAATGGCACTTATCGTGCATGGCATCGGCATCGCCCCGTTCGACGGCTCGCCCAACGTCGAACGGCCGGGAACAAGACCACCCGGCCGTTACGACCGGCCGGAAACACCCACGACGGGCGCCGCGTACGCTTCCAAATAGGGCCGTTCGGCCCGTAGTCATGCCCGCACAACCCCACCTAGCCTAGCTGCACGATCCTCGGAGCATCGCGGACGGCATCCGCAGGAGACATGCGGACGGAGCAGCGGTCGCCGTCGGCGACCCATCGGTTAGGGAGGACAACATGGCAATCACCGAAGAGACCTGGCAGTTCTTCCAGCAGCACCTGGGCTACAGCGACGAGGAGATGGCCCTGTGGCGCGCCAATCCTCGCAACGCCGATATCATCACCACCGGCCCGGCGCTCATGCAGAAGACCATCATCGCCGAAGTCGTGGAGGCCGGCGGCTGCAACAGCCAGCACAAGGCCGGAGACCGCTTCATCTTCGACGGTGCCGGCAACCTGCTCACGGCCCAGAACCCCGAGCGCATCTGCATGGGCGCGCTGTACCCGCTCGGCCCGCTCGTCTACGCGGTGAGCGAGTTGCACTACGCCGGCGTCGACCCGAACGTCCTGCGCTTCAACCGGACGCACTGCTTCGACGTGGGCGTGAAGTGCGGCGGCTGGGGCCGCGTCATCATGGAAGTGCGCGTCGAATAAGCGCCGCCGCCGGCGAGCGGCGGCGAGTCATCGCACCGCGAAAGCGACAGCGCAATTGCCGCGTACACGCATTGTGCGTATCATCGGTCCATTCGAAGGAGGGGTGACATGCGCCTCCGGCGAACTGACGAACGCCAAGGAGCCAGGCCATGAAGACGCTCAAGACGATTCGGTGGCTATTGCTGGCCTTTCCGCTCGTCCTCATCGCCGCGAAATGTATCGATCAGGATCAGCTGGTACGCGACGCGAGCGGCGACTGGACGATCGTTGGTCAGATTCACAACGATACAGATATTCAGGCCACCGCGATGGTTCTGTCGGGCAAGCTCCTTGATGGCGAAGGCAACGTTCTGGCGTCAACGACTGCTTCACCCTGCCCCCAGGAGCTGTCGCCGCATACGCTGGCCGTGTTCGAGCTGCACTTTGCCAACTCCTCAGCGTTGGACCCGGTTAGTTACGATGTGCGTCCGATCTCCGGTCACGTGCAAGACGATCCATTGCCGCTGCTCGGCGTGACCTTCAGCAGGTTCACCGCAACTCGATTGGGTGAAGGCGCGCGGATCACCGGGACCATCAACAGCACAAGAACGGACGCGCGACCGTACACCGGCTGCCTTGCCTTCTACGACGCCACCGGCAAAGTAGTCACCGAGGTGACACTCGCGGGCTTCGGCGGGCTCACGGCCGGGAAACCCCAACCGCTCTCACTACCCGTCCCGCTCGTCCAGGCCGGTGCGACTTCGGTGCGCTTCTGGCTCGTTGGCCCGACGGATTCCTCGGACTTGTTTGCGTCCGGCTTCCAGGCCGCGGTTACCGACGTCATGACAATTCATTAGCTGTCGTGACGGCACGCGAGGTCGTTTCGCCGGGGCAAACTGCGGGCGCGCGAAGCGGCTGGCTTGACGCGGAATGCGCGCGTGCTTGACGCGGAGGCGTTGACAAGCAGCGTCCACAGGGCGACGATGGGCTCCGCTTCCTGATTAGAGGGGGAGCAGACTTCGGAGCGAGCTGGTTGAGGGAGGCGGGGCCCGACACCAACTCGCTCCTACGTTTTCTCCCGCCAGCGGACATAGCGGGCGCCCTGGTCATGATCACGGCACCGGGCTACGGCGCGCACCTGTCGTCGTCGTGGATCTCGCCCCGCACGAGCGAGCCCGATGGCGCGCTGAGGATGATGCATCTCGTCGAACCGTCCTTCGCCGATCGCATCGTCAGCGCAACGCGCGTCCGGTCGTCGTTGACGTTGTAGCAGAACTCGTAATCCTTCATGGCGGATCCCGTCGGCTCGAAGTCGAGCTGCTTGAACACGGGGTCGTCGTAAGGCACGTTCAACCGGCAGTAGATGATGACGGTGGTATCGATGAACAGCCCGTCGCCGCGGGCGTTGAACTCCGCCGTCGCCTTGTCCGCGAGCGTCTCCAGCTGCGCGTCATCGTTCGATGATCCGGAGCCGCACGCGATCGACCACAGAACTGCCGACAGCACCAGCGCGCCAACGGCCCTGCGCGCTGCTCGCCCGTGCGACGCTGCCCGTCCGGCCGCGCTCGTTCGTCCGTGCTGCGTCATGCCCGGCGCCTCCTCCGTTACCGCGATCCTCGCGCCGATTGTAATGCGGCGGCCCGGCGCTGGCGGTCATAGAGACGCCAATCGTTCGATACAGATCGCGGCGGGACGGGCGCTGCCGTCGCGCCGCGGCGCCGGCAGGCGGACAGGCGGGACGTGGAACGGGGAGTTGGGGCGGTAAGCGGTAGGGGCTGCGCCCGTTACGCCGGCAGCAGGCTCTCGTACAGCGCCGCGACGGCGTCGGCGACGTTGGCCCAGCGGTAGCGCTCGACGGCTTCGCGGCCGGCGCGCCCGAATGATGCGCGCAGCTCGTCGTTGTCCAGCAGCAGCTCCAGGCGCTCGACGAAGGGCTCGGGGCAGCGCCATGGGATCAGGTAGCCGGTCTCGCCGTCGCTGATGGTGCTGGTCATCCCGCCGACGCGCGACGCCACGACCGGCGTGCCGCACGCCATCGACTCCACCGCAACCAGGCCGAAGCTCTCGTAGTACGACGGCACGACGCAGACGTCGGCGGCGTTGTAGTACAGGGGCAGCTTGTCGTGCTCGACCGCGCCCACGAACGAGATGTGGTGGTCGACGCCGAGCGCCGCCGCCTGCGCGCGCAACTGCTCAACCTGCGTCTCCGCCCGCGCGTCGCCGCCGACAATCAGCACTTCGAAGTTCTCGTCTTCGTGCATCTGCGCGGCGGCGGCGATCAGGATATCGATCCCCTTCAGCGGCTCGATGCGCCCGACGAACAGGATGATCCGCTCGGAGGCGCGCAGACCCAGACGCTTGCGCGCGAACTCCTTATCCATGGGCGAGAACAGGTCCAGGTCGACGCCGCACGGCACGACCGCGATCGATTCGTCGCGCGCGCCGTAGAGCGACGTCAGCAGGTGCTTCTCGTGCTGGCTCGCCACCACGATGCGGTCGGCGCTCTTCGCGATGGCGCGTTCCGCTTCGATGCGCGATGCCGGCTCGTGCTCGCTGGAGCGGGCGCGGTTCTTCACCTCGCCCAGCGTGTGGAACATGGCGACGTGCGGCACGCCCCAGCGCTCGGCCAGGTGCGACGCGACGGCGCCGGACATCCAGTAGTGGCTGTGCACCATGTCGTACGCCGCGCCCTCTTGCTCGACGAAGGCCAGCAGGTTGCGCTCGAACTCCGGCAGGTGCGCGGCGATCTCTTCCTTCTCGACCGGCCCCTTCGGCCCGGCGGCGATGTGCACGACGCGCGCGTTCGGCCCGAACGGCTGCGTCTCCGGCGCATCGGCCGAGGCCCAGCGCGTGAAGACGTCGATGACGTAGCCGCGCGAGCCCAGCTCGCGGCTCAACTCGCGCACGTAAACGTTCATGCCGCCGGTCTCGCGCCCGCCCAGCGTCGCCAGCGGCGACGTGTGCGCCGAGATCACGGCGATGCGCCGGCCGCGTCCGGGGCCGCGCGATGTGATGCCCATGGGTTCGTGCAGTGATGTCATTTCTTCAGGATCACCCTGTACACCTGCTGATCCTTGCCGCCGAGGTCGTATTTGTAATTCTCATCGCCCCGCAGGAAATCTACGCACGTGCGGCCGTTTTCGATCGCATCCTTGAGCAGGAGCGCCTTGGACATGAGGCCGACGGCGTAGTGCGAGTACTCGGGGTCGTACCCGCTATTGTACATGTAGAGCTGCCCCCCCAGATCGAAATTGAGTACCGAAGCCACTGCCACGCCGTCGAATGTGAGCAGGTAGAAGCGCAGCATGCCTTCGGCCGCCATGGTCGTCGTCATCTCGCGGAAGAACGCCTGCATGCCGGGGCGGTCGAGGAACTCCTCCTTGTGATGCGAGCTGATGCGCATGAGGTGGAACAGCGTGTCGAGCAGCGCGTCCGCTTCCGAGGCCTCGGTCACGACCCTGAGCTGCATGTCGCCGCCGATGCCGTCGAGACGGCGCAGCTTGCGGCGCAGCTCGTGGCGGTCCTTCTTCGAGAGCGCGCCGAGGAAGTCTTCCCAGGTCTCCGGCAACTGCACGCTCGGCGACAGCGCTTCGTCCTCGCGCTCGGCGGTGTAGCCGAGCGGACCGGCGGCCGCCATCGCCGCGGCGAGCGTGGGCGAGGTCTCGCGCAGGCCGCGCAGGTCGATCACCGACGCGCCTTCGGCCGCGAGGCGCTCGAAGATCGGCGGGAAGAAGGCGTCCTCGAAGCCGGGCGTCACGACGACGTCCATGTAGTCGCAGATCGAATAGTGTCCGACGAGTTCCGCGTTCGGGCCGTCGCGCAGGAACGGCGCCACGCCGATCAGGCGCTCGCCGTCGCGGGCGGTGAGGATCCGCAACTCGCGGCCGTCCTGGAAATGCTTGAGCCAGACGCGCTGCCATGCGGGCGTCACGAACGGCACGGGCATCGGCGTCTGCGCCAGCAGGCCGGACCATTCGCCGCTGATGCGGTCGAACGGCTCGTCGCGCACCTCCAGCGCCGTCACGAGCCGCGCACCAGCGAGAGGAACTCGGCGCGCGTCATCTGGTTCTGGCGGAACAGCCCGCGCGTGGCCGATGTGACCATGCGGCTGCCGGGCTTCTTCACGCCGCGCTGCGTCATGCACAGGTGCTCCGCTTCGATCACGACTGCCACGCCGTCCGGGCGCAGCGTCTCCATCAGTGCGTCGGCGACCTGGCCGGTCAGCCGCTCCTGGAGCTGCGGGCGGCGGGCGTACCCTTCGACCAGCCGCGCCAGCTTGCTCAGCCCGACCACGCGCCCGTCCGGGATGTAGCCGACCGACGCCGTGCCGTGAAACGGCATGAAATGGTGCTCGCAGACGCTGTAGAACGGCACGTCGCGCAGGATCACCATCTCGTCGTGGCCGGCTTCGAACCCCACCTTCAGGTACTCGCGGGGGTCGATGCGCAGGCCCTCGAACAGCTCCGCCATCATGCGGGCGACGCGCGCCGGCGTGTCGCGCAGCCCCTCGCGGCCGGGATCCTCGCCGATGGCGCCGATGATCTCCCGCACCGCCCGCTCGATGCGGTCGAGATCAACCGATGGCGGGGCCTCGAACTCGTGCCTGATGTGTTCGATCGTCATGGCGCAGGATACCGTCCGGTCTTGCCGCGGCTCGGGGGATGAATGCAACCGCTGTAAGAAATGCTAACAGCGCCGTTCCCGCTGGGGCAAACCGGCGGGTGTGGTACGGGGCTGTGAGAGTGCGGGTTTGATTGCATATTGAATTTCGCGATTTTTCGATTTCTACGGCTGATCGGTGCGGGACGGGGCTGGCTCGAAGCTGGCGGCGCGGGTTTCGCCGGGCGCGGCTGATTGTGGCTGCTCGGGTTTGATTTCCATTGATTGCACGCGTGCAGGGCTATCAAACCAGCGGTGGTAGAGGTAGGTGACGACGCCGCGCACGTCGCCGTTGAAGCGCTTGCGTGGCGGTGGGAAGAAGCCCTGTTCGTAGAGTTCCCAGATGACCGAATTGCGGTCGGGATGGTTGAGGAGGGCCAGGTAGACCATCTGCATGCGGCGGCTGTTGTTGCCAGTGCGCATGCCGTTGAAGTTGCCTTTGGGCGCGCCGGCGCCGGGGCGCTTTCCTCCTCTGGGCATGGGTCACCTCCAGAAGCCGCGGATCTCGCCGATGGGCATAGGTTAGAGGGCGGGTGGCCGAATCTCCTAGCGGTTGGTGTCAGTGGTGGGGGTGGGGTTGGGGGGGCGCCAGATGCCGCGGCGCGGGCACCGGGAGAGCGCGCTCTTCCGGCGGAATCAGTAAGTCAACAATTGCGATGGCTCAACGAGTAGAATGTCGGCTTCCGGGATCAGGGGGATGGCTGAGTCGTACGTTGGAGGACCCGGCGCTCGTCGACCCGGCGTGGGAGGTCGGCAACCAACTTGCCGCGCGATTTCAGCCATTATGATCGACGCAACGAGTCGTAAGGGCGGGCGGGCGATCTGCCCGACGCCGAGCGTTGCCACTCGAACCCGATCCGTGCCGATCCTCGCGATGTCCTCTTCACCCGCTCCCACGATGATCAACTGCCGCCGGCCGTGCGCTAGCCGTTCGCGCTTAAGGGGTACAGCGGCGCCGCACGGTATTACGATAACGATCTCGTCGAAGCGGGCCACGACTTCCAAAGTTGCGCGGTGGACGCGGAGCGGATTCTTGTGGCGCCGAGCTGCGGCAAACGCCTCCCGGCGAATCGATGATGAGCCGTCAAACCAACCGGCACCGCGGTCATCCAGCAGCACATCACGGAACCCGAATGCCGCTGCCGAGCGGAGGCTCGAACCGACCTCGACATGGTCGTCCCCGATGATGAGCAGGGCGGGCATCCGGATCTCTGGCGTTGTCACATGGCGCTGCGCGCCCGAACCGTGAAGCACGTACCATGCAGCGACGGCCAGCGCGGCTGCCACGTTAAGTGTGGTGACGGTCCGCGACAACGTCGGTATTACCACGGTCTCATCGGCCCGGCGGAGTGTTTCGCGGGAAAGACCGCGCCGTTCGTTCCCGACGACGAGCGTGGCGTCACCGCTCAGCGGCCTTCGGCCGTAAACGGACCGCGCGCCAGCTGTGTTTTCAACGGCGATCAGCCGCCCGACAATCGAAGATGAGCGCAACGCGCCAAGAAGCATCGCCGCATCGTCGATCCGCGCAAGATTCGCAGGGTTTTCTACGCGATCGGCGAGGAAACTTAGAGTCATCTGAGGCGTGAACGCAGTTGCGCGGCAATCGCTTCCGCTCGCGCCTCGTGCTCACGCGTACGTGCTCCACGTTCGCCGCGCAGCCGCCGCTCGTGCTGCAGCACGTGGTGCCCCACCTCGTGCGTGAGCACATACTGCAGCATGAACCGGCGCAGGGTGTCTCCAGGCCACGATACGACGCCGTGCAAGTCCAGAACCGCGCCTGCCTCCACAAGGCGCGAACGATCTACTGGCCCCAATCGGAACCCAAGGCGCCAGGGGGACCGCGCCTGATCGAACAACAAGATCCGCCCCGGTGCGACTAATCGCCCCAGGGGAAGTCGACTGCTCAAGCGCGGAGCCGGAACAAGCTCCACGAGTTCGACGCCGTAGTAGAACTCCTCGCCAAAGGCCCTAAGCGCGTCTCGGACGTCGCCCGCCGAAGCCGGGTGATAGTGCCCAGGTTGCGCGCGGCGCGCTCGCACGGCCGGAACTGTCGCCCTTCGCGCGGCACGGATTCGGCGCGGATCGCTGCGTAGACTGTCTGCCATGACCAATAATGACGAAAACAGAGCGACGCGATCCACCCACAGACGGCATGGCCCGGTTCAACTCCATCACTCCCCGGGGCCTAACCCAACTTGCGCTGTGTGGTGCTTGCGTGGCGGGGGTGCGTGTGACACGATCCGCCGATGGCGAGTTACATCGATCGCGCGACGCTGCATCCCAAGGGCTGGAACGAGCGAGTCAATCTTCCGTACGGGTTGCGCGCGTCGGAGATCAAGGCAGCAATCGACGACATCTACGACTTCCTCTACAACGTCAACCGCTTTCTCGTCGAGCGCGGATGGGACCGCCTGGAGGAGACGCTGTCAGCGGCGACGTTCAGCGGCGTGACGAGCGAGCTGGTGGTGGAGGGAGCGTCCAAGCGCAGCGCGACCATCATCAAGAACCAGTATCACAACGGCCGCCCCGACCTTGTTCCGAGAGGCATGTACACCGACGATGGCTGTCTGCGCGGTGCTGACGGCATCGAGGTAAAGGCGTCGCGCTGGTCGAACGGCTGGCAAGGTCACAACGTCGAAGACGGCTGGATCATGATCTGCCAGTACTACATCGATCGACAGACTGAACCGATCGAGAACCGTTCGCCGAGCCGCATCGATCGGATGATGTGCGCGCAACTCACGGAAGATGACTGGAGCTTTGCGGGCCGCGGCGCTAACAGCCGGCGGACTCCGACTGCATCGATCAAGCGTTCCGGCGTGGCAAAGCTCGAAGCGAACGCGATCTACCTGGACCCGACCTACGTCCCGCGCCCCCGCTCGACGCCACGGAAGAAGACTCCGGCAGCGAGAGCTGAGACAGAGCCGGAATCGCCGACGTAGCAAGCGTCACGTACTCCGCGTCCAGTTCGACACCGACGCCCCGGTACCCCATCGCTTCACACGCCGCGAGCGTTGACCCGCTACCGGCGAACGGATCGAGTACGGTCCCTTCTCCGAGCGGGAGCGCGGCTCGCACGATCTGTCTCAAGAAGGCCTGTGGCTTGAGGCTCGGGTGGGGCGCAAGTTTCCGCTCGTCAGGCCGGGTCGGCCGGCTGCTGATGACATCAAGGAAGGGTCCCGACTCCAACCGGCGCAAGCCGCCGGTCCGCCATTTGCGAAGGTTCTGCGCAACCGTGCCCTCACACTGCTTACGGAAGATCACCCAGGGTTCCCACGCTGAACGCGGCATCACCGTGACGTCGGGGAATTCGTCCTCGGCGTTCTTCGGGCGATCGCCGCCGCGAAGCGTCTGCGTGAGCCGCACGATCTCGCCGCGCTTGTCAAACGCCGCATCCACCATGGCTTGAGACACGACGTACGAGAAGAGCGGACTGGTCGCAATGAAGACGTGCGCGCCCGGCACCAGCTTGGGGCGCAAGACTTCGCCCCACTCTCTGAAGAAGTCGTAGAGCGCGGCGATATCCCGATCGTCCAACACTGTGAACCGGGGGACCGGTGCGCGTTTGTGACCGCCGATGGACGATGGAATGCGCCAGACGCCACCACGCCCCTCACGGAGCTTCTTCATTTGCGCCGGCGTGTATTCAATCATGCCGTACGGCGGGTCGGTCACGACGGCCTCGAACGAGGCGTCCGGCTGCTCGGCAAGCCAGCGCATGCAGTCTCCTTCGTGGAGCTGCACGAGGCCGGATGGCGAGACGATGACGCGTGAGACGGGCTGCTGCTCGTGCCGCTGAATCAACGGAGGCTCCAGTCAGAAGATATGTTCGATTGTAACCCCGGGCGACCGCGCCGTCTATCTCGTTCCGTCAACTGGCAGGACGAGATCGCGCGCTGGCGTGGGTTGCACTTTCTTCTGTCTCCATGCGACCCGTCGAGCGCCGGACGTACAGTTCTCCGCGGTGAGTCTCAGATCGGGAGCGGCTGCGATCGATGCTCCTCGTCGCGCCCGGCCCTATAACCTATCCCCTATGCTAACCGCATGCAGGACGCCGGCGAGCACTGGGACATACGCACCTTCGCGACGTGGCTGCGCGACCAGGTCGCCATGCCGGGCGAGGTGCTTGAACGCCTCGTCGCGCTCGATACGGGGCGCCACCCGACGCTGACGGAGATGCGCTTCGCCCTCGGCCTCGACCTCGATCTCGACGGCGTGCAAGCGGTGGTATGGCAAGGATGGCGCGCGCTGTCGCCGGAAGCGGCAGACGCCGACCTCGCTGCGCTGCTCGATGCGATGTACGGCGCGATCGCCTCGGACCGCCTGGTGCGCGCGGAGTGCACCGATGCGGGCACGGCGCTGTCGCGCGCCCGCGGGCCGCTCGTCGTGCGCGACGAGGAGCGCCTGGTGCTGCTGGTGCTCGCGGACAACAAGACGGACGCGCAGGTGCAGTTCTCGGCGGAGGCGCACGGCGAGGGCATCGGCGGCTGGGTGGAGCCCGGCCGCACCGGCTCGACGCTGTTCGACGCCGGCGCGATGCATCCCGGCAGCTACCTGCTGCCGCTGATGGCCGTCGCCAACGGCCGCCCGGCGACGATCGACCTGCCGATCGAGTGCGTCCCGTCCGGCACGCTCACCGTGCGCATCGTCGATGACGAGACGGGCGAGCCGGTCGCCGCGCGCGTCTACCTGCGGGATGCCGTCGGCGCCGCATGGCCGGCAGGGGCGATGGTGCGGCGCGACCGCCACGGCAACGCCTGGTTCCACGCCGATGGATCGTTCACGGCGCGGGTCTCCGGCGAAGCGCACCTGCGCATCGCACGCGGCATGGAGTACGAGGAGGCGGCGCTGTCCGTGCACGTGCGCGCGGACGGCGAGGCAGCGGCTGCGGTGCGGCTCAAGCGCTGGTCGCACATGGCTGCCGACGGCTGGTACAGCGGCGACGTCCACGTGCACCTGCACTACGGCGGCGAGTACCTGCTGACGCCGGAGGACGCGGCGCTCGCCCAGCGCGCCGAGGACGTCCACTTCCTCAACATGGCCGTCGCCAACCAGGGCAGCGGCTACGTCCACGACGAGCGCTACTTCGAGGGCGCGCCGAACGCGCTGAGCACCGAACGCCACGTGCTGCGCTGGGGCGAGGAGTACCGCAACGACTTCCTCGGCCACATGTGCCTGTTCGGCATCGACGAGCTGGTGCCGCCGATCTACAGCGGCGTCGGCCGCAGCGAGCACCCGCACGACATGCCGGCCAACGCGGAGGCGGCGCGCCACGCGCACACGGTCGGCGGCACGCTGAGCTACGCGCACCCGATGATGGGGGACGGCGCGCTTGACCGCGTGTTCGCGGTCAAGCGCGCGTACGAAGCGAAGGAGCTGCCGGTCGATGCCGCCCTCGGCCTCGTCGATGCGGTCGACGTGATGTCGTACCCCGGCAGCAACATGGCGACGGCGCAGCTCTGGTACCGGCTGCTCAACTGTGGCCTGCGCCTTGCCGCGACGGCGGGCAGCGACACCTTCATGAACGACGCCGACAACCGCTACTTCAGCAACCCTCCCGCCGGCGTGCGCGCGTTCGTGCGCGTCGATGGCGCGCTCAGCACGGAATCGTGGTGCGCGGGCGTGCGCGGCGGCCGCACCTTCGTCACCAACGGGCCGATGCTGAGCCTGAGCGCCGCCGGTCACGAGATCGGTGACGACGTGCGCGCGCGTCCCGGCGACGTGCTGCACATCGAAGCGGAGGCGGGCGCCGCCGTGCCGATCGAGCGCATCGAGTTGATCGTCAACGGCGCGGTGGTGGCGGAGGCAGAAGCGCGCGAGGGCACGAACCACGCCGCGCTCTCGCACGACCTCGCGATCACGGAAAGCTGCTGGATCGCGCTGCGCGCGCGCGGCCCGGCGCACCCGTCGGTGCTGGACGATGCGGCGTTCGCGCACACGAGCCCGATCTACGTCACCGTCGATGGCGCGCCGCTCGCGCACGCGGAGGACGCGGAGTACTTCGTCGACTGGATCGACCGCCTTATCGAGATGACAACGCGCCTCGGCCGCTACCCGTCGGATGACGCGCGCGAAGGCGTGCTGGCGACGTTCCGCGAAGCGCGCGCGTGGTACGCGGGGGTGGTGGGTGCGGGGCGGTAGCGGGTGTGGCTGGAGCCGAAGCTTCGTCCCTTCGTGATTCCGGCCCCTAAACCTGTGGATTCCAAGGCCGAGAGGGCGTTGAATACGCTCCCCGGTACCGATATACTCACTACGCACTGTAGAAAACATCCCGCCTGACCGGCGGTGAGGAAGAAGGAGCCCGGCATGGTCCAGGAAACGGAAACCATCGTCACGATCACCGACAAGGCCGCCGAGAAGGCTGCCGCGCTGCTGAAGGACAAGGGCACCGAGAACGGCGCGCTGCGCGTGTTCGTGGTCGGCGGCGGTTGCTCCGGCTACCAGTACGGCATGGCGATCGCGCAGGGCGTCGAAGAGGGAGACATCGTGCACCAGCACGGCGGCGTCACGGTCGTCGTCGATGCCGAGAGCGCGCCGCTGATGCGCGGGGCGGAGATCGACTACGTGGACGACATCATGAAGTCGGGCTTCACCATCTTCAACCCGAACGCCGTCAAGGGCTGTGCCTGCGGCTCGAGCTTCCAGACCGCCGAAGGCGGCGGCCAGGCGAAGAGCTGCTGCTAACCGCCCCCGGATGCGCACCGAAAGAGCCTCGAATCGTTCGAGGCTCTTTTCTTTGCCGTCGCCGGCGATGCTCCCGTGCGCGCGAGGCGCTGCCGGCGCGGTTATAATCGGCCGATATCTCGTTAGTGTTTATCAGGGGGCGGCATAGCGCCGTCCGCGGATGCGCGTGGGTAACTGGCTGAACCGCAACCTGGACGCCGCGGCCGGGACGCCGCCGGGGCTCGATGGCGCGCCGCCGCCGGCCGGCGCCGGCGCCGATTCGGGCGCGTTCGCCCGCCTCGGCGTGATCGCGCTGACTGTGGTCGCGGTCGTCCTCGCGTGGGCGGGGCAGGCGATCACCACGCGCGACCTGCCGCATTCGCTGGCGATGCTCGACGTGCTCGAGCATTTCTTCAGCGCCTACAAGAACGCGCGAGAGATTTCAGCAGCCATGCTGCTGCTCGTCGCCGGCGCTGTCATCCTCGGCCTCGCGTCGCTGCGCAACGACGACGGGGCCGACGACGACCCGATGCTTTCGGACACGCGTCCGCTGTTGGCGAGCAGCGCCGCAGGCAAGGGCCGCGGATCGTACTACCTGTCGCTGGGGCTGGTCGATGCGGTCATCGTGCTCGGCGTGGCCGCCGGCATCGCGCTCTGGGGGTTGTTCCTCTGGCGGCTGTACGGCGACCACTACGAGCACCGGCTGAACTTCGTGCTGCTGGCCGCGCTGCTGCTGCTGGCGATCCCGCTCGTGAAGCGCGACTTCTTCGATCACCGGGTGCGCTGGTACTTCAACCGCACCTGGCCGCTGCACGTGGCGTTCGGACTGGTGGTCATGGGCGCGTTCATCTATCTCAATGCCCGCGACCTGCGCAGCTGGAAGTACTCCGCCGTCGGCGACGAGTACAACAACTTCTACTACGCGCTCCGCATTGCCGGGGGGATCTGGGATGTGAACCCGTGGAGCCATCGCGGCGCCGACGACCTGTTCTCGGTCGCGGGAGCGATGGGTCAGGCGGTGTTCCTGAAGGCGGGCAACGGCGACAACTTCGCGTGGAAGCTGTTCTCGGTGGTCGCCGCGGCGACGGCGTTCATCCCGTTCTACTTTCTGATCCGGGAACTCTTCCGCACCCGCGTCGCCGTGGTCGCGACGGTGTTGTTCGCGTCATCGCACTACATCTTCGGCTACGCCCACCACTTCCTGTATCTCGACGGCATGCTGCCGACGACGCTCGGCCTCTGGCTGCTGGTGATCGGCCTGCGGCGCGACTCCGCGCTGGCGCTGTTCGCGAGCGGCGCGGCGCTGGCCGGCGGGTTCTACACGTTCGAGTCGGGGCGCGCGGCCGTGGCCGTCGTCGCCTTGTTCATGCTGACGTTCGGTGTGCGGTCGTTCCGTCCCGCTGTGTTCCTGCCGCTCGCCGGGGGCTTCATTCTGCTCGCGCTGCCGCTCTTCGCGACCGATGGACCGTATCACGTGCTGGACCAGATGTTCGGGCAGTCGGCCGTCAGCTACTCGTCGGACGTGACCGGCGACCGATGGCACCGGGTGCTGGTGAACATCCAGTACAGCTTCGTCTCCTTCAACTATATGGACGCCGGCCGCCACTACGTGTGGGGGTCGATGGCGGACCCGCTGACGGCGATGCTGTTCGTCCTGGGCCTCGGCGTGACGGTCTTCCGCGTCAAGCAGCCGGCGTACCGTCTGCTGTTTGCCTGGTGGCTGGTCGAGGTGGCCTTCAACGGCTTCTCGAACCCGTACCCACAGCCGCCGATCTCGCGGATGCACGCCGTGGTGCCGCCGGTGGCCGCGCTGGCGGCGCTTGGGTTCGACGCGGTCATCCGGCCGTTCACCGACGTCTCGCCGTACCGGCGGCTCATCAGCGACCGCAACTGGCGCTTCGCCGGCGGCACGCTTGCCATCGCGGCGCTGCTGCCGGTCGTGCTGTATCTGAACCTGTACCGCTTCTGGTACCAGCTTCCGCGCCGCTTTGGCACGCCAACGAACGAGAACGTGGTGCTGCGCATCTACCGCGAGCCGCAGTGCCAGGGCCGGAGCGTCGTCATGATCGCGAAGGACCCGCTCTCGTTGCTGCCGAAGATGCTGGGCTCGTACCACGTCCAGCCCGAGCCGGTGTACCTGTACTACCCAACGGCGCTGGCGCTCGTGTCGGTGGCAGCCTCGGAGACGGACGTGGCCGCGCCGCTGCCGGACGTAGGCGACCCCGACTGCATCATCGTCCAGCCGGGGGACAACGGGGCGCAGCTCCAGGCGGTGCTTGACGGCATTCCCAGGCGCTTCCCCGGATACAGAGGCGTGGAGTACCGGGATCCGTCCCGCATTCGCGTCGCCTACCTGTTCGAACGGCCCGAGGAATAGGGGTGCAGGCCCGGGCTTCGAACGGCGATATTGCATAATGTGAGAGCTTGCCTGCATTGCTATTTCCGCCGCCTGTGGTATACACGAGTCTGCAACCCCGGATCGCCGGGCGCGTTAGATGGATGCGGACGTAGCCACGCGCCGGTGACGGAGGTTTGAGTATGGGCCTCGCGCACTCCCAGGAACGCCCCCTTGAAGGCACTGCCGCCCGCGGACGCGAGGCTGCGGATGCGTTCCCGTTCGTCTCCATCGTCATGCCATGCCTGAACGAGAAGGAGACGGTGGAAGTCTGCGTCCGCAAGGCGCTTGGTTGGCTCAAGGAGAGCGGCACGTCCGGCGAGGTGATCGTCGTCGACAACGGCTCCAACGACGGCTCGCCCGAACTGGCCGCCGCCGCGGGCGCGCGCGTGGTGCACGAGTCGACGCGCGGCTACGGCGCGGCGCTGCGGCGCGGCTTCGCCGAGGCGCGGGGTGAGTGGCTGGTGATGGGCGACTGCGACGACACGTACGACTTCAGCCAGCTGACGCCGCTCATGCGGCCGCTGGCCGAAGGCTACGATATGTCGGTCGGCAACCGTTTCGCGGGCGGCATCGCGCCCGGCGCCATGACGTGGAGCCACCGATACATCGGCACGCCCGCGATCTCGTTCATGCTCAAGCTGTTCACGGGGCTCAAGGTCGGCGATAGCCAGTGCGGCCTGCGCGCGTTCACGCGCCAGACGCTCGATCGCCTGGACCTGCGCACGGACGGCATGGAGTTAGCGTCGGAGATGATCCTGAAGTCGGCGCGCCGCGGCCTGCGCGTCGCCGACATTCCAGTGCCCTACGGCGAGCGGCTGGGCGAGGCGAAGCTCAACACGATCCGCGACGGATGGCGCCACCTGCGCTTCCTGCTGCTGGCCAGCCCGAACTACCTGTTCACGCTGCCCGGCATCTTCCTCACGCTGCTCGGCGTGCTGACGATGACGCTCGCGCTTCCGGCCGAGGGCATCGAGATCGGCGACCGGAACTGGCAGCCGATATTCGCGGGTGGCATCTTCCTGGTGGTGGGCGTGAACGCGCTGCTGCTGGGGTTCGCATCGCGCCTGTTTACGACGGCGCGCGGCATCACAAACGAGGACGCTTCGCTGCGGTTCTATCACCGCTACCTGGGGTTCGAGACGTTCGTCGGCGCCGGCGTGCTGCTGGTGCTGGCGGGTACGATGCTGGACGTCCTGCTGGCGTTCGTGGAGTTCGGCGGGGTGAACACGCTGGAGCTCGCCGCCATCGCGCAGGCGCTGATCATCGTGGGTGTCAACGTCGGGCTGGTCGGCGCGCTCGCCAGCCTGCTCGAGGATCGATAGGCGCCGCGCGCCGCGTGAGGGTTGAAGGAGGCTGGGTTTGAGCGTTCGTAACAGGTGGCGCCGCGCACAGGCATACGAACTGGACTTCTGGCAGCGCAACGCTTCGGCGTTGCCGGACAACGGCGGCGAGCTGCCGAAGCACCTCGACTTCGTCCTCTCGGGCGGACTCGAGGGCAAGCGCGTGCTCGAAGTCGGTTGCGGGCCCATGGGCGTCATCTATTTCACACCTGGCGCGACACGCGTCGGCATCGACCCGCTGGCGCGCGAGTACATGCAGAGCTTCAACTTCTCGACGCGGGGCGTGCACCTGATGGCGAGCATGGGCGAGAACCTGCCGCTGGCGGCAGGCTCGTTCGACGTCGTGATCATCGGCAACGTGCTGGACCACGTGAACGAGCCCGGCCGTACGCTGGATGAGATCCACCGCGTGCTGAAACCGGGCGGCCAGATCATCCTGTGGATGCACGTGATCCCGCGCTGGCTCGTGCCGGGGCGCAAGATCCTCGACATGATCGATGGCGGCCACCCGTACCACATGACGGAGGCCGAGGCGTACGCGCTGGTGCGCCGCTCGCACATCGATCCGGTCGAAGGCAGCGCCGTGGCGCCCGGGCTCGGCTGGCGCGCCGGCTGGAAGGCGGCGCTGGCGAACCTGGCGATGCGGAACCTGCTCATCAAGGGCCGGACCGAGAGCAAGCCGGTGGCCGCCGCGTCTTGAACCGCCTGCGCTTCCTGCACATCGCTGTCGCAGGCGCGCTCCTGGCGCTCATCCTCTGGAAGACCGGCATCAACGATGTCCGCGAGGTCCTGCGCGACGTCGACGCGCGACTGCTCGCCGTCGTCGCGCTGCTGAACATCCCCCTGGCGCTGCTGTTCCCGCTGCGGTCGCACTTCGTGCTGCGCCGCCTCGGCGCAAACGTCGAGGCGCGCGTGCTGGTGCCGGCGGCGATCCTCGGCAACGTGGCCGGGTCGCTGACGCCGGCGTCGTCGGGCGAGCTGCTGCGCACCGCCGTGCTGCGGACACACGCCGACCTCGCGGTCGAAGACGGGCTGGCGCTCGTGCTCTACGAGCGCGGTGTGTCGATGTACCTGATGATGCTTGGCACCGGCGTCGCCGCCGCGTTCGTCGCGCTCGATACAGGGCCGGCGGCCGCGATCGGCGCGCTGTCGCTGCCGCTGTTCGCGCTGCCCGCCGCGGCGCCGGCGCTGCTGGGCCTGCTGCCTGAAGCCGGCGACGAAGACGGCGGCGGCGCCCTGCGCTCGATGCTTCGGCGCCTGCACCGCGTCGCGGGGCGCCTGCGCTTCCTCTTCGGCGACCGCAAGCTGCTCGCCGGCTGGTCGATGCTCACGGCCGCGATGTTCGCGATCGCGATGCTGCAGTTGTGGCTGCTGGCGCGCAGCGTTTCGCACGCGATCCGGCCCGAGGAAGCGTGGGTCGGCTACGGCGCGTCGCAACTCGCGGGCATCGCGTCGCTGCTGCCGCTCGGGCTGGGCGCGGCCGATGGCTCGCTGGCGGCGCTGTTGCGGCGCATGGGCACGACGCTGGAGGAGGGGACGGTCGTGGCAATCCTCGTCCGCGCGACGATGACCCTGCCGCTGGGGTTGATGGCGGTGGCGTCGTGGGTGTGGCTGGCGCGCCTTGGCGCGCCAGAGCAGAGGGCAGAGAACAGAGAACAGAGAACGGGCGACAGCAAACAGCAGACGGACGACAGCAAACAGCAAACAGCAAACAGCAAAGGGCCGCGTTAGCTCCGCGCCTGCGTCGCGCGAACATGGCGGTCGCGACCGCCTGCCTCATTCCCGTCTGTGCATTCCGTGAGGAGTGGCGGTTGTCCGGCGACGCATCGCTGTGCGTGGCGCGCGGCTCGCGCTGCGCTTCTGGGTGGCTGGAGTTGCGGGCACAAAGCGGCCGCGGCCCGATCGGCGGAATCTCCCTGGGGAGTGGCCGTCCATCGATCGGGCCGCGGCGCTGGGGCACGGTGAGCGCTGAAGCAGACCGCCATCACCCGGCGGTCAGGACGAAGGAGTCGTCTCCTTGTCGCGCACGCCGGGGTTCTCCACCTCGGCGATCAGCTCCCGCCGCATCACCTTCACGTCGCCGGGTGCCGTGATGCCGAGCTTGACGCGATCGCGTTCGACGCTCAGCACCGTCACCCAAATGTCACCTTCGATCCAGATCCCTTGCTGGACTTTGCGCACCAGAATCAGCATCCTGCTGGCCTCTCTTGTCCACCCCGCGGGCGGTCTCCGCCACCTGCCGCTCCCCCGCCGGTGGCCTGGCCATGCCACCGGGATCACAAAACCATCTCCAAGAGCTTGACATTCGCCCGGTAATCGGGCTAACTAGGAACTTGAATGCCGGATGTACTAAGCCGGAAATCGAAAGTACCACCGGCGTTACCGGAATCGAATTACTGGTATTTTACTTCTACGGTTCCCGGCCTGTCAAGAATCGGATTTGTGTCAATAACATCCTCACGCAGCGTCTCTTAGTAACAGGAGCATACCGATCGATGTCCAGATGGGGGTTGCTCACAAACCACGCGCTCGTCCTCATCCATGTCATTGAGCATCCCCGCTCGACGCTCCGCGACATCGCGGACGCGGTCGGCATTACGGAGCGTGCCGCCCTCTCCCTCCTGCGCGCCCTCGAAGCCGACGCCATCGTCGCCCGCCGCAAAGACGGGCGCCGCAACGTCTACACCGTCGACGTCGATGCGTTGATGGCGCACCGCTCGGCCGGCCGCTACAACATCGCGCAGATCGCGAGCGCGCTGTTCGCGATCTCGGGCCGCATACCGGGGCTCGAACTGCCGCCGGGGATGCAGCTGGTGAGCACCGGCGGCACGACCTTGAGAGAGCGTCTGGAGTAGGAAGCGCGACGGCCACGCTGCGCGCGTGGCCGTCTGGCAAGGCTCACCGGGGCTCCGCCGTCACTCGACGCGGAAATCGGTATGCATCCCCTGCTGGTAATGGTCGACTGTGCTGCCCTCTTCGCCCTTCGTGACCAGGCACGCAAGCTTGTACGCGCCGGGTTCGAGGTCGAGTGTCACGCTGCCGCCCTGCTCGGGCCCGATGGGCTCCACCTCGCCCTTGTTCTCGAACGAGCCGTCATCCTTCACCTTCAGCACCGCCAGCTCGTGTGACTCGCCCTTGCTGATGTTGGTGACGATGAAGCGGATCGCGCCGGCCTTCACCGACGTCTTGTCGGGCGTCACGGTGTAGTCGCCCAGGCCGACGGCCACCGTCGTGTCCGGCTGCTTCTGTGAAGACCCCGGCTGCGTGGGCTGCACCTTTTCGCCGTCGGCCGCGGTCGGCTCGGTGGCTGCGCCATCGCCAGCGGTCAGCTCGATGATCGTCGATGGGCCGCCGGGCACGTAGCACTTGAGTTTGTGGACGCCGCCGCCGGCCGGTACGGTGTAGCCGGGGGAGCGCGTCTTTCCTTTCGGGATCAACAGCTCCTCGAGCTTCGCGCCTTCGATGCCCTCGATCTCGTAGTCCTTCGAGCTGTCATTCTTCACGACGAGCTTCAGCTTCTCGCCGGGCGTGACGCTGATCGATGTGGGCTCGCAGCCGTCGTCGCGCTGCGTGATGCGCACCTCGCGTCCGCCGGCGCCACTGCTGGAGCACGCCGCCGCCAGGGCGAGCGCCACCGTTACGGCCACCAGGCCGCTCATCTTCTTCATCGCAAGACCTCCAGGAACTGTTAACTCTCGGCGACCACGCCGGCTGCCGGCGCCGCTTCGACGCGCCGGATCTCGGCCGGCTTCGACGCCGGCATGAACAGGAAGGCGCCCAGCACGGCCACCATGTACGCCCAGTAGACGGCGATCTGCGCCGTCGCCGGTGCTGAGTCATACCCCAGCACCGTGTGCAGGAACTTGCCCATCGTCGACGTCATGGAGATCGTCGACTCGGTGTCCCAGGGACGCGAGCCGATGTCGCCGATCAGCGCGGCATCGTGCAGTTCGGCCAGGCTGTTGGCGAGCATGCCCGCCGCGAGCACCACCACAACCACGCCGGAAACGAGGAAGAACTGGCGCAACGGCAGCCGCGCCGCGCCGTAGTAGAGCACCACGCCCGCACCAGCGGCGATTCCGAACCCCAGCACGCCGCCGCCGACAAACTGCGTGGCCGATCCGGCGTTGGTCGACCCGGCAAACAGGAAGAGCGTCGTCTCGATGCCTTCGCGCGCGACGGCGGAGAACGCCAGCAGCGCGAGCGCCATTACCGAGCCGCGCGAGAGAGCGCTATCGATCTGGGAACGCAGCGCGAGCGAAATGCCGGCCGATTGCCGCTTCATCCAGAACACCATCCACGTGAGGACGGCGACGGCGAAGAGCATCGTGAAGCCCTCGAACGCTTCGAGCACGCGGCCGCTCAACTCGCGGGAGGTGATCTCGAGCGCGGCGCCGAATGCCAGTGAGAGCAGCGCCGCGAGCACGACGCCGGTCCAGACCTGGCGGAAGTAGCGCTTCTGGTTGATGTTGCGGAGGTAGCCGAGGAGGATCGTCACGACCAGCGCGATCTCGATGCCTTCACGTAGCGTTACGAGGAGTGAGAACAGCATGGCGGCCGACCTTTTAATCTAGTGTTTGCTAGGATTAGAATTAGCCTACGCTAAGACGCCGGGTTAGTCAAGACTAATTTTACATCCATTCGGCCCCAAAATCACCGTCGTTTGGCGGTGGCCGGTCCGCGCGGAAGTGCTTCGGCTATAATCGAGCCAATCACGCCCCGGCCGCACAACCCACGGGCCCGTTGGCCCTTCGCCGGGGGCGATCCCGGACGCGAGAACAGGCGCATGGCAACGAAACCTTCCTCCACCATCGAAGACTATTTGATGGAGATCTACGACATGGGGCGCGCCGGCCGGGCGGTGATCGCAGCGCGCCTGACGGAGAAGATGGGCAGCGCGGCGCCGACGGTGTGGAACACCGTGCAGCGCATGCATCGCGACGGCCTGGTGGAGATCAGCGCCGTCAAGGAGATCACGCTCTCGCCCGCGGGCATGGAGGCCGCCGAGTCGATCAAGCGGCGCCACCTGCTGACCGAGCGCCTGCTGGTCGACATCCTCGGCCTCGACTGGGCGGACGCGCACGAGGAGGCGCACTTGATCGAGCACACCATCACGCCGCGCGTCGAGGCGCGGATTATGGACGTGCTCGGCAACCCGACGACCTGCCCGCACGGCAACCCCCTGCCCGGACTGGACCCGCGGACGCGACCAACGACGCGCCCGCTCTCGACGTCACAAACGGGTGATGAATGGGAGATCGATGGCATCAACGAGCCGGCGGAAGAGGACCACGAACTGATGACCTTCTACCAGCGCAACGGCCTGATGCCCGGCGCCAGCCTGAAGGTGCTGGACGTGCAGGCGTACAACTCGACGATCACCGTCGAGATCGCGGGCCGGCGCGTCACCCTCGGCACCTCGGCCGCCGAGAACCTGCGGATCATCGTGGAAGCGCCGGCGCTGCGGGCCGAACAGAAGGCAGGGAGCAGAGAGCGGAGGCCGGCCCGCCGGACAGCAGCGCCAAGGTAGGCCAGATGCCGCCGGCAGCGCACTGCTCTCGCCCTCTGCTCGCTGCTCTCTGCTCTCTGCTCTTCACTCTGTGATACCTTGCGCGCATGAGGGCGCTCTGGCTGAAGTTCCTGGACTGGATCACGCAGCGCTTCGGCATTGGCCGGAGCGTGATCCCGCGTGAGCCCGTGAGCGTGCGGCCGATCGGCGTCGTGCGCAACGGCGTCAAGCAACCGCGCCCGGACGGGTGGGCGGCGGTCCGCTCCGACATCATCTTCCGCGAGGAGATGGCCGACATGCTCGACGGCATCGAGGGCTACTCGCACGTCATCGTCATCTTCGCCTTCGACAGGGTGCCGGAGTCGGAGGTGCAGCACCGTGTGCGCCCGCGCGGCGATGAGCGCATCCCGGAGCAGGGGGTGCTGGCGACGCGCAGTCAGGTGCGGCCGAGTCCGATCGGCGTGTCGGTCGTGCGCCTGCTGCGGCGGCGACGCAACATCATCCGCGTCGAAGGCCTGGACGCTATCGACGGCACGCCCGTGCTCGACATCAAGCCGTACTTCCCAAACTACGACGCCGTGCCCGACGCGGGCATCCCCGAGTGGGCGCGCCAGCTCGCTGCGGAAGGCTCGGCTGAGTAGCGAGCAACGAGCAGGGGAACTCCGTCAAGTCGACCGATCCGCTCGACCTCGTTGCTGCTTGCTGTTTGCTGACCCCTCGCCTCTGTTCGCTGCTCCCGCGACGCGAGCCTCGGCGCCGAAAATAGGTACATCTTGTACCCCTGCTGCTATGGACGCCGCTGCCCCGCTCGCCGGACAATCGACCCGCGATGGCTGACTGGACGACCCAACTGCGCGAGGCGCGCCGCGACCTCGGCCTGAGCCACGAGGAGCTGGCGGAGCGGGCCGGCATGTCCGCCGCCTCGCTGAAGGCGTACGAGCTGGGGCGCCGCCATCCCACGCGCGAGCACCTCTGCCGCTTGCTCCGCGCCTTGCGATTCGACCTCCGGTCCCGGAACGAGGCGCTGATCAGCAGCGGCTTCGCGCCCGAATCCGTGGAAGCGCCCGCGGGGTCGCTTTCGCGCAGGGAGGCAGCGCGCCTCGTCAACGCGCGCCCGTGGCCCTCCTTCGTCGTCAACGAGATGATGGAGATCATCGCGGGCAATCGCATCGGGCTGCTGCTGGCCGGACTGAACCGGCAGCGGATGGCCGACCGCGTCGAGCGCAACGTGCTGGTCATCGCCTCGCGCATCGTGTCGTCGCCGTCGAACGAACAGGTGCGCGACTGGGGCGTTGCGGCCCGGCTGGCGATCGCCCGCGTGAAAGCGGCAGGCATCGCCTCGCTAGACGCGCCGGACGCGTACTTCGCCGCCGTCCTCGAGCGGATCGCGCGCGGCGACGCCCGCCTCGTCCGCGAGCTCACGCTGCTGTGGGATGCGACGCCGGCGCATATGCCCGAGACGGTCGCCTGGGACTACCCGGCGGACTGGACGCTGCCGGCCGGCGAGAGCATGCGGCTGCATTGCCTGGCCATCCGCGTCAACGCGCTGGACTTCACCGAGATTCACGACTGGATCCCCGCCGACGGCGAATCCTGGAGCCTGCTGCACGGCTACCTCGCCGCCCTCCGCCGCCGCCCCGCCTGAGCGCGAGCGCGCAGCCTGCCACTTGACGGCAAGCGGAAGAACGGGTCGCGGGACCCTTGACGGCGAGCAGGCGAGTGCTCATGCTACGTTTCAACTCAATAACCTCGCTCGCAGGATGGGGATACGCATGCGCCGATCACTGCTCCGTTTCACCGTTCCGCTCATCGCGGTCGCGCTGGTGCTGGCCGCGGGCCTCGCACGGCGCGACGACACGTCCGCGCAGACTCGCGGAACTGACAGCGCTGGCGCTACGCAGGCCGGGAGTTCCCTCGCGGTGACCAGGGCTCCACAGGTCCACGATGGTGCGACCGAGCAGGGCGAGCCGACCCAGTTGCCTCCTGCGCTCGGTGACAACGCCATTCGGCGGGCGTCCGGCATGACGTCGGACCTAGACAAGCTGTACCGGATCGGTCTGCTCGCGGCCGCTACCGGGGGTCAGATCAACAACCGGACCGCCGCCAGCCTGCCGCCCGATCTCAGGGCAGCCACCGAGGCGCGCACGCTCGCCATTGACGACGCCGGCCGCGTGCAGGTGTTCGTGTTCACGACGGCCGATCCTGTCGCGACTGCCGGTGAACTCCAGGCGCTGGGCATGGACGTTCAGCGAGTGAGCATCGAATACAACATCGTGCAGGGCGCAATACCGATCGTTGCGCTCGAAAGCGCCGCCGGGCTGCCTGGTGTTGGCTCAATCACCCCACCTGAGCGTGCCCATAACCACGCGGGTTCGCAGATGACGGCGGGCGACAGCATCCTAAACGCGAACCTGCTCCGCTCGACTTACGGCGTGGACGGAACCGGTGTGCGCGTGGGCGTGCTTTCCGACGGAGCGGAGGGGCTGGCGGCGTCCATCGCCTCCGGCGATCTTCCCGGCGTCGTGGATACGACGACGTGCGACGTGATCGTGTCGGCTCCAGCCGGCGAGCCGGCGAACACGACATCCGCGGGCGCGGGCGCAGAAGGCACGGCGATGGCCGAAATCGTGCACGATCTCGCCCCCGGAGCGCAGATCATGATCGGCTACTTCGGGTTCAACGTATCGACAGCCACCTCGCTCGATTTCATCGCCGCCGTGAACTGCCTGGACCAACACAACGACGTGGTCGTCGACGACATCGGCTGGTTTAACACAGGGCTCTATGATGGCACGAGTTCCGTGTCCGCGAATGCGTCGAGCAGCCTCGCGAACGTCTCTAACCCGGTGCGCGGCTATTACACCGCGGTAGGTAATTACGCCGGTACACATTACGAAGAAGCGTTCGTCAGCTCCGGCTCCACCATCACGGGGACTGGCACGGATTCCTGGCGCCTGCATCGATACGCGGCGACGGCAAACACAACGGACGCAGGTTTCGGCATCTTGTGCAGCGCCGGCGTGTTCTGCGGCGACGAAGTGCAACTCTTCGCCGGCGGAAGCCTCAGCGTCCGTGTGCAGTGGAATGATGCATGGGGCAACTCCGCCAACGATTATGACCTGCTGATGTACGACGAAACCGCGGCTCTCACGTACCTCATGAGCGCGAATGTCCAGTCAGGTGCCGGCTCCAATCCGGTCGAGGGATTCTCCATTACCAACCCGTACGGCGCCACCGCGTCCTTCGACATCATGATCGGCAAGTACAAGAATCTCGCCGCCGCGAGGACCTTCGATATGTTCGTGACGTGCTCGAACTGCGCCGTCTACGGCGCGAACGGCGCGAGGCACAACTTCAACACGCGCAGAAGCAGCGTCCCCAACAACTCCGACGCCGGGGGCAGCGTGGTCGCACTTGGCGCCATCTCTGCCTCCGACCCCGGCAACAACGATATCGAGCTCTACAGCAGCCTCGGCCCGACCAACGACGGACGGACGAAGCCCGATGTCACGGCGATCGATGGCGTGGCAGTGACGGGCAACGGCGGGTTCCCCAACCCGTTCTATGGAACTTCCGCCGCGGCGCCGCACGCGGCCGCGGTCGCGGCGCTCATCCTCGCCTGCAAGCCGTCTCTCAAGCCGGGAGAGCCCGGAGACAATCCGGCGGCCGATCGCACCGCACTCCGCAGCGCGATCCTCACTTCGGCGGTCGATCTCGGCACGGCTGGGATCGACAACACCTACGGCTCGGGGCGGATCAACGCGCTCGCGGCGGCAGCGGCCGCCGGCTGTGCCGTGCCGACTCCCACGCCCACGGCGACACCGACCCGCACCAGCACCCCGTCGCCAACGAACACGGCGACTAGCACGCCAGTACCGCCGACGGCAACGCCCACCAGCACGCTGGTGCCCCCCACCGCCACCTTCACACCCGGCCCCGATGCCGACGGCGACGGCGTGAGCGACGCCGCCGACAACTGCCCCAGCATCGCCAACCCCGCTCAGACGAACACCGACGGCAACTTCATCGACCTGCATGTCTTCGGCAAGCTGTTCGACGACATCACCGCCGTGTTCTCCGACGACCAGGGCGACGCCTGTGACGCCGAGATCGACAACGACGGCATCTCGAACGATATCGAGGCCGAGGTCGGGCCGGCGGGCGCCTACCACCCGTGGTGCACCGGCGCCACCGGCCCGACGGACCCGCTGCTCAGCGACACCGACGACGACCTCGTGCTCGACGGCGCCGAGTGCGCCATGGGCAGCGACCCGGTCGATGCCGCCTCGAAGCCGCCGGCGGCGCCCGCAGGCGACACCGACCACGACGGGCTGACGGACGCGTTCGAAGCGACGATCGGCACGAACCCGGCGCTGGTGGACACGGACGGCGACCGCCTGCTTGACAGCGTCGACTACAAGGGTTACCAGTCGAATCCGCTCGACATTGACACGGACGGCGATGCGTGCCCGGACGGCCGGGAAGCTGCATCGGTCAACGCCGATGTGAAGGTGAACTCGCTCGACATGGTGGCCGTGGCTTCGC
>Ga0080064_1002495_pt1 | contig 30977 bp, 22 predicted proteins | sample Subgrocontami54m_FD_69260 | JGI IMG/M metagenome (GOLD analysis project Ga0080064, IMG submission 69260) | Subsurface groundwater microbial communities from S. Glens Falls, New York, USA - GMW46 contaminated, 5.4 m (SPADES assembly) (version 2) ...
CCACCGAAGTGGGCGCGAGCCGCTCGCGCAGCATTCGCACCAGCGTCGGGTTATGCGCGCCGCCGCCGGCGACGATCCATGAGCGCGGCGTCTTCGGCAGATGCGGCACGATGCGCGCCACTGTCGTTGCTGTCAGCGCGGACAGCGTGGCGGCGCCATCCTCCACGGAAAAGCTCGGCAGGCCGATATTGGCAAAGGCGAAAGCGTTGCGATCCAGAGATTTCGGAAAAGGTTGGGAAAAGAACGGATGCTCCAGCACGCGTGCGATAAATTTTTCATCGACGCGGCCCTTCGCCGCCTGGTCGCCGTCGCGGTCCAGCGGCCGACCGGTGCGCGCGCACATAAAATCGTCGATCAGCGCGTTTCCCGGCCCGGTATCGCAGGCCACCGGATCCTTGCCGGGTTCGACATAAGTGACATTGGCGACGCCGCCGATATTGAGCACGGCGATCGGACCCGGCCGGTCGAGGTTTTCCGCAATCGCGCGGTGAAAGACCGGCACGATCGGCGCGCCCTGCCCTCCCGCCGCCATGTCGGCGGCACGGAAATCATACGCGACCGGAATCCGAAGCCGCGTTGCCAGCGCCGCGCCATCGCCAATCTGCACGGTGAGTCGGGCCTGCGGTTTGTGCAAAACAGTCTGGCCATGGAAGCCGACCACGGCGACGTCGCTTCGCCTGATGCCGTTCGTTTCCAGGAATTCTTCCACGACCTCCGCATGCACCTGGGTCACGAAGGCGTCAGCTTCCGCGAGGATGCCTGGCTTTTGCCCCCGGGCGGTCAGCGCGGCGCCTTCCGCCAATGCCTGGCGCAGCAGGTCACGCTCACTATCCTCATAAGGCCGGTAACCGGTCGGGCCAAAAGGCGCGACACGCTCGCCGTCCGTCTCGATCAGCGCCACATCCACGCCATCGAGAGACGTGCCGCTCATCAACCCAATTGCAGTCAGAACGGCCATGATAGGGTCCGGGTTGAATCGGTCGCCGGACCTGTTACACCACCGGCCACAAAGATCGATAAGACATACCAATGACCGCCTACAAGTCCGACTTTCTTAACGTGCTGGCGAGCCGGGGCTTCCTCCACCAGCTCTCCGACGCCGAAGCCCTTGATGCGCGGGCCGCCGCGGGGCCCATCACGGCTTATGTCGGCTTCGACGCCACCGCGCCCAGCCTGCATATCGGCAACCTGTTGTCGATCATGATGCTGCGCTGGCTGCAAAAGACCGGCCATAAGCCGATTGCGCTGATGGGCGGCGGCACCAGCAAGATCGGCGATCCTTCGGGCAAGGATACCGCGCGCTCGCTGCTCACGGATGCGCAGATCGACTTGAATATCGCTTCGATCCGCACCGTGTTCGCGCGCTTCCTCGATTTCAAAGCCGGCGCGGTCATGGTCAATAACGCCGACTGGCTGGATCGCCTGCTCTACATCCCCCTGCTGCGCGAGGTCGGGCGGCATTTCACCATCAATCGCATGCTCACCTTTGATTCCGTGAAGCTGCGGCTCGACCGCGAGCAGCCGCTGACCTTCCTCGAATTCAACTACATGATCCTGCAGGCTTACGATTTCGTCGAGCTGCATAAGCGTCAGGGCTGCGTGTTGCAGATGGGCGGCTCGGACCAGTGGGGCAATATCGTCAACGGCATCGAGCTTGGACGCCGCATGCTGGACGCCCAGCTCTTCGCGCTCACCACGCCGCTGCTGACCACGTCTTCCGGGGCGAAGATGGGCAAGACCGAAAGCGGCGCGGTCTGGCTCAACGCCGACATGATGCGCCCTTACGACTACTGGCAGTTCTGGCGCAATTCGGAAGACGGCGACGTCGTGCGGCTGCTCAAGCTGTTCACAGAGCTTCCGCTTCCGGAAATCGGACGCCTTGCCGCGCTGCAAGGCCAGGAAATCAATGAGGCCAAAAAGATTCTCGCCACCGAGGCGACAGCGCTTCTGCACGGCCGCCCTGCGGCGGAAGAGGCGGAGCGCACCGCGCACATGACGTTTGAGACCGGCGGCCTCGCGACCTCGCTTCCCACCTTTGAGATACCCCACGCGGAATTGGAGCGGGGCCTTGGCGTTCTCGCGGCTTTTTCCCAAGCCGGGCTTGTCGCTTCCACCAGCGAAGCGCGGCGTCAAATCAAGAGCGGCGGCTTGCGGATAAACGACGCCAATGTAACCGACGAAAAAATGATGCTGACGCCCAAGCACCTGACGCCCGAAGGCGTCATCAAGCTCTCGCTCGGCAAGAAACGGCATATATTGCTGAAGCCGGCCTGACGGTCAGCGCAGAATATCGAATCCGGTATCGTTGTTGCGGAATTCAAAGAATTTCCGCAACAAGCCGGGAGCCACGGCGGAAAGCGGATTGACGTTAAGCTGCGGCGCATTGGGCGGCCCAACCACCTCATAGGTGATGCCCAGCAATCCTTCGTTGCAGCCACCAAGTAAGAAACAGGTGAGTGGAAACTTCCCGAGAAGGTTATTGAGCTGATACATCGGGACGAAGGACCCGCGCAAGTGCACTTCATCGACATCGTAGTTGATCGTGCCGTCGATGGTCGCGCCTACAATCCCCTGTACGACCCCATCGCGAATTTGCAAGCGTCCGGGCGTGCGCGTGAATTCGGCTCGCATACGCGAGAACCTTACGCCGTCCTGCGGTGCATTGGGCGCACCGGCTACGATACGATCTAACGCCGCTTCACCACGGATCGCAAAATTGCTGATGCTCACGAGTCCGTCCTGAGGTGCGGCACTGGCGGTTGGAGAATCCATCGCCACCCACATCTGCCCACCGACCATACGTGCATAAGTATCGATAAGGCGGAATAAGGCTCCCGCATCCTTGGTTTCAAAATAAACGACCTGGCGGCCCGTGGAACGGTTCCGCAAGTCGCCGAGCAGCACGGCGTCGCGGCCAAGCTTAGCATTCATTGCAAAACTGCGGATATGGTCCGCACGGCGCGTCATCTTCAATTCAAGTGTGCGTAATGTTTCGCCGTTGAAACCCAGCACGGTACCGAGCTTGATGTCGAGATCGAGATTGGCAAAGCTCTTGGCTTTGGCATCCATGCGCGAACCCGCCACCGCTGTTTTGACAAATCCTCTGCCGTCATAGATTTCGCCCCGCATCACCACGCGCAGCGTGCCATCGGCCGCTCGATCCGCCCTCAAAGAAGCCTTGTCGCCTTCCGACGGGCTGAAGAGTGGGAAATTCGCGGAGGTTATTCCGCCTGAATTATCGACTTCCACGCTTCCTTTGATCTGCGTGCCGGAGCCTTCGATTGTCAGGTCTTCAAGCCGGACAGTTTGCCCCTTGTTGACGAGGTTAAATGCCGCGCGCGTGGCTTTGCCTTCCGGTTTCACCCAGCCGGGCAAAAGATTGTCGACGCGCGCTTGCGTCAGATCGAGTTCGACATTGAAGCGGCTCTCCTGGCCAGACTCCGCAATGCGGCCGTTGAGCTTGGCCGAAACCGGCCCGGCGACGGCACCACCCGCGTCGAATCCGACTTTTGCTCGCGCCGCCTCATCCAGCACGGACTGGATGTGAACTTCCGCATCGGCGTCCGCTTTGGCTTTGCGGTAATCGAGCGCGGCAGGCACGCCGGCGATCTTTACGTCGCCCTTGATTTGATAGCCTTGATTATTGGCGCCCATGCGAAGGGTCGCCGCCTCTACCTTTTGCGCGAAGAACATCTGGTCGGCGGCAAAATTGTTAATATCGGCTGCGACTGAATAGGTCGTGGACCCCACCGGTAAATCAGGCTTGATGGGAAAGGCCAACGTCACCTGCGCGGTTAGCGTTCCCCGAGCGGTGGCAGGATCGAAAGGTAGATTGATAAACTGACGCAACCGCTCCATCGCGAGCAATTCAGCGACAGCCGGAACCAAACCATCCACGCGAACGCGAGTCCGCGATGCAGGCTCCGCCCCATGAGTCTGTGGCACCTCAAACAGCCCGTCGGCCAACATCAATTTGCGGCCGGAGGGCAGTTCAACAGTGCCCCGGCTCATGCTGATCGTCGCGGCCTGGCCAGTCGCCCGGACAGTGACATCCGCATCGCGTAGCTGGGGTAAGGTGGCGATAGGCCGTATCGCCGCATCGCGCACCACCATGTCCACCGATAAGCCGTCTTCCGGCGTGGGTGGCCCTCCCCGCTTGAAGTTCGAAATCGGGGCATTTGTTGCGATGACAACGCGCTCGACGGTGCCGCCTTCAGTGTGATCAATCACCCATTGCCGCAACGGTGAATTGACGAAGGATGGCCAGAGTTTCTTCATGGTCGATAGCGGCATGCGGGTGCCCGCTAGCCCCAGCGCCAGACGCGGATCGCCGGTGGAAAAATCCAGACTGCCGGTGAGTGCGACGCCCGTCTCCAGATTGGCCAGATCGCCCTGCTCCAATGTCAGGCGCCGCTGCACAGGATCGATGCGCGCGCGGACCAAAATGCGGTTGAAAATCACTGGGCCTTCGTCTTTCAGGCCGAGAACAACTGTTCCCCCAGTCATCCCTACGGTCCATAAGCCGCCATTAACGCGCGGCGGCTCGACCTGAGCGAGCAACGTTATTCGATTTCCCCCTGAGATAAATTGGAACGGGACGCTCAAAAGATGGCGGGTTGCATCCCAATCGAGGTTGAACTCGGCGCGTTCAATACCGACGCTAAAACCGGGGTCAGCCGGATCCGTCACCAAACCGCTTTCGACAATAACTCTTCCCTGCAATACCTGCGTCGTCCCGTCGGCGGCGATTTCAGCGTGAAGGCTCGCGGAAATCGGCAAGTCGGATAGGACAATGCTCTCGCCCGCCCGCATCGCCAGAAGCAGATTCTTTGCCAAAACCCGCCGCGCTTCTACATTGAAGACGCGTCTGCCCAATTGGCTGGGGGCTACCGCGGCCGACAACATCCATGGCTGATCGTCGCTGTCAGATTCCACGCTGAAAACGACGCCGCCGTCCTTGACCCGCATGAGGCTGAGATTGATGTTCTCGAAAATCCAATTCTGCTTACTGCGCTGGTCCTCAACGCGGAGAGTGCCGTTCTTGAGTCCTAATTCCGTGAGGTCGTGGCCGTCGAGACCGCTAGCACCGAGACTATCGATCCACGCCAGCAACGCGGTAAGATTTTCAATCGCGTTCTGTGGTGAACCGGCGGAACTCGCCGCATTGCGCGAGCCATCCTGGCCGGTTGGCGTGGGCCTTGTATAGGATAGCCCCCCGGCAGCAGGTGAAGCAGTTGCGATTGGATGTTTGTCGGTGCCCGCATAAACGATGACGTTACCGTCCGGTTCGATACGGACGTCCATTTTAGCTTCCACGAGACTAAGACGTTCCGCGCGCGCCCGCCCGGTCAACAAGCCCATGCCTGAGAATCCGACCTCGGCTTTTGGCGCGCTGGCGGCGGTTGCTCCCTGCGCGTCCCGCACAACAATGTCGCGCAGACGAAGACGAATGCGTCCCGCCTCGTCGCGTTCGAGCTGCGTGCCGCCCACCTCGACTTTGTAGCCGCCGCCGAAATTTTCCTCGATCGCCGCCGTGAGCCAGGGAGTGGCTAGATCGAGTTCGATGGGACCGCTCGCCAGGCGCCACCAAAGGACGAGAAAAAGTGCGGCAAAGAGGCCAACCGCAGAGCCCAGCCCGATTAGCGATCGGCGCAGCAGCCGCCGCCGCAGCAGGGGGCGAACTCGACGCCACAGCGCGACGATCATCGGCTTTGGCGAGCGCTTGGCCTGAGCCTTATGCGCCTGCCAGTGCAGATGCGCGCTCGCTTCCAGCTTGCGAAGCGCCGCTATGCCTGGACTGGTGTGTTTATCCGCCATGCCCTACCCGGGCGAGCTCCGCCCATGATGATAGCCGCCGCGATATCGTCTGGGAGGCGATTCGTCTGCATCGGCCGGGTTTCACACAAAAATAACGGCCCGCCCCGATCCAGTTCCCCTATTCTGTCGATCACATTGAGCCTCGGAAAGCGACGAAAGGAAGGCGCATGGCTTCACTTCTTGCCCCTGGGGTTAAGGCCCCATTTTTCTCGCTCCCCCGCAATGGCGGCGGACGCGTTTCACTGTCCGATTTCGCCAGCCAGAATCTCGTTCTGTATTTTTACCCCAAGGCCGACACGTCCGGCTGCACGCGCGAGGCTCAGGCCTTCTCAGCGTTGCGCCCCGCTTTCAAGGCCGCCGCCACCTCCATCCTTGGCGTCTCCGCAGACCCGGTAAGGGCGCTGGATAAATTCGTGGCCAAGCGCGAGCTTTCCATTTCCCTGGCCTCCGACGAGGCCCACCAGATGCTTACCGCCTACGGTGTTTGGGGCCAGAAATCCATGTATGGACGGACCTACATGGGCGTCATCCGTTCCACCTTCCTGATCGACCGGCAGGGCCGGATTGCCCGCATTTGGCCCAAAGTCTCGGTCGAAGGCCATGCCGAAGAGGTACTCGCGGCGGCGAAGGCCTTGTGACATTTACCATTCCTCCGCCGTGATCGGATCGCGTTTGCGGAATATTAACCACACCGGGATGAAATCGTCGGCATCACGTTGCCGGCTGTCGATGCGCGGACCGGCGTGGGAGTTTGTATGCCGCAGCGGTCCGGGTCTTATTACCCTCAGTATGAGGACCATCGTTACGATGGTCCCGCAGCCCGCTACTCTCAGGCGAGAGCGCAGGCTGCCGCGGTCCATCGCCATGCGTTGATCGCGCGCGATTACATCCTTGGCCACGCCGGCCGTCAGCTCCGCCTCGGCCCTATCGCTTTCTGGATCGTCGTCGGCACTCTCGTCATCATGGCGGTTTGGTCGATCGCGACTGCGACCTATTTTGCTTTCCGGGAAGACGTGCTGACTCGCCTCATCGGCCGGCAGGCCGAGATGCAGTTCGCCTATGAAGACCGCGTCGCCGACCTGCGCGCGCAAATCGATCGCATCACCAGCCGCCAGCTTCTCGACCAGGAGCAATTCGAACAGAAACTCGACCAGATCCTGCGGCGTCAAGCCGCGCTCGAACAGCGCACATCGACGCTCAACGCGGCGGCCGACATCCCCACGGGCTCGATCAAGCCGGCCGCGCGCAGTCCGATGTTCGACGTGCCGGCATCCGGTTCGCAAAAGCCCTCCCCTATCGGCGACAAGGTGACCTTCATTGCGCCGCCCGACCGCGGGACCGGCAAATCCAATGTTGGCAGTCTCGACTCCGCATTGGTGCGGCTGCAAGCCTCGCTGGACCGCGTCGAGACGCAGCAATTCTCCACGCTCACGGCGATGCAAGAGAGTTACGATTCCAAGGCGCGGCGCATGCGTGATGTTCTTGCAGCGCTCGGACTTGACCCGGACAAGGGACCTCCGTCATTGACCACCGGTGGGATCGGCGGGCCTTTCGTCCCGATGAAGCCGCGCGGTGACGCCAGCGCTTTCGATAACCAGCTCTACCGCATCGGCCTTTCGCGGGCGCGCGTCGATGACCTCAACCGCACTCTTGTGAAGGTTCCAGTGCGCAAGCCGATCATAGGTGAAATCGATACCAGCTCAGGTTTCGGCATGCGGGTCGATCCGTTCTTACATACTCCTGCCATGCATACGGGTCTCGATTTTCGCGGCAACACCGGCGAGCCGATCCGGGCCACCGCCGCCGGCAAAGTGACGCAGGCGGGTTGGACCGGAGGCTACGGAAAAATGGTCGAGGTCGATCATGGCAACGGCTTCGCCACGCGTTACGGCCACATGTCGGAAATCAATGTTTCCGTCGGCCAAACGATCCGCATCGGGCAGGTCGTTGGCCTTCTCGGTACGACGGGGCGCTCGACCGGACCGCATCTGCATTATGAGACGCGCATCGGCGGAGAGGCGGTCGATCCGCAGAAATTCCTGCGTGCCGGTGACCGGTTGAACGGCCTCCTTTAAATCTACTCCACGTCCTCGACCTTGTCGGGCCCGGTGCCGAACGCTTTCTGCGCAAGCGTTGCCTGCATGAATTGGTCGAGGTCTCCATCAAGCACACCCGCGGTATTCGACGTCTGCACGCCGGTGCGCAGGTCCTTCACCATCTGGTACGGCTGCAAAACATAGGAGCGGATCTGGTGGCCCCAGCCGATGTCGGTTTTGGCGGCCTGGTCTGCGGCGGCTTTCTCTTCTCGCTTTTTCAATTCGCGCTCGAATAATTTCGCGCGCAACATGTCCCAGGCTTGCGCTCGATTGCGGTGCTGCGAGCGGTCGTTCTGGCAAAATACAATGGTATTGGTCGGGATATGGGTCAGGCGCACCGCAGAGTCGGTCTTATTAACGTGCTGCCCGCCGGCACCGCTGGCGCGCATGGTATCGACCTTCACATCGGACTCGGCGATGTCGATGACGATGCGGTCGTCGATCACCGGATAGACCTTCACGCTGGCAAAGGAGGTGTGGCGGCGCGCATTGGAATCGAAGGGCGAGATACGCACCAGGCGGTGCACGCCGTCCTCGCTCTTGAGCCAGCCGAAGGCGTTACGGCCCTTGATCTGCACCGTCGCCGACTTGATGCCGGCTTCTTCGCCCGGCGTCTCTTCCAGATACTCGACCTTGTGGCCGTGCTGCTCGGCCCAGCGAGTATACATGCGCAGCAGCATATTGGCCCAGTCCTGGCTCTCGGTGCCGCCCGCGCCCGCATGAACTTCGAGATAGCTGTCGTTGGCATCGGCCTCGCCCGAGAGCAGAGCTTCGAGCTCAGCTCGCTCCACGTCGGTCTTTAGCGCTTTGAGGGCAGCTTCCGCCTCGGCAATGACCTTCTGATCTTTTTCCTGTTCGCCCAGATCGATCATCGTCAGATGGTCATCGAGCTCACGCTCGATGCGGACGATAGAATTGAGCTGGTTCTCGAGCGCCGTGCGCTCGCGCATCAGCCTTTGCGCGCGCGCTGTGTCGTTCCAGAAATTGGGGTCCTCGGCCTCCTTGTTCAGCTCGGCGAGCCGCATCTTCGACTTGTCGAAGTCAAAGATGCCTCCTCAGCAGTCCGGCGGACTGCTTGATCTCATCGACAATGGCCTGAATTTCAGCCCGCATAGATTTACTCCCTGGCCATGGCGTCCCGCCGGCATGGCTTGCTTGCGTCGCGTCTTAAGGATTTAGCCGCGGCCGTCAGTGCCGGCAACTTGTTCCTCGCAACGCCCATTTGCCACAGGAAACCGTTTCAAGGCGCGATAGATCGTTGCGCGGCTGACACCCAGGCAATCGGCGGTCCGGCCAATGCTCGCCCTACCGCCATGGACTTGGCGCACGGCGAAGGCAAGCTGCTTATCATCGAGCTTACGCGGGCGGCCGATATGCCTGCCGCGTGCGCGCGCCGACATCATGCCGGCCTTGGTTCGCTCGGAGATCAACGCGCGCTCGAATTCCGCCAACGCCGCCATGATGTGAAATACCAGGACGCCGCCTGGCGAGCCCGTATGGATGGCCTCGGAAACGGAAATTAAGCCCACCCCACGCTGCTCAAGCCGGGAAACCACGTTGATCAGGTCACTGAGAGAACGTCCAAGCCGGTCGAGCTTCCAGATCACCAGATCGTCGCCCGGCCGCAGGCGGGCCAGGGTTTGCCCCAAACCGGGCCTTTGCCGCGTTACACCGGATATTCCTTCGTCGGTAAATATTTCGGCGCAGCCAAATCGCGATAGCGCATCGATTTGTAAGCTTACCGATTGATCGCTGGTTGAAACACGTGCGTAACCGATCCGCATAACGCCAAACGATTACATGGTTGCACTGAAACTATTCTTGTACTTTGTGTAACAGAACTATGATTAGCCACGCATATTCGCTGTATTAACCATTTTCTTCTGTGCGAAAGTGTTCCATTTAGAACACAACTCTATAATGGCGTCAAGCGCAAACATGTATTGAAGGTTGTGCTGCGGGGAACGCAGTACGACACCGCTCATGCGGCGCTGACCGCAACTCGTGAGGATTTTCGCCGCACTTCATCGGCTCACAGCCAATGGCCGGCCGCTGCGGCGGCCGCTGTTGCCGCCTCCAAAAGGGAACGCTTTCGCCCCGCCCCGGCCGTTCACGCGGCGATGTGAGTGCAATGTGCGCCAAACGATCGGCGCGGCGCGGCGGCGGAAGCGGCGACTGAACGTCGTCTCCACACACACACCTGAGGAGAGCCACCATGGCAACCGGCAGTGATCTGGGACAAACCTACACACTTCGCTTCCGCAATCGCAGCGAAAGCCAACACGACTTCCTGTGCTACCAGCAGGGCGTCGACGTGAACCGGCCCTACGTCTACACGCTGGCCTGGTTCGCCAAGCCAGTCGCCAACGGCGTCGACGTCGATTTCAGTTGGGAAATCGACTATAATTTCGTGTGGTCCGAGCAGGGCATTCTGCAGCCTGGCATTCAGTTCGTCGCCGATCAGGTCGTAGAAGCCGGCCTGAAGAAGCTCAACCGCATCGATTTTAAGCGGCAAGACGACGCCTTCCAGTTCACTAACCAGTCGAGCACTGGGGCGGAAGGCTCGCTGACCATCGATGGCGACCGCTCGGTACCGAAGCATCTCGCCACGTTCGGCATCGGCATGTCGGGCTTCGGCACCTTTGTGGTCGATGCCGAGCCGAACCTCGCGGCGATCTTCACGCCGCATCCGGAATACTGGGTCTCCTTCGGCAGTTTCGCGCAGGGCGAAGTGCTCGACACCCAGACCATGGTCAACGCACAGCCGATCAAGTTCCCCGCCAACATCTACGCGATGACGGCAACCTTGGATTCCGGGAACAACTGGACCGTCCAGCAAGGCCTTCTGTAACGCCCGACCGATCCGCCCGCCGGGCCGATCGGCCCGGCGGGTGTCGCATGCAAACAATCGCGACATGGAGAAAGATCATGACAAGCAGCAAATGGAAGACAGCCATTGCCGTATTGGCCCTGCAAATCCTGCTGGCGCCCGCGGCATTGGCGCAATGCATTCCGGCAAACTTTCCCGCTGGCTGGCTCCAGCAGCAGGAAAACGCCGGCGGCCACACCATCGCTCGTCACGTCGGCAGGACAGACCAACAACTGGTGCAACGGTTGCAGCAGAATCCCAACATCGCCGCCGCGAGCACTTACACGGATCTGGCGACCGCCGAGGCCTTCATTCAGGCAGGCCTCACCGTCCAACGCGTCGTCATCAATCAATGGGCGGCCAATGCGCTGGCCGGGGCACGGCGCGCCGATGACTTCATCGGCAACAATGTCGTGGGCCGCGTAGCCTTCCGTCCGCCAAACCTGCAGAATATCGTGAACTCGAATCTCTTCCGTACCGTGCTTCAGGCAACCGGCGGGGGAGGATGTTTCCTGCTGACTTCTTACCCGACACGCCCGCCGAACCAAGCCGCGGGCGCGCCTAATTTCACAAACACCGCGGCCACGGCCGCGGCTAGCCCCAGCGCCACTCCCATGGACAAATCAGATCCCCAATGGATGTCGCTGCTCGGTTACCTCGCGGGCAATTTCTCCGACACCGATCTCTCGGATGAAAAGGCCGCGGTCGAGGGCCTCAATAAGAATACCGTGGGCTGGTACAAAGAAGTGCTCCAGCAAGGGCGGGGCGTTCTCAAAGTGCCCTTCGACTGGCGCCAGATTCCCAACTATGCCAACCGCACATTCGAAACCGAGGACCAGGCGCTGGTCTGGCTCGAGCAGATGATGGATACGCTTGAGTCAGCCATCAAAAATCTGAAATAGGCCCTTGGCCGCCCGCGCGGTCATCGGCCTCTCGCGAGCCGCGCTGCCCCCCAGCGCGGCTCGCGTCCATGCCATCACATGTTCATGAGATGTCACAGCCGACGCAGATCGGCGCAGCCAAAAGCTAGTAGAGCCCGCCGGTGCCCGAGCGGATGGCGCGGTCGTCAGTGGGAGAAACCGACGAGTTGCGCCCATAGCTCTCGTCGCCATTGCCGACGATGGAGAAAATGTCGGGTGGCGCGGTGCCGGGTTTGAAAGCCTCGAGGATGACGCCCTCCGAACCGGGCGCTGCGCGGGTGCCGTTGCGGATGCAACGCGAGAGAGAGCGAACCAGCTTTCAGCGCTCCAGACTTCTCGCCACCCGGAAGCCGGTATTAGAATTTTCGCTGACGTTGATGTTGTATGGAAATAAGACCTTTGTCCGGGCCGCCGCACCAAGGCCGTGCACGCCGGTGTCGCTAAAACCTCCGCCCCGCTCGGTGCGGTCCGCGCAGGCGGCGAGCGATATCCAGGCAGAGCCGTCGGCCGGCGCGCCGTTATAGCTGTCGTTCCAGCAATCTTCCGTCAATTCGGCGACGTTTCCATGCATGTCATGGAGGCCGAATGCGTTGGCAGGATAGCTGCCCACCGGCGCGGCAAAAACATGCCCATCGGTGCAATCCATGATCCCCCAAGTCTTCGGGTAAGCCTTTTTCGCCGTCCTATCGAGACCGTTGCCGTGGCGGCAGAAAGCGTCGTCGTTGTTGCCGAAAGAGTACTTTGCGGCGCTTCCTGCTCGTGCCGCGTATTCCCATTCGGCCTCGCTTAGCAACCGATAGGTCTTGCCGGTCTTGCCCGACAGCCAGACCGTATACGCGTCAGCCGCAAGCCAGTTGATGCAGACGACCGGATGGTTGCCGCGTTGCGGATATCCCGGATCTCGCCAAGTGCGATTATCCAATTCCGTGTCGTCATGGTTAAAGTGCGTACAATTCGTACCCGGAGTAAAGCCCGTCTCGGCCACGAAGGCGGCAAACTGGTCGACGGTGATCTCAAACTTTCCAGCCGCGAAGGGCCGCGCGATGGACACCTTGTGTTGCGGCCACTCATATTTTTCAAAGCCCTGACCTTCCGGCGTCCCCATCATGAAGGACCCTGCCGGAATCACGACCATCTCCGGACAGACATCACACTCTTTGAACGTCTCTTTCGGTTTGAGCGCACGCTCACGCTCTGCCGTAAACGCGGTCGAATTTCCCGCCTGAGGAGGTTTTGCAGGAGCGGCCTGCGTCGCCATCCTGGCGGCATCGGCTCCGACGAACTGAAAGGAATCCATGAAGGCGCTCACGTCGGCGCCTTTTTCGCTGCCGAACGGTCCGACATAGACAAGCAGGACGAGTTCCGTTGGCGTCGGCTGGAAAATCCGATAGCGAGATGTCGCCTCCCGGTCGGAGACGATCAGTTCACGGCCGGTCACTTTTCCGGCGGAAATCACGGCGTTCCGCGACACTCGCTTGTTCTTCATCAATGCCGGGAGGATATCCGTCAGTTTCGCGTGCGGATTCTGCGGCCGATTTTTGTCGTAGTTGACGGCCCAGCCGCGCTTTCCCTGCTCCTGCTCCAAGTTCCAAAGCCGCGACACCGGCGTCTCCGCCGTGCTCTTGGCTTGGAGGCTCGGCTCGGCCGGGAATTCAATGGCAAATCCGGCTTCGGAATCCACGAGCCGGTAAGCCTGTGCCGGATCGGCAAAGGCAGCGCCAGCAACAACAAGAAAGAGCGCGATAATGCGCCGCATGATCGTCCCCCAATACCCAAACGAATTGTGCACACAATTTCAAAAGCCGACAAGGCGTTGCTGCATTGCTCGGCCGCTTCGTTTCTGGATGTCGCTCAGGAGAGGCCGACCCGCTCAAACCGACCGAGCGGGGTCTAGTACAGCCCGCCGGTGCCGGAGCGGATGGCGCGGTCGTCAGTCGGCGACACCGACCAGTTGCGTCCGTAGCTCTCATCGCCACTGCCGACGATGGAAAAACTATCCGGTGGCGCGGTGCCGGGCTTGAAGGCTTCAAGGATAACGCCCTCCGAACCGGGTGCCGCGCGGGTGCCGGTCCTGGCATCGACCCGCACCAGCTTGATCCCCGACGGCACGCGGAATGGCACCGCCGGCTTGTTGGCGAGCGCCACTTTCATGAAATTCTTCACGATCGGCGCGGCGAGTCCGCCGCCTGTGGCGGCATTGCCGAGCGAGCGCGGCTTGTCGTAGCCGAGATAGACGCCCACGGCGAGATCGGGCGAAAAAGCGATGAACCACACATCCTTGGCGTCGTTGGTCGTGCCGGTCTTGCCGGCGATCGGCTTGCCGACTTCGCGCAATGCCGTGCCGGTGCCGCGTTGAACCACGCCCTCCATGATGGAGGTGATCTGGTACGCGGTCATCGGGTCGAGCACCTGCGCGCGCCGGTCGACCAGCGTCGGCTCCGGCTGATCGCTCCACTTGTCGGCGTCGCAACCGCGGCATTCCCGCTCGTCGTGACGATAGATCGTGTGGCCGTATCGATCCTGAATGCGATCGACGAGCGTAGGCTTCACCTTCTTTCCGCCGTTGTCGAACATGGAATAGGCGGTGACCATGCGCAGCAGCGTCGTCTCGCCCGCGCCGAGCGCAAACGAAAGATAAGGCGGCAGGTCGTCATAGACGCCGAAACGCTTGGCGTAATCGGCGATCAGCGGCATGCCGACGTCCTGCGCCAATCGCACGGTCATGACATTGCGCGAATGCTCGACGCCGAACCGCAATGTGGACGGCCCGTAGAACTTGCCCTCGTAGTTTTCCGGCTTCCAGGTTTCCAGGCCGGGGCCCTGCTCGATCTCGAGCGGCGCATCCAGCACAATCGACGACGGCGTGTAGCCGTTGTCGAGAGCCGTCGCGTAGACGAGCGGTTTGAATGCCGAGCCCGGCTGGCGCAGCGCCTGCGTGGCGCGGTTGAACTGGCTCTGGTCGTAGGAGAAGCCGCCCACCATGGCGAGCACGCGGCCGCTCAGCGGATCCATGGCCAGAATGGCGCCGGAAACTTCCGGCACCTGCCGCAAGCGGAATTGGCCGTCCTTGACCTTGCCGTCCTTCTCCGTCAGCGGATCGACATAAACGACATCGCCGGCTTCAAGAACCTGAGAAACCTTTGCAGGCGTCCGGCCGCGATTCGGCCCGGACGCGGCCTTCGCCCACTTGACGCCTTCGAGCGGCAAGATTCCGATCTGCCGTTCCTTCGCCACCGCTCCGCCAGGCTCGCGCAGAGGCTGAAAGCCGATGCGCGCGGTTTGATCCCCTACTTCCAGCACCACCGCCAGTCGCCAGGGCGCGATGTCATCCAGCGCCCGCACATTGGCAAGCGTGGCACCCCAATTCCCCGCAAGGTCGATGTGCGTTACCGGTCCGCGCCAGCCCTGCCCTTCATCGAATTGCACCAGGCCATCGACCAGCGATTTTCGCGCCAGCACCTGAAGCTTGGGGTCGAGCGTGGTGCGAACCGATAGCCCGCCCTCATAGAGTTTCTTTTCACCGTAACGCGCATAAACCTCACGGCGCACTTCTTCGGCAAAATATTCGGCGGCAAAGACATGCGCGCCGGTCGGACGCACAGTGATCTGCAGCGGCGCTTTCTTCGCGGCCTCTGCGTCTTTCGCGCTCACGGAACCGTTCTCGACCATGCGATCGATCACGTAGTTGCGGCGCTCAATAGCGCGGTCGCGCTGCCGATAGGGATCAAGATTGCTGGGAGCCTTGGGCAGCGCCGCGAGATAAGCCGCTTCCGGCACGGTCAATTCATGCACGGATTTGTCGAAATAGATCAGCGACGCCGCGGCAATGCCATAGGCGCCGAGGCCGAGATAGATCTCGTTGAGATAGAGTTCGAGAATCTTGTCCTTGGAATAGGCGCGCTCGATCTTCATCGCTAGCAGCGCTTCCTTGGCCTTGCGTTCGAACGTAACATCGTTGTTAAGCAGGAAATTTTTCGCCACCTGCTGCGTGATGGTGGAGGCGCCCTGAGGCCTTTTTTTGTTTCCGGCCAACCAATCCTGGATGTAGATAATCCCCGCGCGCGCGATGCCGCCGAAGTCCAGACCGCCATGCTCGTAAAAATTCTTATCTTCCGCTGCGAGGAAGGCGTTGATGACCAGCTTCGGCACGGCCTGAATGGGAAGATAGAGCCGGCGCTGGGTGGCGTATTCAGCGACCAGCGAACCGTCGGCCGCATGCACGCGGGTCATGACGGGAGGCTCGTAATCCCGTAATTGCGAATAGTCGGGCAGGTCCTTGGAAAAATGCCACATCAAGCCTGCGGCCGCGGCGACGCCGATCAGAAACAGGATGGTGCCTGCCGTAAACAAAAGCCCCAAGAAACGTAGTGTCAGCCTCATCGCCCAAAACCCGTCGGCCGCATGTCGAAACGGCGGAATATAGCCTCGCCGAAAGGCCCCCGTCCTCGCGCCGTTTTATGTTGAAACTGAGGCTTGTGGGGCGTCATGATATCTTAATTAGCAGCCGGCGCCGCCGCCGTCCGCGTGCTGAAATAGGTGTCCACCGCCCGCACGATGGCATCGGCGGTCCTGGAACGCCACGCTTGCGACGTCAACTGTTTGAGGTCCTCATGGTTCGAGACGTAGCCCAGCTCAACCAGAACCGAGGGCACGTCGGCCGCCTTGAGCACCTTGAAGCCTGCCGCCTTCAACGGATTCTTGTGCATGCGGGCCGCGCTTTTCATCTCTCCCACCAGCGAGTGGGCAAATTGCACTGAAAAGGTCTTGGTCTCACGCTGCGCGAGGTCGATGAGGATGTCGGCCACATCCCCTGGCTCATGGGAAAGATCTACTCCCGCGATGACATCTACTCTGTTCTCCGCTTCGGCCAGCCGTGCGGCTTCCGCATCCGAGGCGGTTTCCGACAGCGTGTAAACCGTAGCGCCCTGCGCATCGCCTTCGCCGCGGCCGAGCGCGTCGGCATGAATCGAGATGAATAGCGACGCCTGGCGCACGCGCGCGAGCCGCACCCTTTCCGCCAACGGCACAAAAATATCCTCGGATCGAGTCATCGCCACCCGGTATTTGCCGCGCGCCTCGATCTTGTCCCGCAGCATGAGCGCGAAATCGAGCACGATGGTCTTTTCATTCACGCCATTCGTCGCGTGCGTACCGTTGTCGATGCCGCCATGCCCTGGATCGAGCACGACGAGAGGACGCGGATCGCCGCTAGGCTTGGCCGACACTTCCGGCACATGGGCTTTGGCACGTGAGGCAGGAGCGCGGTTGTCGAGCGCGATGGCGCGCAGGAAAGAATCGCGATCGATCTCGGTCAGGTCGAGCACGAGTCGCGCCGGCTGGCCGTCCGCGGCATCGAGCACGAAGGCTTTTTCGATCCGCACCGGCTTTACGAGATCCAGCACGATACGCGAGCCGCCCTGCATCACCAGGCCGAATCGAAAGGCCTTGATCAGGCCGCGCCCGCTCTCGCCCGCCTTCGGCTTGAGCTGGAACACTGTCTGCGGCAGGTCGATCACGACACGGTACGGGTCGGCGAGCGTGAAAGCACGCAGATCTATTTTTTGGCTGAGGTCGACGACAAAGCGGGTCTGGCTGTCATCGCCGCCGATGCGAAAATCGGTGGCAACCGGGAACGCACCGGACGGCAGGGTAACAGGGGTTGCCCCGGCAAGCAGCACCGGGCCAAGACCCGTCAGCAACGCCGCCCCGAGTATCCAGGAAACCACGCTTGTCGCGCGCATAGACACCGATCCTGGCCCTCCGAGGCTTTCCTTACTCCATTAGGAGGCCGTGGTGAATCGGAACTTAACACCCGGCACCGCCCTGCGCCCAAACCCGGTCGGCACCATGACAGCGTGCTTGCTATCGCCCCTAAGCAGCCGTAAGACAGATATGCTGATGGTTTACCAAGTTCCGGTTGTCCCGCGTTCGGGCATCCGGCACGTCCACTCCCGGGTTCGTTCTCAATCGGGAAGAGCGAAACGGTTGGACGCTAACGGGCCAGACTATTGGCCCGCCGCCGATGCCCTTGTTGAACAGCCGGATCGTGCGCGAGGCAAATGCCAAGCGTGGCGGTGTGTATCGCCGCCGACCGTTAGCGCCGAGAAACCACGGCGGCGCTTCGCTGCTGCCGTTCGTTACGGGCCCAAGGTCATGGCCAATATGTGCGTCAAAATCCGGCTCCATCGCCGCTGCGGACAGACCGCGGTACCGCGCGATGTTGTGCCGGCAGGCGCACCCTTCGCCGGCCTTTGCGTCCCGCATCCCAATCAAAAATCAGGCAACCCGCGCTTGGCGCCGCCCTCCGCCGCCCCATTGCGTCATTGGGCGCTAGCGAGCCGGCTTGCCGCTGTGAGAAGAATCAATGGCCAACAAAATGCTCATCGACGCGACCCATCCGGAGGAAACTCGGGTGGTCGTTCTGCGCGGCAATCGTGTCGAGGAATTCGACTTCGAGTCCGCCAACCGTAAACAGCTTCGCGGAAATATTTATCTCGCCAAGGTGACCCGCGTGGAGCCGTCGCTCCAGGCGGCCTTCGTGGATTACGGCGGCAACCGCCACGGCTTCCTTGCCTTCAGCGAAATCCACCCTGACTATTATCAGATCCCGATTGCTGACCGGCAGGCGCTGATCGAAGAAGACGAGCGCGCGGCCCGCGCAGCCGACGTGGAAGCCGACAGCCGCGCCGGGCGGCGCGGCCGCCATCGCGGCGCTCACCGCCGGCACGAAACGATCAAAAGCGAGCCCGTTGACGGGAACGTCGCAGCTACCGAGAGCACCGAAGGCACCGCTTCAAACGAGGCGGAGATGGACGCGCAGTTCGAAAGCGCCGCGTCTGAACCCGCCGCGGAACAGCAATCCCACGAAAACCCGCCCGCCGCTGACGATGAGGCCTCCACGCCCGAGCATCTCGCCTCGGCTGAGCTGACGCCGAACGAACCGATCGGCATGGTCCAGCAGGCCGAGTCCACCGAGGCACAGGAAAACCACGGTGAGGCGCCCGCGGACGGCAACGGCGCGCCCGATCACGCTCATCACTCCCCCCACGGCGGCGAGAACGGTGAGCACGAAGAGCCTGTGGTCGAATCGGTCGGCGGCGCTGACGCCATGGAGGAAATGCCCGAGCGCATGCCGCGCGGGCGGCGCCAATACAAAATTCAGGAAGTCATCAAGCGCCGGCAAGTGATGCTGGTGCAGGTGGTGAAGGAAGAACGCGGCACAAAAGGCGCGGCGCTCACCACGTATCTCTCGCTCGCCGGGCGGTATTCGGTGTTGATGCCGAACACCGCGCGCGGCGGCGGCATCAGCCGCAAGATCACCGACTCCACCGACCGCAAGAAGCTCAAGGAAATCGCCCAGGAACTGGAGGTGCCGGAAGGCATGGGCGTGATTCTGCGCACCGCCGGCGCGAACCGCACCAAAACGGAAGTAAAGCGCGACTTCGAATATTTGCTGCGGCTGTGGGAAACGGTGCGTGATCTCACCCTGAAATCCACCGCGCCCAAGCTCGTCTATGAGGAAGGCTCGCTGGTCAAGCGATCGATCCGCGACCTCTACAACAAGGACATCGACGAGGTCATCGTCTCCGGCGACGAGTCTTACAAGGAAGCCAAGGATTTCATGCGCATGCTGATGCCCAGCCATGCGAAGAACGTGAAACCTTACAAGGATCTGCAGCCGCTCTTCACCCGTTACGGCATCGAGAGCCAGCTCGATGCGATGTTCTCGCCCACCGTGCAGCTGCGCTCGGGCGGTTACATCGTCATCAATCAGGCGGAAGCACTGGTGGCGATCGACGTGAACTCCGGCCGCTCGACGCGCGAGCATCACATCGAGGACACGGCGCTTAAGACCAATAGCGAAGCCGCCGAGGAAGTTGCGCGGCAGCTACGCATGCGCGATCTGGCAGGCCTGATCGTCATCGACTTCATCGACATGGAGGAGAAGCGCAACAACCGGTCGGTTGAGCGCCGGCTGAAGGAATGCCTCAAGCACGACCGCGCGCGCATTCAGGTCGGCGGCATTTCGCATTTCGGCCTGCTGGAGATGTCGCGTCAGCGCATTCGCACCAGCGTGCTGGAAAGCTCGACCGAAAAATGCCCCGCCTGCGGCGGCACCGGTCATGTGCGCTCGGTCGCCTCGGTGGCGTTGCAGCTCCTGCGCTCGCTGGAGGAAACGCTCATCAAGAGCGCCACGCATAACCTCATCGTCCGCACGCGGGCCGAGGTGGCGATCTACGTGCTCAACCACAAACGCGCGCATCTGCGCAGCCTGGAAGAGCGTTTCCGCGTCACGCTGACCATCACGACAGACCCGACCGTGTCGGGCCAGATTTCCTTCGTCATCGACCGCGGCGAGCAGGTGCATACGGTGGAAGCAGCAAAGGCGCTGCTGGCATCGCAGCCGATGCCGCTTATTCCCATGGCGGAAGAAGAAGACGAGGAATTCGAGGAGGAAGCAGAAACTGAAAGCGAAACCGAAGAGCAACCCGGCGAAGACCACCCCGTAGGCCCACGCGAAGAAGGCGCGCGCGAGGAAGGCGGGCCGCGAAAAAGGCGGCGGCGGCGCGGACGCCGCGGTGGCCGCGGCGGAGAGCCGCACGACCGCCCCCGCCACGCCGGTGGGGCCGAGCCCGGCATGCCTATGCACAACGGCGAACACGCAGCCGGCGATGCGATGGAGGACCAAGGCGAGCATGCCCCGATGCCGCGCGGTGACGCGCCCGCCGCGCCCGAAAACGGCCAGCCGCACGGCGAAGGCGAGCATCGCCGCCGCCGGCGTGGACGCCGCGGCGGACGCCGCAACCGGCGCGGCCGCGAGGGCGGCGGCGAACACACTCACGGCAATGGTAATCACGACGAAGTCCGGCAGCCTTACGCGGGCGGGCATGACATCGCCGCGGAAACGCGGCCGCCGCGCATCGAGCCGAGCGCGGTCGGACGCGAGATCAACCAGCCGCCTGCCGGTGAATTTGCGCCCCGTCCCGCAGCGCCCCCGCCGGTGCCGGCGGCTAGCGCGGAACCTAAGAGGCGCTCGACCATCCGCGAGCCGGCGCCCACTTTCGCGTCCGGCCAGGGATTTTCGCCGCCGCGCGTGGAGCCTGCGCCGCAGCCGCCGAAGGCTGCTCCCGAACCGCCTGCAAGCGACGATGCCAACAAGCCACGCAAGACCGGCTGGTGGGCCAAGCGCATCATGGGTGAAAAAGGCTAGGCTGCGCCGTGGCATTTTTGGCGCGAGCGATTATATCGCTTCGCTTGGCCGTTGAGAAAAAACCGGGCCGGGGATTGCCGAGATGAAAAGCGCGTGGGTCGATCGCGACGCGGAAGCGACAGTGGAGAGCTACGCCAAGAAAGGCGTCAGCCGCGATCTCGCGTTGCGCGTCTATACCACGCGGCTGCTCGGCCGCGATCCCAAGCTGGTGCTGCATGGCGGCGGCAATACGTCAGTAAAGACGCGCCTGCCCGACCTCTTGGGCGAGGAAGTCGACGTGCTCTGCGTCAAAGGCTCGGGCTGGGACATGGGCATGATCGAGCCGGCAGGATTGCCGGCGGTGCGGCTGGCCCAGTTGCAGAAGCTGCGCGCGCTCGATGCTCTCTCCGACGAAGACATGGTGCGCATCCAGCGCGCCAACCTGCTCGATCCGATGGCGCCGAATCCTTCCGTGGAGACGCTGCTGCACGCCTTCGTGCCGCATAAATTCGTCGATCACACCCATTCCACCGCCGTGCTGAGCCTGATCGATCAGCCAAACGGGCCGGAGCTGTGCGCCGAAGTCTATGACGGCCGCATGGCGGTGGTGCCTTACATCATGCCGGGCTTCGGCCTCGCCAAGAAAGCCGCGGAAGTTTACGAGGCCGCGCCCAAGGTCGATGGGCTGATCCTGCACAAGCACGGCATCTTCACCTTCGGCAAGGATGCGCGCGAAGCCTATGAGCGCATGATCGAGATGGTCACGCTCGCCGAGGAACGGCTCAAGCGCGGGCGCAAGGCGGTCTTCGCCACGGCGCAATTGCCGCAGCAGGTGGCGGCGCTGGCGGAAGTCGCGCCGGTCGTGCGCGGCGCCGCGAGCCTGAAGGACGAAAAGGCGGAAGGCGCCTGGCGGCGTCTCGTGCTGGAATTCCGCACCGGCGACGCCATTCTCAATTTCGTCAATGGCGCGGATGTGAAACGCTACAGCCAGGCCGGCGTGATCACGCCCGACCACACCATCCGCACCAAGAATTGGCCGCTGGTCGTGGCCGCGCCCGCCGACGGCAAGGCCGACGATTTCTCCCGCGCGGTGAAAGACGCGGTGGACAAATTTACCGCGCAGTATCGCGCCTATTTCGAGCGCAACAATGCGCGCGCCGGCGGCACGAAAAAGATGCTCGATCCCCTGCCTCGCGTCGCACTGGTGCCGGGGCTCGGCCTGTTCGGGCTCGGCCGCAGTAAAAAGGACGCGCGCATCGCTGCCGATCTGGCGGAAGCCGCGGTCGAAGGCGTCACCGACGCCGAGGCCATCGGCCGCTTCGAGTCGATCAGCGAAGCCGACATGTTCGATTGCGAATACTGGTCGCTCGAACAGGCCAAGCTCGGCTCCGCGAAGGAATTGCCGCTTGCAGGTCAGATCGCGGTCGTTACCGGTGCCGGCGGCGCCATCGGCGCCGCCACCGCGCGCGCTTTCGCCGCGGCCGGCGCGGAAGTAGCCCTGTTCGATCTCGACGAGAAGGCGGCGCAGGCGCAGGCCAAGACGATCGGCGGCGCGGCACTCGCCGTGCCCTGCGACGTCACCGATCCGGCTTCCGTGCGCGCGGCTTTCGACAAGGCGGCGGAGCATTTCGGCGGCGTCGACATTGTGGTGTCGAACGCCGGCGCTGCCTGGCAAGGCCGCATCGGCGAAGTCGACGAAGCGGTGCTGCGCAAAAGTTTCGAATTGAATTTCTACGGCCACCAGCGCGTGGCGCAGAATGCCGTGCGCATCATGCTGGCGCAGGGCACCGGCGGCTGCCTGTTGTTTAATGTGTCAAAGCAGGCGGTGAACCCGGGACCGAATTTCGGCCCTTATGGCTTGCCCAAGGCCGCCACCTTCTTCCTCATGCGGCAATACGCGCTCGATTACGGCGCGGAAGGCATCCGCACCGGCGCGGTCAATGCCGACCGCATCCGTTCCGGCCTGCTCACGGACGATTTCATCAAGGAGCGTTCGAAGTCGCGCGGCGTGAGCGAGAAGGATTATATGAGCGGTAACCTGCTCGGCCGCGAAGTCACCGCCGAGGACGTGGCGCAGGCCTTCCTGCATCAGGCGCTGGCGCTGAAAACCACCGGCGACGTCACCACCGTCGACGGCGGCAATATCGCGGCGGCGCTGCGGTAGTTACTTCAGCCACCCCCCAATCCTTTCCACCGCCTCGCGCATGTCCGCCGCCGAGCCGGCGTAGCAGAAGCGCAAAAACTCTTTTCCGCGCAGCGGATCGAAATCCAGTCCCGGTGTCGCCGCGACGCCCGCCTCCTCCAGCATGCGCTTGGCGAAGTCGAGACTGTCATTGGTGAAGCGCGATACGTCGGCATAGAGATAGAACGCACCATCCACCGGCAGAAAGGTGTCGAGCCCGGTTTTCGGCAACCCTTCCAGCAAAATGCGCCGGTTCTCCTCATAGCCGTGCTTCACCGCTTCCATTTCCGCGCGGCCGTCGAAGGCGGCTTCCGCCGCGATCTGCGAGATCGTCGGCACCGAGATGGCGAGGTTCTGCTGCAGCCGCTCGATCGGCCGCACCAGCCGTTCGGGCGCGACGATCCAGCCGACGCGCCAGCCGGTCATGCAGAAATATTTCGAGAAGGAATTGATCACGAGCGTGTTGGATGACAGTCGCGCCGCCGTCTCCGCCGGGAAGGCATAATCCAGCCCGTGATAGATCTCGTCGGAGATCACGCGGATGCCCTCGCCTTCCGCCGCGGCGATCAGGCTCGATAGAGCAGCCACGTCCATCATCGTCCCGGTTGGATTTGCCGGGCTCGCGATCACCACGCCTTTGAGCGGGCAGCGGCGATGCTCCGCGATCAGCGCCGCGGGCGTCATTGCCCAGCGCGTCTCTGCCGAAGTCTCGATCGGCACCGCCTCGCAGCCGAGCGCGGCAAGGGTATGGCGATACGGCGGATAGCCCGGGTTCGCCAGCGCCACGCGGTCGCCATGCTCGAACAGAGCCAGAAACGCCATGATGAATCCGCCCGACGATCCAGTCGTGACAACGATGCGACCGGGATCGAGCGCGACGCGGTATTGTTCCTGGTAGTGCCGTGCGATCCGCTTGCGCAGGGAAGGAATGCCGAGCGCTTCGGTATATCCCAGATAGGTGCCCGTCAGCGCCGCTCGCACCGCGGCAATCGCCGTCGAGGGCGCAGGCGCCGCCGGTTGGCCTACTTCCATATGAATGACGCGCCCGCCCGCGGCCTCGATTCTGGCCGCCGCGGCCATGACGTCCATCGCCATGAACGGCGGCACGTCGCTGCGGCGTGAAGGCGAAATCAACTGTTTGGCTTTATCCAGCATGGCTTAACGGTTCCTGGCGCAAAACATGCCCATGATGACGCCGCCCCGCTGCTGCCGCATTCAACGGCGAATTTGCCCGCGTTGCGAGCCTTTGCGGGCGTTTAGCATCCCTCCGGAACATGAGTTGACCGGCTTCTTTCACATCCCTAGCGTGCGCCTATGGCTGAAAAAGAGCGAGATTTCAGGACCGTGACTAAGGCCGACAGCCCTAGCAAGGGCCTGCGGGCGAGGCCGGCGTTCCGCTGTGCGGCTTTGCTGGCAGCCACGCTTGCCGCGAGCGCCGGACCGGCGGCGGCGCAGGCCGATTTGGGGCGGAATCTGCCCGTCGTCCGCGACGCCGAAATCGAACAGCTTCTGCGTGAATACGCCCAGCCCGTGCTGCGCACCGCGGGTCTTGCCCAGCAGAATATCCGCGTCGTTATCATCAATGAGCGTTCCTTCAACGCCTTTGTCGCCGACGGTCATCGCATCTTCATCAATACCGGCGCGCTCATGGAATCGGAGACGCCAAATCAAATCATCGGCGTGCTCGCGCACGAAACCGGGCACATAGCCGGCGGGCATCTCGCCAAGATGCGTGAGCAATTGGCCAATGCCTCCACGCAATCCATCCTTGCCACCATTCTCGGCGTGGGCGCCATGATTGCCACCTCGCGCAGCGGCGTCAACACCCAGAATGCAGGCATGGCGGCCATTACCGCGCCCCAGGAAATGATCCAGCGCTCGTTGCTGGCCTATCAGCGCGCGCAAGAAGAGCAGGCGGATCGCGCCGGGGTGAAATTTCTCACTGCCACCGGCCAGTCTCCCAAGGGCATGTACGATACCTTCAAGCGCCTGGCGGACCAGATCATGTTCATGGCGCGCTCGGCGGATCCTTATGTGCAGTCGCATCCCATGCCGGCAGAACGCGTGGCCTCGCTCGCGAACCTTGCCCAGGCGAGCCCTTATTGGGACAAAAAGGATTCCCCGGAGCTTCAGTTGCGGCATGATTTCATGCGCGCCAAGCTGTTCGGCTTCCTCGATCGTCCGGAAACGGTGGCGCGGCGCTACCCCGCCTCCGACACCAGCCTCGCCGCGCGATATGCCCGCGCCATTTCCGCCTATCGCCATTCGGACCTGCGCGTGGCCATCGCGCAAATCGATGGCCTGATCCAGTCGCAACCCAACAATCCTTATTTCTACGAACTCAAAGGTCAGGCCTTGCTCGAGGGCGGCAAGGCGGCCGAAGCTATCGCGCCGTTGCAGCGCGCGGTCCAGCTTGCCCCGAATCCCTCGTTGATCCAGGTCATGCTCGGCCAGGCGTTGATCGCAACCAACAATCCAAAGCTGGCCGAACAGGCGGTCAATCTTTTGCGCGAGGCGCTCGCGCGCGAGCCGGAAGTGCCGGACGGCTATACGCAGCTCGCAATGGCTTATGGCCGCAAGGGCGACCTCGCCCAGGCGGATCTTGCCTCGGCTCAAGCCGCCGCCGCGCGCGGCGATATGCAGACGGCGCGCGACCTCGCGACCCGCGCTAAAACCCGGTTTCCGGTCGGGACGCCCGGCTGGGTCAAGGCCGACGACATCGTCGCCTCCAAACAAGGAAAATAAAATTGATGCCGAATAATCAGTTGATCCCGTCAGTCCTGCGCTCAATCAGCGTCGCGGGTGCTGCGATCCTTTTCATATTTTCTCTCCCCCAGTCGGCAAGCGCTCAGGCGATTTCTTCCAAGCAGCGGACGGAGATCGAGAAGATCGTCAAAGAATATCTGCTGGCCAATCCAGAAATCTTGCAGGAAGCCTACACCGAATTGGAAAAGCGCCGGCACCTGGCCGCCGTACAGTCGAACGCCAAGGCCTTATTTGAATCCAGTCATCAGGTGGTGCTCGGCAATCCGAAGGGTGACGTCACCATGGTCGAGTTCTTCGACTACAACTGCGGCTTCTGCAAGCGCGCGGTCGCCGACATGCTGGAGTTGCTGAAAACAGACCCGAAGCTCCGGATCGTGCTGAAGGAATTTCCCGTGCTTGGCGAGGCTTCGGTCGAGGCGGCCCGGGTCGCTGTCGCCGTGCGGATGCAAGACAGCACCGGCGAGAAGTATCTCGATTTTCACCGCAAGATGTTCGACAACCGCGGCGCCAACAACAAGACGCAGGCGCTTGCCGCCGCCAAGGCGGCCGGCCTCGACATGAGCCGCCTTGAAAAGGATCTCGCCAGCGACGAGGTGAAAGCCACGATCGATGAAAGCTACAAACTCGTGGATGCGCTCGGCATGAGCGGCACCCCGACCTATGTCGTCGGCACCGAAATCGTCGTCGGCGCGGTCGGCCTTGCGGCCTTGAAAGAAAAGATCAACACCGCGCGCTGCGGCAAGATCGCCTGCTGATCCACGGCGGGAGGCTGAATTTACCCTCTTTGTAAATGGCCCCGGTTCGTTCCGTCCCGGCTTCCCCTTCGCCGCGGGGACACTTATAACCGCTCTCCCCGACCCCCTTGATCTGCGAATCTGCACCTAATCTGTCATGGCCAAGACCATTTACGTCCTCAACGGCCCCAATCTGAACCTGCTCGGCAGCCGCGAGCCGGAGAAGTACGGCCGCGCGACGCTGCAAGACCTCGATGCGCTCTGCCGCAAGGCGGCGCAGAAGCACGGCTTCACCGCCGAATGCCGGCAGTCCAACCGCGAAGGCGAGCTGATCGACTGGATTCACGAGGCGGGCGCCAAGAAGGCGGCCGGCATCGTCATCAACGCCGCCGGCTATACCCACAGCTCGGTCTCGATCATGGATGCGCTGCTGGCCGTCAATCTGCCGGTGGTCGAAGTGCACATCACGAACCGGCACGCGCGCGAGGCTTTCCGGCATCACTCCTTTATCGCCATGGCCGCGAAGGCAAGCATCGGCGGTTTCGGCGTCGAAGGCTATGCGCTCGCCATCACCGGCCTCGCGGCGCTCATCGGCGGGAAGGCAAAGAAATAAGCAATGGCCCGCTCCTCGCAAGAAAAGCCCAAGCAAAAGCCTGCGCTGAACAAGGATCTCATCCGCGAGCTTTCCGCGCTGCTTGAGGAAACCGGCCTGACCGAAATCGAAATTGAGGAATCCGGCATGCGCGTGCGCGTCGCGCGCCAGACTCTCGCCGCGCCGATGGCCGCCGCCGCGCCCCTGCGCACGCCTGCGCCTGCCGGCATCACATCGCAAGCAGCGCCCGATCCGGCGAAACATCCCGGCCTCGTCACCTCGCCCATGGTCGGCACCGCTTATCTCGCGCCCGAGCCGGGAGCGCGGCCTTTTGTCGATGTCGGCTCCAAGGTGATCGCCGGCCAGACGCTGCTGATTATCGAGGCGATGAAAACCATGAATCAAATCCCGGCGCCGCGCGCGGGCACCGTGATCCAGGTTCTGATCGAGGACGGCCAGCCGGTGGAATTCGGCGAGCCGCTGATGATCATCGAGTGATGTTGATGATTGAATTTACTTCGTCATGCCCGGCCTTGTGCCGGGCATCCACGTCTTCGACGAAAAGCAAAGACGTGGATGGCCGGGACGAGACCGGCCATGACGAAAAGCGCCGTCAGGCCGGACTACTGTAATGTTCGACAAAATCCTGATCGCCAACCGCGGCGAGATCGCGTTGCGCGTGCTGCGCGCCTGCAAGGAGCTCGGCATCGCTACCGTCGCCGTGCATTCCACCGCCGATGCGGATGCCATGCATGTGCGGCTGGCCGACGAGAGCGTCTGCATCGGCGCGCCGCCGGCCAAGGATAGCTACCTCAATATCCCTGCCCTGCTCGCAGCCTGCGAGATCACCGGCGCCGACGCGGTGCATCCCGGTTACGGCTTCCTCTCAGAAAATGCCCGCTTCGCGGAAATCCTCCAAGAGCACAAGGTGCATTTCATCGGGCCAAAGCCCGAGCATATCCGGCTGATGGGCGACAAGATCGAGGCCAAGCGCACCGCCAAGCGTCTAGGAATTCCCGTGGTGCCGGGCTCGGAAGGCGGCGTGAAATCCGGCAGCGAAGCACTCGCCATCGGCCGCGAGATCGGCTTCCCCATTCTGGTGAAGGCGGCGGCGGGCGGCGGCGGCCGCGGCATGAAGGTCGCGCTGACGGAGGCCGAACTCTCCACCGCGCTCGCGACCGCGCGCTCCGAAGCCATGGCCGCTTTCGGCGACGATGCCGTATACCTGGAAAAATACCTGCAAAAGCCCCGCCACATCGAAATCCAGGTGCTGGGCGACGGGCGCGGCAATGCCATCCATCTCGGCGAGCGCGATTGCTCCTTGCAGCGGCGGCATCAAAAGGTGTGGGAGGAAGGCCCCTCGCCCGCTCTCAACATCGCCGCGCGCGACACTATCGGCGAAACCGTCGCCGCCGCCATGCGCGAGCTGCAATATCTCGGCGTCGGCACCGTCGAATTCCTTTACGAGGACGGCAAATTTTATTTCATCGAGATGAACACGCGCATCCAGGTCGAGCATCCGGTGACGGAAATGATCACCGACATCGACCTTGTGCTCGAACAAATCCGCGTCGGCGCCGGCGGCGATCTGCCGCTCGCGCAGAAGGACGTGAAATTTCACGGCCATTCCATCGAATGCCGCATCAATGCCGAGAACCCGGTGTCGTTCCGCCCCTCGCCGGGCAAGATCATGCATTATCACGCGCCCGGCGGGCTCGGCGTGCGCATCGATTCAGCGGTCTATCAGGGCTACACCATTCCGTCCTATTACGACTCGCTCGTCGGCAAGCTGATCGTGCACGGCAAGACGCGCCCGGAATGCCTGATGCGGCTCAAGCGCGCGCTCGACGAATTGGTGGTGGACGGCATCGAGACCACGCTGCCGCTGTTCCGCGCGCTGGTGCGCGAGCCCGCCATCATCGACGGCGACTATCACATCCACTGGCTCGAGCAATTCCTCGCCGGCGGCGGAATGGAAAACTGACGCGCGCCGTCAATGCGGCCGCGAGACCAGCCGCTTTAGCAACATGCCGGCGTCGCGCGGATCGTAGGGCTTGGCCAGAAACACCGAGCGCGGGACAAGCTGCGATCCTTCATCCGGGCTCCACCGTCCCGACGCATAGACGATCGGCATGTCCGGCCGCATCGCGCGCACGCGGATGGCAAGTTCCGAGCCGTCCATTCCGCCGGGCAGATGCACGTCGGTGAACAGCGCGTCCACCTCGGCGCCGGATTCGATGTGGCGCAGCGCCTCGTCCGCGTTCGAGGCCACGTGAACCGCGAAGCCCTGCTCCTCAAGAACGTCGGCAACCATGTCGCTGATGAGGACCTCGTCCTCCACCAGCAATATCGTTGCGATCGTTGCGCTCTTCCGCATCGGTTCCAACTGGGCCATTGCCAACGTCATCGCCACATCCCTCCGCTGTCCATCCTCCCCCCAACGCGAAGCCGCCTTGTTGTTTTCAACCTTTCGACAATTTAAGGATTTCTTCCCTAGCGCCGGGTTAACGCCGCCACGGCCGCTCCACAATCGTGTCCAGTCATCGTAACTTACGGTCCCCCGTCCAGGGTCGGAGGAATACGGATGGCCAGCCGCGAAGGCGCCCATGTGGAGATCACGCCCGAGGTGCTGCTTAAGGCCTATGCCTGCGGCATTTTTCCCATGGCGGAAAGCGCCGACGACAACGCCCTTTACTGGATCGAACCGGAACAGCGCGGGGTGATCCCGCTCGACCGTTTCCACATCCCCGCGCGCCTAGCCCGCACCGTGCGGGCGGATCGCTATACCGTCGCGGTCAACCGCAATTTCGCAGCGGTGATCGAAGGCTGCGCCGCGCCGCAGCCTGGCCGCGGGCGCACCTGGATCAATAGCCGCATCCGCAACCTCTACAGAAAGCTGCACGAGCGTGGCCATTGCCACAGCATCGAAGTTTATGACGGGGACACCCTGGTCGGCGGCCTCTATGGCGTGACTCTGGCGCGCGCCTTTTTCGGCGAAAGCATGTTTCACGTGTCGCGCGATGCATCCAAGGTGGCGCTGGTGCATTTGATCGCGCGGCTGCGCGCGGGCGGCTTCACCTTGCTCGACACGCAATTCGTGACGGATCACCTGAAGATATTCGGCGCCAGGGAAATCCCGCGCCGCGACTATCACAAGCTGCTGGAAGCCGCATTGATCGGGGAAGCAAATTTCGCGGCGCTGCCGCTCGATCGCCCGCTCACCGGCGCCGAGGCGTTGCGCTACGCCGTTACATAAGTGGCCGCCTATCGGCCCTTCAAGCGCGGATCAGCGATGCATTCGCGGGTACGGGAGCCGACACCGTTTACCCGATGGTTGCCACCCGTAACTTTCTTGATTTTCCCTTTGCCGCAGGTGCCGTCGTCAACGAAGACTATTTGGCCGGGCGATAGTTGACCAGGTGGAGGTTCTGCTGAGAGTGCTTGCTGGGCATGTGCGGCGGCGGGAATCCCGAAGGCGAGTAATGAAATGACAAGTATACGTTTCATCCGAAAACTCCTGTCATGTGCCGAAACCGGTTTTAATATCTACAATTCCCGGGTTATTGTCGATCAAACAAAGGCCAGAATGGTGCCTATCGCGGCGCGTTGCTGCGACGTTGCAGTTGCTGCTGTTGTTGCTGTGGTGACTGCTGCTGCGGCGGATTGCGCGAGGCGCGAGGGGCCGGCGTTTCCGGCTGCTCCGCCTCGGCAACGGCGCCGCCTTTGCAGTCGGTGAGCCAGACGTCGTAGATCGGGTGCTCGACCGCATGCAGTCCGGGACTCGCCGCGAACATCCAGCCGGTATAGATGC
>Ga0080064_1002498_pt1 | contig 30963 bp, 29 predicted proteins | sample Subgrocontami54m_FD_69260 | JGI IMG/M metagenome (GOLD analysis project Ga0080064, IMG submission 69260) | Subsurface groundwater microbial communities from S. Glens Falls, New York, USA - GMW46 contaminated, 5.4 m (SPADES assembly) (version 2) ...
ATGATGCCTAGCCTCGATGAATTTCATACCCCTTCCTATTCGAACGCCAAGTCTAGGGCGAGACACCCGGGCACGTTCGATCCCACAGTGGGGCCGGAGAGATGGCTTGAGTTCCTTGAGCGAACGGGGATCGAATACACGGTGCTCTATACCACGGGGGCTCTGGCCTATGGCCACATCATGTACCCTGAGTGGGCTCTGGGTTTTGCCCGCGCCTACAATAACTGGCTTTATGAGAAGTACCTCAAGGTGAGTAGGCGTTTTAAGGGGGTAGCGCTCATACCCATGCAAGAGCCATCTCTGGCAGTCGAGGAGTTGAGGAGGGCTGTCAAGGAGTTGGGGATGGTCGGGGCGATGATTCCCTCCAATGGGCTCAAGCGGCATGTGAGCGCCAAGGAGTTTTGGCCGATTTATGAGGAGGCGGAGAGTTTGGGGTGTGTGCTGGTGGTGCATGGGGGGAGTTACAGTGATTTAGGGTTTAACACCTTTACGGTATTTCCTGCTACCAGGGCATTAGGAATGCCGTTTCCTCTGGCCATTGCGATGACTGGGTTGATCGTGGATGGCGTGTTGGATCGGTTTCCGAAGTTACGGGTAGGGTTTGTGGAGGGAGGGACGGCCTGGATACCGTTGGTGGTGGACCGGTTGGAGCGGGAGGTGGAGTATGGGGGGTTGGAGTTGCCGAGGAGGGTGGAGGATTATTTTCGGAGTGGGCAGGTGTATGTGAGTTGTGAGGGGAATGAGAGGGCGTTGGCGTATGCGATCGAGAGGGTTGGGGTGGAGCCATTTATGTTTGCCTCGGATTTTCCTCATGAGATTACACTGGACAATGCGATGGAGGAGATCAACGAGATTTTGGGGCGAGAGGATATACGGAAAGAACACAAGATGGCTATCCTGGGGGATAACGCCAGGAAATTTTATCGGCTCTAGGAGGTTCAGATGAAAGCAGCGGTATTATACGAAGCGCATACTCCACTCCGGATCGAAGAGCTGGAGACCCCGACGGCTGCCGACGACGAGGTGGTGATTCGGGTCCACGCATGCGGGGTCTGCCATACGGATCTTAAAGCAGTGGAGGGCTCCACGCCTTTCGAGCCTCCCACGCTTTTGGGCCATGAGGTTTCTGGCACGATCGCAGAGGTCGGCAAGGGACAACAGGCGGGTTTCAAAGAAGGCGAGAAGGTCATCGTCGGGATGAGGTACAAATGCGGCCGCTGCCGCTACTGTATGGCCGGGAGGGAGAATTTATGCCGCAGCCGCCCCCGGCCCAGGCCGATGAAGAAGGGAGACGGCTCGCCGGTCTATCGCTGGAATGTCGGCGGCTTCGCCCAGTACCTGGCGGTCCCCGGATACATGGTCTATAAGATTCCGGACGGATTGAGCCTGGATGAGGCGAGTCTCATCGGCTGCCGGGTCACGACGGCCTATAACGCGGTCAAACATGGCGCGGAGCTTGCGCCGGGAGACTCCGCCCTGGTGATCGGCTGCGGCGGCGTGGGTCTCAACACAATCCAGTTTCTCAAGTGCTTCGGCGCCTATCCGATCGTCGCGGTGGACGTGCTGGAAGAAAAGCTCGAAGCGGCGAAGAGATTCGGCGCGACCCATACGGTGAATGCGAGCAAGGACGATCCCGTGAAGGCAACCCGGGAGATCACCGAAGGCGGCGTGGATAAGGCGTTCGAGGCCATAGGAAATCGGAAAACCGCGGATCAAATCGTCCAGGCGACGCGTCCCGGCGGCACGGCCGTGATCATCGGAGGGCTGCAACAGGGTCCCATTACGTTCAGCGACAGCCGCTTTGCCTTCAACGAAATCAAAATCACGGGCGTTCAGAGCCGAAGGGCGAACGACGTGGGAGAGTGCCTGCGAATGGCGAAGGACGGAAGGATCGACGTGAAGAGCCTGATCACACGGAAGTATCCCTTTACCGATATCAATGACGCCATGGGAGATCTGGAGAAGGGCCACTTGCTGATGGGCATTACACTATGGAACTGAGTGGGAAGGATCTATAAGGATCTATGATGAAGAGACTTCAATGGGTATCGGTGGTTGTTCTTCTGAACCTAGCTTTTTGTTGGAATAGCCTGGCCGAGGGAGCATCAGCGGTTACCCCCTGGGGACCCATCAGCGAAATCCAGGCAGCCGCCAGGCGAGAGGGTAGCCTTGTTATTTATACTGCGCCCGGGCATGCAGTCCCAGAGAGCCAGCGGGCAATTAGCAAAACGTTTGGCGAGGAATACGGCATCAGAATTGACTGGACAACTTTGAGCGGTGCGGACATAGCCCCCCGGGTACTCGCCGAACAGCGAACCAAACAAAACGCGGTAGACGTGGTCATGTCTGGAATTGCCGGGAATTATTCAGAGCTCAAGCCAAGGGGGTACGTGGTGCCGATTTTGGCGCAGTCCACTTTGGAGAAAGGTGTGTGGCGGCTCGACCCGGCAGCAGCCATGCCCAAGGACCGAGATTGGCTCTTTATCAACATGCCTCTAGAGGCCAGCTTCTTTATCAATACAGATCTAGTCCCGGCCGGCACCGAACCCAAGAGCTACCAGGATCTTTTGGACCCTAAGTGGAAGGGCAAGATAGTTCTTATGACTCCGGCGAGCGGAGGATCGGGGAGTGGTTGGTTCCGGGCAACCTATAGAAAACTCGGGTTAGACTACATGCGCGCACTGGCCAAGCAGGTTGTGCTGGTCCCGAACCACGGTGATGTGGAACGAACTGTGGTTCGCGGGCAGTATCCCATTGGGCTTGCGCCTGCGGGAGCAGGGGCTCGCCAACTTATTGACCAGGGTGCTCCTGCCAAGCAGATCCACCCTAAAGAGGGTTCACACCTGTCCGTTAATGGAATCGAAATGATAGCTAACTCTCCCCATCCCAATGCGGCCAAACTGTTTTTCCAATGGTTTTATTCAAAGGAGGGGCAGACTACTTATGCAAGGAGCAACCGGGTGATATCTGTAAGGAAGGACGTTCCGCAAGACTATCTGCCACCGGATCAGCGCTACTATGACGGCGCGCCGTTTATGATTGCAGAACCCGAAGACTTCACAGCAGAAAGTGCGAATAAACTTTTGACACTAGGTAGGCAGATCTTTGTGGAACAAAAATAACTAATAAGGGAGAGTTTGAAAGAAGTAACAACAAATGCAAAATAGAGTTTTTAGACGTTTTCAAGAGGAGGCGCCGTCATGAAAGTGGTTGACGCCGATGCGCACATCCAGGAAGGCCCGGCCACCTGGGGCTTTCTGGATTCCAAGTACTACCCCAAGCGACCGATACCCCTGGAGTTCCCCGAGGACACCGCCAGCGGCGCGTTCAACGCCGCCTGGCTGGTCGAGGGACGTATCCATCCCCAGATGGCCGGGCCCGGCTGGCACATTTTCGCAACACCGATGTCTCTGCTCGGCCGCCAGAAGAAGATCACCCTCGGCGCACAGGAGATGACCGACGTGCCCGCGCGCCTGGCGGATATGGACAAACTGGGCATCCACTACCAGGTGGTGTTCCCCACCCTGTTCCTGGCCCATCTGGCGCATGACGCCGGGCTCGATCGCGCCCTCTGCCAGAGCTACAACCGCTTCATGAGCCAAGCCTGTGGGAAGAGCGGCAGCAGGATCCATTTCGCGGCCGTGCTCCCGTGGCACAGCGTGGAGGAAGCCATCCACACCGTGCGCGAGGGCAAGGAGTTGGGCGCCGTGGCGGCTATGGTGCCCGCTCTCCTGGGTGACGACACCCTGGAGAAGGAGAAGTTCTTCCCGCTCTATGAAGAGTTGAGTCGGCTGAAGCTGCCGCTGGCCATCCATGTGGCGTGGGGCTCTCCTACGCTGAATCACTTGTTTGATGACTTTACGCACGGCGGCTTCAGCTCGTTCATCCTGCCCACGCAGATGGCCTTCTGGGGGCTCATGATCGGTGGCATCTACGACCGCTTCCCGGACATGAAAGTCGCCTTCCTCGAGGCGGGATCAGAGTGGCTGCCGTTCCTGGTCAATCAGTTGGACCGGCACTATGAACGTGGAACGAAGAACCTGAAGAAGCGACCTTCTGACTGCCTCAAGCGAGGCAACGTCTACATCGCCTGCGAGGCCGAGGAGGACTTGGTCTACCTGTTGAAGTTCCTGCCCGAGGACCGGTGGGTGCTTGCCTCCGACTACGGACACGGGGACACGTCATCTGAGGAGGACATGGTGGGCGCGCTGAAAAAACACCACTCAGGCCTTACCACTGCCCAGCGCGAGAAGATCCTGTCGAGTAACGCTATGCGCCTCTATGGGCTGGAGGCCTAGGCAGGCCACATGATCATCGTCGATGCCGACGCCCATGTGATGGAGGGCGAGGTTACGTGGGACTGCCTGGACCCGGCCTACCGCCGTTTTCGTCCGCTGGCGCTGCCGCTGGAGGAGGACACCTACTACGGGCGGTTCAACGCGGTCTGGCTCATCGAGGGAAAAGTGTACCCGAAGATGGCCGGCCGCGGCCTCTATATCTTCGCCACGCCGCCAACGTCCGCGCTGGCCCGTTCCAAGACAGTCACCATTGGCGCGCAGACCATGGCCGATGTTCCGGCGCGGCTGGCCGACATGGACCAACTGGGCATCGACGTGCAGGTAGTGCTGCCCACGCTGTTCCTTGCCGCTTTGACCGACGATCTCGGCCTCGAGAAAGCCCTGTGCCAGGCATATAACCGCTTCATGGGCGAGGCCTGCGCCCAGAGCAACGGCCGCATCCGCTACGTGGCCGTGTTGCCCCTGCGCGACATTGCCGCCTCGCTAGAGGTATTGCGTGAGGCGCGTGACCTGGGGGCGGTGGGCGCCTTCACGCAAGGACTGGTGTGGGACCACGACCTCGGCGACATGTGCTTCTACCCACTGTACGAGGAGTTGAGTCGCCTGGGCATCCCTCTGGTGGTGCACTTCGGACGCGGATCGCCGAGTCTGAACAACGTGTTCACCGAGCCCATCCCGTCCTCATTTTCGTCCGCCGCTCTTCCCGTGGTGATGGCCTTCTACAGCCTGATGGCTACAGGAGTATACGAGCGCTTTCCTCATCTTAAGACGGCATTCCTCGAAGCGGGCTGTGGATGGCTGCCGTACGTGGTGACCCGCCTCGAGAGCCGCTACGCCCAGGGCTTCTTTCCCGCCGCCCGTCGCCGGCCATCCGAGTACCTGGCCTCCGGCAACCTCTACGTCGCCTGCGAGGCGGACGAGGACATTCCCTACGTGTTGAAGTACGTCGGTGAAGGCCAACTGGTGGCCGCCTCCGACTACCCTCACACCGACGACTCGCACGAGGAGCACATGGTCGAAGGCTTCCAGCGCAGAGGAGACCTGGCGCCCGCGCTGGTCGAGAAGATACTCAGCCTGAATCCGCTGCGACTCTATAATCTTGATGCTTCCTCTCTGGCTACTGCCACTGCGCCGCCGAGGGAGACGGTCGGGGTGAGGGGGGAAAAATGATAGTGAGGGATCAGTAACATGCGACTGAAAGGCCGGGTAGCAATCGTCACAGGTGGCGGCAAGGGCATTGGGCGGCACTACGTGCTTGGCCTTGCGGCGGAGGGAGCCAGCGTGGTTGTCGCCGAGATCGACGCCGCGGCCGCTCAAGATGCCGCCAAGGAGGTCCAGACGAAGGGTGGCCGCGCGCTGGCAGTCCCCACGGACGTCTCGGATGAGGCAAGCGTGAAGGCAATGGTCGAGCGAACGATTGAGACCTTCGGCCGCGCCGACGTGCTGGTCAACAACGCCGCCGTGTTCGCCGCCGTCAGCTACACCCGCGGGCCCCACGACAAGATCAGCGTGAACGAGTGGGACCGCATGTTCGCCGTGAACGTCCGCGGCGTCTGGCTGTGTTGTAAAGAAGTGATCCCCCATATGCGGCAGCAGGGTTACGGCAAGATCATCAACATCTCCTCCGGGACGGCCTGGATCGGGACGCCTTACGTGCTCCACTACGTCACATCGAAGGCCGCCGTGGCGGGGCTCAGCCGCGCCCTGGCCCGTGAGGTGGGGGAGCACGGCATCCGCGTGAACAGCCTGGCGCCCGGCCTCACCGAGAGCGAGACCTTCGCTCCGCTCCTCGACGAGCGGCAGCGCCAGGCGGCCATACAGGGCCGCATCCTTCAGCGGGCTGAGGTCCCGGAGGATCTGGTTGGGACAATCGTCTTCCTCGCCTCCGCTGAGAGCGATTTCATTACGGGACAGACCATCTTCGTGAACGGGGGCGCTTATCTGACGTGAGAGACTGCTCCTGGGTAGGTCATGCGGGCCACCCGCGATAATATAGTCTCTGCCAGGTAACTTGGGGGGCAGAAAAAGGAGGGTGGAAAAATGCGATGCAGCGGCGTTAAAAATCGTTTATCATCCCTTCTGCGGATGGGGGTATGGGTCGCGGCGGTGTTTTCGGGACTGCTCATCGCTTTCTGGCCCGGTCCTGCCAGAGGGGGCTCTGCGCCGACGGCTTGGGGGCCCATGAATCAGATCGAGGCGGAGGCGCGCAAGGAAGGTAGGCTCGTCGTCTACGCCGCCCCTGGCCATGCCAATGCAGAAGCCCAGGCCGCTCTGGCTCAAATCTTCAAGGAGAAGTACGGGGTTGTAATCGAATGGACGAGTCTCAGCGCGCGCGACATCGGGCCGCGGGTCATGGCGGAGCAGCGGACCCGGCAGTACGCCACAGACCTGGCGATGTCCGGAATTGCCGGAAGCTACACCGAGCTCAAGCCCAGAGGGTATGTGCTGCCGATCCTTGCGCCGTCTACTCTGGAAAAAGGGGTGTGGCGGCTCGATCCGTTTGAGGGCAGCCAACGGTGAGCTTCGGTGCCGGGTGCCAACGCTAAAGTCCTTACGGAAGGAGACTCCTATGTCAATACTAGCCGGACGCGTGATCATTGTTATCCGGGGGCGCTCAGGCGAGTGGTCGAATCTATTGCGAGGGGCTGGCCGGCGAGGGCGCGAAAGTCGTGGTGGCGGATATTGACGGCCGCCTGCGATAAAAATATAGTCTGCCGGGTAACTTAGGGGGCGGAAAAAGGAGGGTGGAAAATGCGGTGCAGCGGCGTTAAAAATCGTTTATCATCCGTTCTGCGGATGGGGGTATGGGTCGCGGCGGTGTTTTTGGGACTGCTCATCGCTTTCTGGCCCGGTCCTGCCAGAGGGGGCTCTGCGCCGACGGCTTGGGGGCCCATGAAAGAGATCGAGACGGCGGCAGTGAAAGAAGGAAAAGCCGTCATCTACGCGGCGCCAGGTCACACGAGCCCAGATGCAGAGCGGGCCATGAGCCAAGTGTTCAAAGAAAGATACGGTGTTACCGTTGAATGGGTGAGCATCGGCGCCCAGGATATTGCGCCACGGATTCTCACCGAACAACGAACTCAGCAATATGTGGCGGATATCGTGATGACAGGGTTCCCCATCTTTTACTCGCTCTTAAAGCCGAGAGGTTATCTCGCTCCAATCCTCGCGCCCTCCTCTTTGGAGCGAGGCGTGTGGCGCGTGGATCCGGCGGTCATGTCGGCTGGGGAGAGAGAATTCTTTTTTCTCAAGGCCTCGCTGACACCGGCCTTCTTCATCAACACGAGTCTCATCCGCCCGGGCGAGGAGCCCAAGGCCTACACCGACCTGCTGGATCCAAAGTGGAAAGGTAAGATCGTCTTTCAGATCCCTTGGGTCGGTGGCAGCGGGAGCGGGTGGTTCCAGGCGACCTATAAAAAGCTCGGGTTGGACTACATGCGGTCACTGGCGAAGCAGGTATTTCTAGTTCCTAATGTGAACGATGTGCCGGATGCTGTGGGCAGGGGTACACATGCGGTAGCCATAGCCTCGTCCACAGACCGATCGCGACAACTCATCCAGCAAGGGGCACCAGTCCGGTTTCTCCACCCGCGGGAGGGATCGTTTCTAACCTCCCAGGGAATTTACTTTTTAGCTAACCCTGCCCGTCCCAACGCAGCAAAGCTCTTTCTTAACTGGTTCTACAGCAAAGAGGGGCAGGACGTGTACGCCAAAAACACGAACTCCATCCCGCTCAGGAAGGATGTTTCCCAAGAGCATATTCCGCCGGATGAGCGTTTCGTGGAGGGCCAGCCGTTGATGGTCGCGGAATGGACGAAAGAGGAGCTGACGCCGGAAAAAATCGCTCAGGCCGCCGGGCTCGCCAAGCAGATCTTCGGGGGAAGCCAGTAAGGAATCAGAAATCAGCACGGTTCTTTGCCTATTCTAAGAACGGGGGGATGGCATGCAACTCAAAGACAAAGTAGCGATCGTGACGGGAAGCGCGCAGGGGATCGGAAGGGTCTATGCCCTACGTCTCGCCTCTGAGGGGGCCAAGGTGGTGGTGACGGACATGCTCGAAACCGAGCCGGTGGCTCGCGAGATCAAGGAACGAGGCGGGGAGGCGCTCGCGCTCCAGACCGATGTGACGGCGGAAAAAAGCGTCGAAGAGATGGCCGAGCGTACCGTCGGCCGCTTTGGCCGGATTGACGTCCTGGTCAACAACGCCGCCATTTTTGGGGTGCTGGAACACAAGCCTTTCGATAAAATTTCCGCGGCGGAATGGGACAAGATCATGGCGGTCAACGTCAAAGGGCTTTTCCTGTGCTCGCGCGCGGTGGTCCCTCAGATGAAGAAGCAGGAGAGCGGCTCCATCATCAATATCTCTTCGGGCACGGTGCTGAAGGGAACGCCGTCTTTTCTTCACTACGTGACTTCCAAAGGCGCCGTGGTCGCGTTGACGAGGGCGTTGGCGACGGAGGTGGGGCCGTTCGGCATCCGGGTCAACACGATCGCGCCCGGCCATACCCTGAGCGACGCCGTGAAGAAGAGGGGGCCGAAGGTGGACGAACGCGCGGTCGCCACCCGATGCATCAAGCGCAGTCAACTGCCGGAGGACTTGGCCGGTACGGTTGTCTTCCTGGCCTCCGAAGATAGCGCGTTTATCACCGGCCAGATGATCGTGGTGGATGGGGGCAGCTCCTTTCATTAGAGAGATCCCCCCTGGAGATATTTTATGGAGAGACTCTCTTTGGTTTGCCGCATAGCTGTTCTGAGCATTGCTTTGCCGGTCCTTCAGACCGTCTGTGCCTCAAGTCTGGTTGGAGCCGGGGAGACGAAGTCGGGTTGGCAGACGGAGTGGGAGCAAACGCTTGCCGCTGCAAAAAAGGAGGGGAGAGTTGCCATTGCCGGTCCTCCCCAGGCGGCCGAGCGCGGAGTTCTCATGCAATTTCAAAAGATGTACCCGGACATCAAGCTGGAATACGCGGGGTTCATCTCGACGGAATTCTTCACGCGGATCAGGCCTGAAAGGGATGCACGGATACATGCTTGGGATCTGCATATCGGCGGGCTCGGTGCCGCGACCTATAAAGTACTCTCCGAAGGATGGTTCCAGCCGATAAGGCCTAGACTCATCTTTCCTGAGGTCACCGATGACAGCAAGTGGCTGGGCGGTTTTGATGCCGGCTTCGCGGACAACAAAAGGACCTACGTTTTTGCTTTTGCCTCTTATCTTACCTACCTCGTCAAGGTCAACCGAAAGGTGGTGCCTGAAAGCGAACTCGGCAGCGTGAGTGGGATACTCGATCCGAAGTGGAAAGGCAAGATCGTGGTTTTCGACCCGCGCACCGGAGGGGCCGGCGCGCTCGCCATGGCCGCGTTACGGCAGGAACTAGGTGATGAGGCGATCCGGAAGATTCTGATCGATCAACAACCGGTTTTTAGCAGCGACAAGAGACAAGTCGCCGAGTGGGTGATTCGCGGCCGGTACCCGATCGGCATAGGGGTCGCAGATGCCTACCTTACTCCATTTCTTGACGAGGGCGTGGGAAAAGAGGTGGAGTCGGTCAAGTCGAAAGTTGTTCCGATCTCCCCCGGCTCAGGCGGCCTCATAGTTATGAATCCCGCACCGCATCCGAATGCGACGACGGTCTTTGTGAACTGGCTCCTGTCGAGGGAGACACAGGCAGCGTGGGCCAAGGAAGGAAGGACAAACAGCCGGCGTGTCGATGTGCCGCCCGGTAATCCCGAGGCCGTGCCCGACCGCGCACGATTATCGCAGTACTTCGACGCCAATTCAGAGGAAGGAAGCCGGTTTTTCGGAGAAATAGTGACTCTGGCCCAGCGTCTCATTAAGTAACGGGCGTGAAATTTCCGAACCGCTGCCGGATCTTCTGGCCTACTTGACGAGTTCGCGGCAAACAAATGAAGGCTTGGGATAAAAGAAGGGAGGTCATGGACTATGAGACTACTGTTGGCCAAGACAGTGCTCTGCGCGGTAGCTGTCGGAGCGCTGCTAGGGACGTGCTTTGATCGGAGCGCGACGGCCGCCTCTGCTCCTAAGGGAAAACAACTTCTTGACGACCTGATCGCCCAAGCCAAGCAAGAGGGGAGCTTGAACGCGAACATCCGGCCGGGCCTCGGACCGGTGATTCCCGACATGGCCAACGCGTTCAAAAAGCGCTTCGGCCTCGATATCCAGGTGAACCTGGACGCACTTACCACAGAGAACGAGCTCTTCGCCAAACTACGGGCCACGTTGAAGGCCGGCGCGCCGCCCCAACTCGATATGATCGGAGGTCCGGAGACGCGCCACGTGGAGATGATCGAGGAAGGAACGGTCAACCGCATCGACAACTGGGAGCTCCTTCTGGCGGAAGTGCATCCTTTGATTCGTTCGGGCAAGGTCAAGGCGGAGCAGGCGAGCCCGAAGCCGCTGTCGGGCTACAGTTTTCTTTGGTCTACCGTGGGCAAGGCCCTGCTCTACAACCCCAAATCTCTCTCCAAGGCGGATCTCCCCAGGACGCGGGCGGATCTGGCTGATTCCAAATATAAGGGGAAGCTGGCGACTTCGAATTTCATCGAAGCCTGGCAGATGGGCATCGTCTTCTATCCGAAGGACCACTGGCTGGAAATCGCCGACAAGGTGGGAAAGAACGCCGTCGCGGTGCTGACCTTCGCCGCGAGCACGGAACGGATTCTCCTGGGAGAGCTGGCGCTGGCGGATTCCAACGAATACTACTACTGGCAGGTCAAGGAAAAAGATCCGAGCGCCCCGATCGGCCTCCACTGGTTCTCCGATTACACTCAGGTCAGCTCGGTCTACAATATGGTTCCGAAAGGGTCGCGTCACCCGGCGGCGGCAACCCTCTTCGCCCTGTGGATGACCACGCCCGAAGCCGAGGAGATCTGGCAGCGGGCCGTGCCTTATCCCAATATCGTTTTTGGACAGACCAAGGTCTCTCAAGACATCAAAAAAGCGATCCAGGACAGCAAAAGCCCCGTCGTCACCTGGTATGATAATGCCAAGACGCTCGAAACCTACAAATGGTACGGGACGAAGGAAGGCCAGGAATACTACAACAAACTCGTCAAGGCCCTGACCCAGCGCCGTTAACAGGATCTGGCCGCCGATAAGGGGCGGGTGAAATGGAGCGTCTCGAAAGAATAAGCCGCGTCAATCTCCTCCCGCTCTCTATCTCCGGTCTGGTTCTGGTGTGGCTGCTGGGGCTGATTCTCTTCGTGGTTTACATGACCTTCGTCCCCGGACTCCCCATGGAGCCCGGCTTTACTCTGAGCCACTGGCGAAATATTTTCCGGCCCTATGTCCTCCAGGAAGTAATCCCCAATACCGCTATCGTCGGAGTGGGCAGCGTACTGGTGGCTCTCTTCTTCGGCTGCCCTTTAGCGTGGATCCTCAATCGCACCGCTATCCCTTTCCGGGACACCTTCGTGACCCTGATGGCGATCTCCGTCGTGGTTCCCGGTTTCGTGAAGGCGATGGGCTGGATGATGCTGCTCAACGAGCGGATCGGTCTTATCAACAAGGCGTTGGCGGGGTTGCTCGGATGGGAGTCCGTTCCGCTGGGCGTCAACAATCTCTACGGGACCGCCTGGCTGATGGGACTGATGCTCACGCCGACGCTGTTTTTTTTGATCTCCGGCCCGATCCGCGCGCTCGATCCCGCCTTTGAAGAAGCCGCAAGCGTCGCCCGTGCCAATCGTTGGCAAACGGTGTTGAGGATCAGCCTTCCCCTCATCTGGCCCGGGATATTGGGCGGAGCGATATATATTTTCATGACCGCGATCTCCATCTTCGAAGTCCCGGCCCTCCTTGGGGGAATGGGCGGGCAGATGCCGGTCCTGGCCACCGAGCTCTTTTATGAAATTCATCCGCCGAGCCAGACCGCCCTGGAGATCAAATACGGGGCGGCCGGCGTCTACGGCGCTCTCATGGCGGCGCCGAGTTTCATCGGCATGTATTTTTACTACCGGGGGTTGCGCCAGGCCCGCCGCTACGAGGTGATCACCGGAAAGGGCTATCGCCCGAGACTGATGGATGCGGGGCGCTTCCGCGCTCTCGCGTTGGGCTTCGTGGTTCTCTACTTGGTTTTAGCGGTGGCGCTCCCCATGCTGGTCCTGGTCTGGGCTTCTCTGCTACCCTATCTGCAGTTGCCCTCGCCGGAAGCGTTTTCCAAGTTGAGTCTCTCCAACTACCGGAAGTTTCTCCCGGCCATGGGCGGGGCGGTGGTCATTCGCAACACCGCGCTGCTCATGGCGAGCGTGGCGATCTCAGTCATCGTGCTGAGCTTCATGGTTTCCTGGGTCGTGGTGCGCACGCGTTATCGGCTGCGTTTTGCCATGGACGGAGTCGTGCTCCTCTCTCATGCCATTCCGTCGCTCGCCTTTGCCTTCGCTCTCTTTGTGGTGGGACTGATGCTTTCCCGGTGGTTCCCCGCCTTTTCCTTAAGCGACGGCCTGGGAATTATCGTGGTCGCCCATGTTCTCCACCGCCTGGCTTACGGAACCCGCATCACCAATGCCGCTTTGCTTCAAGTGCATCACGAGCTCGAGGAATGCGCGCGGGTGTGCGGCGCGCGGACATTTTCGACGATGTGGCGCGTGGTGATTCCCCTGGTGCGCCCTTCTCTGGTTTTTGCCGGACTGTGGACGGCTCTCTTGAGCTTCAGCGAGGTGAGCATGGCGCTCTTTCTCACGAGCACGAATAACAAGGTTCTCTCCGTGGGGATCTGGAGTCTCTGGGCCACCGGCTATGGCGGGATCGCGGCGGCTGCGGCGGTCGTCGTGGTTACGATCATGAGCTTACTGGTCTTTGTGGCGTTGGCTTTGAGCGGCGGCCGCATCACGTTACCGCAGATGGTGGCGCCCCATGTGGGGCGGTGACCAGAGGGCCGTGGAAAAGAAAGTAAAAAGTAAAAAGGTAAAAGTAAAAAACGGGTCCGCCGAGTGCGAGGCTGAGTTGGGAGAGACGGATTAGCCGTCGGCAGGAGAGAAGGTGCGAAGGCACCTTTCTCCAGACCGAATTGGCTATTTTATTGGTTTAAGCGGAACTGATGAAGCTCTGTTTTCAGACCGGTCAAAAAGGTCCCAGGTGCAAGGCGCGCGAGTAACCGACGAGCGGAGGCGTACTTTTAGCGGTACGTCGAGCTGCTCCGTTTGGAGCGTGATAAAATCACGAACGGTCGAGCGTCACTATTTTAACCGCCGGCCTGGGGATATCTCGAAGGGCCGATGCACCGAGCAGAAAGCATCGAGCGTATCTTCGTTTGAAGCGTAGCAGAGGCCCATTGCATCGGACCTGAGAGGGATTCTCAGGCCGGCTGGCGGCAGATGGGCCTTTTTCAGCGGTCTCGATTACTTTTTTCCCTGCGCTGCGTACTCGGGGCAAGGTTCCAACTGCTCGAATCCCGAGCCCATATCGACGCCGAACACGTCGAAGAAATTGGGCATGGCCGCGACGAGGATGACCGGTTTTTGCGGATCAGAATTGAAGTGCTGGTAAGTCATGCCGGTGTCCAGAAAGGGCAATGCCACGACGTCGCCGGCTTCCCACTCGTGCTTGACGCCGTCCAGGATCGTGTAGCCGTTTCCTTCGAGGATATGGTGCACGATACCGCCTTGGATCTTTTGTTTTCCGCTCCGGCTGCCGGACGGGATCTCCTGCATGAAGAAAAGATGCGCGATGCTGGCCCGATCCATCAGGTCGGGATGAAGATACCACTTCATTTTGCCCTGGCGGTTCGTTTCCCACGGGACATCTTTCCATTTGACGATGTTCTTCGTCTTTTTCATCATCTCTCGCCACGAATCCCGTTTCGTGAGCAAGCTTTCCATTAAATCCTGTGCCATAACGATCTGCCTCCTAATTTTTTTTGATTATCCTGCTGCCTGTCTCTTTTTCCAATCGGGCGAGTCTTCCACCTGCTCGAACATGTTGCCCAGCACTTCCGAGAAGGGGTTATAGCGGAAGGCCATCCACTTGGCGGGCTTTCCAGGGACCTTATTGAAGTGCTGGTGCTCGCAGCCGTTGGGCTTCACTGGCAAAATGATCAGGTCCCACTTTTCCCATTCGACCTTGTCGCTCTCGACCGTCGTGTATCCTTCGCCTTCCAGGACGAAAAGCTGAATGCCGCCCTGATGGCGGTGCTTGCCCGAGTGGGCCTTGACGTCGTGGATGAAGCAGGTCCAGCCGTCCGCCGCCGTGTCGGTGATTCCATGCCAGGAGAGGTAGGTCTTGGTCAACGCCTGCCGGCCCTGGTGCCAGGGAAGCTCTTTGCCCTTGATGACGATCTTCCCTTTACGGGCGCGATCTCTGGCGTCCGCGTTGAGCTTCAGCGTTTCCTCATAGTGCGCTCCGCTGTCCTTTTGCGCAGGCTCTCGCTCTTTGACTTTTTCTTTCTCCATCAATTTCTCCTTTCCTGAGATTTGTTTCCGGTATGATGGGTCGTTTCAAAAAGGCGACCTGTAAATAGCACGCGTGACCTTGGAGATCAAGGCCTGCTGCTTCACCTACAAGCGCGCGCCACGAACCTGAGGAGCGATGGGTATTTTGCGACTCGCAGGCAGCTAGCGGTCGCTCACTACCGGTACCACGACCGCTTCACGGCATCCATTTAGATAGCCGCATTCCGGTCCGGCACCCAATCCTCCCGCAGCAGATTGTCCGGATCTCCATACCGCTCAGCGGCCCTGCGGACCTCGGGGGCGTCCAGCGCCACCAGGTGGCCCTCCTCGATCACAGGACGACCATCCGCGACGACTGTCGTAAACATCATGTCGAAGTGACGGATGATCTTGTGGTTTGGAGCGGCCAGCCCTGAGCCGACACTGGCGTGCAGGAAGCCGGAGCGGCGGTGGCCCAGGCACCAGGAATGGACCCGGGCGGAGCCGCGAGCGCTCTCGTAGGAGGGCGATCGCCGGAACTTGGGATTGGTGCACATCGCGAATGTGCTGATCCAGTTCGATCCCGGCCCGGGTAAACCTGGGTATGTCTTGTTCTTGTACTCTTCGAAGGAATGCCGGAGCGTGTCGCCGAATGCGCCGCCCCCTGCGACCTTGGTGACCCGACGGCCCTCTACCGTGAGGCGTGTCAGAGGCACCGCGCCTCCAAAGGTGAGGCTGCGGATCGCGATCTCGCCTTCAAGTCTCAAGTCCTTCGGGAATGGAACAAAGATGTGGCCGGGCGTATAGGGCCTGCCGCCGCTGCTCGGTCCCTCTCCGTCTGCGCGCGGCTGTGCGGCCCAGTCCTCAGGAGTCAGGTCGAACGTCAGATTCGTGCCGTCTTCCTCGGAGATCTCGATCCGCCGCGCCCCGCCGAGCAACTCCCAGGTTTTGTCGTCGATCGCGTCCCAGACGTCGAGCGGGTAGGTGAGCGAAGAGTTGAGCAACATGTCCGGAGGAAGCTCCCACTGCACGGCCCGCGCCTTGATCGCCTGGCCCGCCTTCTGCGCTTCGCGCCCGAAGGGGAGCTGGGGCGTGTGCGGGAACTTGAAGAAAGCCAGGCATAAGAGCACGTCCGCTTGTTTTGCGCCCTGCCAGATCCACTCCGGGTACCAGTTCTGGGTGTTTTGCTCGTCCACGAGCGCTATGGGGTTTTCCATGAGCGGGTAGCCCTCGAGATTGACTGTATCGACGTGACCGCCGGCGTCTCGGATCGCCTGCTCGAAGGCCTCCGGCAAAATCGGATTGATGGTGCTGTCCGTGATCATCAACACCCGCTCACCGCGCTTGAGCGAGAGACCTTCCTGGAAGTTCCGCTGCGGCGTGCGCGTGACTACGGTCTTCAGCGCTGGCAGGATTTCCTTTGCCGAGGTCGGCTCTTTCACTTTGGGCATACGCGGGGTCATCGGTGTGGTTGTCATAGCTTTCTCCTCTCGGGTGTATTCGCAATTGGACAAACTTCTTACTGTAGAAAACGATAATGACCGACCTTGGAGATCGGCGCGAGACCGCTGGCGATCTTTGACCAATTCTCGCCTTCGTCGTCGCTGGAATAGACCTCGCCGTCCGTGTTGGCGATGAAGAGCGCGAATCCGTCCGCCCAGATCGCCATCGTCATTGCTTCGATGTTTCCGCGCATCGGCTTGGGAAGCCCCCGCTCCAGGATTTCCCAGTTTTTGCCCCCGTCCCGGCTGCGGGCGATCGCCGCGTTCGCCACGTGGGTTTGGCGCCAGGCGTTGGGAGATTGGGCCGAGCCGGCCATGAACATGGTCTTGTCATCGTAAGGCGACACCATCAGCTGATCCGGATAACCGATGCGGGACGCGCGGGTAGTCAGATGTTCCCACGTCTCCCCTTGATCGGAGCTGCAATAAAGCCCTTCGCCCCCGGTGATGTACAGGACATCCGGGTTGGAAGGGCGCAGGACGACCCGGTGGACGTCCTTATAAACCTCATCGGTGGGCTTATAATAGCCCGCCAACTCGCGCCAGCTTTGGCCTCCATTTTCGCTCTTGAACAGCCCTCCCTGTTCGATGCCGGCGTACATCCTCTTGCTGTCGCGCGGATCGAAGACGATATTTTTCACATGACCCAGATGCGGAGGGGCGGGAAACGTCCACTTGTCGGTATCGGGTACGGATCTCAGTGTCGGGATCTCTTCCCAGGCGTCGCCGTAGTTTTTGCTCTGAAAGAGATGGGCCGGTTCCGTGCCGGCAAAGAGGAGGAGATCGCCGTTTCGCCGCTGGGAAGCGATCGTGTAGACGTGCTCCTGGGAAAGTCCCTTTGTTCGCGCTTCCCAGTTTTGGCCGCCGTCCTTGCTGGCCTGAAGCTTGCCGCCATGGACGCCAGCGAAGAGGCCGCCCCGCTCGGGCTCGGAAAGAATTGAACTGATGTGACTGCCTTTCAAGAGATCTCCTGTTTTTCTCCATGGGTCGCCGAGCTTTTGGCGTTCGTCCCGCTCCAGGACTGTGATGCCGGCAATGGTCCCCACCAAGAGCTGCTTAGGGGGAGCCTTGTCTTGATAGCGATTGAGTCCGTTTGGGGAAAGGGAAATCATAGGGCCGCCCTCCTTCGATTTTTTTCTTTTTGTGAAAGCGGTCGGATTATAGTCACGCGTTCGCGGGGCCGTCAAGCCGATCATAGCTTTTGCTACATTACCCCTTGACGGGCCGACCACGATGAAAATATAGTCTCTGTTGGAAAACTTTGAGGCCGGAAAAGGAGAATAAAAAATGCCACGGCGCGGCGTTGAAAATTTTTTGTCATTGCTCATAGTTTTTTTCTGGTCCGCTCCTGCCATGGGAGCGTCCGCGTCGCCGGCGTGGGGGCCGATAGACCGGATCGAGGCGGAGGCCCGAAAGGAGGGGAAACTCGTCATCTACGCCGCCCCCGGCCATGCCAATGCCGACGCCCAGACCGCTCTTGCCCAGATCTTCAAGGAGAAGTACGGGGTGACGATCGAATGGACGAGTCTCAGCGCCCGGGATATCGGACCACGGGTGATGGCCGAGCAGCGGACTCAGCAATACGCCGCGGACCTGGCGATGTCAGGAATCGCCGGAAACTACACCGAGCTCAAGCCCAAGGGATATCTGTTGCCCATCCTCGCGCCCTCCACACTGGAAAAAGGGGTGTGGCGCCTGGACCCTGCCGCGGCCACTCCCAAGGAGCGGGACTGGCTCTTTATCAATGTCTATTTGAGCCCCAGCTTTCTGATCAATACCAAGTTGGTTTTGCCGCGCGAAGAGCCCAAGAGTTATAAAGATCTTTTGGACCCGAAATGGAAGGGTAAAGTCGTTTATCAGGTTCCTTGGGTGGGAGGAACGGGCTCCGGTTGGTTCCGGGCGACCTACCGGGCTTTGGGGTCGGACTACATGCGGGCGCTGGCCAAACAGGTGGCACTGGTTCCCAACGTGAACGACCCTCCAGATGCCGTGGTTCGGGGGCAGTACCCGATCGCCCTGTCCCCATCTCTGGAGCGGGGCCGGCAGCTTGTTGAGGAAGGGGCGCCGGTCAAGTTTGTGGAGCCGAAAGAGGGTCTCCGGTTAGGCACCAATGGAGTGGAGCTCATCGCGAACGCCCCTCATCCCAACGCGGCCAAGCTCTTTCTCCACTGGTTCTATACGAGGGAAGGGCAGACCATCTACGCCAGGAACAACCGCGCGGTCTCGGTGAGGAAAGACGTGCCACAGGACTACTTGCCGTCCGATCAGCGCTACGTCGAGGGGCAGCGCTTTATGATGGCAGATGCGGAAGATTTCACGGCTGAGGGCAGCCAGCGGGTTACGAAGTTGGCAAGAGAGCTCTTCGAGAGCGCTAAGCAGTGATTTATGGCGTCGGGTGTCGGCGAAAAATCTTTACAGGAGGGACTTCTATGTCAAGACTGGCGGGACGAGTGATCATTGTTACCGGCGGCGCTCAGGGAATCGGCCGAGCCTATTGCGAGGCATTGGCCGGCGAGGGCGCCAAGGTTGTCGTGGCGGATATCGACGGGCCGCGCGCCAAGGCAGCGGCGGAAGAGATCGGGCGGCGCGGCGCTGAGACTCTGGCGCTCACCGCCGATGTCTCGAAGCTCGAGGATACCGAGCGGATGGCAAAAGAAACCCACGGACGCTTCGGCCGCATCGACGGGCTCGTCAACAATGCCGCCTGCTTTCAGCGTCCCGCGGTAACCAGAGGGCCATTCGAGCAGATCACGGTCGAGGAGTGGGACCGCGTGATGGCGGTCAACGTGAAGGGAGTTTTTCTCTGTTCCCGGGCAGTCATGCCCTACATGAAGCAGCAAAAATACGGCAAGATCGTCAATATCAGCTCGGGGACCGTTATGTCGGGTACCGCCCGGTTTGCCCAGTACGTAACTTCCAAAGCCGCGGTGATCGGGTTGACCCGGGTGGTGGCGCGGGAAACGGGGGAGTACAACATTACCGTCAACGCGGTGGCGCCCGGTCTCACGCTCAGTCTGGAGGATCCGGACGAGGCGACCGTTCGGACCCATCAAGAACGGGCCCAGGCGGGTTGCATCAAGCGGATCGAAACGCCTCAGGATCTCGTGGGGACGATTGTCTTTCTCTGCTCCGGTGAGAGCGATTTTATCACGGGACAGACCATCGCCGTGAACGGCGGCACCAACATGCACTAAGGGGAAAGGCAAAAGTAAAAAACATGGAAAGATTGACCAGACAGGAGGCCGAAGATTTTGTCTACCGGGAGGCGCGACTGCTCGACGAGCGGCGCTTCGAGGAGTGGCTCGAGCTCTTCACTCCCGACGGCCTTTACTGGATTCCCATCGATGAAAACAGCGATCCTGAGAAAGAGCCTTCGGTGCTCTACGACGACTCCGCCACGCGCGGACAGCGGGTCTACCAGCTTCTGCACCAACCTCACTGGTCCCAGATGCCACCCTCCCGGACTCTGCATCTCGTCTCCAATGTCCGCGTCGCGGATGACCAGGCTCCGGGGAGTTGCGTGGTTTATTGCCATGTCGCCGTGTTCGAGGTGAGGCCCGGCGATCCCCGCCAGCTCGGCCGGGGGGACGAGCGCTTCTTTGCCGGCCACTGCGAGTACCGGCTCCGTTACGAAAGCGGCTGGCGGATCACACTGAAGAAGCTCGTGTTGATCAACCGCGACCTGCCGATTCCCAGCCTCTCATTTATATTATGAGCATTCAGCACTCGGCGATCAGCAATCAGGAAGAAGCTGAGAGCTGAAAGCTGAGTGCTGACGGCTATTCAGGTTTGACTTATCGCGCTTCGCTCGCTAGTCTGCGGGCGGCGCGTTTGGAAAAAAGAATTCGGGAGGTCTCATGCAGACTATCGGGATGATCGGTATCGGACAGATGGGCACTCCGCTGGCCAAGAATCTCCTGAAAGAGGGATACCCCGTCATCGCCTATGACATCAATCCGAAGCAGATGGATTCCCTGGCGAAGTTCGGCGCCAAGAAAGCAGCGGGCCCCAGAGATCTTGCCGCTCAATCGGATGTCGTCATCACGGTCTTGACCTGGCCCAAGGTCGTCGAAGAGGTCATCCTGGGTCCGAACGGCGTCCTCGAGGGGCTGAAAAAAGGCGCCGTCATCATCGAGTGCAGCAGCATCGATCATGAAACCAGCATCCGTCTTGCTGAGAAAGTAGAGTCTGCCGGCGGCCGGTACGTCGAAGCGGCGCTCATGGGACAGCCGCCTGAAATCGAAGCGAAGGGACTTTACTTTCTCACCGCTGGAAAAAAAGAGACGGTCGACGAGTGCGCCCCGGTCTTCGGCGCGATGGGAAGAAAAATCATGTACGCCGGCGGATTCGGCGCGGCTAAACTGCTCAAGATCGCCAATGCGATGCTGAATGCGACGGAGACCATCATCGCGTATGAAGTCCTCACTTGGTGTCTGCGCAACCAGATCACCCAGGAAGGCTTTCTGGAAATCATGAGGGAGCGCCGTCCCGAGCGGGCGGAACACATGAAAGAGATTCTGGACGGGGGATTGAACACGCGGCCCAGCTGGACGGCGAAGGACGTCTATCACGGCCTCAAGCTTGCCGAAGAGAAGGAAATTCCGACGCCGGTCGTTTCCGCGGTCAATGCGATCATCAACCTGGCGAAGTCGCAGAACCGCGAAGGCTACAGCTTCGGCGGGATGATGTGGAAATTTTATGAGCGGATCGCGAAAAATCAATCAGGTCGCTGAAAGAGAGCCAAATTTCGTGCTCGTGGGGAGGAGAGGGGACGAACACGAGCCGCGAGTCGCGTTGAAGGGCCGTTGCTTTTGCGCTAATGATGAGAGGCTTTAAAGAAAAGTTGTTTCGGGAAGGATGATATTGGATGAGTTACTATCGGGATTTGCGCGAATATCTGGCCAAGCTCGATGAGTCCGGGGGGCTGAGGCGGATCGCGGCCGCCGTGGATAAGGATCGGGAGCTTCACCCGCTCGTGAAATGGCAATACCGCGGTCTGGAGGAATCCCAGCGCGGCGGATTTCTTTTCGAGCAGGTGGTGGATCGCAAGGGGACCGTTTATCGGGGGAAGGTGGCTTCTTCCGTGATCGCGCCCAACCGGAAGATTTATGCGCTCGCGATGGGTTGCCGGGTCGAGGAGCTGCACGAGCGTTGGACTCATGCGCTGAGCAATCTTATCGCGCCGAAGCAGGTCTCCACCGGCCCGGTGAAAGAGGAAATTCACAAGGGAAATTCTCTTCTGGCGCATGGAGGGCTGCATGAGTTTCCGATCCCCTTCGCCACCAACGGCTGGGAGGCCTTTCCGCGCATCACGGCGGGTTGTTTTTTCACCCGCGATCCGGAAACCCGCGTGCAAAATGTGGGCATGTACAACGGGATTATTCTGGGTCCGCTCCGGACCAACACGCGCACGGCGCGCCACTTGAGGGCCCATTGGAACAAGTACCGCCAAAAGGGTCTCCCTTTGCCCGTGGCCATCGTCATCGGCGGGCAGCCGGTGATTTCCATCGTGGCGGCCACGGACGTCCCCCACGGCACCTGCGAAATGGATGTGGCCGGCGGGTTGATCGGGGAGCCGATCGAGCTGGTGCGCTGCGAGACCGTGGATCTCGAAGTCCCGGCGACCGCGGAGGTGGTGATCGAAGGGGAAATCCCCACCGACCGGATGGACATGGACGGCCCGAGCGGCGAGAACCGCGGCCACGTTATGCCCGGAGGCATCGTGCATGCCTTCGAAGTGAAATGCATCACGCACCGCCGTAACCCGATCTGGCACGACGTGATCTGCCAGCTTCCACCGAGCGAATCGAGCGTTATGCGGAGCGTGAATTGCGAGGGACGCGTCTTGAGCGTGCTCCGCCTGCACGGAATTCCCCACGTCAAGGACGTGGCCTTCCACGATTGCGGCAGCGCGCGCCATCTGGGCGTGATTCGCTTCCATAACTTCGAAGGGGCGCCGGTTCCCAACGCCGAGGTCTGGCAGGCCCTCTATACCGTCGCGGGGGTGGATCAGAGCTGGCCCAAGATCATGATCGCGGTGGACGAGGACATCGACCCGCGGGATCTCGAGTCGGTCTTTTGGGCGGCCTGCAATCGCTTCCAACCCCACCGCGATCTCAAGGTGCTCCAGGGGAGGAGCGCCGGTCTCGACGATTCGGTGGGGCCGCGCGATCTACCCCATACGGCCCGCCTTTATCCGCCCTCGATGGCGGGTCCTCAGGGGGCCTCGCTGATGCTCATGGACGCGACCCGCAAATGGCCCTATCCGCCGGTTTCCTTGCCGCGTCGCGACTATATGGATCACGCGCGGGAGCTGTGGAACAAACTGGGGCTGCCCGAGCTCAAGCCGCGGGAGCCCTGGCACGGGGTGTCGCTCGGCCACTGGCACGAGAACGAAGCCCAACTGGTCCGGCTGTGGGAAGAAGGGCGCGAAGAGGAAGCAGCGCGCATCCTGCTCGACCGGAAGCCCCCCGCGGGAAAATTAGAAAGAGATTGAGCCACGAAAATGCCGTTTAACTATTTACTTTAATTGAGGAGGTTCTAGAAAAATGAGCAAACCTTATCGGTCATCTTTTGTACGGACCACGAACGGAATCAAGACCCATTTCATCGAGGCGGGCGAGGGAGAGCCCATCGTCATGGTGCACGGTGGAGGGCCCGGAGCCTGCGGCGAGCACAACTGGATGAACAATGTGCCCGCGCTGGCCGAGAAGTTCCATGTTTACGCCATCGATTTGATCGGCTATGGCTATACCGACAAGCCGCCCATCGAGTACACCTACAAAGCGAAAGTGGATCACGTCGCCGGATTCATCGACGCGATGTGCCTGGAAGGGGTCCGGCTCGTGGGCAATTCCATGGGCTCCTACGTGGCGATCCGCTACGCCCTGGAGTATCCGGAAAACGTCAAGAAAGCGCTTTTGGTCGCAACCGCTACCGTGGCCGGCGCCATGGGCGTGGGAACCGTCAGCAAGCAGGGAAATCAGGTCCGGGAAGTCGTGGGTGAAGTCGCCACCAAAGACACCATGAGAGATTGGTTGAGCATGCTTCTCGACAACAAGGAAAAGATCACCGACGATTTGTTGGAGCGCCGGGTCCGCGTCGCGAATCTCCCCGGCTCCATGGAAGCCCAAAAATCCTACCGGGCGCACATGGCGAAGATCCGTCAGGATCCGAACCTGCATCAGTGGTACGACATCAGCACGCGCCTCCCTAAAGTGACTTTCCCGCTCGCTCTGGTGTGGGGAAAGAACGACCGCTTCGCCTCGATCGAACTGGCCGAAGGGATAAAGGCGAAGCTGCCTAACCTGACCGAGTATCACCTGATCGATGGGTCGGGCCACCAGGTGCAAAACGACCAGCCGGAAAAATTCAATGAGATCGCGCTCCGCTTTTTCTCGAAGTGAAGCGCGTCTTCAGCGGACTAAGGAGGAACTACCATGAAGAGAGTCGAAGGTTTTTTCTTTATCCTTTTGGTTTTCCTGTGGAGTTCTCTGTCCTGGGGGGCTCAGGCTCCCGCTCCATGGGGGCCCATGGATGCTATCGAAGCGGCTGCCCGCAAAGAAGCCAAGCTGGTCATCTACTCTGCTCCCGGTCACGTGAGTACCGACGGGCAGCGCGAGATCGGCGACTTTTTTAAGAGCCGCTACGGAATCACGATCGACTGGACCACGATGAGCGCCCGCGACCTTTCCCCGCGCGTCATCGCGGAACAGACGACCAGGCAGTACGTGGCGGACATCGGGATGTCCGGTCTCGAAGGGAACTACGTCGAGCTCAAGCCGCGGGGATACGTGGTCCCCATCATGGCGCCCTCGACACTGGAGAAAAATGTCTGGCGCCTGGACCCCGCGACGGCCATCCCCAAGGATAGAGACTGGCTTTACATCAAGTTGCCGCTTCAGCCCGGCCTTTTCGTCAATACCAATATGATAAAGCCGGGCGAAGAGCCGAAGAGCTATAAGGATCTGCTCGATCCCAAGTGGAAGGGGAAGATCCTGCTCCAGATCCCGTGGAGCGGAGGGACCGGGAGCGGCTGGTTTCGCGGCACCTACCGGGCGCTGGGACTCGATTACATGAAGGCGCTGGCGAAGCAGGTCGTGCTGGTGCCTCAAGTCAACGACTCCGCGGATCAGGTGGCCCGCGGTCAATACCCGGTGAGCGTGGGCGCTTCGATCTTGAGGGGACCGCAGCTCGTGGCCGAGGGCGCTCCGGTAAAATTCATCCCCCCCAAAGAAGGATACTATCTGAGCGTCAACGGAGTTGAGTTCATCGCCAACGCCCCTCATCCGAATGCGGCTAAGTTCTTTCTCAACTGGTTCTATACCAAGGAAGGGCAGATGATCTACGCCAAAAGCAGCCTGGCCATCTCGGTCCGGAAAGACGTCCCGCAGGATTACTTGCCGGTCGACCATCGCTACGTGGAAGGCGCGCCCATTATGATGTCTCTTCCGGAAGACTTCACGGTCGAGAGAAATAAAGAGCTGGCCCAGCTCGCCAGGGATATTTTTGAGGGCGGCCGGTAAAGTGGGCGGCACGGAGTGATTTAAATTCGTCCCATGGACCGGCCTCTCATCGCGGATTCCGTTCTGGACCTCATCGGCGCCACTCCGATGGTGCGCCTGCGCCGGATCGCGGGGGCCGCGGTGGGCACCGCCGACGTGGTGGTGAAGCTGGAATGGCAGAACCCCGCCGGCAGCGTCAAGGATCGCGCGTGCATAGCGATGATCGAAGCAGCCGAGCGTGATGGCCGGCTGCGGCCGGGCGATACCATCGTCGAGCCGACCAGCGGCAACACCGGCATCGGCCTGGCGCTGGTCGCGGCCGTGAAGGGCTACCGCCTGATCGTCACCATGCCGGATGACGCCTCGCTGGAGCGCCGCGCGCTGATGGCGCACTATGGCGCCGAAGTCGTGGTCACGCCGGCTAGAAAGCTCATGAAGGGAGCGATCGATCGGGCGCGCGAGATCGTGGCGCGCAACCCGCGCTGCTTCATGCCGCAGCAGTTCGACAACCCGGCCAACCCGGAGGCGCACCGCGCCGGCACGGCGCGCGAGATCCTACGAGATACCGGGGGCAAGATCGACGCCTTTGTCGCCGGCGTCGGCACCGGCGGTACGATCACCGGGGTGGGAGAGCGACTCAAGCAGGAAGTCCCGGGCGTGCGCATCGTCGCGGTCGAGCCGGCCGCCTCCCCGGTTCTCGGCGGTGGGACACCCGGCCAGCACGCCATCCAGGGCATCGGCGCCGGGTTCGTGCCTTCGGTGCTCAACCGAAGCGTCATCGACGAGGTGCTGGCGTGTGACGAGCAGAGCGCATTCGACATGGCTCGCCGTCTGGCGCGCGAGGAGGGGGTGACTGCCGGCCCTTCGGGCGGCGCCGCGGTATGGGGCGCGGTGGAGATCGCGCGGCGCCTCGGCCCCGGGCGGCGCGTCGTGACGATCGTGCCGGATTCCTGGGATCGCTACACGAGCGTGGACAAACCGCGCCCGCCGCTCGGCGGCGCGGACTTCATCATCTGAGTGACCGTGAACGGCGCGCGCCCCTCAGTCCTCTTCGGTTTGGCGCTCACCTTGGCCATCGCGGTGGCGGCACAGGAGCTGCACCAGCTGCCGGCGCCGCCGTTCTCGATCGGCGACCCGGCGCGCCATCCGATCGACGCGATGCTCATCGCCATCGTCATCGGCATCGTGCTGCGAAACGCGATCGGGCTGCCTGTCCTGTTCGCGCACGGCGTCAAATACTCGGTGCTGACGCTGTTGCCGTTCGCGATCGTGCTGATGGGCGCCAGACTCGACTTCTTCGACGTGATGCGCACGTCCGGACACGCTCTCGTCATCAGCGTCGTCTGCGTCGTGGTTGCGCTGGGCCTCACCATCTGGCTGTGCCGCAAGACCGGGGTCGGGCAGAAGCTCGGGATCCTCATCGGGGTCGGCACCGCCATCTGCGGCGGCACCGCGATCGCCGTGACCGCTCCGGTAATCGAGGCCGATGACAGCGAGACCGCGTTCGCCATCACGACGATCACGCTCTTTGGCCTGCTGTCGGTGTTCGTGTTCCCGCTCCTGGGCGCCGCGTTCAACATGACCCAGACCGAGTTCGGGGTGTGGGCGGGGACGTCGATTCATGCCACCCCGCAAGTGGTGGCGACCGGGTTCGCCTATGGCCCGGAAGCGGGCGACGTGGCCACCATCGTCAAGCTCGTGCGCGTTCTGCTCCTGGCGCCGGTGGTGGTCGTGCTGGGGGTCTGGTACGCGGGTGAAAAGCGCCGGCGCCAGCAGGCGCACGTGACCCGCGTCGGCAAGCTCAGCACCCTGTTCCCTCCCTTCATTTTCGGGTTCGTGCTGGTCGCCCTCGCCAATACGCTTCATCTCTTGCCCAACTTCACGCTCAACCTCGAAGAGAGCTTTCTCTGGGAGCGGCAAGACCTGGCGGTAACGCTGGCCAAGGTGGTCGCCTCGATTTCCGGTTTCCTCATTACGATGTCGATGGCGGGAGTGGGACTCGGGGTCCACCTGCGCGGCCTTGCCACCGTCGGTCTCACGGCGCTCTACGTCGGCCTGTTCTCATCCGTCGTCCTCGCGATCTTCAGCTACGGCCTGCTCAAGCTCGCTCTCTGACCGCGAATCACCGTCCCCGAGCCGGGCGATGACCAGATGGGAAACGCAGATAAGGCTGGACATCCACCCCCTGATTGAGGTAAGAGGCCCTTAAATCATGAGATAAAAATGGCAACTCATAGAATCGAGACGGACGTCCTCGTCGTGGGCGGCGGGATCGCCGCGGTCTTCGCCGCCTGCAAAGCGAGGGAATACGGGGTGGACGTCATGCTGGTGGACAAGGCCCACCTGGGCCGCAGCGGCTGCACCGCGCTTGCCTCCGGCGTCAATCATTTTTTTCAACCCGGCGACGATGAGGACGTCTGGATCCGCGGCGAGTCCAACCCGCAGACCAACCACCGCCTCTTCAAGGAAAATCTCATGCGCACCTATGAGGTGCAGAAGTTTCTGGAGCGGGCCGGGGTCAAGTTTGTGATGGACGGCGGAAAGGTCCTCAGGGTGGGCGGAGCGCGCCTGGCGGTGCCCCACTCTTCCATGATGGCGGAGGGCGGGCCGCAGATGGGTCTCGCGCTCCGCGCCGAAACTCTGCGCCAGGGCGTACGCGTGATCAACCGGGTAATGATCACGGGTCTCTTGACCTCCGACGGCAAGCTCCCTACTCAGGGTCGAGTCGTGGGGGCGGTGGGCTTTCATGCGCGGACGGGAGAGAGTTACGTTTTCCGCGCCAAGGCGGTGATCATGTGCACGGGGCCCTACGGGATTCCCTATCACCGGGCGGAGACCACCTATGTCACTCGCAGCATGCCGATCGACGCCTCCGGAGAGGGCATTCATGCGATGTGGGAAGCCGGGGCTGTTCTCGGCAAGATGGAGATCGGGATCAAGAGCCCGTCGCCGATTGAATTTGATTGCGCCCCGGCGTTGGAGATGCTGACCGCGCTCGGGGGACATACGATTTGGGTGAACCGTCTCGGCCACCGCTTTCTCACGGAAGAATTTCGGAAAAAGGACTTCGGCCGCTCTGCGGTGGCCAGCGCGATCTTGAAAGAATATCTGGAGGGGCGCGGGCCCGTGGGAATCAACGTCAGCCACCTGCGCCCCGACGAACGGCGGTTGCTGAAGCAGGTGGTGCCGATCGTGGTGGGCAACTTCGAGTCGGCCGGCTACGATCTGGCGCGGGACACTGTTCCGTACAGCGTGGGTGTTCCCGCCGGCAAAGGCGTCTCCGGCGCCGGGGCCAGGATCAACGAACGGGGCGAAACCTCGATCGCCGCACTCTACGCTGCGGGAAACTGCTCCGACGGGGCATACATCTGCCTGGGGCAGACCCTCTATGTCTGCGGGCTCACGGGCTGGTGGGCGGGAGAGTCGGCGGCGAAGTGGGTGCGGACCGAGATGAAGATGCCGGAGGTGAGCGCGGATCAGGTGGCCCTCTACGAGCAGCGATACTCCGAGCCCCGGTCAGTGAAGGACCCCCTGGCCTTTGAGGAGGTTCGGGACCAGGTGGCGGAGATCCAGTTAGGCTTGACGCCGACTCTGAACGCGCGGAATCTGGGCGCGGCCCTGGACCGGCTGGATTCGGTGATCGAGGAAAAGCTTCCCAAGCTGGGTGCGTCTGATCCCCGCCGGTTGGCCCGCGTGAATGCGATCAAGGTTTCGCTACCGATCATGCGCCTCGTCTTGCAGATCATGGAGCACCGGAAGGAAAGCCGCGGCAATCTCATCCGGGACGATCATCCCTTTACCGATAACGACGAATGGTTGGTCCATACGGTCATCCAGCGGGCCACGGAGAGGGAGAGCCGCCTCTGGGATATCCCCGTGCCGGAGGATTGGTGGATACTGAGACCTCCTAAAGGAAAGTTCTTACATCCCTACTTCCAGGAGACGGGTAAGTGAACGTTCGGCTCCGGATTGATGAGCCGGTTTGCGTGTCGTGCGGCGTCTGCGTGGATTCCTGTCCAACGGACGTCATCCGCACTCACGGGAACGGCAAGGCCTACGCCGCTTATCTGGAGGATTGCCAGGCCTGCTTCCTGTGCGTCATCGATTGCCCGGTAGGGGCGATCGCGATCGAGCAGGAAAAAGCCCCGCTAGACCAGTTGGGCCCAAGGCCTATCGGCTCCACTCGCCCACGGAGCTGAGATCATCTCGGTTTGATCGAGAATCCTTGTCCCGGTTCTCTTTTTGGTCTTCTTAAACAGCTTTCACAATTTGGCCGATTCCGTCGCGGATGTCGTTTTCAGTCCGATGCGATACGTCTGTCTTCCGGTCCTTAAAACGTGTCACCTTCTTTTTGAGAATAGGGAGAGGGTCCGGGGGCGGAAGCCAGAAACGGGTAGATCGCGAGGCCGATCCCGATCGCGGCGATGCTTACGAGCCTCGTCGCGTCATCGGCCAGCCCGATGCTGATCACGCAAAGCGCCACGGGAGGCAGGCTCAGGGCGAATACTCCCGCGGTGCCGAACGGAACCCGGTAGGGCCGCGCCATGGCCGGCTCTTTCAGACGCAGCCATACGAGCGCGCCGAACTCGAGGATCAGGGCCAGGGCGTAGAGGAACATGTCCACTTGCACCAGCTCTTGAAAGGAAAAGGGCAGGAGGGCCGAGACGACGGCGCTGTTGAAGAGAATAGCCAGCCAAGGCGTTCCATGCCTCGGGTGCAGCCTTTTCAGCAGAGCGGGCAGCATCTTCCGTTCGGCCATGGCGTAGGGCACTCGCGCGGAGGTGCAGAGAAGGGCATTGAACAGTCCCGCGGCGCTCACCAATCCCGCCAGGGTGATCCATGTCCCCAGCCATCCGCCGCCTATTTGAGCGGCGACCTTGGGGAAATAACCCTCGGTCCAGGCGCCCCAGTTTCTTTCCGCGCTCACCCCCACGGCAACGGGGAGAAGATAAACCAGGGTAACGAGCGCTACCGCGGCCGCCATCGCCCGCGGGTAGGTCCGCGAAGGATTTTCCACTTCGCCGGCGCAGCATCCGGCGTTGTCCCAGCCGGAGGTGTTCCACAGGAGGATGCTCAAGAGCAGCCCCCATTCCACTTTGCCGGATTTCGCCAGCCAGGTTGAAAGCTCGACGTGCGGCAGGCCCAGGATAACCAGAACGGCGAACGGGCTGAGGACCAGAGCAGCGAAGAGGATTGAGCTTTTGCCCACCAGGTGGATTCCACGAATGTTCATCCAGGTGATCGCCGCGATGACCGTCGTGCCGATCAGCCACCGTTCCAGAGGCGCGAAGTCGCCGTAGAGGTAGGTGAGATAATCCACGAACATGACCGGATAGAGCGCGTTGTCCGCGAAGCTGCAGAGCCAGCTGAGCCAGCCCTCCTGAAATCCCCAAAAGCGTCCGAACGCCCGCTCCACCCAGACGACATAGCCGCCGTCTTCAGGCATCGCGGAAGAAAGCTCGGCGGTCATTAGCGCCATGGGAAAGCACCATAGCCAGGGGAGAAGGACGAGGCCAAGGAGGGCCATCATCGGCCCTCCGGCGCGGACGGCGTCCTCCAGGCCGTAAGCCCCGCCCGCGACGCAGAAAAAAGTAAGAGAGACTAGACCGGTGAAGTTGAGTTTGCGGCGTAGATCCATGGAAGGAGTAGGCCCGTCCAGTGCTGACTATCCCAGTCCCCGAACATTTGCAACGATTTTCCTCGCTCCGCTGTTGTTTGACACTCGCGGCTCATGAGATAAATCTCGGGATGGTCGAAAATCCAGCGGCGGCGCGGCATGACGGATAAAGAGATTAGAGCTGAGGCGCTTAGGGTCCTGGAGCGGCTCCCTCAAGAGTTTCGCTCCCGCCTCCATAATGTAGAGATCGTGGTCGAGAAAGAGGCCGGAAAGAAGAGGCTCAGGGATCTGGGCCTCGATCCCAAGCGGGATGTCCTCTACGGTCTTTACGAGGGCATTCCCTTGCCCGAGCGCTCCGTTTTCAACCCGCCGATTCTGCCGGATAAAATCACGCTTTTTTCCGGGCCTCTAGCCCGCGATTTTCCCGATCCGGACGAGCTTCGGAAAGAGATCCGCCTGACGCTTATCCACGAGATCGCCCATTACTTCGGCATCGATGAAGAGGAGATCGAGAAGCTGGGTTATTAGGACGCCGATCGTGAGGATCGGCCGCCGGCAATGGCGCCCGGCGTGCCCCGCCTTGACAGGGTCGCTACGCCCATTATATAGCCCTTAGCAGAAACGACCGTCAAAAAAGTGTAAAGAAAGAAGGAGGTCCC
>Ga0080064_1002499_pt1 | contig 30961 bp, 22 predicted proteins | sample Subgrocontami54m_FD_69260 | JGI IMG/M metagenome (GOLD analysis project Ga0080064, IMG submission 69260) | Subsurface groundwater microbial communities from S. Glens Falls, New York, USA - GMW46 contaminated, 5.4 m (SPADES assembly) (version 2) ...
GCCCCCCCCCCCCCCTCCGCCCCCGCGCGCCCCCGCGGCCCCCGCCCCGGGGCCCGCGGGGCGGGGGGGCAGACCAAAAAAGGGGGGGGGGGCCCCCGGGATGCCCGAGCCGCCGCCCCCCGCCGCGTCGGTCGTTCGAACATCGAGCGGCGGCATGCCGGTGTCGGGAATGCGCATCTCTCCCGCGCACGAGAACGCACCGATCCCGGCGAGAATCGCGGCGAGAACACGCCCGTCCGGAGATCGAAGCGACCAAAGCATCCTTAGGCCCCCTGACGTTCGCCTCGTTGGGGTCGGCCGTCAATGTCTCCCCCTGTTCCGTACTTTCCACGTCGGCGACGCTTGTCGGCGGCGCTTCTTGTGGAACCGGCGACGCCGTATGCTTGTCAGACGCCGACGCGCCGTTCGAAGCGCGAATGAACACCCCGCACGCCATGCGAATCGTCCTGCTCTACCCACCGCCTTGGAAGATCTCGGAGCCCGGCGAGCCGCCACCTCCGGCCGGCCAGGGGCCGCCTGCGGAGTTCGTGCCGGGAGATCTCGACCCGGACTTTCATCAGATCCCCTACGGCTTGCTCACGCTCGGTGCGCAGGCGATGCGCGCCGGTCACCAGGTGAAGGTCCTGAACTTGTCCGCGTTTCCGTGGTCGCACGTCGAGCGACTCGTCGCGGACCTCGAAGCCGACGTCTGGGGAATGTCGTGCTGGACCGCCAATCGCCGGGGCGTCGCGTACACAGCCGACGCGATCCGCGCGCGGCACCCGAAGGCGCACATCATCGTCGGCGGCCCGCATGCGACTCCGCTGCCACTGGAGATGCTCGCGCACCATCCGGCCATCGACACCATCGTGATCGGCGAAGGCGAGGCGACGTTTCTCGCGGCCGTCGAGCAGCTCACTCGCGGCGAGCCCGTTGCGGGCGTTCCGGGGACCGCCTTCCGCAATCCGTCCACCGGAAAGCCGGAGCGAGCGCCGACCCGCGCGTCCATCCGCGACCTCGACACGCTCGCGTCGCCCCACGACGTGTTTGTTTCCCACATCGTCATGACGTCGCGTGGCTGTCCGTGGGCATGCACGTTCTGTGGCGCCGAGGCGAGCTGGGGCCGCGGATTTCGCGCCCACGGGACGTCGTACATCCTCGACGCACTCGAGAAGGTGCTGACGCGCCTGCCGGTGCGAATGATCCAGATCAAAGACGACACATTCACGACGCAGCGAAAGCGAGTGCTCGAACTGTGCCGTGCGATTCGCGCGCGGGACATGCGCTTCGTCTGGAGCTGCGACACGCGGGTCGACGTGCTCGACGACGAATTGCTGCGCGAGATGCGCCTGGCTGGTTGCGAGAGGCTCAGTCTCGGCGTCGAGTCGGGCTCCGCGACGATCCTCAAGAACATCGACAAGAAGATCACGCCCGAGGAAATTCTCGCGTCGACCGAGATCGCGCGAACGTACGGAATCCAGGTTCGGTATTACATGATGGTCGGCAATCGCGGCGAGACCGAGCAGACGATGGAGGAGTCCATCGCATTCCTCGAGCGCGCGAAGCCCAACCAATACCTTTTCAGCTGTTTGTCGATCTACCCGGGCACGCACGACTTCGACGCGGCCGTCGCGGGTGGCTGGCTCACCGCGGAAGATTACTTCCACGGCGACTTCCAAGAATTGAAACTTCCGTTCGACGCGAGCGAGTCCGATGCGCGTGCGATGACCGAGTGGTTCTCGAAGAACAAGGGGCTGAAACACTTCTACGAACCGACCGTCGACGAGTACCGCGCCATTCTCGCGCGACTCGGGGAGCACTGGGCGGCGCACCTGGACCTCGGTGCGGCGATGTTTCGCGCAGGCGAACTCGACGGCGCCGAGACGCATGTGCGGCGCGCGATCGAACTCGGGCATCCCCTCTCGGGCGTCGCGTACAACTACCTCGCGTGCATCGCGTATGCGCGGGGTGACGTCGCGACGATGATGGACCGGTTCACCGAAGGCGTGGAGCACGACTCGCAGCACGCCGTGCTCTTGCGCAACATCGTGGCCGTGCACGAATGGATGCAACGCAAGGGACCCGAGACCGGGGCGCCGCTTCCGCTCGAGAGCCGCCACGACTTTCAGCTCCTCGAGCGCACGATCCAGCCCACGCTGCCCGGACCGCTTCCGCCAGACATCGTTCGTTGGGACGCCGTCGCGTCGCCATCGCCCCCTGCTGCCATTCGCCCAATTCGCCCCGAGGAAATCGTCGAACACGACCGCCGCCGTCGGCTGCACGTGATCGCAGGGGCCACGTAGCCCCGCCCCGCGCGGGCGGAGTTCGGTACACTCGCCGCCATGTCCAAGAAGGCACCGCGCCTGACCAAACGCGCGAAACGGGACCAGGCACTCGCAGGTGCGTCGCCCGCGGACCGCAACGCGCAAATTGCGCAGGAGATGCAACGCCGCGGCGCCACGCTCGTCTCGACGGCGGACACGGGACGACCGCCGATGTCCGATGTGCTCACGGAATACGCCGAACCGCTGTTGATGGTGCTTCCGGATGACGCCGATCCCAACATGTACCGGCGGGCGCTCGAGTTCGCGACAACGTGCTGGAACGCGGCCAGCCACGCGACCGCGTCGCACGCGGAATGTGTCGGGACGATTCTGACGCTGCTGCGCGAGCGCGGCGCGAGCGAGGAAGACGCGGCGGGGCTGTCGTCGTCGATCCGCGGGCTCGTGCTTCGGAGGCGAACCGTGTTTGCCCATGACCCGCGCATGGTGGCGAACTTCGAGGTGATCGTGGTCGACGGCGACGTGCGTCTCTCCGTGCTGAGCGTGCTGCCGGCGGCCAAGGGAGCGACGCCAAGCACGCAGTAGCCCGGCAGCCCGCCCGCGCCGCGTGAGCACCGCCGAAACCGCAGCGCGAGCTAGCGGCCGGGCTTTGCACTGCGTGAAAGGGGTGGGCTCTGCCGCTGCCTCCTCGATGTCGAGCGTTCGGGAACTCGGATCTCCGCCGATCGATGTTCGCGAACTCTCCAGTGCCTTCGTTCGAAGGCCCGGCGAAGCGGACGTGTGGCGACGTCGGGCTGCCGGGCGTGCGTGCGTCGCCCGGCAGCTCGCCCGCGCCGCGTGAGCACCGCCGAAACCGCAGCGCGAGCTAGCGGCCGGGCTTCGCACTGCGTGAAAGGGGTGGGCTCTGCCGCTGCCTCCTCGATGTCACTTGCGAAGGAACTCGCCGTCACCGTGTCACTCACTCTCGAAGGCCCGGCGAAGCCGGTACGTTCACGAAGTGCCGAGCCCGGCCCCTAGCGCGCCGTACTCCGGACACTGGACACAACGGCGGCGCGCGGGGCGCCGGGCGGCGGGAACTCGCGCACGGCGGCGCGCGGGGCGCCGGGCGGCGGGAACTTGCGCACGGCGGCGCGCGGGGCGCCGGGCGGGTATCGCTGACGAGAGACTCCGTCACTCGCGCGTCTGGCCCGCACCGTGCACCACGAACTTCTCCGCGGTCAGTTCGCGCAGGCCCATCGGTCCGTACGCGTGCATCTTGCTCGTCGAGATCCCCATCTCGGCGCCGAGACCTAGTTCTCCGCCGTCGTTGAAGCGCGTCGACGCGTTCCACAAGACACAACTCGCGTCGACTTCGCGAAGGAAGCGTTCGGCATTGTTCGGGTCTTCTGTGACGATCGTCGCGGTGTGATGGCTGCCGTGCGCCGCGATGTGATCGAGGGCGTCGTCGAGCCCGTCGACGACCCGCACCGCCAGTACGAGACCGAGAAACTCCGTGTCCCAATCGGCGGCCGACGCCGGCACACACACGATTCCATCGCGTTCGAGCACCGCCCGGGCACGATCGTCGGCTCGCAATTGCACGCCGCCGCGCACGAGCCGCGCCGCCGCGGCCGCGAGCGTTCCGTCTTCCACGCGGTCACGGTGAATGAGCAACGTCTCGAGCGCGTTGCACACCCCGGGACGCTGCACCTTGGCGTTGTAAACGATCTCCTCGGCCATCGCTCGCTTCGCGGTCGCATCGACGTACGCATGCGTGATGCCTTGTCCGTGGCGCACCACCGGAACGCGTGCGTGCTCGTCGACCATTCGCATCAAGCTGTCGCCGCCGCGCGGGATCGCCAAGTCCACCCGCCCCGCCGCGCCGAGCAGCGCTTCGACGTGCTCGCGTCCCAACTCGCGCACGAGCTGCGCCGCGTCGCGAGGCAGTCCCGCACGCTCGAGCCCCCGCGACACGCAGTCGGCGAGCGCCGCGTTCGTCGTCCGTGCCTCGCGCCCGCCGCGAAGGACCACGACGTTGCCACTCTTGATCGCGAGGGACGCGGCCTCGACCGTGACGTTGGGTCGCGCTTCGTAGACCACGGCGATGACTCCGAGCGGGATTCGCCGCCGCGAGATGCGCAGGCCATTGGGACGCGCGCCGAGGTCTCGCGTCTCACCGAGCGCATCGGGAAGCGCCGCGATCTCCCGCACCGCGCGGGCGACGGCGCCGACGCGGAACGCATCGAGCGCGAGCCGGTCGAGGAGGGACGCCGCCATGTTCTCTGCGCGAGCACTCTCGAGGTCGCGTGCGTTGGCCGCGACGATCGCGTCGACGTCGCTCTCGATCGCGTCGGCGACGGAAGCGAGTGCGCGATTGCGTTCGCTCTCGGCACTCCGCGCCATGGGCCGCGCGGCCGCACGCGCGCGAACGAGAAGATCGTCGATGTACGGGGTCATGGGGACGGTGGTCTCGTCTTGCTCACTCGAGAATGACGAGGTCGTCGCGGTGCACGGCTTCGTCACCCAGATGATAGCCCAACAGCGCCTCGATCTCGCCTGTACGTCGGCCGGCGATGACCTCCAGCTCCTTGGCCGAGTACGCCGTCAGTCCGCGCGCGAACACACGGCCCTGCACGTCGGCGATTTCCACGGCCGCGCCCTGACCGAAGTTGCCCAGTGCTCGAATCACGCCCGACGGCAACAGGCTCCGCGATTTGTGCACGAGCGCGTTGCGCGCGCCGTCGTCCACGATGATCGTTCCGCGCGGCCGCAGCGTGTCCGCAATCCAACTCGCGCGGCTCGCGAGGCGCGCCGTCGCCGCGTCGAACACCGTCCCGACGTCTTCGCCGGCGAACAAGCGTCCCAACACGCCCGGCATCTTCCCCGGCGCAATGACCGCGATCGTCCCGCGGTTGGCCGCCGAACGCGCTGCGCGAACTTTTGTCGACATGCCGCCCGTCCCACCGACGCTCGTGTCTTTTCGCACGAGTCGCTCGGCCGTCCGGTCACCCGGCAGAACGTCCCGCACGCGAGCGTCACCGTCGAGCAGGCCCTCGGCGACCGACAGCATCACGAGTACGTCCGCGCCGACGAGATTGGCCACTTGTGCGCTGAGCGCGTCGTTGTCTCCGAAGGCAATCTCGTCGACCGAAACGGTGTCGTTCTCGTTGATCACCGGGACGGCTCCGCGCGCGCTCAGTTCGACCAGCGCCCGCCGCGCATTCAGAAAGCGTTTTCGGTCGGCGAGGTCCGCGTGGGTCAGCAACACCTGGGCAGTCACGCGGCCATGCGCCGCAAACGCATCCGCCCAGCAGCGCATCAAGTCCGTCTGACCCGCGGCAGCGCACGCCTGCAGGGCGTCCATCCGCTTGGGCCGCGCGGCGTAACCGAGCTTGCCAACACCGAGTGCGATCGCGCCCGACGATACGATCACCACGTCCGTCTGCCCGGCCAGCAGCGTCGCGCTCTCCGCGGCGATTCCCTGGAACACGCCACGGTCGATCCCACCCGTTCGCGACGTCAGGACACCCGTCCCGATCTTGATCACGACGCGCCGGACACGTCGAAACAGCTTCGCGCGCTGCATGGGCCCACGAGGTATCACGCTTCGGTTCCCTCGCGAACGCTTTCCGCTACACTCCGCGGGTCATGCTTCGAGATCACCGTTTCGCATTCATCGGCGCGGGCAACATGGCCGAGGCCCTCATCCGCGGTCTGACCGTGTCCGGGGCCGTCCCGCCGGCGCAGGTTCGCGCTTCGGGACGACGCTTGGACCGCGTCACGCGCGTCGCGGCGCGGTACGGAATCGTCGCGGCGGCCAACAACGTCGAGTGCGTGAAAGATGCAACGATCGTCGTGCTCGCGGTCAAGCCCCAGCTGCTCAACGGCGTGCTCGTGTCGTTGGCCGCAGACATCCCGCGCGGCGCGCTCGTGCTGTCCGTGGCGGCCGGCGTCACGACGACGACGATCGAGAACCATTTGGGCCCCGGCGCGCGAGTCGTCCGCGCAATGCCGAATACGGCGGCGATGGTCGGCCAAAGCGCAACGGCCGTCGCGGGGGGCGCGCACGCGAGCGACGAAGACATCGAAATCGCGCGGACGGTGTTCGCGGCCGTCGGGCGGGTGGTGGTGGTCGACGAAGTGCATCTCGATGCGGTGACAGGACTGTCGGGCAGCGGGCCGGCGTACATTTTCCTGATCATCGAAGCGTTGTCCGACGCGGGAGTGAAAGTGGGTCTCTCGCGCGAAGTGGCGCTGGAGCTTTCGGCGCAAACGTTGATGGGTTCTGCCCGAATGTTGCTGGAGACCGGGGAGCATCCCGGTCGACTGAAGGATCAAGTGACATCTCCCGGCGGCACGGCGATCGCCGGTCTTCACACGCTCGAAGCGGGTGGACTGCGCACGACATTGATCAACGCCGTCGAAGCGGCCACCAAGCGTGCGCGGGAACTCGGCGACGCGAAGAAGTGAGCGTGGGAACTCTCGCGATGAATTGGATCCGTCGGCGATGACGACGCGCACCAGCAACCGCTTCATGGTGTCCAACGCCGAAGGCTGGCGGCTCGCGATCACGCGCACCGTGCGGCCGTCGCGACTCGTCCGCGGACGCAACCCCGTGCTCATCGTCCCGGGGTACGGGATGAATTCGTTCATCTTCAGCTACCACCCGCGGGGCCTGTCCATGCAGGACTACCTTGCGGAACAGGGATTCGAGGTGTGGCGCGCCGACCTGCGCACGCAGGGCGAGGCCGTGCGCGAAGGCGGACACGATCGCATTTCCCTCGAGGATCTCGGCCTGACCGACGTCGGCATCGTGTCTCGCACCGTGCTGGAACACACGCAGACGGGCGCAGATCACATCGACGTCGTCGGCGCATCGCTCGGCGGCACGTTGATGTTCTTGCACGTCGTTGCGCACCCGGAGCATCGATTCGGATCGCTCGTGTCGATGGGCGCGCCCGTGCGTTGGGTGAACATTCACCCTGCCCTGCGGCTCGCGTTTCGCTCGCCGACGCTGATCGGCTTGCTACCGTTTCGCGGTTCTCGTCCACTCGCGCGGACGGTCCTCGGTGCGCTCGCGCGCCATGCGCCCAAAGTCCTGTCGCTGTACATGAACCCTGAGATCACCGACACGTCCGCCGCCGGCGACATGGTCAAGACCGTCGAAGACCCGAACCGACACATCAACAAGCAGATCGCCCACTGGATCCAATCGCGCGACTTGATCGTTCGCGGGAGAAACGTCTCCGCGTCGCTCGGCGCAATTCGCCAGCCATTTCTCTGTGTCGTAGCGCTCGGAGACGGCATCGTTCCGCGGGAGACGGCCATGTACCCGTACGAAGTCATCGGCAGCCCCAGTCGCGCACTGATCGAAGTCGGTGACGATCGCACGCACGTCGCGCACGCGGACCTGTTCATCTCGGCCCTTGCGCAGGAGAAAGTGTTCGAGCCCATGTCGCGCTGGCTCGCAGACCACGCAGGCGCGAAGAACGAAACGTCTTCCCGAGGAGCCAAACGACCATGATCGCCGCACGTGCCATCGCCGTCGCCATCGCCGCCGCGCTCGCGCTGCCACTCGCATTCCCCGCGAGTGCGCAGGCCGAGTGCGATCATTTGACTCGCCCGATTGCCGCACGGCTCGTCGCCGCGATGCGCCCGTCCGCACCCGCGTGGGTTCGGCCGATGTTGGTTCCAGCGCAGTTGGTGCAGTACGAAGCCGGCAACTTCCACGCGATGGTGTTCTTCCTTGGGTACAGTTCACTGTCGATCGAGCGCCTCGGCATCCGCGGCGCGGCTCCCTACGCTGCGACGGTGGTCTTGCACTGCCGCGGAATGCGCGCCCAGGTGATTACGGATCCGTACGCGTGGGCCAACGCACGCGCAAGGGAGCTGCATCTCGCGCTCGGGAACGCCGAACAGGCCGCCGGGTACACGGCCGAAGTCGTTGCGCTCGGCACGGGACGTCGACCCGAAGGTGCTGTCGCGACGCGTCAGGCGGGGCGCTTTCACGTGACGGTGAACATGGCACCGCGCCAGGGAACATCGAGCGCGACGCAGCAGATCGAGTTCGACGTCGGGCGAGACGGGAGCATTGTGCGAACGACGCCAGCGCCGTAACGAAGAGAGGAACTGAACAGGAAGAAGGGAAGACGGGAAGGTTGGGGAGAGTCCGAGGTGACACTCGATCGTAGGCCCGGCGAAGCCGGCACGTTCACGAAGTGCACAGCCCGGCCCCTAGCGCGCCGAACTCCGAACAGCGGACGCACCGGCGGCGCGCGAGGCGCCGGGCGCGACCTCACCCGCGGGCGCACGAGGCGCCGGGCGCGACCTCACCGGTGGCGCGCGGGGCGCCGGGCGCGCGCAAAACACAGGACCATCCCGACAAGCACACCGAACCCACCGCGCCGATGCGCGGACGGTGCGCCCGCGATTCGACACGCGCAGCTCGCGCCGCCGCTGCGACCCTCGGCGCCGACGTCGGACGAGGCATCGCCCTGCGCCATCGCGCCGTCGCCCGATCCCGCGCCATCGTTCCCGTCACTCGATGCGTCGGCCGCGCCACCGTCGCTTACGGCGGCGCACATCGTGTCGCCCGTCGTCGCGGTGACGCTGATCGACGTCCAACCCTTCGGCTGGTGAGCTCCCGTACGCGAGCCGTCGTCGGCCACTTGCGCGACGGCGAGAATCTGCCGGTTCATCCCGGGCATCACATTCGCACACACTTCGACGTGGTCGCCGGTCGCGCGCCCCACTTCGACGCCGTCGGCGAACATGGCGACCCACGCGATTGCCCGGCCCATCGGATCCGTCGCGCGCGCCACGATCCGCCGCGCACCGGCCAGCGCGTCGCCCGCGCGGACGCCTTCCAGCGTGACCGTGGGGCGCGTCGCGTACGGTGCCGCCATCGGATCGCCAAGGACGAGATTGAGCCAGTACGCAAACGGCATGTTTCGAAAATACGACTCGCTCAACGTCGAACCGTTGACATAGTCGACGATCAGATCACGATTCGGAAAGCAGTTGTTCAGTGGCTCGGCCACGGTTCCGTGCGCGCCCGCGACGCCCATCGACACCCAGCGCGCGATCGAGACCTGGCTCTCGCCGGTCGCGAGGAAGTTGTCCGGGACGGCGCCGAAGCTCGTGAGATTGTCGACGATCGCCCCAGGCGCGAACGTGTTGCCTTCGATCGCCATGCCGAGCGAGGCGGTGCCCGTGAAAAATGCCGCGAGCCGGTGACCCGTGAGGTTCGTGTCGAACGGAACGCGCGTTGCCATGGCAATGCCGCTGGCTTGTAGCGCGGTGATGACCCTCGGCGTTTGCGCGTCGAGCACGCCGCGCGCCGCATCCGCGCCGTTCATGAACATGAACTCGCCGCGTGCCCCGCCCATGCGCTCGCCGTCGATCGCGCTCGTGATCAGCCGTGCCGCGTCGGCGTACGTGCGACCGTGGAGCATCGTGACGAGCGCCGGTCGCCAGACGACGCCCTGCCCCGACGATTCCCATCCGGGCTCGAATACGCCCGCCAAGAACGGGTTGCGCCAGCGCGCTGCGTAGCAACGCGAACCACCGCCACACATGACGTCCGCGCCTGGGAGCTGGCCGATGAACAACGACATGTCGGCCGCCATGGTCGAGCGCCACGCAAACAACGCGGCAGCGAAGCCCACCGTACGAATGCCCGTACCCTCCGGGATCGTCACTCGGAGCGGCAACCCCCGAGCGATCACAACTGCCTCCACCCGATCGAGAACGCCGGCGGCGCGAAGGCAGGTCTGCAGCGGATCGAACACCCGCATGCGGAAGTCCGCCAGCGTGATCGTGTCGACGTCGGGCACGTCGACCGTACAGACTTGGCGCGCCGGGACGTTTCGGGCGTCCGCGTATCGCTGCGCGAGCATCACACTCTCGGCAACGTTGCGATTGGCGATCACCGCGACCGTGTCCGGGCCGGGGACGGCGATCGCGACCCGCGAAATGGTGATCAACGAAAGTGCAATCGCACACGACCATTCGCCGGACGTCCGCGTCATGCGGCGCATGCTACCGTCCGGCGCACGATCGTGGGAGGGCCGGCGACTCAAACTACCGCCGCGCTCCAATCCGCGTGAAGTTATCTGTGAGAAACGGCATTCATTGGAATTCGGAGGATCAACAGCATGACCAATCGAAACCTGGGCCCGCGAGTGCTCGGCATCGTGTGCGCGTTCGTGCTCGCGGCGGCGTGCGGCGGTGGCGTCGGGCCGAACGGCTCGGTCGTCGGGTCGAGTTGTACGACCGACCGTGACTGCTTGAACATCTGCCGGACCGGCGACGACAATTTCCCCGGCGGTTATTGCACTCGCGCGTGCGCCTCGGACAACGACTGTCCCGGCGGCACCGCCTGCATCCGTCGAGGAAACAACGAGAACATCTGCGCGGTCACGTGCAGGCAGGCGTCCGATTGCACGCCGTGGGGCCGTGGGTTCACCTGCGCGAATCGGGATCGAGCGTCCGGCGGCGAAGTGCTCGTGTGTCGCGTGCAATAAGCGCATGCCGCATTGCGGCGATGTCTGCCCCCAGCTGCGCAATCCGCCGTTCCTGCGACTGCACGGCGGCGTACAGCAGACTCGTGTAGCCGTACAGATCGACGTGCGCGCCGTCCGCCGCGACCGCCAACGACGTCGGTTGGTCTTCGATGATGAACCCGAGTCTGCGCGGTCCCGCGTGCGGCCCGGCGACGTACTCGTACGTGGCCAGTCGCGTGGTCAGCGCGGCGTGCGCGAGCCGGTCGAGTTCGCCCTCGCCGACGTACTCGATGCTCCGCTTCGCACGGCGCGAGGAGATCGGACACATGTTCTCTCCCCGCATCGAAACCCACACACCGCCCTGGCACGCCAGCGTGAGATTGCCCTCGCAACTGTAGCTGCACGTCTGGTTCTCGGGCGCGCACGCCGTCCCGAGATTCGGATACTCCGCGGGGCAACCCGCCGATCCGGTCGCGGGCGCGGGACTGCAGTGCCATGTCGGATCTCCACTGCACATTTGAACGGGATACGGCGGTCCGCAGTTGGTGCAGGTGCAAAACAGCCTCGCGGTGCCACACGTTGCGTTCATCGTCGTACAACGCTGCCCAGCCGCGGCGTCACCGAGGTCGGGACACGCAGCGGGCGCGGGACACGGCGCGGGCGCGACGGTCCAACCCGATGCGGTGCACGTCGCGTTCGGACGGCACTCCACGCGCGGGTTGTCTCCGTAACCGCACACGAGATTCAATCGCGGGCACGTGCCCCCCGCCGTGGGTAGGACCGCGGGGCACGGTCCGCTGGTCGGTCCCGTGTCCACGGAGCCGTCGGACGGTCCCGTGGCTGCGCTGCACGCCGCGACGCCTACAGCGAGCACGAGAACAATGGCCTGGTGAGCGACCGCATCGATTCGAAGCATGGGGATGTTCCTCTTGTTGGGCGTGTCACGACGGCGAAAACGAGCGGCGCGGACGGCGCGCATCCCGTCGAAGGATCGCACAAACGGCCGCCGACCGCGCGGAACGGCCGAGATTGTCGTATTCTCCGACCGTGCTTCATCGTCGACGCACGACGCTCGCGCTGGTTGTCTTGGTCGTTGCCTCGGGATGCGAGGCGTACGACCGCTCGGCATTTCGATCGTTGGTCGACGCGACCCAGCGCATCGACGGGCTCTCGACGACCGACGCGCGCGACGAACGCGACGAACGCGACGGTGCGCCGGCCGACCGCGCCGCGGACATCGCGTTCGACGAATCCGACGCACCGGCCGACACCGGGGTCGCCGACACTCCCAACGGCGACGACGCAACGCTGGATGCCGTGGACATCGTCAGCGTGGTGGACACCGGACCCGACATCGTCGACTCCGGCGTTTGCCCGCCACCGTCGATCCGGTGCGGCTCCGGCTGCGTCAACGTCGCGACGGATCCAGCGCACTGCGGTCGTTGCGGACTGTCGTGTGCCGTCGGCGCGACCTGCGCGGGCGGAATTTGCGCGTGCCCCGCAGGCGCGGTGATGTGCTCCGGCGTGTGCGCGCTGCTCGCGTCCGACCGGAACAACTGCGGGGTGTGCGGGCGTACCTGCGGCCCCGCCGGTTCGTGTGCTGGCGGCGTTTGCTCGTGTGCGCCGGGAACCGTGATGTGCTCCGGGGGGTGCGCGAGCCTGGTCTCGGATCCGCGAAACTGCGGCGCGTGCGGGCGCAACTGTGCCCTGACGGTTGCGTGCGTGAGCGCAGCCTGCCAGTGCCTCGCCGGAACGGTGATGCAACTCGGTCGCTGCTACGCCACCGCCGTCGATCCGACCAATTGCGGAGCGGTCGGGCGGAACTGTCGCGACGATCAGGCGTGCTCGGGAGGCGTGTGCGTGTGTCGCGCAGGGTTGACGGCGTCTTCGACGGGCAACTGCGTCGATTTGCAAACCGACGGGAACAACTGCGGCTCGTCGGGGCGCGTCTGCGCGGCGGGACAGGCGTGTGTGCGCGGAGCGTGCGTGCCCGCTGCCATGTGCGTAGGGGTCACGCTCCAAGTCTGCAATCGTTCGTGCGTGGACACGTCGACGAGTCCGCTGTCGTGTGGCGGTTGTTTGAACAACTGTTCCGCGGACCAGTTGTGCCTCGCCAGCCGCTGCCGCAACTGGGACACGGCAACGGCATGTTCGACGTGTCCGTGCTCGGTTTGCGGCGCGGGGCGGACGTGTTGCCCCCATCCGTACGGCGGAACCATCCCGGCGTGCATCGAGGGGCTGGCGTGCCCGTAGCGCGCTGCGCGATCTACCGCCTACCCGGCCGCGAGAACGAGTCGGTCGACGAACGACGCCATGTTCGGGTACCGAGCGCTCGGTGATGCACGCATGCCGCGCTGGAGTGCGGCGCTGATCGCTGGCGGAACGGCAGTCGACGCGGGCGGCGGCTCGAATCGCTGTGCGACGATCGCCTCGTGAAATGTTGCAACGTCGTGCCCGCGGAACGGCAACGTGCCGAAGAGCAATTCCCATCCGGTCACGGCGAAGCTGAATTGATCGCTGCGCCCATCCGCCGCGCGGCCTTCGAGCTGCTCGGGGGACATGTACCTCGGAGTGCCGACGACCATGCCGTCGAGTTGCACTTGCACCGTGGCCCCGCCTGCGCAGCCGCACGCATAGCCGGTCTCATCGAGGTCCGCGAGGCTTCGCGCGAGGCCGAAATCGGTGACGACGACCCGACCCCCCGGTCCGATCAGCACGTTGTCCGGCTTGACGTCCCGATGAACGACGTTCGCACCGTGCGCCGAAGCGAGCGCCCGCCCGACGTCGACGATGACCCGCACGCGCTCGCGCCAATCGTGGGGCCCCGTTGACCAGTTGCGCAGCGTGGATCCTTCCACCAGTTCCATTGCGAGGTACACGCAACCGCCGTGTTCGCCGACGTCGAGAACGCCGACGAGCCCAGGGTGTGACAACTGGGCGAGCGTCCGCGCTTCTCGCATGAGCAGCGAGCAGAGCGAACCGCACATCGTGCCCTCGTTCTTGACCGCGCGCACGAGCTTGAGCGCAACGTCCCGACCGAGCCGTGCGTCTCGCGCTCGGTACACCTCGGCCATTCCGCCCGCGCCGAGAAGCTCGATGACGGAGTAGCGATCGACGAGGTCGCCGGGTACCAGGCGAGCTGGCGGCTTCGCCGAGAGCGAGTCGGACGGAATCGCGATCGTGTCTTCGGTCCCGGAAACCGGTGTCATGACGGCACTGATTGAGAGCATACCGCAGCGTGCTCGGCCAGGCGACCGATCCAGCCCATCGCGCATGCGAGCACAGCCATTTCAAGTCCCGAAACTTTGCACTAGATTGCGCGCGAACGATGGCTCACCGGATCCGCACGGGGCGGATCCCGTGCGACTCATCACGACATCCAAGAGTGAACATGACGACGCGTGCGCATCTGACCCTCTCGATCCTGCTCGGATTTTCATCCGTCGTCGGCTGTGGCGGCGAAAACTCCACCGACGCGAACATGAACGACACCGCGAGCGGCGGCGACACGGGGATCGTGAGCGACACCGCTGCAATGGACGCGACCGCCACGGACACGCCGGCCTCCATGGACGGGGCGAGCGGCTGCGAATCGGCAACCACGTGCGGCGCGTGCACGCCGATGGGCGAGTGCGGCTTCTGCCGGAACAACGGCCGCTGTCTCCACGGGACGGCAACGGGTCCCGACAACATGGCGTGCACGATGGCCGACTGGGCGTGGCTGACCTCGCAGTGCGGAGGCCGCGACGGCGGCGGTGCGGATGTGCCACCGGTCATGTGTCAAACCACGACGACCTGCGCAACGTGCACGCCCCGCATCGGCTGCGGCTGGTGCCGCACGACCAACACCTGCATCCCGGGCACGAGCGCGACGATGTCGACGGACGGAACCTGCACGGGCGCCAACTGGGCCTACGTGCCGTCCGCGTGCGCCAGCGACGGCGGCGGCGGCGGCTGATCGTCCGAAGGATCCCTGCCAGCCAGGAACTGCTAGTCTTCGCCGACCTCGTGGTTGTCGAAGGAACGGGCTACGAACTTCTCGAGCCGATCGGCCACGGCGGAATGGGGCATGTCTACCGCGCGCGCGATCGGCGCAGCGGTCGCGACGTTGCGGTCAAGACACTTCGCGCGGACGTTCGCAACGATCCCGCTCGGCGACGGGCGCTGGTCGACGAGGCCATCGCGTCCGCGAGACTCCATCACCCCAACGTCGTCGACCTGCTCGACGTGGGCGTCGACGACTCCGGCGCGCCGTTTCTCGTGATGGAACTGATGTCGGGCGGCCCGCTCTCGGCGTGGCGCGATCGCTGGCCCGGATGGCCCGCCGTCGCGCACGCGTTCGACGGGATGCTGGCGGCGCTCCAAGCTGCGCACGCGGCCGGGATCATTCACCGGGACCTCAAACCCGAAAACGTGCTGCTCGCAGCGCCCGTCACCGCCGGCGCGACCGTCGACGTCAAGATCGCAGACTTTGGCATTGCGCGCGTACTCGACCCGCGCCGTGACACCGCGAGCGATGGTCGACTCGTGGGAACGCCGGAATACATGGCTCCGGAGCAACTTGGGGGCACGGGTGCGATCGGGCCGTGGACCGATCTCTACGCCCTCGGTTCGATGTTGTACGAGTTTCTCACCGGCGCCGTGCCATTCGGGTCGGCACCGCTGATGTCCATGCTCTCGTCGAAGGTGCACGAACTGCCTTCCGTGCCGCGGCTTCGTTCGGGGCTCTACGCGCCGCCCGAACTGCTCAAGCTCACGATGGCGTTGCTCCAATCCCGACCGCACGGTCGCCCGCGTTTCGCAGCCGACGTGCGACGGATCCTGTCTGATTGCTCGGGCTCCGTTCGCAATGAAGTCTCGTCGCGAGTCGCGCGGGTCGAGACTGCAACGGACCCCACGGGTGAGCTTCCGACACGACACGTCGGAACGATGGCGACGGCACTCGACTCGGCCGATGACAACAGAACGACGACCGAGAAGGGGACGACCGAGACGACATGGAGTGCAACGCACGCGCCGCCAACCCTGCGGACGGAAGGGGCGTCGCCGGACGTCACCATGGGACGCCTCCGCGAGACGCCATTCGTCGGCCGACGAGCCGAGTGCGCGCAACTCGTCGCCGCGATGGTGCGCGTCCGCGACACGCGCCTGCCGTCGATGGTCATGTACGTCGGCGAACCCGGACTCGGAAAGAGCCGCCTCGCGCATTGGGGCCTGTCCGAAGTGGAGCGACGGGGATGGATGGAAGGCATCGCCGCCGGGTACGACGCCGCGGGGACGGGCTCGGTCGGCGGGCTCCGTCATGCGTTGTTGCGCCTCCTGGGGCCCTGCGCCGAGTCGTTGTCTTCTCGGAGCCTTCCGCCTGCATGGGAGTGGATGCCAATCCAGGATGCTCGTGAGCGGTCCGCGCTGGAGTCGCTCGCGCCCTGGATCGCCGGAACTGCACAGAACCTGGCGACCTCGGACGTCGCGAGTCACGCCCACGTCGCGCTGCGCGTTGCCTCGCGCATCCGTCCAATCTACTTCTGGCTCGACGACGCGGCGTGGTCTCGAGACGGAGCACTAGAGTTGGCGGAGATCGTGCTGACCGCGGGACCGTGCGCGGTACTCCTCGTCGGGACGATTCGATCGAGGGTGTGCGAGCAGCCCGCGACGTCGGCACGACTCGAACGACTCTTGTCGCATCCCCGTCTAGAGACATGCACGCCGGCAAGCCTCGACGTGACGGAGAGAATCGAGCTGTTGCGCGAACTCGCTCACTTCGCACCGGGAGTCGTCGAGCAGATCGCGCGGGGCATCGAGCCGACTCCACTTCTGATCGCACAGCGTGTCGACGCGTGGCGAGAATCGCATCTGCTGCGTTCGTCTTCCGACGGCCTGGCGCTCGCGGATGGCGTATCGCTCGAGCAGCTACTGGGCGCTTCGGTGGGCCAGAATGCGTTGACCGATCGACTCGATGGACTGCTCTCGGACTTCGGCGACAAGCGCGCAGACGCCGAACACGTACTCTGGCGCGCGGCCCTCCTCGGCCAGCGATTTGAAGAACACGCCCTGCGTTCGGTAAGCCGCGCTCGCCCAGAAATCGTCGACATCGTAGTTGATCGCGCACTGCTTCACGGCGTCCTGCGAGTCGACGGACCCGGTGCGTACCGCTTCGACCACAATCTGTTGTCCGCGGAACTCGAGCGCCGCGCACGGGAGAGTGCCAATCGCGCGGACGTCCTCCGCGATGTGGCGCGAGCGCTCCGGGACGTGTACGGGGATCGACGTTCTGCGGTGGCCCTCCGGATTGCAAGTCTGCGGCAGCTGGCGGGCGACCTCGCAGACGCGATTCGGGATCTCACGGCCGCGGCCCGCGCCGCAGCCCGCGACGGAGAGTGGGGACTGTCGCAAGAGTGTTGTGTGCTCGGCAGTTCATGGCTCGACGCCGCAAGCGTACCGGCGGACGACGTCTTGCGAGCACACGTTCGGTTCGCGGAAGCGAATCTGCATTACTATCGTTCCGAGTATCCGGCCGCGCTCGACGCCCTCGACTTCGCGGAACCGATCTACGCACGCACGGCTGCGCGAACGGACCACACGCAGGCTCGACTCGTGCGGTCCAGCGTGTACTTCTATCAAGAGCGCGTTGCGGAGTCCGCCGCGATCGCACGCGAGTGTCTTGCACACGCAACCATGGACGATCCCGAGCGCGCGGAGATCGGGGCTCGAGCGGAGTCTCGATTGATGACGCTTGCGTTCATCGACTCCCGGAACGACGACGCGCTCGTGCACGCGCGGCAAGGCGAAGCGTTCGCGCGTTCCTCGAGCGACTCGCGCACACGGTGCGTGCTGGTCAGCAATCACGCCGAGCTTCTCCTCGCAATGGGGCAACCGGTCGACGCGGCGCGGGTGCTCGCGACGATCACCGAGGGACCGGAACCGCTCACGGAGGACGACATGGGGAGCGATCTGGCGGAGATTCGCTCTCGCGTCGCGATCGGGCTCGGACAGCTGGCATTGGCCCGCGAACTCGTGGACCGGTGTCTCTCGGACGCCACGGTTGCCGACGACGCGTGGCGCCGGACGATGGCGCGCGTGAGCCTCGTTCGACTGGCGCTCGCGGAAGCTCGAAGCGACGACATACGTGCGGCCACGACGGGCTTGCTGGAAGCCTATCGCGCCGTCCCCGTCGACGACCCGTACACGTGGGGAACAATCGAGATGGCGGCGGAGTACTGTCAGCGTTGCGGCCACGTCGACCTTGCCGCAACACTGACGGAATTGGTTCGATCCCGACGCGAACGCATGCGGTCACTTTCGTCGGTCACGCTCGGGCGCACGCGCGACGACGCGTGACCGGGGCGAGCGAAGTCGATCGCGCCGGGTGTTGCCGCCAGGCTACGGGCGCGGAACGAAGAAGACCCCGCGGAGTTCTTCGGTGCGGGAGATGTTGGTGCGGCCCATACGTCCAGTTCGCCAACTCGTCGCCCGAAATTGATAGTACATCCCCGCCTCGAGCGCCGGACCGGCGTACATCGCGCTTGGCCGCGCGCCGCTGACGGACGGCAGGTCAGTCATCCAACGCACCGTACCGAACGCGTCGTACACGACAACGGAATATCCATCTTCACTCGAATCGTCGTCCCATTGGAACGTCGGAGTTCCCATCACGGCTTCCGGGGCATCGCGACCGGGCGACGGGTTGTTTAGCGCTCCCGTCACCTTGAACGAACCCGCGAGTGCAACGTCGCGGCTGCCCGCGGTGGGAACCGTGACGCGGAGAATCGCGGTGCCGCCGATGTTCACGTCGGGATCGCGCACGAGACCATCATTCCCGAAACCTGGGAGAATTACGTAATCCCCGTCGGGAACGCCCTCGATCCGAAATGCGCCGGTGACGTCGTTCGCGCGCAGCCCGCGCGGAACTTCCCCGCGTTCCGTGACGGCGTTGAACGTCGACGCAACCACGAGCACGACGGACGTGCTGCCCCCGCCGCCTCCGTTGACGATGTTGATGCTCCCGCTGACGGAGCCCGTGGCCGTCGTCGCCATCGACAGCACCACGTTCTCCGTCCGCGGACCGGCCGTCACCGTCGCCATCGCCGGCGTCAACTGCAGCCCGGATGCATACCCACTCACGGTGTTCGCCCCGACGGGCGCGTTGAACACGACGAAGGTGCCATCGGTGCCGCTGATGGCCGTCGCGGTCGCCATGCCAGCGGTCGCGGTGACGAGCACACCGGCGCGCTGCGGGAACGTCGCGTCGACCCGGCCGGCGATCGTTCCGCGCGCATCGGGCGCGAGCGCGAACAGCCCGATGTCGGTCGTCGCGTTCTGCACGAACGTGGCGTTGTTCATCATCATGCGGGTCGATGTGTCGATCGGAATCGCCACGCGAATTCCCGACGGGAATGTCTGGAAGTTCTGCGCATCGGCGCGGAGCGTGTACTGCGCAATCGACTGCACCGTTCCATCGCTGTTGCGCGCGGCCGGGATGCGCAGCGTGTAAGCGCCCGTCGCGTCACTCACGCCGACGCCGGAGGCGGCCGACCCGTTCGTGTCGATCGCGACAACCCGCGCCCCCTCGATGCCCGTCGAATTGCCAATGTTGAACACCCGCCCTCGGATCGACACGGGCGCAAAGCACATTCTCTGCCCCGCCATGCCCCCTGCGACTTCTTCGCACGACTGTTCCGCCGGACACGACGTCGGCTCGTCGATTCGGCACGTTCGCCCGCCTCCCCCGCAAGCGGCCACGAAAACCGCACAACTCGCGACAAACGCTCTGACCGCTGAACTTCGCATCGCTGCCTCCAACGCCCCAGCATAGCCCACTCCGCGCTCACATTGCGCCGAGATCGAGTCCCCCCGGGTACGCGTACGAAGTGCGCTCGGCAACGCCCAGCACTTTGAGTCCAAACGCAGCGGTCGCGGACGCGATTCGGTGCGACCCCGCCGCGATCGGCATTCTCCAGACACGCCACGGCGTTCCCGCGAGCGGCTCGCCGGCGGCGTCGAGCAATGTCGTGGCGTCCATGCGAATTGCGGCTCCCGCAGGACCCACGACATTGATGAAGCTTGCAACGTACGACCCGGGAACGACGAAGTTGTAATCGCGACGATACTGCGCGGTGGGTACCTCCAACACCATCGATGGATCGCCCAGGGTCGCGCCCGGCGTGGTCAGCATGCCCTCCATATACTGCGCGACGAGAATCGGTCTCGTCGAGTGCACCAGGACATCCGCGTTCGACTCGAACTCGACGAACGCGCCACGATCGAGCGTCACGGGCATGTGCACACTGGCCGGCGTGAACGTCACGAGATTGCCGTCCTCGCGGGACATCACACGAACCATGTAGTTCTCGCTCGGGCCACGGTCCCGCAACTGCGACACCACCACGTCGCTGCCCCACGTCTCCATGGGAAACAGCTGCTGCTCGATGTGATCGCACGCGCGGACGGTGCCGTCGGGGAACGACATGTTCGTACAGTCCACGCCGGCGAAAACACTCACCAGTCCGTCTGCGCTGATCACGCTGCCGGTCAAGTCCTGCGGCTGAAACCGCCGCGAGCTGTTGGCGCCCGCCGTGGACACGAGCTGTACGACATCGCCGGGATTGACGACATAGGTCTGTGTCGTGCCGCTTGCAGCGGCGGCAACGCCAGGCCCTGCCGTGATGCCCGCCGTCAGCGTCACACGCACGGTCACCGGCCGCACGTCGGCGCCGACGATGGCAACGTACGAACCAAGGTTTGCCCACGCGTTGTGCGCGAGCACGAGGTAGTTTCCTGTGAGCGCATTCGTCGGCAGCAACAATGACGCATCGTTGGTGTACGAATTGGTCGGACACCTCGGGTCGACCGTGAACTCCAACGCATTGAACTGGTACACACTCACCGGCTGCGTCGACAGGATGTGATATCCGGCATTCGCTGCCAGCACCGAGCGCGCGGGGGTGAACGTCGTGCCCGCCGCGCAACACGAACTGTCGCAGCAGCCGGGCGGGCAGCCCGTGAGAACCTGGCTGTTCTGAACGACGGCCGTCACCCACGGGAGAATGTGGGTCACGGTGCTGTTCGCGGGGACGTCGAACGAGTCTGTACCCGGCAGCGCGCCGCCTGTGACCGCGACCGTTACCGCGGTGGCATTGGGATTCCCGACCGCAATGGCGAAATGAAATCGATCGCCCGCGGCGAGTTGCGAGTTCGCCGTACTGATGGCCCAGAACTCCGTGCCTCGGTACGTCTCGGTCACCGTCACGACGACGGTGCAGGTCGCCGTGCGGCCCACGCTGCTCGTCGCCGTAAACGCGAGAGTGTACATCCCAGCCGCGTTCGCGCTGAACTGCGTCGACATCGTGGTCGGACTCGAGAGCACCACGGTCGATCCGGGAGGCGACGAACCCACGGTCCACAACATCCCGATGACCGTGGCCGGTGGCGTCGCGAACGCCGTCGCCGTGAGCAATGCGGTCGCACCCGAGCGCACCCGAACGGGCGCGGGGCACATGACCGTGACGTCGCAGCGCGGGACCATTCCGCGACACTCATGATCGAGTCCGTCGCAACGCCCCGGCGATGGACCGACCTCCCCATCACACGGTCCCCACGCAACCCTTCCGTCGGGGCCGGCGAGGCAACGCTGCGTTCCGTCACGGCAGGCGCCAACGTTTCGGGTTTCGGGAGGAAACGAGTAGCACGACCGAGATTCACCGGGTCCGCACTCGACGACATCGAGCACATCGAAGCCATCGAGCAGCTCGACTCCGTCGGCCGCGTCGAACGCGTCGTCACGCGCGACGTCGTCGGTCGCGGGCGCGTCGTTCCCGTCGGGCGCACGCAAGCCAGTGCGCGATCCACACGCAGCGAGCGCGGCGGTGAGCGAGACCAGCAAGAGACATGGGGGCGTCCGAGTGATGGGTCGTCGCGCCTACTTGTTGGGCTGCGGGGTCATTCGCAGGTACGGCCGGAGCACGGTGTGCCCCTTCGGGAACTTCTGCTTGATCACCTCGGGATCCTGCAGCGACGGGACGATCACGCAATCGCCGCCGTCCTTCCAGTTCGCGGGCGTCGCGACGGAGTGATACTCGGTGAGTTGAATCGAATCGATCACCCGCAAGATCTCGTCGAAGTTTCTGCCCGTGCTCGCCGGATACGTGAGAATCAGTCGGACTTTCTTCTTCGGATCGATGATGAACACCGATCGCACGGTGAGCGTGTCGTTCGCCTCCGGATGAATCATGTCGTACAGGGTCGACACCCTGCGGTCCGAATCGCCGAGGATCGGGAAGTTCATCTTCGCGTCCTGCGTGCTCTCGATGTCCCCGATCCAGCGCTTGTGCGAGTCCACATCGTCGACGCTCAACGCAACGACCTTGACGTTGCGCTTGTCGAACTCGGGCTTCAGCTTCGCGACGACTCCGAGTTCCGTCGTGCAGACCGGCGTGAAGTCCTTGGGGTGCGAGAAGAGCACGCACCACTTGTCCCCGATCCACTCGTGAAAATGGATCGTGCCCTCCGTGGATTCTTGCGTGAAATCCGGCGCGATGCTGCCGAGGCGTACCGTCATGGGGATCTCCTTCGTTATAACGAACGGGGTTCTACTATATCGGCGCGGCCGGAACGTCAATCCCGGCTACCGATTGCGCATGCACTGCATGTTCGTTACACACACGCGCACACTCAGGCCCCAACGATGAACCACCAGACCCGCGTCTACGATTCGATTCTCGAGTTGCTCTCCAACGTCGACAATCCGACGCCGTTGGTGCGCTTGCGACACGTCGTGGCGTTCAAGCATGCGGCGTTCTACGCGAAGCTCGAGTGGTACAACCCGTTCGGCGCAGTCAAGGACCGCGTCGCCGCAAACCTCGTGCGCGACGCGGAAGAGCACGGTCAACTCGCGCCGCATACACGCCTGGTGGAACCGACGTCGGGCAACACGGGCATGGGGCTCGCGATGATCGCGAACGCCAAGGGCTACAAGTTCACCGCGACGCTGTCGAACAAGATCCCCGTCGAGAAGCGCGCATCGCTGCGACTGTTCGGCGCCGACCTCGTGGAACTCGAGGACGAACTCTGTCCCGCACCCGGCGCGCCCGAGGGCGCAATCGCGCTGGCAGCGGAAATGGGCGCGCGACCGGGGAACTTCCATTTGAATCAGTACAAGAACCCCGCCAACCCCGACGCGCACTACCGCACGACGGGGCCCGAGATCTGGCGACAGACGGACGGAAAGGTGACGCACTTCGTCGCGGGACTCGGCACGTGCGGGACGATCACGGGGACCGGCAGGTTTCTCAAAGAGAAGCGCTCGGGTGTGCGCGTTCTCGGTGTCCATCCCACGGCCGGCCACGACATTCCCGGCGTGCGAAGTCTGCCGCAGCTCGAGCAGACCGCGCTCTTCTTTCCGAAGGAGTACGACGGGCTCGTCGAAGTGAACAACGAAGAGGCATTCGAGCTGTGCCGCAGACTGAATCAGGAAGAGAGCATCATCGCGGGGCCAAGTTCGGGCATGGCCCTCGCTGGAGCGCTCAAGCTAGTTCCCGACGAGCCGGGCGTCGTCTGCGTCGTGGTGTTTCCGGACAACGCGTTCAAGTACGCGTCGTCGATGCGCAAGCATCTGCCGAGCCTCTTTGCAGGCGCGAAGCCCGAAGGCTCGGGTGGCAATCCGAATCTGGCGAACATTGTCGAGTTCGCACGGAACTCGTCGGACGTCATCGACCCCGCGTTGGCGAAGTCACTGCTCGAGGCATCGAATCCCGCCACGCTGGTCGACGTCCGCTCGGTCGAGGAGTACGTCGAGCAGCACATTCGGGATGCCGTGAACGTTCCGCTTCCAGACCTGGCGAGCGGGACTGCCGTCGGACTTCCCGAGGACAAAGCGGCACCAATCGTGACCGTATGCAAGATGGGCGAGCGGTCGCTCTATGGAATGCTGCTGCTCAAGTCGTTGGGGTACCAGAACGTCAAGAGCGTCCGCGGAGGACAGAAAGCCTGGTCCTCGGCGGGACTCCCGACGCAAGCGGCGGGGTGAGTGCCGGGGCGCCGTCGCGAGGCGCTGTGTCCGCTACATCCGCCCGACGCAGCGCCCGCTGGCGATCAGCACGAGACACTCTTCGTCGGGTGCGCAGTCCATGCTCGTGGCGCACATGCGTCGTGGCACATCCGTCGTCCACTGCGCGATGTGATTGCCGCGATCGGCCTGCTGGAACGGCAGCCAGAATGCGGGTGCGCTGCCATCGCCGGTACGCGCGACGTTTGGACGGAACGCGGCCATCCATAGCTGCCACATGCCCGCCGCCCGGCGGAGTCCGTACGCACGTGGGCTGGAGAACGTGAAATACATGACGGGATCGGCGCCGTACGTCGTGAGCGCGGGTGCCCATTTGGGCCAGGAGCTCGCAGTGTCCATCGGAGATGCGGCGGCCATCTGCCGCGGCGGGAGCATGCGGTCGTAGGGGATGATCCAAAGTTGTGCATCGGTCGCCGCGGCGGTGAACATTCGCCCGCGGTTCCAGATCACCCAGTTGTTGTCGGGCGAAAACGCCGGGTAGTAGTTGTTCTCGCCGGACGCCGTCGCGAGAAACGTCCTCGAATTCGTGAACGCTCCGCCCGTGAAGTCCATCACGACGAGGTCCGACGGCGGATCGTGTCCGCCCGTGCCGACCATGAACGGTGGCACGCTATTGTGTCTCGAAAAGATCAGCCGCAGCCCGTCGGCCGACCAGTCGGGCTGACTGCCCGTCGTTCCTGCCGTCAGTCCGGGCACGGCGGCACCGTTGGTCGCGTCGACGTAGCTCAACCGATTGCCGTCGGAGATCACCATCCGGGTCGCATCCGGGGAGTACGTCGCATAGTTGGTCCCGAACTCGGGCGACGTCGGCGCGCGCGTCGCGACGTCATAGATCCGCGTGGTCGCGGGGTACGGCAGGCCGCGCCCAATCGTGATGCGCTCGCCGTGTCGCGACACGGAGTGACAACCGATGCAGTTGATCACGTCACCGCGCGCGAACGTCTCGCGGCGTGCCGTTGGCACGGCCCAGTCGTAACGGATGATCGCGCTCGGATCGGTGCCCGCGCCGGCAGCCCAGTAGTAGATCGCACCGCTGAGATCCATGTCGGACACACCGAGGGCCTGATCCCGCGACGCGCCGAATCGGCCGCCCGCGCTGTCGCTCGTTGCTCGCACCATCAATCGCACGGTCGGACCCGGTCGCGACGCTCGAACGATCGCGCCAAACATCGGGTCGGTCAGTGTCAGAATGCAGCCGCCGCCAACGGGCGTGCAGCGCGTGTAGATCCGCACGAGGCTCGAGCCGCCGCGGAACGACACCTCGAACAGGTCGTTTCCGGTGCCGGGAAGGAAGTGGACCTCGAGGCCGCGGACGTTCGGGGGCACGATCGTGTCTGCAGTCGGATACACGATGCTCGGTGCGCGGCTGGGATCGGCCGGACCCCCGAAGCGATCGACGCCCCCCGTGATCGCAGGCGTCCCGGGCACGACGAACTCTTCGAGCGGCAGCGTCGGTACGTCCACCGGGACCGTGTCGGGTCGCGCGATGGCATCTCGCGCGGTGTCCGGCGCGATCGTGTCGACTCCGCCGACGTCGTTGTCGGTTCCGTCCTGTGGCGCGAGGTCGTCGCCGCCAACCGTGTCGCCTGCGGACTGGACGTCGTTGAACGTTTGGTTCCGGTCGACGCACGCACACGCGAGCACCGCGACGACGACGTACGCAGCGCGGCGCGTGACGCCTGTCGCAGCGCGGCGTGGCGTCCGTCCCGCGACGATTCCCAATGCGTACGAAGACCATTGCGCGGGCATGCGTGCGACCTCCTGACTTGCGACGACGGTTGCGATGGTATCAGTGTCCGCGCGGCACCGAAATCTGCGTTCCGCGCGCACCGACGAATGCCATCACCGACGCAGCGCTCAGAACGGCCGCATCGCGCCGGCAAGCGACAGAGTCCGTGCGTCGAGATCGAATTCCATGAGGTCCTCGCCGACGGTGACGCTCCCGCCGAACGACGCGCACACCTCTGCCCGAAGCGTCTCGCGATCGGCCCACGGCGGCACGATGTGGGTCAACGCGAGAGCGCGAACGTCAGCGCTGCGCGCGATCTCACCGACCTCGGTCGAAGCCGTGTGGTACCGCCCGACGTTCGCGACGGTCTCGGCGCTCCGAACGCCGTCGGTCACGGGCAGCTCGCGGTGCACGAATACCTCGTGGATGAGCAGATCGACGTCGCGCGCCGCGGCCACGAGTGAGTCGCACGGGCGCGTGTCGCCCGAGAATACAGCGCGATGGCGCGCATCCGCAGCGTGAAACCCGAACGCCTCTCGGACGGGACGGTGGTCAACTCGAATCGCACGAAACGTCACGTCCCCGATCGCCTGGCACCATGAGTCGTCGAACTCCGTGACGACGACCTCGAGCGCCGCGGTCGTCGGCCGCTTCTCGTGCGCGACTCGCTGTTCGATCTCCGGGCGCCAGAGGGCGAACAATCGATCGATCCAGGTGCGCGTCCCCACAGGCCCATACACCGGCAACGACTTCGCGCGGCCCTGATGCCACGACGAGAGCACGAGCTGGAAAAGATCCACGATGTGGTCCGAGTGCAGGTGCGTAAGCAGCACGGCGTCGATGTCGCGACCGGGTACACCCGCGGCGAGCAGTCGTTGAGTCACGCCGGACCCACAATCGATCAACACGTGTGCCGAGGCCGTCGAGACGAGCGTGGCCGGGCCAAACCGTTCCGTGGAAACAATTGGGCAACCCGTGCCGAGGAGCGTGATCTTCATCGTCGACAGCAGCCTTCGGGGATACCTACGAGCAACCGTCCCACGAACGACGTCGCGAACGCCATCACTCGCCAAGAGCCTTCGTGCCGGTGTAGGATGATTGAATCCGCACGGCGCGCGTGCGAGTTCGACCACGGGAGAGGGCGATGCAAGCGAGATCATCTTGGGTGTGCTGCGTGAGCATGATTGCCATCGGAGTCGCGGCGTGTGGCTCGCCGAATTCGACGAGTGACGGCAGCGGCGGTGACGCGTCGGGCGATCGTGTTGGAATCGGCGACGGATTCGCGATGGACACGCGGCCGACGAACGACGTGTTGCCCGGCGGTGACGTAGCGACAGGGAGCGACGTGTTGCCCGGCAGCGATGTTCCCTCGGGCACAGACGTCCCGACCGGCACCGACGTTCCGACCACGAGCGACGTTCCAGCGGGCACGGATGTTCCCGTCGCGAGCGACGTGCCCGGATGCGGGATGCCGGGCGCCATGTGCGGCACCGCAGGAATGGCGGGCTGCTGTCCCGGCGCGGCGTGCGTCGGTGGACGGTGCATCGGTTTCATGTGCGGCATGGACGGCGCCCGCTGCTCCGCACTGATGCCGTGCTGTGCCGGGTTCTCGTGCGGGTCGGGTGGCACGTGTGCCGCGACGACGATGTGCGCCGGCGCCGGTGCGCGCTGCGGCTTGGGCATCGCATGCTGTGCGGGCCTGACGTGCGGTGCGACCGGCACATGCGCCGCGACGATGGGATGCGGCGTTTCGGGCGCGATGTGCGATCCGACGACACCGTGTTGCACCGGGCTCATGTGTGGAGCGACCGGCCGATGCTCGGCCATCACCTCGTGCGGAATGGCGGGCGCGACCTGTGGTACCGCGGGGAGCGCGATGTGCTGCACGGGACTCAGCTGCGTCGGCGGTCGGTGCAGTACGGTGATGTGCGGGATGGCCGGGGCGCGCTGCTCGGCACTCAACCCATGCTGCACGGGATTCACCTGCGGAAGCACGGGCCTGTGCGCAGCAACGATGGCCTGCGGGATGCGCGGCGCAACGTGCGGCGCCGGGATGCCGGCGTGTTGCACGGGCTTGATGTGCCGGATGGGCGGTGGGATCAGCGTCTGCTTCTAGTGGATCTCACGTCCCGGGCCGATGAATCGGACACCGGGCCGATGAATCGGATACCGGGCCGATGAATCGGCCGGCTGAGTTTGACCGGGCCGCCGGCGCGGCCCTTCCCAGGTGCGCGGTGTGGAGATCACGCGCGATCACATTGCGCGCACGGCAAGCCTCGCGAAGGCGAGGCGGTCAATCGCAGCCCGCCGCTTTGAGCGGCCGGGCGCGCACAACTGCGAGGCGGTCAATAGCAGCCCGCCGCTTTGAGCGGCCGGGCGCGCACAACTGCGAGGCGGTCAATCGCAGCCCGCCGCTTTGAGCGGCCGGGCGCGCACAACTGCGAGGCGGTCGATCGCAGCCCGCCGCTTTGAGCGGCCGGGCGCGCACCAGCGTTCGCGGGTCACTCCGCCGCGGCGTCCATCTCGACGTCGACCGGCGGCGCGGGCGTGTCGCTCGGGCCAGTGTCAGTCGCTCCGATATCGCTGACGACGTCCGGTGGACTCACATCGCGCACATCGGTAGCCGTCACGACGTCGCCGCCGTCCACCCCGCCGCCGTCGACCGCCATTCCGTCCTGCCGCGCACCGCTGAGAATCCAACGATTGATCAGGCTGATCTCGTTCGCAGGGAGGGGCGCTTGTGATTGCGGCATTCGGCGACAGGTCTCCGCGCCCGCCGGGCACGTGAGCGTGATGCGCTCGTAAAGCAAACTCATCGCCGGGTTGCCCGGAACGACGCGTGGCATCATCGAATGTAGCAACTGCTCGTACGCGACATCGGACGTGCCGAGGTCGAGCGATCCCGCGGGATTCGCGGATCGGTGACACATCGATCCACCGCAGCGCGGAACGACGATGTTCGAATAGATGTTGGCCCACGTCGGAATGTCAGGCACCGGGTCGCGCGCGCGCACGGGGCACAGCCCGACGTTCTCACACATCGGGCCGGGCTGCGGATACTCGACGTTTTCGACCGGTCCCTCGGGACAGACGGTGTAGTCGATGGGATCCATCGCGTTGGAGCCATCGGGCCGCAGATTCGCGATCCAGCACCACAACGCACGCAATGATTCTTTGCTCCACGAGCAGCAGTTCGCAAGCGGCATCAAGGGCCCCGCGCTCGGGTCGATCAATCGCCGGATGAGATAGCTGCGCTCCGGGTGGCCCGGATTGATCAAGAGGTTGCCGAGCCCGACGCCGAACGTTCCGTTGCGATTCGCGTCTCCGAACTGGATCGCATCGCGCTCCGCGGGAACGCCCGCGCGTGTCAGCGCGCGATCGTCGCGCTCGTCGTTGACTCCGAGTTGCACGAACACGGCGTTGGGTCGCGCGGGATCGGGTTGCAACTGCCGCGCGTCGAACGAGATCAGGTTCACATCGGCGACCCCGGGACGCTCGCGGACGATGTTCAGATCCGTTTGCGCGGTCAGCATCGGGAAATCGCCCTGGACCACGATCGCCCACCGCGAGCCCACGGTTTCCGTCGCCTCCGACAAGCGCTGGATGTACGCGAGCAGTCGACTCACGCCGCCAATACGCACGGTGTCGCCCTGCCGCTCGCACCAATCGTCCATGTGCGTCGGATCATCCTGCAACTGATTGCACGGCTGGCCGACGTTCAGCGCGAGCGCACCGAGCGTGTTCATGTTCGGGTATTGCCGCGCGTTGTGGCAGACGTTTCCATTCGGGCCGCACCCGCGATAGATGCCCTGCGCGCCTTGGTAGATCTGCGCGAGCGACGGGTAGTACGCCGCGACGAGCGCGTCGCGCGCGGGAGGATCCGGGACCTGGGGCGGCGGAGGCGGTCGGGGCGGGCCGGAGCACGCAATCGACGCGACCGCGAGTGCCAGAAGCGATCCGGACGCAACGCCGACTGTCAGTCGTGGCGCGAGGCTCATGGGAATCTCAGGGAGTGAACAGTTGCGTCACGGGCTGCACGTCGGGGTAACCCCAATCGGGATTGTCGTTTTCCAGACCGAGCGCCCACAACACCGTCGCATGAAGTCTCCGCGGTGGAATGCGCTCGGACATCGCGGGCAGATAGCTGTTCGATGGGACAGGTCCGATGTGCCGTCGCGGAACGATGCCGCCGCCCATCATCGCGTGCGCGTAGTAGTAGCAAGCGGGATCCGCGCCGTGGTCCGAGCCCTCGCCGTTGTTGAAACCAGTGCTTTCGCTGCCGGGATCCCGGCCGAACTCGCTCATCGTAAAGACCAACGTGCGGTCCAGCATCGTGCGCCCCGGCTCGCCAGGCTCGGGCATGTGCGAGAGCAGGAACTGAACCGTGGCCCAGAGCCGTCCGATGAATCGGAACCGCGCGGGCGCATCCCGCCGTTCGCCGGAGTGCGAATCGAATCCGCCCATCTCCACGGCAATCGCGGGGCTGCCAAGTTGCAACAGTCGCACAGCAAGTGCGACGTCCATCGCCGTTCGAAAGAAATCGCTGTCGTTCGGATTCGCGTATGGCAGCGTTCCGTCGAGCGCGGGGTCCGGGCCGAGGGACCGCTCGAACAGTTCGAGCAACATTGCGTTGGTCAGCGGCATCGGGCCGGCATCGGTCGTCACGACGCCACGCGCGCCCATCGGGTTTTGGGAAATGTCGATCCACGGAGCCGTCAGCCGCTCGCCCACTCGTCGCCGCGCTTCTCGGTCGCCCACGTATTGCTCGACCACTCCCTTGCCCCAGCCCATTCGCGCCGCGAGCCGGCGCTGGTCGAGCCGAGATTGCATCGCAGAGTCTCGCGCCCAGTCTCGTCCGACGCGCTCGAAGTCGTCGCCGTCGAGGTTGTTGCGTCCCGGCAACCCTCCGAGACCGAACAGCGGCACGGGCGTAAACCGCGCAGTGTCCTCGGTCGAATGGCCAAACGCCGATCCCGGCTCGATGTGAAACACCGGGACCTGATCGCGAGGATCGACGGGCGTGAAACCACCGTCCCCGCCACCCGCGTCTCGCGTCACCACCGCCGCATCCGTCGACATTCCGCCGTCGCCCGGTGGCGTGTTGTCCGGTGGCGGCGCGATCCCGCCCCGCGCATCCACGCCCGCCCCGATCCGCGTGAGCAGCCCGGGCTCGGTCCCGCTCGCGTTGCCGGTGGGTTCCTCCAACGCCGCGCGGTAGTGATCGCCACGCGACGTGTTCCACGTCCCGAGCACGGAGAAGTTCTGCGCGATCTCCCGCAGGCGCGGCACGCGCATTCCGCCCCAGCCGCCCATCGGGCTGAGCGTGTACGACGCGTCGGGCGGCGACATCTCGGGCGTGACGATCGGTGTTCCCGCGGTAAGAAAATCGTCGAGCAACTTGCCGAGCGCAAACGGCGTCCCGGTGCTG
>Ga0080064_1001275_pt1 | contig 30905 bp, 33 predicted proteins | sample Subgrocontami54m_FD_69260 | JGI IMG/M metagenome (GOLD analysis project Ga0080064, IMG submission 69260) | Subsurface groundwater microbial communities from S. Glens Falls, New York, USA - GMW46 contaminated, 5.4 m (SPADES assembly) (version 2) ...
ATTTTTGGGTTTCAGACATAAAATTATAGGACCAATAAGACTGATAAGACAAATTATTCCAAACTCCTAATGACGCCAACGACTTTTCCCTGCACCATCCATTCTTCTTTGGGATAAATATTTTTGTAATCGGGATTCTCGGCTTTTAAGTAGGCGCGGTTTTTTATTTGCACAAAACGTTTGACCGTAGCTTCGTCGTGGAGCAAAGCCACTACAATGTCATTATTCTTTACGTCCTTGGTCGGCCTAACTATTACCAAGTCTCCTTCATAGATCCCTGCGTTTATCATACTGTCGCCCCGAACCCGCAGTAGAAACACGTCGCGCCTGCCCTTAATTAAGCTCTGGGGTAAATTAATCCATTCCTCTATTTGTTCTTCTGCCAAATGCGGAGTCCCGGCCTGAATATTGCCTAAAATTGGCACAGCCACCAGACCTCTTTGCAGGCTTTCTCCTAAAGAATTTAAAACATTAATGCCGCGCGCCTTGCCGGAAATGCTAATAAAGTTCTGTTCTTCCAATGAGTCCAAAATCTTCGCCACCGCGTTTTTAGACTTCACCTTCAAATACTTTGCCATTTCCGAAACGCTGGGCGGCAAATTATGGTCACGAATTTGCTGGATGATGAATTTTAACAATTGTTTTTGCCTTTCACTTATCTCTTTTTGCATATTGTTCTCCTTGCTATTTAATACTTACTGCTTGCTACTAAATAATATACGTTCGTTCACCCTATGTCAAATCATGAAAAAGCCTTATTTTAAAGGCCTTTAGTTAGAAGTTTATTTAGTTATCCACAATTACGACTTTATATAGAATTTATGATCTGCGGCGAGGCTCCATCAGGATTCGCGGAATCCCCTATTTTGACAAAACTAATTTTTTTAAAATAAATGGCTATTCCAACTAACAAAAACACCAAGCCCATAGCTGACAAAATCGTTGTTAAAAACCATAAATCCAAAAAATTGTTTCTCCTGGCTTCATTTGGATGCTCTGGGTTGTAGAGTATGGGGACTTTGTCGCCAATGCTAACGTCTGGGCTTGAAGAGCCTGAGGAAGACACAAATTCCACCTCTGTTCCTTTAGCGTCAACAAATTTTATTTTAGGAAAATAACTAGTCCTGGAATTCCCTTTTGTATTTATTATCCTACTGTCAAAGCCAATGACTTCTCCCATACTCGGTTTGGCAATTTTTAAAAAACTATTGGTGCCTAAAAAAGACCTGACGCCAAAAAATATCATTGCCCCGCCGGCAATAACAAAAATCAAAGCTACTAGCAATATTCGCTTATCCATATTTAGATGGATCTAGATAATTCTATAAGGTTATTTCGTATGCAATAAAAATTTCACAAAAGTCACGACACCCTCCCAAATAGATTTTAGAAACGGCACCGAGCCGGGCAGGAGCACAACCAGGACAACAATATATATCCAGTCCTTTTTTACAACCTTAAAAATAGCATAAACCAACAACACGGCCACGCCCAGTGAAATAATCGGACGCAATTCCGCCGGGAAATTATTTAAAAACTCTAAATATAGATTTTGGATGTCTGCTAGGCTCATAAATTTTATTAAGCTAGATGTATTTGTAACCATATTATATCACTTCTTCTTCAATGTATCCACAATCACTAAATGCCGGTAGTCAAAAATGTCCTTAATAAATTTGTCAAAAGTGTCGCGGCGCAAAATGAATTCCTGCTCTGTCATAATACTGTAATTAATTTCCTGACCCATCAGTCTTTGAGCGGACTTTAAAAAGGCGTCAAGTTTTTTTAGATTTACCCTGCCGACTAGTAAAATATCAACCGGTAAATTGCTATAGCCGGTAAAAATGCCGGAGAGAAAAGCCGCCTGAATTTTCCCCAGGCGCTTAATTGCCGAAAACAGTTCGTCTTGGTATTTTGCCGTGTTCTTTTTCAAATATCTGCGGATTTCAGGCAAAAGGGGATTTTTGGAGTTAATGTAATAATACTTTTTTGTCCGTTTGGCAAAAGTTTTCAATAAATTCTGTCCCGAGAGCCTGCCAAGGCTGTGGCCGGCCTTAAAATAAGGAATATTTAGCCTTTTGGAAATTTCATTAACCGAAAAACTCCGCTGCGGCGCCGCCAAAAAAAACCCTAAAATCGCTGAATCGTTTTTGGAATTAACTATATCTGCAAGCATAAATGAATTGTTGATAAAAGCTCTTACAATTATATCATATTTTGAAATTAAGGCTAATTGCTGTATAATTATACTTATATCCATCAACAAAAAATTGATAAAAACATCAAAGCCTATGGACCAGTTAGAAAGCCAAATAGCCAAAATCCAGCTATCCAATTCCAAGTCCGCCAAAACTTACGTTTACACAGTGGCGGAAAAGGCCAGCGGCTCAGACGCAGAGCTATTTATAGTCGCTGAACTGCCCTTGCTTGACCCTTCGGCTTATGAATCCTGCGAAAAAATCTGTCTTGCGATAACTTCTAGCTTTAGGAGAGCATTCCAAAGGCCCATTAACGACAACTCCTTCGAAACCGCCATCAGCCAAATTAACGAAGAGCTTGGCAAGCTTACATCTACTGGCCAAACTTATTGGGTAGGAAAACTGAACTGCATTATAGGCCTTAAATACAACAACCTTTTTAGCATTGCCACCTCGGGCAAAGTGGCGGCTTATTTATTCAGGGGAGGCGAGTTCACCGACATTTCCTGTTCCAGCCCCAAAGGGCATCCGCTAAAAACTTTTGAAAGTTTCTCAACGGGAAAAATAAGATTAGATGACGTAATTATTCTTTCAACTACCCAGCTGTTTAATTTTATTTCTTTGGATCGCGCAAAAACTATTTTAGAAAACGAAAATTTCCTCACCGCCACGCAAACAATTATTCACCTGCTCAAAGACAACACCCTTTCTGGCATTTCTTTCGCCAGCATTTTTAATCTGCAAGTACCTGCCGGCGAAACTTCGGACCAGGAAGTTATAAATTTAGAAAATTACGTAATAGAAACACCAGCGCTTCCAAAAAGGATTCTTAGCAAACTTACGGCTTTGGCTAAAACGGTCTTTGCCTTGGACAAAAGCACCCGCACTCCCCAAACGCAGTTGCCAAAAATTTCTTTATTCAAAAGAATAAAAAATTTTGGCGGCGGCGCCAGAGGGGCGCTTGCCGGTAGCCATAAAATTTTAGGCTCTTTTAGGCAAACTTTTAACTCCGGAAAAGACCGTTTGAACCTGCAAAATTTTAAAACTTTCACGCCACAAAAAAAATTCTTCTTCATTGCCGCCCTGCTGCTGCTTGTCGCTTTTGCAATCAACTTGGGAGTTACTTTGCATTTTAAAAAAATCAAGCAGGTACAGGCAAAATATACAGGACAAATTAAAGACAGCCAAAAATTAATAGCCGACGCTGAAAGTTCCCTGCTTTATAAAGACGAAGCCGGAGCCAAAAACTTTTTGCAAAAAGCCGAAAGCACCCTGCCGGATATCAATAAACTGGACAAGCCAAATACCGACCTTTACAGCCGAGTATTTTTAGACTTACAAAAAGTTACTCAGGAAATGGAAAAAATCATTCAAGTCCACGCTACCGACATTTCCGCCCTTTCGCAAGCCGAAAATTTAATAAAACTCCCGGGAATTCTTGGCGTCCAAACAAACAGCCAAATTATTAGCTACGACCTAACAAACGGTAAAGTAGAAGACAATAGGCTAAAAATTCAAGGGAAAATAATCCGTAGCGTAGCGTTAAGCGGGGCTGTTGCCGTAATCTATAACGGGGAGAGCCTGAAAATTTGGAACTGGCAGGATGGCAGCACGGGAGCCGCATTTACCCAAAATGTCCCCGGGAAAGACAACACGGTCGGCTTGGCAATATATTCTACAAACAACCGGGTCTATTTGCTTGACAAAAAATTGGGAAAAATTTTTAGCTTTACGACTGCGGGCAACAAACAGATTGCTAAACCGACTGTAGCGGCAATTTCCCAAAATGACGATTTTTCAAAAGCTCTGGACTTGGCCATTGACGGCAGTATTTACGTTTTATTTGAAAACGGAATCAGCAAGTATCATAACGGCCAAAAAACCGCCTTTGGCTCGCCGGCCTTGCTGGAGCCGATAGGCCATAAAGGAAAAATTTACACGCAGAGCGACTTTAAATATTTATATATTTTAGATTCGCAAAATAACCGCGTGGTGGTATTAAACAAGCAGGGCGGGATTGTGGAAACGCTGGTCAACCCGGAATTAAACAAACCTTCCGACTTTGCGGTTGATGAAAAAAATAAAACCATTTACGTGTTAAATAACGGCAGCTTGATTAAATTGGATATGCCTTAAACTTTCTGATGCATCAAAAAATCATTCGCTATTAACTCGGCCTCAGCCAAATTTTTTGTTTCCATAAGTTTTGCCCTAAGCTCAGCGGCATTTTCAAAGCCATTGACGTAAGCTTTAAAATGTTTGCGCATAATCATAAAAGATTTTTCCTGCCCGAGCCATTTTTCAAAAAGCTTGGCGTGTTCAAGCATTGTGTTTAACTTTTGCTCGATGCTAATTTCTTGGGGATTGAACAGCCAAGGGTTCCCAAACGCTCCCCTGCCAACCATTATGCCGTCCACTCCGGTTTCTTTTGCTTTTTGAAGACCGTCATTAAGACTCTTAATATCGCCGTTGCCAATAATCAAGCTTTGAGATTTTTCCCCATCCCTAACTTTCACAGCTTCCGCAATCGCCTGCCAGTCGGCCGGGACTTTAGACTTTTGTTTTTTGGTGCGGCCATGAATGGTAATTGCCGAAGGCTCTGTATCCAAAAGATGCTTAACCCACTCACTCACGGTATTTTGGCTGTAACCGATTCGAGTCTTTACGGAAACCGGCAACCCGCCAGCTCCCTTTTTTGTTGATAAGATGATGGTTTTAGCCAGTTCAGGTTCCAAAATTAGGGCGGCGCAGGAGCGCAAAGAAATTTCCTTATCCTGAGGACAGCCCATATTAATGTCTATGCCGTCAAAACCCATTTTCGCCAAAAGCAGGGCTGCCTGATAAAATTTTTCCGGATCCCTGCCCCAAATTTGCGCCACTATGGGCCGTTGCGCTTCGGTATATTTAAGATCAATCGCCAAACGTTTACTCCCTTCCGGGTGCAATAACCCGTCGACATTAACGAACTCCGTAAACATCACGTCGGGTTTGCCGTAGCGGGCGAACATTTCCCTAAAAGCACAATCCGTAACGTCTTCCATCGGCGCCAAGGCAAAAAAAGGTTTTGGTAATTTTGTCCAAAAATTTTTCATACCCCTAAGTGTAAATTAAAAACCGCCCTCAGGCAAGCTAGGGGACGGTTTTTAATTTTCGGATAATACACCTATCTGCCGCCTGCCTGACGGCAGTCAGGGTAGGCAGGGATGCCGATTATTTCAAGGTAACCTTGGCGCCGGCTTCTTCAAGTTTCTTTTTCATAGCTTCGGCTTCGGCTTTGGCCACGTTTTCCTTAACGGCTTTTGGCGCGCCGTCAACCAAGTCTTTGGCTTCTTTTAAGCCAACAGCTGTAATTTCCCGCACGACTTTAATGACGTTAATCTTATTCGCTCCGGCTTCTGTTAACTCAACTGTGAATTCGGTTTTTTCTTCCGCGGCTGCGGCACCGGCTCCACCGGCGGCGGGCATAGTACCCATCATCATTGGGGCAGCGGCAGAAACGCCGAACTTGCCTTCCAAAACCTTGACCAGTTCGGCCAAGTCGAGCACTGAAAGCTTTTCAATTTGTTCCACCAAAGCTTTAAACTTTTCTGGAACTTCTGTCTTTACTTCGTCTGACATAATTTATTCCTTTCTTAAAATTTTAATCGTTATTGTTATTATTATAGTTATTGCTTAGCCGCTATTGCATTTAATAAGTTTACCAACCCTTTCAAATTTCCAGCCAAGACGTTCACAAAGCCGGACAGAGGAGCATTAATAGTGCCCACCAACTTGGCGCGTAGCTCATCTTTGGAAGGCAGGTCAGCCAAAGCCATTAAGGCTTCCTTGCTAACCAGTTTGCCGTCCAGTACGCCTTCAAGTATTTTTATAGTTTGCAGTTCCTTGGCAAGCTGCTTGATATTTCTCGCAGGTGTGGTTTCGTCGTCCTGGGAAATGGACAAAATTACCGGGGCTTTGTAATCAATTGCGTCGGAGTTAATGCCAATTGCCTGCAAAGCTTTTTTGAGCAAAGTAATTTTATAAACTTTAGTAAAAACTTTTTGCTCGCGCAAAACCTTGCGCAATTTGTCCATGCTCTTTACCGTGGTGCCGCGGTAGTCCGAAAACACAGCGGCCTTGGCGGTTTTAAGCAAATCCGTCAATTCCTGCAAATCCTTCTCTTTTTGTAATTTTAATTTAGCCATTTTCTTAGTGCCTAGTAGTTAGTCTTTAGTACCTAGTTTCGACCTTGTTGTAGTTAAATATCTTTGGACAAAAAAACTCGGGCGTACCCGAGTGTGATTTGTAGCGTGCCCATTTATGGGCTGCAGCCGATAAATCGGCACGCTACACTTCCTCGGTGGGCTTGCCTCAATTGAGGATTAATCCCGATCTTTCGGGAGCCAACTGTCTTTGGATATTCTCCGCCATAGGCGGATCCGCCTTTGGCGGAAATTATATCTATTATAGCAGGTTTTGATAGATTGTCAATATCGCACTCAACTGGCTCATTTTCACCATTTGAGCCAGTACAAAATTCTTATAAGGCCCTTTACAACTCTCTCTCTCTCTTTGCTATTTTACTCTGACAAGCCAACTGGCAGGAGGAGGACACAATGGCAAAGAAAATCCTCGTTGTAGAGGACGACGAGAACTGGCAAGAGACCCTGCGGCAAATTTTAGAGAGGGCTGGGTATCAAGTTTTTCTGGCATTCGACAGGGAATCCGCACTCAAGCAGTTCATCGCAAAACACCCAGACCTAGTAACCATGGACGGCAGACTGTACGGGGACAACGGATTGGATATCGCAGGAGATATCCGGAAATTCAACCCGACGGCACCCATCGTGATGCTCACAGGAGAGGGCGATGTCAAATTCGAAGGCAGGGGGCTCGACAAGGGAAGTTTCGATTCCTCGACTTTCCGAGCCCTCGTCACCGAGCTACTCGGCGAGTGAGAACCATGGCCAGACAACCAGAAAGCGCAGGAGTGGACGTTTCGACGTCCACGAAATTCCTGCGCTTTCAATTTTTTTTATTCAGAAATCTAACAGCCGATAAATCGGCTAACTACATTTGCAGAACTTAGGTCAATTAGGAATTAGAACAATTAGATTAATTTCTACAATCCCAACTCCCCCACCCTCTCCCACGTTTTTTCATCAACCACCACAATATTAGTAGTGCCTACAATGTACATTGCGTCATTAATATAGACGGCGCGCTGGGCTTGAATTTGGCTGACGGCTTTTTTTAGGACTAATTTATCATTTTCGTAAGAGAAAATGTAGCCGCTATTTCCGCCGGGCAAAAAGAATACGCCGTGCTTTTGATCCTGCAAAAACGCGTGGTGGTTATTGGCAGCTTCTGTCCAGTATTCGTCTAATTGGTATTTATCTACCTCTTGAGGATTGGAAGGGTTAGAAACATCAAAGAGAGATAATTTTACTTTCCCATTTTCCTGGCCAATTCCTAAAATCCGGTCTTTCGCTAACGGATGTAAGTAAGAAGAAAATCCCGGAATTTTAAGCTCACCTTTTTGGCTAGGATTTTTTGGGTCTGCTAAATCCAAAACATAGAACGGATCTGTCTGCTTGAAGGTCACCACATAGCCCTGTCCTTCAATGAACCTGACGGAATAAATTCTTTCGCCCTGGCCCAAGTCCAAAACTTTGCCGACAGTTTTTAAGTCGCTGCCTAAAACATAAACGTCATTAGCGGAATTGGAATTGCCCCAGCCGCCTAAACCGCCAATTCCTTGCGTGCTGATGTTAACGGCAACGCGCAAGTTGCCGTTATATTCGTCCAAAGAAAACTGATTCAGCAAAGTGCCCGGAACGTTGCCTGTGGCCGACACAGAGAAGTCATTCAATGCAATTTTCACAATGCCGGTAAATTGCAAATCGCGTTTGTGGATTTTTAAATAATCCACTAATTTATTTTGCATGTCATTCTGAAGTTTCGTTTGCGCATCTTGGTCCAGAGAGCTTAAATATTTTTGGAAAATTTGCTGGAATTCCACCATCTTCGCCTGCGAAGAAATGTCATAGCTATTGAGTTTTTGAATTCTTGCCAAGACGTCGGCCGGCACAATTCCTTTGCCGCTAGTGTTAAAAAAGTCAAAAGCGATTTTGACCTGGTCTTCCATATAAGTGTAGGTCAAATACAAATTATTCTCCGACATATAAACCACAGACTGGCCCGAGGAACCAATAAACGATAACTGATTTTTTACGGCGCCTGTGGAGGGGTCTAAAATAAACGCGCTGTAAGTGGTTACGTCGGAAATGGGCACTATGGGGTGATAAATAGAAGTGCACGGAATGCTAATCTTGCTGTCATTCAAAGACAAAGGTTCTAGCGGGCACGGCGTGTTAAAATTTGCGTAACTTTGGGTTACCAAATAGACATTGCCGTTATACAGCCTGGCCGTAGAAAACTGGTTATTATTTTCGTATTTAATTTTCCACGCCTGTGTCGGATTTGTAGGATCCTTAATGTTATATCCGTAAACTGAATCATAAGTAAAAATTACCAGCGTGTCTTTGTAAATTAGCATATTGCCCTGCTGGTCAATTTTGCCAATCTTTTTAAGTGCCTCGGGAGGCAAAGCGGAAATAACGGCAGTAGATTGCTCGGGCTGTCTATAAGGAGGCATTATGCCCGGCGTGCTTCCCGACCCTTGCTTCATCATTGGCGATGGCACAACATCATAATATATTGGATAAGCCTGATTGTTGGAAACATAAAGATTCTTGCCGTCGGTTTTAACTATATCCGGCTCATCAATCCCAATTACCTGCGCATTGGTTTGCGAAACGCGGTCAGCCGGCGCAGCGGGCGCGGCTAATCCGGCATTGCCCGAAGGCAAGGGATTATATAAACGATCGCCCTGCGCCGCATTGAGGCCGGACAAACCGTTGACAGGCGCGCCCATCATCACTTCCTTTTCCGCTATGCCTCCGCCGTAACCGTAGCTAATGCTTTGGGCATTCTGCAGATATTTTTTATACTCCTCGGCTGAAGCAAATTTTTTTACCTGGCTCACGGTTTTTTGCACTTCCGAACTGCCAATAGCCTGCTGTGCCGCGGGGTTCTCGGAAGATGATTGCCGCTGGTTGGCTAATTTTTTCTGCTCCTGTTTTTGCCCGGCAAAAAATCCTCCCAAGACCAGCGCTAAAACAATAACTCCCGCCACCGCGTAATTTGTTTTGTTCATAAAAGAAAAATTAATGTTGAATAATTGACTTAATGAAAACTTTTTTGAAGCAGAAGAATGAACGCGCTTAAAAATTTCCCGCTTTAAATTGCTCGCAAATTCCGGATCAAATACGGCTTCGGGCTTAGCTAATACCAATTGATTGATAACAGAACGAATTTCCGCCTCCCGTTCTCTTAAAGAGGGGTCTAATTCGTAAAGCTCTGAAAGGATTTCTAAAATTTGTTGTTCGTTCATTATAGTGCTCCTGTTTCTTGTAGCGCGCCCATTCATGGGCTGCAGCCGATAAATCGGCACGCTACATTATAATTTGATCATCTTAATTAAAAATAGTAACACTAGCGCTGCCGGCAAATCTGTTCTAATTTTTTCCAAAGTCCTTGCAAAAGTCATTTTGCAGTTTGACTCGCCTAAATTCAAAATTTCCGCAATCTCCTTAAAACTTAGCCCGTCCCATAGCCGCATTATTAAAATCTCCTTTTGGTGTTTATTTAAGGCTTGAAGATGTTTGGAAAGCTTTTGCATTGACAGCGCAACGTCCGCATCCCGCTCGGGACTGTCGCCTGAAGCTAAATCCCAAACAGTTTCAATATCTTCCGTGTTGTGATTAGACCTGTAAAAATCAATAACACTATTTTTCGCAATCTGGTACAGCCAGGAAGAAAATTTTCCTTTGTGATGGTTAAAACTGGAAATCTTATCCAAAGCCTTAAAGAAAACCTGGCTGGTTAAGTCTTCCGCCGTTTGTTTATGGTGGGTGCGGTAATAAATAAAGCCGTAAATTTTTTGCGCGTATAAATTGTAAAGCTGCCCGAAAAATCGCAACTCCCCGCCCTGGCATTTTAAAACCAATTCTAGTTCTTGTTCCATAATATAGTTATCTGATTTTGTCGCAACATAACCTAATACGAACCAACCGCCCAAAAGTCACATCTAACCGAGTATAAACTTGGGTATATACACTAATATTGCCAACGCTTCCCTGCCATAATAGTAAAGTTCGTCACTAATTTTATGGTAATAAGGCTTTGGCGCGGTAAAGGAAACACTATTAAACCCGGCGCGCTTGGCAGTAAGAACCGCGCGGGCAATATGGTATTTGTCCGTGACGATGATAATGCTTTGGGCGTTCGGCAGCCTGGCTTTGGAATTTTGGAAATTCTCATAGGTCGTGTGCGAATTTTCTTCCAAAATTAAATTCAAAGGCTTTGTGGTATTTTTTTGAATGACTCTTTCCATATAAGTGGCTTCGGAAATATCTTTTTCCGAAATTCTGCCGCCGGAAAGCACAAGCACGGGCGCCAAGCCCTGCTCGTAAAGTTCCAGCGCTTTTAAACTTCTGTTTTGCAAAGCCGGGCTGTTAATGGCCGCACCCAAAACAATAATCGCGTCGGCTTTTTCCAATTTAGGCTGAATGTTGGCAAAAGCTAAAATTACCGCAAAGTCCAAAATAAAAACCGCGGCCACACACAAAACTAGCCATTTTAATACTTTTAATATTTTTTTCATCTATAAAAAACTATTCTTTTTTTCTTTGTAACGTTTGTTTATCTTAAAATCATTATAACATATCCCATAAACAAAGAGGCCTTGAGACGATTCCGGAGGGTATCCGAAATTATGTCTCAAGGCCACTATGCCTGTTGAAAGGACTTCAAATAATTGGCGTAGATCGCGCTCGCCACTTGTAACGCTTGACCGTCTTCATTTACGATCTCAAAATCATAGAGACCGTTGTACTTAGAAGATCGGCATGCTTCAAGCTCGTCAAGCGCGCTCTTTAGCCGACTGCCGTCCGTGTCTCTCCCGTCCTTTGCCAATCTTTGGCGTAAAGCCTCCATTGACGGGGGCGAGAGATAAACGGAGTAAAGCTGGTCGGGGAAAGCCTCGGTCATAATCTGGATCCGGCTGATGGGCCAATCCAGAACGGGGTACTTGCCCGCGGCCAGAGCTTCCACGATAGGCACCCTCGGGGTCGCGTAACGGATGCCGTAGAGTTTGTTGATCACGAGGAGCTCACCCTGCGCCCACATCTCGTCCATTTCCGGGTCGCTGATTGAGATTTTGCTTTTTTCTCCTTCTCTCAGCGGCCGAGTCATGTAGGGCGAAATGTAAACAAACTTAGAGTCTAGACGAAACAGCTCCTCTATGACCGAAGACTTTCCGACACCCGATACGCCGAGTAGGAGCAGAAATTTGCTCATACCGACCTCCTTTGGTTGTTGAGAGCGCCCTTCAATTCAATTGCAGCTGTCCTTATCGCTTCTTGCCAAGGTCCTTGGCTTTGCGGATAAAGAATGCCGCGAGAAGAATTGACGAACACCCCAGTTCCTTGGGAGTTGAGCAAATGCCCCAGGTCAGCATAGCTGCCGCCCTGTGCGCCGACGCCGGCGAACAAGATAGGCATGCTGCCAGGAATGAGCGGGCGTATGCTCGCCATGTTGAGGCCGACGGTTGAAGAAAGCACGGGAACCATATTTGAATTTTGGTTCCAGCGATTCACAACCAGGTCTAAAACATGGCGCCATAGCGGTTGTCCGTTTTCGAGCGGCACGTCTTGAATAACTCCGCCCGAGGGGTTGCTTGTCCTAACAAGCACCCCTATAGATTTGTTGGCAAGTTCCGCAAGCGGTATTATGGCGTCGTCACCCATGTAGGGGTTGGCGAGAACGCCGTCCGCTTGCAGTATGTCGAAAATATTGTGGATGTAGGCCGCCATCGTATTGTCGATGTCGCCAATTTTGCAGTCCACAATCACCGGCACGCCCGGATGTTCCCGGTGTATGTAGCAAATAAGTTCGCGAAGCGTTTCGTGGCCTCCGGACAGGAGGTCAAAGAAAGCTTTTTGAACCTTGTAGGCACATACATGCGGTACCGTGGCATTTACCACAGATTGCGTAAATGCCAACACCTTCTCCTCGTCAGAAATATTCTGTTCAAGGATTTCGGTTGGCATTCTCTTCAAATCCGGATCAAGGCCACAGCACAACAACGTCCCGTGCGACTTCATTCTTGCGAAGATCTGGTCATTTGTGTTCATCTTTTCCCTTCCTTTCTTTGACCAGTCCTTTGTGCCCTAGGTGTTCCTGCTTCGCGCGCAGGTGCGCTCGAGTATCTCTGGTTGGCTTGATGACGATCGGCGTGTGTCCGTTGACCGTGTAGCCGTTTTCGCCAAAAATCGCAGCCTTTTCCGGGTTGTTGGTGGCAAGATTAATTTTGCAGGTCTCCGGGATTCCGAAGAATCTCAAGATACCAACAACTCCAGAGTAGGTGCGCACATCAATAACGCCGCCCGGTGCCAACAGTGCTGCTGATTTGACCGTATCTACATGAAACTTCTGCTGAATCCAGAGGGTCGCTAGTTTGAAGGTCAATCCCATCCCACGCCCGTCTTGGCGAGGAATACTTATTATCATACCCTCGTCTAGCGTGGATAGCAGTTTCATGGTTTTCTTCAACTGTGGGCTGCATTCGCATGTTTTATCGCCGAAGACTTGTCCGGTTTCACATCCGGAATCAGTTCGCAACACAAGCCTTTTCTTGTTGCGAAAAACCGGAATGAGTAATTCTTCGTCCAGCTCCGCCTTGACGATCGCTGAGTATTCCCCCCATTGATCGTCGATGGCAAAACTGTAATGCCAAAATTTCCCAAACCTCGTTTTCAGGATTCCGAGGCCCCTTCTCTCAACGGCGTAATAGCGCAAAACACCGCTCTCGATCACGCCAATGCGTTGAGAGAACGGTTCCATTGCGTGTTTAACCAGGTCGAGAAAAGAGTTAACTTCTTCGAGGCGCATTTTTGCCTTTCGGCAAACTTCTTTCATGTCGGGTGCTGCTACGGTTACAGGCATTTCAGTATCCTCCTGGCCCAGCTTAACTCAAGAGCTGGGCGGGTATGTTCCGTCGCTTTTCTGCTTGGAAAACGAGCCTGGCACCATACGGAACGCCAATCTGTTTTCCGGTTCGTATACCATGGGGACGCCTATCAACTGATTGCACTGGGGGCATTTGAGGTTGGGCAAGTTGCCCTTACCCCTGCCCTGAAGCTGCAATACTGACAGGTTGCTCGGCTCAAAAATGCGGTCAAGATAGATCCGCAAAATTGCGCCATGTCCGTCCTTTTGGTAGAGCGCCACGTGGTTTCCGCACTTACTGCAATACAAATTCAGAAAGTGGGAATTGCCGCCACGCGGCCTAACATACTTATCCTTCTTGAGTTTGTGTTGAGTGGGTGTATTTTCCGGCATGCTGGTCTTCTCCTCCTCGCAAGTTGTGTTATGGTTTGGGGCTAAATTGTAAAAGCATCATCTAATTATACCAATTTTGACAATGTCCTTTCTTAATATAACCCCCTTAAAATTTACAAAGAACAACCCTAATTTATAACATAATTAGGGTTTATTAACAAGTATAAAAATGCCTGATTTAAGACACAAAACTGAACTTTTTAAGAATATTTTTTAGCTTAATAGGTCCCTTTTCCGACTTTTTTAAAAACCGCGTCCTGATACAATCGTATAGCAGGGCGCTTTTCTTTTTTGTAAATAAAAAAAGTGCCGATAATTTTTCTGCAATTTTTGCAAACGAATTCTTTTTTCCCCTTTTGAACTGTTGGCGCGAAAATTCTATCAACATACATTCGTTTTAGCGGACCGGGACCGTCTTTTTGATATAAACATAAACGTGCTTTACAGCTACTACAAAATATGTTTAAAAAACGAGAATAACCTCCGCGCGCTCTCCTATATTTATCATTTTTGAATATAAAATATAATTTTTTCATTTTTGTGTATTAAAAATATGGATTTTGGCTGACCTTATTTGGCAAAGTTGGAGCAATTTTAAACAGCAACTTAAGCTATTATCGTAATTAATTTAACAGTTTACATACCTGGAGAAGTGTAAGGCACATAGATGTCTTTTCCATGCGGCTCATTTATTCCTTCTTTAGCTGGACTTGCTAGTATTATAAACTTTCCAGAAAACAGATTTGGCCATGCCCTAAGCAAAAAGGTTTTTAGCAGGGATGGAAAAAACGAAGGAATTAACCCCCCCCCCATAAAGTTAAATTGTTGTCTTAAAATTTTCCAACCGGATTCTGTAAATTTTCTGTGCAAATCGGCCAATGTAAAAAAACGAATATGTGCAAATGTCCAGGCCTCTTCTTTATATTGCACGCAATCCCAGTGCACTATTCCTTTGCCTACCAACATACGTAATCGCTGTCGCAGGTCAAAATGATTTGGTACACCAAAAATCAAGCGGCCATTCATTTTCAGTACTCGTTCGGATTCTTTAAGCACGTGCCCGGGGTCATACATATGCTCCGGCACATCTGTGCAAATAACCAAGTCAAAACATTTGTCCTCTACGGGCCAAGCCTTGTTTATATCACATTTAATATAACGTGGCGGTAATAGCAATAATTCTTGGTGGATATCCAAACCGACAACTTCGTGTCCTAGTTTGCGCAAATGTTCGTCCAAAATACCTTGACCACAACCAACATCCAAAACTTTGAATTTACTTCCGCTTTCAAAATTTATCAGCCGCTTGATCTTCTCAAAAGTATCAAGTTGGCCATAGGTAATGAGTTCCTTATGCAATTGAGTCTGGTCCATAATGTACTTTATTTTTTAAAATATGCCTGTTAAAATTTAGGCCATTGTAAATAATAAAAGGGTTTCAGCCCTAAAACCAGAATTTTCTTTTGTAAATAATTCCGTCAGTTGGTCAACGGTATGACCACGGTAATAATCTTCAAAGTGTTTTACTTCACGTGCGTCCATATTTTTAAGTTACTTAAAAAAGTAACTGGTATCTTTTTTATAAAGTTTAGCAAAATTTTTTATTTCCATAACATCTATTCTATACTCCCCGGACTCAATGCGAAAATGTAGACTGTTGGCGTTTCATCTTTTTAGCATCTATCTATCCCAAACCTGCTTCAAGGCAACCTTACGATTCATACAATGTTGGCTCACCCTGTGGCATGAATTTGGAATAATATTTAAGACTGTATAATGTTAAGCGAGCCATCTATCTTTAGGGATACCTGATTGCAAAATTATCCCTTTTAGAGTTCTAGGTTTTATTGCTCGTGCTCCATGAAAAGGAACGCAGACCATTCGCAATTTAGCAGAGTTTCCACCAACATAGAAAAAATGGCTACCTTTGGAATGGTGCAAAGAAAAATTATGTTCTTTAAGAAAACGGACCACTTCCTCAGCGGTCCAATTAAATAAGCCTTGGGACATCTTTGTTTTTAAGCTAAAGCAAATTGACCCACAGTAAAAATTTCTTTTTTCGCAAAATTTGATTGAGGAATACGCAATTGTTGTTTTTGGTTATGCAGATGCAGCCATAACTGTTCATATTCCATATCAGGGTTTTGATTTAGGACATGCGGACGTATCTTAATTTTCCGCGCGGTTTCTACATAGCCCTCAAGCGCCTCAAAAAGCAATAAGAGAGCTTCTTGAGGTGTAGTGCCTGATTCTACGATATTGAATTCCAAGCCAACAGCATACCAAGTATTCTGCTCACGAAAAACAATATATCTAACTGATCCTTTTTCTAAGCTATTTTTCATGAATTCAGTATATCATTATTTTTAAATTTTGACCACTACCCAACAAAAATTATCTGTAAACATGGATAAAAAAGTTGGCTGGGGTGGTAGGATTCGAACCTACGGATGGAGGATTCAGAGTCCTCTGCCTTACCGCTTGGCTACACCCCAACGTAAAATTTCCAATTTCCAATTCTTAATTTTCAATAACCCTACATTATCGCAATAACTAGCATATTATACAATAATCGCTTAAAAAAATAAAGGTTTTAGGGTATAATTAATGTTATGAAAATCAACTGGGCTCTAATTGGAATTGTGGCCGTGAACCTGACTTTTTCCACGCTTGGAGACATTTGCGCCAAACTTTGGGGTTTAACAAATAATCAAAAATGGTTTTACATTGGCCTGCCAATTAATCTTGTTACCATAGCCGCGTTTATGGTAATTGTCCGCCTGGGCAGCTTGGCCATTACCACGACCATTGTTTTAATTTTGACAATTATCATCAACGTATTTCTGGGTTTTATAATCTTTGGCGAAAAAGTCGCTTTTGGCCAATGGCTGGGAATTTTATTGGGACTAGCTGCCATTCCGCTAATTTTAGGCATTCTAAAATTTAAATAAAAATATCAATTTCCTTCCTTAAGACCAAACGGTAAGAAACCTAAAGAGTAAGCAAATAGCGCAGGACCTGGAGGATCCTGCGCTATTGTATTTGCGAAAGATAATTTTCGAAAAAATCTACTCTACTATCAAACTCCCTTTCATCCCCTTTTCGCGGTGGTTGCCGACGGAACAGTAGTATTCAAAGGTGCCGGTTTTATCGGCCGTAAAAGTAACTTCCGAGCTTTGGCCGGAATTCACTCTTTTTGTTTGCGCGTTATATCCTGAAACCACCAGGTCGTGGAAGCCGTCGTCATCCTGGAAGACAATTTTTACTTTGTCGCCTTTTTTGACGGTGATGGTAGAAGGCGAAAACGAAAAATTCGTGCCTTTCACCGTGAAAATTTTTACTCCTGCCTGATCAACCGCTCCCTGCTGTTGGTTGCCGGCCGAAGCCGGCGCCGGCGCCGCCGGCTGGGCGCTATTGCAACCCGCAGCTAACAGCAAAATCCCCGAAAAAAACAAAAGCTTTTTTACCATTTTAATATATTTTTAATTATTTTCTATTTGATTATATCGCGAAATAATTTTATTTGCCAGGGGCGGGCTGTGGATTCTGTCCGGCGGGACGGATTTGAATATTTTGCGCGGTCACGCTGCCGTCCGAGTTAGCAGTTCCATTGACCACGACCTGTTCACCCACGGTTAAATCGCTGCTTGCCCCGGCAACAGTTTTGCCTACGCTGGTACTTTGGGACAAAAACACAATCTTGGAACCGCCATCGCGCGACTTAACCGTTATGCTTTTGTCGTCTTTGCTGATTATATCCCCGCCCACGAACCCGCCGTTTTGGCCACCGGCGCCGCGCCTACCCATTCCTCCCTGTCCGCCCCCCGCAAACTGCTGTCTGCCGGAGGATGCCGTTTTGGCGGCAATGCTTTTCTGATACTGCATACCCCCGTAAAATGCCCCGGCGCCTACCACTACGGCGACCAACACAGCAACTGACACAATCTTATTTTTCATACTAATTTCCTTTCTTTTGTGCAACCTATTTTTCAAAATCCTTTTTGCCTAAAAATTATTTTTCAAATAGGTTCTTAATGTTTTATTGACGACGATTTAATCAGCAACTTCTCTAAACATAGCGTAATCTTTTTTAAACAGCCAGCGCGCCAAATGAAAAATTCCGTAAGTGATAAAAAAGGCGGAGAACACGTCTATGGAATAATGCAGGTGCCCAAGCAGGACAGCGCCGCCAAAAATCATGGACGCCAACAAAAAAAATATCCGCAAAAATTTATTCTGCCAAAATACCAGTGCCGCCAAAAAAGGCAGACCGGTGTGGCCGGAAAAAAACAGGTCTTTCCCCGAGCCGGCCGCCAGCCTTTCTAAAAAATTGCTGGTAGGGGCAGTCAGGGCGCCGAGCGGCGGAGCTAGATGGGTCAAGATTACAAAAAACGAACGCACGGCAATAAACAAGGCGGCGGCTTTGAGCATAAACGGAATCCGGTTGGGCCTATAAAGCGCCAAAGCAATGGCAAAAAAAGTCAAAATAATCGCTCCTTCAAGGAAAATACCGTCAACTTTCATTATTGGCAAATGGTCCAAAAAAATGTCATTGGCCGCCACGCTTATGCTGGCGGCAGTGTAGCCATTGGCCTCATAATTAAAAAATAAGCTTAAGCCCAAAAACAAAACCCCTACGCCTAAGCCGATGTAAAACGGCTTGTTGGATTTTAGCGCTTTATATCTGGCAAGGATTTGTTTGATTTTATTCATACCTTAAAGCTTCAATTGGGTTAAGTTTAGCGGCGCGCCGAGCAGGCCCGCCAGCCTGGAAAACTGAATAAAATTTAAGAAAACATTTACTCATAACGTAGCGCTTCTATCGGGTTAAGCGCAGATGCTCGGCGGGCAGGGTAATAGCCAAACACAATTCCAATCCCTGCCGAAAAGCCAAAAGCCAAAAGCACCGAATTTAAGGAAACGCTGGTGGCAATGCCCGCAAATTTAGTAACCAAAAACGCCAAGAGCCAGCCCAAAGCCACGCCGACAATGCCGCCAATTAAAGTAAGCATAATGGCTTCGGTAAGGAATTGTAAAGTGATGTCGCTTCTGTGCGCGCCAATGGATTTTCTTAAACCAATTTCCCGCGTGCGCTCCGTGACTGTAGTCAGCATCATATTCATGATGCCAATGCCTCCTACCAGCAAAGAGATCCCGGCAATGGAGGCCAAAAGAATGGTGAATATTCCGGTGACACTGGAGGCGGCCGAAACAATGTCCGCCTGGTTCTGCACGGTAAAGTCGGCCTGCAATGGGTCGCTGATTTGATGCCGTGAAAGGAGCACGGTGGTAACTTGCTGCTGCACGGCGGACATTGCGTCCGCGCTCTCTGCGGAAACGCTAATTGTACTGACGTAACTTTCACCCTTCGCATTTGGGCCGACAAGATAATGCTGGGCCGTAGAGATTGGAATAAAAATAATATCGTCCTGGTTAAAAAATCCGCTGCCGCCCTTGCTTTGGGTGATGCCAATGACTTTAAATTCAATCCCCTTGATTCTAATATTCTGCCCAATAGCTTCTGCTCCCTGCCCAAACAAGTCGTCCCGCGCAGAGGGGCCGAGCACAGCCACTTTTGACGACTCCGTAACCTGCTGTTCTGTAATAAAGGAGCCGCTGTCTATATTTACGTTTCGAACTAAAGGATAATTGCTGTCCGTGCCCATGACTTGAGTGTTAGTGTTGGTGCCCCTGGCCGTAATTTGAAACCGCCTGGAAAGTTCCGGGTCAATGGCCTTGGCCAAAGAAACTTGCTGCCGTAGCGCCGCTACATCTGCCATAACGAGACTCTGCGAACTGCCTTGGCCCGCGCTTACGGTGACGCCGGGGCCGCGCTGGGCCCCCGGCGTGACAATAATCAAATTCGAGCCAATAGATTGGATGCGGGCGTCAATCGAGCCTTGCGCCCCCTGTCCAATGGCTATCATGGCAATCACACTGCCAATGCCAATAACAATTCCTAAAATTGTCAGGCTTGAGCGAACTTTATTTACTGTGATGGCGGAATAAGTTTCTTCTAAAATGTCTACGATTTTCATATAATTCAAAATTCCAAAATACAAGCACCAAATTACAAATAAGCTCCAATGACCAAAATTCCAATACTGCAGCTGTTTGATATTTTGAATTTGTGATTTATTTGGAATTTGTTATTTGTCATTTGGAATTTATTGTATCTTTTCGTCCTGAATAATATTACCGTCCCTAATATGGATAATTCTCTTTGCATGCGCCGCCACGTCGTGTTCGTGGGTGATTAAAATTATAGTTTTTCCCTGTTCGTTTAAAGCTTTAAAAGTCGCCAAAACAATTTCACCGCTATGCGTATCCAAATTGCCGGTGGGCTCGTCTGCCAGAATCATTGCCGGATTATTGACTAGAGCCCTTGCAATGGCCACCCTCTGCATTTGCCCGCCGGAAATTTGGTTGGAAAGATTGTAAAAACGGTTTTCTTCCATGCCCGCCTGCAGTAATGCCTTTCTGGCCATTTCTTCCCGCTCTTTCCTGTCCACCCCGCCGTAGACCAAAGGCAAAGCCACGTTTCTTAAAACTGTCGCGCGTGGCAATAAATTAAAAGATTGGAACACGAAGCCTATCTTTTTTTTGCGGACTTCAGCCAAGGCGTCATCATCCAAAGATGAAACATCTTCGCCGTCTAAGAAATAACTGCCAGATGTAGGTGTGTCCAAGGCGCCTAAAATATGCATTAAGGTTGACTTGCCGCTCCCCGAGGGACCCATAATCGCCACAAACTCGCCGCTTTCAATTTTAAAAGACACGTTTTTTAATACAGTAGTTTCTTGGTCGCCGGTTTTGTAAATTTTAACTAAGTCTTTACATTCGATCATAGACCGCAGATACGCTAATAGCTGTAGCGCGCCGATTTATCGGCTGTAGCCCATGAATGGGCACGCTACAATGAACATAAAAAAATAAATCAACCAAAATCATCTTCCGCCTCCGCCGCCAATCCTGAAACCTCCGCCTCCGCCAATTGGAAGCAAACTGTTGCCGCCAGTCTGCGTCGTGATTTTAGCAGCCGCGGCCTGAATAGTTTGCGTAATTATTTCCTGGCCTTCGCTTAAGCCCGATGCAATTTCCGTTTCCGTGTCATTAGAAGCCCCAACTTGCACAGAAAGATTTTTTGGCGAACCGTTTTCTAAAACCTGGACATACCTGTTTCCGCCTTGGGTCTTTACAGCCGCGTTCGGCGCCACCAACACGTCCGGCCTGACGTCCGTAACAATAGCGGCAGTAACGCTCATACCGGGCTTAATCCTGTCATCCTGGGTGTCAAAAACTATTTTCACGGCGTAAGAAACCACTCCCTGGCTCACAGTGCCTAAAGGATTAACTTCCACTACTTTGCCGCTAATGCTCAAGCCCTCAATAGCGTCAAAAGTCATAGTGGCTTTTTGGCCGACTTTAATTTTTGCCACATCAACTTCATTTAAAGAAATTTGCACCAAAGTTTGGCTGCCCACCAGCGTTGCCATAGCTGTGCCGGAAGATGCATTGTCTCCAACCTTAGAAGTAATGTTAACCACGGCGCCGTCAAAAGGAGCTAAAACAGTGTAATCAGATAAAGTAGCCTCAGCGTCTAACAGCGCGTTTTCCCTCTGCTTAAGGGTTAGCTCGGCGAACTGAATATCCAACGGATCCGCGCCGGCTTTTAATTTTTCCAAAGACTGGGTATTTTCTAAAATTGTCCGCTCCGCTGCTGTGATAGAATCTTTGTCATTTTGAATGGTGGTTTTAGCGGACAACAAACTAGTAAGCATGCTATTCGTTTTTGCGGTGTAAGAATTAAGCGTGGAAATATGCGTATTCGCAAGGCTGGAAGGCGTTAAATTTTTTTCATTCAACTTGTCAATATAAAACTGAATTAAATTATAAGCGCTCTTCACGGCTTCAGCCATAATTTTGGAAGTATCGTAAGTTTGCGAGATTAGAGCCTCTATAGTGGCCTTGTCCGAACTGCGGCTAGTGACTTTAAAGTCGGTAAAATTTTTATTATAGGCACTTTGAGCCGCCAAAAATTTTTGGTCGGTATTGGCCTTAAAATCCGCCGCGCGGTCGTCATACTTGGCCGCACTGCTGGAATAAAAATCAATATTCCACTGGCTATTAGCTCCGCCCAGGCGAGAGTCGCTGGTATAAAGCAAATCATGCAGGCCATTCATTACATTTGGCAAATCCAAAAACGCGTTGGAGACACTGCTAAAACCGCCATCGTAAGCTTTATTTAAGTCATCCTCTGCAGTTTTTTTGGCATCCTCGGCGCGGGCAAGAGCATTTTCCGACTGAGTGATGGACAATTGGTCAGCGGGCTGGACCAACTTTTGCAAAGACAGCTTGGCGCTGTCCAAGTTCACTTGCGCATCGCGCACCGCCTTTAGGGCATTGGTCGCATCCAGCCGGGCAATCACCGTGCCGGCCTTAATATTTTGCCCGTCGCTCACATAAACTGACGAAACCGTGCCGGAAACCTGTGGCTTAAGTTCTATTTGATTGCTGCTCTGCACCTGCCCGGTGCCGCTGACCGAAACAATCAAGGTGTCTTTAGTTACAGGCGCGGTAACATACTGAGTGGGCGCGACAGCAACGTGAGTCTTTTTATATATTAAATATCCGCCGCCCAAAACGGCGGCAATGATAAAACAGAGCAAAATTTTTCTTTTTAGCAGTTTGCGAAAAAAATTCATAATTTATTTATTAGCTCCTCGAAGCTTGCTCCGAAGAACCTTTATTAAAATTAAAATCGGGATGAGGCGGCGGCAAAGCCCCGTCAAAAACTCTAATAATCTTCGCCTCAATTGAACCGTCATCTTTTGGCGTGCCAATTACCACCACACGGTCGTCCACTTTAATGTCCTTAAAACTAACATCGACATTTCCCTTTTTGATGCTGGTACTGCTGTCAAAATTAACAATTTTCTCCACTCCCGACTGGTCCTTAATCACAAAACTATTTGCATCAATCTTAGCAATAGTTCCGGCCGTGCCGTGTCCGCTAATAAAATCGCGGCCTTCAAAGTCGCGCAAAAATCCATTCCTGGGGCCCCCAAACGCTCGGTGGTAATTATCGCCCCACTTAAAAGAAAACCCGGCCTTGCGAAAACCCACAAACACGCCCGCCTGAAAGACCAATAACAAAAGAATAAGGGCGCCTATAGAAACCAGCACCCACTTAAAATATTTTGACTGGAAAAAGTTTTGTATGTTCATGTACGATATTTAGTTGGTCAAACGATGTGCAGAAAATCCTTTGCTGTATTTTGCCGCGTATTTTATTGCCACTAAAAACAAAAGCACGGTTGCCAAAAATAATACCGTGCTTAGAATCGGCAAAGATTCTAAGAGGCCTAAAGAATAATCCTGCCAGTTGACAAAGACTGTTTTGGAGTCGGAAAATAAAAGCGAAAAATACTGCGAAAAACCCGAGCGGGAAATATCAGCCGCAAAAATTTTCCACACCGGAGTGACAGAACCAACCACTCCCAAAAAAAACGCGCCAGCCATAAAAAACCGCCTGCGCATAGAAAGAGCTTTTCTTTCCAAGTCCAGACGCGCTAAAACCTTGGCAAATAAGCCCTCGGGTATTTCTATTGTTGATTTATCTATATTATTTTCCATAAACCAAGATCAGGGCTTACGCATTGAGCCAAGTGCGAGGCAAAATGCGAGGATGTTTGGAGGCGTAGTTAATCTACGACGACAAAAACCGGAGCATTTTAACGAAGCAATTGGCCAAAGCCGCTTTAAAGGATCCGGCTCTGCCGGTCCAAAAAAGCGGCGGTGCGGAAGTCCTGAATATAATACGAAAAAGGAATGCCTTTTGGTGCATTCCTTTCTATTTATTGATGGTTGATGTGGTGGCTTCACCCGCCGATGATTCTCTTTAAAGCAAAGATTGCCCGCCGGTAGCGGCTTTTAACAGTGTTAATTGACTGGCGTGTATGTTTAGATATCTCCCTAAAATTTAATTGTTGATTGTGCCGCATATGAATCATTTCCGCGTATTTAGGCGAAAGCTTTTTTAGAGCCACGGCGAATTTTTCCTTAAGCAAAACCCGGTCCGTTAAAATTTGCATACTCGGTGATTCGTCAACCACGCTTTGCGCCAGCCACTCCTCCCCTTCCGTTTCCAAATCGGAAAACGGTACTGAAGACTTTTTCTTTAACAAATCCAAGGCCGTATTTTTGGCAATTCTATACAGCCACGGCCGGAAACTTTTGCTTTGGTCAAACTTGCCCAAATTGCGCCAGACTTTAACAAACACTTCCTGCGTTACATCTTCCGCGTCGTCGGCATTTTTAGCATAGCCATAAACAAAACGGTAAACCAGCTTCAAATACCTGGCCACCAAAACTTCCAAAGCCTCGTTGTTATTTTTTTTCGCTAAGCTGATTAGCTGTTCATCGCTAAATTCTTCCATATATGAATAATAGCAAACAATTGGGGATTTTTCAAATAATTTTCAGGGGAATTTTAAATACTTAAAATGTAAGAACTAAAAATTCCTCTCAAAAAAGAGTAGGCGGATGTTGTTGTAAGCAACGCCCGCCTCTCAAGTGACTACTAATAGCTTCATCCATTTGAGCGCGTCAGGGTGGGCCTTCAGCTTCTGTATACCCAATTCCCTAATCACTCGCACCTCCTTTTCAGAAACACCGATTTCGAGTGCGATATTGTCGTCTTCCCAATCGCTCCCGTCTTCGAACCCGAATGACAGCCGGAGAACAAACTGTTCTACCGGATGCAAAATTTCCGTCAGCAGCCCGCTTAAATGCTCGCGAACCCACCTTTCGGTTATCTTTTTTATCGGATTATCAGGAGTGTGCCAATTCTGTTCACTCGCGGCAATGACATCTTGCCACTTCAAAGGGTCGGGGCTGTCGTCGCTAGGCGATAACGGCGCATCCAGTGAAACTGTCCAGGTGCAATAAACCCGCATCGCCGCTTCAACATCAGTCGCTACTTCAAGTCCTACCCCCATCTTTTGAGCCACTTCTCCCAACTTTGGTTCTCGTCCCAGCGATTCCAGCAGTTGTTGTCTTGCTTTTACATATTTTCTAACCTGCTGTTGTCGGTGTGCCGATATTTGAATCAGATGACTGTCGCTAGAGCCAGCGAAAGCCGACATTATGGCGTATTTCGCTGAAGCCCTAGCGTAATTCATCCAACTCTTATATGAACCGTTGTTGGGTTCATACCTGCAATTCCGAACTGCCTTAAGCAACCCGATATTACCTTCCTGAACAAGATCAACCAAAGAAAAACCTTTTTCCACGGTTTTCTTGTGCCAGGTAAAACAGTAAGCGATCGGGAGTACGTAACGAAGACTGGAACGAAACACTCCCTCTTGCACGGGCACGTTCCCGGCTTTCATGTGCGGCAACAGCGTAACTATTTCTTGCTCTGTCATTTCCGGAATCTTCAAAATCTCAGCTCGATAAATGGTAAGCGAGTTGAGACTTCTAGGTCCGGTATACTTTTGCTTAGCTTTTGGAGCCTTACCTAACAGAGCCGTTTTGATTTGTCTTTGAGTAGTCTTGAAAGTCTCGTGAGCTAACCCATAACTAATCCCTCTGCTTGCCGCGTACTGGGAAATTGTCAGCGGTTCTCCGCCACTCAAGCCCAGCATGAGCTCAGCCCTTTGCTTAAACTTGGGCTTTAAGAGCTCAAGGGCCTTCTGCAACTTGTCATCTGGGATTTCCTCAAACTGACTTCGCATGGTCTTGGCAACAAACCTAGGCTCTCTAACTCTAGCTGGCCTTGGCTCTCTTATTCTGTCGAGCCTTGGCCTACCAACAGACCTCGGTTTGTAAGCCTCTCCGCCTGACAGAACAGCCTTCAATCGTTTCTCAACATTCCAAAAACGACTGTGGGCTATAAAATAATTGGAACCAACTTGGCTTGCGTATCCAGTTATTGTCAGAGCTTGCCGGCCTTCTAAACCGAGCATGGATTTAGCGGCTTCTTGATCTTTTGGTCTAAGCACCTCTAATGCACCCAACAGCTTATCTGCTGGGACACCTTCAAAATGCTTAGTAAAATCAATCGCACCGAACCCTCCGGAGTTAGCCCCAAAATTGCGTACTGCACTTTTGGCTTCTTCGAAAGTACCGTAAGCCTGCATTAGTTTTGAGTAGAACTCATCAAACTTTACCAGTATATCTCGATACACCGGTTCCAGTTCGAAAGCCCCTTGAATCTTGACTAAAGCATGCCTTCGGTAGTTTCTTAAAGTTTGGTGATAGATGCGAACCCGCTTTACGTCCTTGGCAATCTCTGGAAACTTGCTTCGCACGTACTGAAAGAACCCGGAGAATTCGCCCCGCCAACCCAAACTTACTTCTACAGATTCCCGCTCGATCCCACTTAATTGTAAGGATATCAACTTGTCTTCAAGCGGGTTACCTGTGTAGCGTCTACGACTCCACCTCCTTCCTGTCATATTTCTTAACTTATTTATGTTCACTTTTTGCGACAGGAGAAGTTGCGTAACTGATTCGGGAAGATTGTTGACTACTTTGCGGAGTTCAGGGTCTATCTGGTACAGAATATTCCTTTCATGTTCGTTCAAGGCAACAATTCGGGAAATTTTCTGAGCGACTTGAGGCAAACAGCCTTTGTAAATTTCTGCCCAGAAACTCCAGCTGGCTTGCTTGACGTCGCCAAACAACTGTTTCGCCGCCTCTGCTGCAGATAAACCCTGAAACGCGTTGGTTGCGGAATACAACTCAAGAAACTTCCTCTGCTTAGGACTGAAGAGAAGCTTCTTCAGTCTTAGCTCGAGGGGATTCATCCTGTGGTGCATTGTTAATCTCCCTGTGCAGTGAAACCAAAGAAAGCTCTCCTTCAGCTCCCGTGCTGATTGAAGACAGGATCTGCAATAGATCCTTGTTGGGCCAGTTGGCAGACACCGCATTGGTGAATGCCGGTTCGGGACTGGCCATATTTCCGGTCATGATCAAGTCGAGACTCTTCAGCGCGCCGAACATTACCGGCTCGAGAAAAGCATCGCTCAAACTAGTCCGGCGCATCAATTCGGCCTTATCAAGACTCTGCCCTTCCGGATGAAACAAAATCGCCCAAATCGGTTGCATCCATTCGGTTTGGGGTTTCGGAACACTTGCTCCTGCGCCACCAGGATTATTGGCCGGAGGATCCTCCTGCCTGGAAGGCCTAGACCTTAACCCTTGTGAGTAATGAGCAATAATCTCGTCGAGTTGCGCTGCGGACATGCCGGGATACCGATGAATGATTCTGTCAAACAAATCCTTATCAGCTTCAGGCACATTGCCCGTCGTAAGCGCTTCCCTAACCCTCGCAAGACCTTGGAAAAAAGCACCGCGTGTCCGATTGTAGAGTTTTTGCCGTATCTCCGGGGAAGGATTTTGTTTGTATTCTTCTTCCCAAGTTTTTACGCCCACTTCGGCCAAGTTAATGGGGAGAGCTCCGCCATCCAATGCCAACATGACACCGATAGCCTGCTTACAATAATCGGTCATTGGGCCCTTTGGCGTAGACTGTCCCATGCCACGCCTCGTTGATGGCATTGGAGCAGCTTTTTCCAGCAAAGTTGGGCTCACCAAAGGAGTAATTGCTTTGGCTTCTCCAAGGCTGGAGAAATCCAACTTGCTAACTTCCTGTATGGTTGTTAGCAATTGCTGGATATAGTTCAGGCACAAAGCAATGAAAGCCTGCGGAGTGTCTGCCGAAACCTTTGATAGCCATTCTCCGGCGGTTTTCACTTGATTTCTTAACGACTGGGTTACTTCCTCTTGAAGAGACATGGTTGTCCACACTCCTGATTGTTGTTATGTTAATGTGCAAAACGTTACAAAACCACGGGTTTTGTAACACATTATTCTACCCCCCCCCGCATATTGTCAATCTAAAAATTTTCCAGATTTTGTGTGTTTTTTTAAATAAAAATGCTAAAATAAGCTAATGAAGTTCATTGACCTAACACACACATTCACAAACGACATGCCGGTGTATCCCGGAGATTCGGCGCCCGTTTTGAAACAGACGGCTACGATGGAAAAGGACCACCTTATTAGCTATGACATAAAAACCGGCATGCACGTTGGTACGCATATGGACGCGCCTTTGCATATGCTTGCCGGAGGAAAAAAATTAAGCGATTTTCCGGCAGAAAAATTTTTTGGCAACGGCGTGTTAATTGACGCGCGGGGAAAAAGCGTGGTTGATGTTGATGTTTTAAACGGCGCCGATATTCAACGGGGAGATATTGTTTTAATCATGACAGGATTTTATAAAAAATTTAGGGAGCCGGAATATTATCATTCTCACCCTGGCATCTCCGAATCTTTCGCCAAAAAAATGGTTGAGCTTGGAGTAAAAATAGTGGGGATGGACACGCCGAGCCCGGACCTGCCTGCCCTGCCTACCGGACAGGCAGGCGGCAGGCAGGTCAAAGCCCCTTTTGCCATCCACAAAATCTTGCTTGGCGCCGAAGTCCTGATTATTGAAAACCTCACAAACCTGGAACCCCTGCTGAACCACAAAAAATTCGAAATTATTGCCCTGCCGGCTAAATTTGAAGCCGAAGCCTCATTTATGAGGGTTGTGGCAAGGATTCTTGAAAATATGGTATAATAATTTCGTGGAATTAATCGGAGGTTTTTGAGACAAAAAAGTAAAATCCAAAGGCCCGAAAACAAAAATGTTCAAGCACTTCAAATATGTCTTTTACGTCCTGATAATTCTAATTGTCGCCTTTTTGTATTGGTTTTTGCCAAAATATTCTTTTATAAACAAAAATCCCGGCTACTGCGTGAATTTGAGCAAGCATTTGTATTACTGCGGCAACGAAGCGGGCTTGGATAAGCTTTTTAATATCGGAAAATAATAAACTGTTGAGTGTAGTTGCCTGATTTATCAGGCTGCTTGATAGCCGATAAATCGGCGCGCTACATTTCCAAATATTGTATGCCAAAAATGTCCCCCCAAACAAAAAGTTTTATCTCCTTGTTTGTTATTGCCTTAGCGGGACTTGCTTTTGCGCTGGCTTTTCTTGATATGGTAAATGTAGCGCCTGCGGCCATAGAACAGAAACAAGCTGTAGAGCGGAGAAAAAATACTTCGCAAAACGCAAACTCAAAAACTGAAAGCTTAAACTCCGTTGATACTTCAGAGTGGAAAACTTATGAGGACAAAAAAATAGGATTTAACTTCAAGTATAAACCGGACTGGAAAGTTTTGCCTCCCGTAAAAAAAGGCGGCTTTACTGTTATTCAAATAGACCCGGGAGCAAAATTTTACAACATTGAAATCTACGTCAGCCAAAAAGGATTTTATGCCATGGACGGCTTGCCTTTAAAAAATGAACTGATTAACGGCCAGCAGGCAAAAAATGTCAGCGACCTGCTCTACGGCATCAACAAGTCGCCTTACTACTTTACTTTTGACATAAACAAGTCTTTAAGCTTAAAACCAAACTTTAACGCTTTGGTGCACAGCGTGAAGTTTGATTAGCGATATTATGCAAAAAAGCCATCCCCCTTCGGGGGATGGCTTTTATTTATTTGCAGAGAAAAAAAATTAAACTTGCCTTTTTGCTGAAGAATTTCCGGCGGAAACAACCAACCCCCAAAAGCCCAAAATCAAAAAAAGCAGCAAATACTTGTCAGGTAAATTAAAAATGTCCCTAAAAGCAAAGCCTAAAAATCCAATTAAAAACAAAACCAACCCTGTAATTAAGCTGTACCCTTTTGGAGTAGTAAATTGAACCATATTGATAAAAATGTTAGTATTTACTATAATTATAGGAGAAAATTATTAAATAAGGAATACCATGACTGAAAATCAATACCTATTATTTACCCTTGGCGCGAGCATTTTAGCGCTAGTTTACGGGGCTTTTTTAATTTTTAGGATTCTAAAACAGCCCGCGGGGCAAGGAAAAATGCTGGAAATTGCCAAGGCCATACAGGACGGCGCCAAAGCCTATTTGTCCCGGCAATACCGCACGGTAGGAATTGTTGCAGTGGTTGTAATTATTTTAATGTATATCGCTCATTTTTCCGCACACACAATTGAAGGATTTATTTTAGGCGCGGTGCTTTCCGCGCTGGCTGGATTTATTGGCATGAATGTTTCGGTTCGGGCCAATGTGCGCACTGCCGAGGCGGCTAAAAAAGGTTTAGCCGCTGCCCTGACTTTGGCTTTCCAAGGCGGCTCTGTCACAGGATTATTTGTCGCGGGACTCGGGTTACTGTCGGTCACCGGATTTTATTTATTTACAAAAGATCTTACAGCTCTGGCCGGGCTGGCTTTTGGCGCGTCTTTAATTTCTGTGTTCGCCCGCTTAGGCGGCGGCATTTTTACCAAAGGCGCGGACGTAGGTACGGATATGGTGGGCAAAATTGAAGCCGGCATTCCGGAAGACGATCCGCGCAACCCGGGAGTCATTGCGGACAACGTAGGTGATAATGTGGGAGACTGCGCCGGCATGGCCGCGGATTTGTTTGAAACTTATGTGGTTTCTACCATTGCGGTAATTTTACTTGGAGCATTTACTTTTAAAGATAATTTCTTCCAGCCTGCGCCCGGCATGAACGGCGACATCACGCCAATCAATATCTTTCACGCCGTCAATGCTATTATTTATCCTCTTTTAATTGGGGCTGTTTCTATTATTACCACTATTATTGGCACATGGTTTGTGCGACTCGGTAAATCTAAAAATATAATGGGGGCCATGTATAAAGGTTTTGCTGTAACAGGAATTCTTTCCGCCATTGCCTTCTGGCCGATTACCCACAAACTGATGATTGGCAATAAATCATACACCACTGTAAATTTATATTTGGCGGCTTTGATTGGCTTGGTCGTTACCGGACTAATTACCATCATCACCGAATATTACACTTCCAAATCTTTCTCGCCGGTCAAGGACATTGCGGAAGCCAGCACCACCGGGCACGGTACCAATATTATTAAAGGTATTGCCGTTGGCATGCAGTCCACCGCCGCGCCTGTGCTTGTAATTGTTGTTGCAATTTTAGTTGCGTACCAATTAGCCGGACTTTATGGCATCGCGCTCGCGGTGATGTCTATGTTGTCATTAACAGGAATAGTTGTAGCGATTGATGCGTTCGGTCCAATTACCGACAACGCCGGCGGTATTGCCGAAATGGCAGGACTGGACCAGTCGGTTAGGGACGTAACGGATCCTTTAGATGCAGTAGGAAACACCACCAAAGCCGTTACCAAGGGCTATGCCA
>Ga0080064_1002502_pt1 | contig 30880 bp, 28 predicted proteins | sample Subgrocontami54m_FD_69260 | JGI IMG/M metagenome (GOLD analysis project Ga0080064, IMG submission 69260) | Subsurface groundwater microbial communities from S. Glens Falls, New York, USA - GMW46 contaminated, 5.4 m (SPADES assembly) (version 2) ...
TTGGATACACCTGAAGACCACGAACCCAATTGAGTCACTCTTTGCCACAGCCAGACTCCGTACCGCTGCGGCCAGGCGGATGCGAACACGATCTGGAGCGCTCTTTCTCATCTTCCAGCTCATCAAGAATAGCGAACAACGACTTCGAAGGATTCGAGCCTATACACTTGTCGCTGACACCATCGATGAACTACGATCAAAAGACTTCAAGACACGGAAAGCCGCTTGAAAAAAGTTTACACAACTATTGACATTAACTCACTCGCTTTCTGGATTTCTTATCCACGAACTAAAGTTCGTGGCAATTCAATTTCGTACTCGACATAAGGGAGAATCCATCATGAAACAGCTATTAATATTATTGGTATTGTGTAATATTCATATCGGATATTCACAATCAATCGAATCCATCCTCTTGAAGACAGACGAGAAAATCAATTCTTTGAATTGTCTGTCATATAAGAGCGCTCATTGGATGAGCAACCCCAGAGATACGTTGTTATTTCATCGCTATACGGGATATTGGGATGTCGTATCTAATCCGAATGATTCTGTTTTCGGTTCAAGTTTTAAAGCTTGTTTTAAAGACAGCGCAAAAATCGATCTCGATTATCATGATAATCTGCAAATAGATTATAATTGGGACAAGAAGACTGTCCGAATAGATACAATTAATCCGTCAAGCTATTTCATAGGCCTTAGTGCGCCATTGGCATATCGGCTAAAAGCATTGATACGATATGTATTGACGAATAGAGACAGCGTCGAATGCTCATTTCAAGATTTCAAAGATTCGATCCAATTGAATTTTGTCTTTCGACACAAGTTCGCCGTGTTTCACAATCTAAAATGGGTTGTGGAGTCAAACGACAGCTTGATTTCAACATACACAGTCTGGTTGACGGCAGATTATCTCCCTTACCGATGGAAAGAGTGGGTGCCCAACACGACAAGCCTGGATCAGTTAACATATTTCTCCATTAATAATTGCGATACGATCTCGCACCGCACTGCGGGTTTGTATTTGCCGGAGGGATTTGTGCTCGGCGACAGGAAAAGTCAACCGATCACACAAATAGATTTGGAAGGACAGCAAGTCGGCTCCTGGGTGCTGGAAAAAGTTGAGGGGGACAGTGTCAGATTCAGTGATTTCAAAGGAAAAGCATTGTTGATTGAATTTACGGGTCTCGGGTGCGGACCGTGTGAACAAGCGTTCCCTTTCTTAAAGAAGTTGACCGATGAGTACAACAACAAAGAATTTCACGTTCTAAGCATCGAGATGTGGGAACAAAACAAAGATCGATTGAAAAGATATATGCAATTAAATGCAATAAATTTTGAATACTTGATTTCCTCAACTGAGACGCTGGGCCGGTATAAGATTTGGGGAGTGCCTCACTTCGTGATTGTCGACAAGGATGGTATCATCAAAAAGGTCCTGGCAGGTTTTGAGAAGGGGACAACAGACAAGGAAATCATGGCAGCAATAAAATCAGTTATCTGATTTTGGACGCACCCACCGATGGTGATTATGCTTTTACATTCTTGTTACAACTAGATTCATGTCCAACAAGAGAAAACCAGTTCTCCAGAACCCCTCTGCACAGACATTCCGTTCAACATCTTCTATAGCTGGAATCAAGATAGTCGCACTTTGTTGTTTAGGATTGCTCATCATCATGTTGGGCATTACCAAGATTGCAGGCGACGACGACGTTTTCTGGCATTTGGCAACGGGCAGATGGATTATCGAGCACAATTCTATTCCAAGCGAAGATGTCTTCGGCCATCCTTTTCCACATCAAGAATGGATTCCAATCGCATGGGCTTGGGATGCCTTCACCTACTTCCTATACTCAACGACCCATAGTTACGTCGCACTCCAGCTTCTTCCTGCGCTTGTTTGGTTGTGTATATTCTCATTGCTTGCCATCATGATGATGCGTAAGAATGTTTCTTTACCCATCATGCTCATAACATTGCTACTAGCGTTACTAACGTCTCTGGGCCGCATGAGACCCCGCCCTCTCATCATCTCGCTTCTCGGAGTTGTTTTGATTTGGTTTATCTACACCTCGTTTCGCGACAACAAATCGTCATTGAAATTTCTTTACGCTTTTCCCTTCATCTTTTTGGTCTGGTCGAATATGCACATGGGGGTGCTGATGGGGTTTGCAATGTTTTTTGTTATTATTTTAACCGAACACACTTACTGCTTTCTCTATAAGCGATCTTCCTCTCAGAAAAGTTATCCGTTCAGTGCTCTTGATACGTCAACACTCAAAAAGTTATGGCTCATTCTGTTTGTATGCATCGCCGCAGCTTTTATTAACCCTTATGGTTACTATACATTTCTTTATGTATACGGGCATACTAATATGAATATGCTCCAATTAATCCAGGAATGGCAGCCGCCGTTCTCGAGTGTTATTTCTGAATCGGGAGTATTGTGGGGATATAAAGCAATGTTGTTATTGGGAATCTTATGCGTCTTTTATTCATTCAGATCAAGAACTCCGTACCCATTGGTGCTGTACGTTCTTTTCAGTGTTTATTCTTTGCGTGCCATACGTTTTATCGCCGACTTCGCCATAATGACTGCGCTCGGAACGTCACTCGGACTTCAATTTCTTGTGGATCGTTCACCCGCAGCTTTTCGTAAAGCACTCCAGGGAACTATGGCAACATTGCTACTGATCGCATTCATGGTTGTGACCGTTATGAATATACCGAACGAAAATTTTTACAGAGATCGATTAAACTACTACAACCACTTTGGCTTTGGGATCGATCAGAATATGTTCTCGCTCCCAATGATAGAATTCCTCAACAACAACCAAATTAGTGGAAAAATATTCAATCAGATGGAAATTGGAGGGTTATTGCTATGGGAACGACCGAACGAGAAAAATTTTAATGATTCCCGAATTCTTAATGATAGCATTACGAAAGAATATGACTCCATCTTACGTATGCGACAAGGTTTTGAACAGAAATTAGAACAATACGGTATTGATTATATCGTACTGCACCCTCTCGATTTGTTAGAGTCCCCAGCGGTCATGCAAATGAGCCTTATCTCTTACTGCTCAACACATCGTGAGACGTGGAAGCTTGTATACTGGGATGACCATAGCATGATCTACATTAAAGATGTACAGAAGTTTAAGCCTGTTATTGATAAGTACGAGTATCGGGTGTTGCATCCGTATTTAGTCGCATTAGACAAAAACAACCTCGATTCACTTTATGCTGCGTTACCGACAGCGTTTAACAACGAACTACAACGGAAATTAACAGAAGAGCCAAAAGGCTTTTTTACAAACATGTGCTTGGTAGCTGCACGACACTATAAGACTATGAACTAATGATAGGAACTACGATGAACAGCCAATTCCACCTACGACCTACCACCTTTCACCTGGATACCCCCCCTTGAAACCCCTCTACGATCTGATTATAATCGGCGCCGGTCCCGCCGGACTTGCCTGCGGCATCGCGGCAAAACATGCCGGAATGAAGTATCTGATCTTCGACAAAGGAGGCATCGTCAATTCCATCCAGCAATTTCAGCGTGAGATGTATTTCTTTTCGACGCCCGAGCTGCTGGAGATCGGAGGTCTTCCTTTTGTTGTGCCGACGACGCGGCCCACGGCACGCGATTGTGTGAACTACTACCGCGCTGCCGCACAGTATCACGATCTTGAATTTCGATTCCACGAAAAAATCGTCTCCGCACAACGCGCGGAAGATCTCTTTGATGTGCGGACCGATCGCGCGATTGAGTATCGTTCAAGAGCGGTCGTCGTTGCCACCGGATACTACGATACGCCGAGCCCACTGGGCGTCCCGGGTGAAGATCTTCCCCATGTCAGCCATTTCTATCGCGACCCGCTTCCCTTTTTTCGTCAGCATGTAGTTATTGTCGGAGGAAAAAACTCTGCCGTCGAGGCGGCGCTGGATCTCTGGCGCCACGGCGCCGTTGTCACCGTTGTCCATCGCGGCCAGGCTATGAGTCCGAGCGTTAAGTATTGGATCATGCCCGATTTCCAGAACAGGGTCAATGACGGTGCGATCGCCCTGCATCTCGATTCGACGGTGAAAGAATTTTGCACGGGCGACACGGTGATCCATCGGCAGGGGACGGGCGACATGAAGATCAGAACCGATTTTGCTTTCATCCTCATCGGCTACCGACCTGATGTCAAGTTCCTTGCCAGCTTCGGCATAGGAATCGAGCCGGAGACGCTGGCGCCGGTCCACGATCCGGAAACGATGGAAACAAATGTGCGGAACCTGTTTGTTGCCGGAGGCCTGGTCGGAGGGAAGTTCAACAACCGGGTCTTCATTGAAAACGGCCGGGGTCACGGACAAAAAATCGTGGCGGCGCTTACCAATAGACTCCGATAAACGGCCGGAGCTCTGTCAGGAAGGGTTTTCGAGCGCGCGAATTCTTCCGGCAACCGCTTCCGCCTGTTTGCTTCCCTTAGGAAGAATCGAGTAGTAGCGTTTCAAGATTGCCAGGAGCTTGGACTGATCGTTGAGGTCCGTATAGTATCCAAGAAGGTCCTCGTAGGCCGGCTCATAGGCGTTATTGAGCTGCAGAGCCTTCAGGAAACTCTGCTCCCCCTCTCGGCCGCGTCCGAGTCGTAAGAGAAGGTCGCCCGCCAAAACATATACCTCAGGTCTCGATTGATCCTGATACACGATCTTCTGAGCCTGCAGAAGGGCCTGATCGAATTTGCCCAGCGTGAACAAGACCCGTGCGAGGGTGAAGCGGGCCGGAAGGTTCGTGGTTTCCACCGACACGAGATTTCTCAACGCCTGCTCGGCTTTGTTGTACTCTCCTTTTTCGATAAGAACCAGCGACAATTCTCTGAGGAAATTGCTGACCTTCAGGCTTTCAGGGACCGTCTCCAGCTTCGAAAACAACGATGAGTCGAGGGTTCGTTTCCTCGGAACATTCTCCGGGCTGTAGAGCCAGATGGTGGGTCCCTGCTGAAATTCCTTGGGCTTCACTTCCAGGAGCAGCGACCATTGAGTCTTCAGCGTGTCGTAATAGGGGAGAAATTCCGCATATCGCTTCGGCTCCATCCGATATCGACTATAGTCGAAATCTGAAGCGATGAGGAGATCGCAGTCTTCATACCATCGTGTATCATAGAATGCCGCGATGCGCTCAGCTTCCTGGGCAAGAAATGGAATAAAGAGAACGCGATAAAGCGTGTCGGGGAGCTGAATGCCGATCGGCCCGGTCGCTATGGCGCCGCCGGGGCGCAGGTGCTTCAAGATCCACTCCTTCGTGATCGTTCTTGTGTCCTGGCTGTCGATCGAGCGCTGGAAGCTGTAATCCAGCGCCAGCGGTTGCCCAAGGAAGATTAATCCAAGCAGGCAAGCCGCCCCGATCGTCGCCTTCCTTTCGTCCATCCTGAGTTTCGACGCTGCGCGTTTCACGGCATCAGTGAATCGTTCCCGGAAGAGCGTGAGGCCATGCGCGCAAACGATCAGAAGCGCCGGAATCATCGGGAGCATGTATCGCGAGGCTCTCATCTGCCATGAGGAGATGATGACAATATAAAGGAATGGAAAAACAAGCATCGCCAGATGATGCCGCTTTTTTCGGACAATGAGCATGACCAGTGTCAGGCCCAGGAGGAGGAACATCGGCCAGCCGAAGTTCTTCAGAAGGACGTTGAAGAAGTAGTAGTCGATGGTCGATTGACCCGGGTCGAGTCCGAGATGTCCGTACGAAACATGGTATTGCTCGAATGAAAAGTCCCTCACGAACTCATCGTAGCTCAGGATGATGAACGGGTTGATCAGCAGGAAGAGCCCGACCGCCGACCCGATCGCCAGCCAGAGATTGCCCTCCTTCAGGGAACGCATCGCCTTGTCGACAGAATCGGACGAAAGCATCTGGAGGATCACGAGGACGGGCAGAAGGAGCGCCCCGGTGTATTTGGTGGCAGCCGCAAGGCCGATGCTGAGCCCCGCAGCGAGATACGTTTTCCGATCGGAAGAGCCGATCGCCCGATCGATGTTGAGAAGCGCAAGCACGACAAAGAACGTCAGCGGCGTATCGACGGTGATATAATGCGCCTGTTCGATATGAAGTGGATTGAGAGCGACCAGGGCTGCGGCGATCAACGCTGCCGGTTCACCGGCGACCTTTTTCGCCAGCAGATAGGTGCAATAGATCGTGCCGACGTCGAAAGCGGCGGTGAGCAGTCGGGAGGGAACGACGATCGAACTCAGGTCGGCGCCGAACGACTGCAGGTTCCTGTAGAATCCGAAAAGATAGCCGAAGGCAAACTCGAGCGCCTGGAGAAGGAAGTTCAGATAAAATGTGAGGGCGGGATAATTGAAAAAGTGCGGATTGAACTCGAAGCCCTGGGCGCCCCAGTTCCACATCTTCCATGATTTCACGAGCGGAGTCGCTTCTTCATAGAGATCGGGCAGGCCCCAACCGATGTGCCAGAGCCGCAGCACAGCTCCGATGGCGAGGATGAGGAGGAGGAACTTCTGCTCCTGCCGCAACCCTTTCAACATCCCCTCCACCCGATCTGTTTTGATTGAGTCTTCCTCAGCCATTCTTGAATATTGGTTGATATCGGATCAAGATAAGATTTTTTGATGATCGAACAAAGTGGCTGGCTTTGCTTTTTTCCACCAAAATTCCTATATTATTTCCCCGTTTCCGAAAAAACCTACCGTAGGTTTTCCATTGGAATCTTGTTCTTGGCACGACGAATGGTTGTAACTGATCATCCAATATCAAGGAACGACATGAACGAAGGTAAAATAATTCAGATTATCGGCCCGGTGGTCGACATTGATTTTGGAGGCGGAAAGCTTCCCTCCATTTTGAATGCGGTCAAAATTCCGCGCAAAAACTTCGAAGGTATCGATGAAGATCTCATCTGTGAGGTTCAGCAGCATCTCGGGGAAGAGCGTGTACGCACTGTGGCCATGGATTCGACAGACGGGCTTGTCAAGGGGATGAAGGCGTTTGATCTTGGTAACCCGATCGAAGTTCCGGTGGGCCCATGCACACTCGGAAGGCTGATCAACGTCACGGGGCAGGGGATCGATCACCTGCCTCCGATCAAAAGCGACAAGAAGTTTCCGATCCACCGCGCACCTCCAAGATTTCAGGACCTCAGCACGAAGAGAGAGATGTTCGAAACCGGCATCAAGGTCATCGATTTACTTGAACCCTATTCGAAAGGCGGAAAAACCGGCCTCTTCGGCGGTGCAGGCGTCGGCAAGACGGTGATCATCATGGAGCTCATTCATAACATCGCGCTCCACCATGGCGGATACTCGGTATTCGGCGGCGTGGGCGAACGCACGAGAGAAGGCAACGATCTGTGGCTGGAAATGAAAGAGTCCGGGGTGCTCGACAAAACCGCGCTCGTCTTTGGCCAGATGAACGAGCCGCCAGGCGCGCGCCAGCGGGTCGGGCTGACCGCCCTGACGATGGCCGAGTATTTTCGCGATGAGGAGGGGAAGGACGTCCTGCTGTTCATCGATAATATTTTTCGCTTTGTTCAGGCCGGCTCCGAAGTATCGGCGCTCCTCGGCCGTATGCCCTCCGCTGTCGGATATCAACCGACGCTCGGAACAGAGATGGGCGAACTTCAGGAACGCATCACCTCCACAAACAAAGGCTCGATCACATCGGTACAGGCGATCTACGTGCCGGCAGACGACCTGACTGATCCGGCGCCGGCAACGACGTTCAGTCACCTTGACGCCACCACGGTGTTGAGCCGCCAGATCTCCGAACTCGGTATCTATCCGGCGGTCGATCCGCTTGATTCGACTTCGCGCATTCTCGATCCGCTGATTGTCGGTGAAGAACATTACTCCGTGGCCAAAAGGGTGAAGGAAATTCTTCAGACCTATAAGGACCTGCAGGATATCATCAACATTCTCGGCATGGATGAACTCTCGGACGATGACAAGCTGACCGTCGCGCGGGCTCGGAGGATCCAAAAATTTCTCTCGCAGCCATTCTTTGTCGCCGAACAGTTCACCGGGATGCCGGGAAAATATGTGAAACTTGCCGAGACGATTCAGGGATTCAAAGGCATCATCAACGGCGACTACGATCATATCCCCGAGAACTATTTCTACATGGCTGGCACGATCGACGAAGTGATCGAGAAGCACCGGAAAGCGGCAGCCTGAGTTCGTCCATGGCGGAAAAAACATTCAAACTGGAAATCGTTACGCCAAGAAAAGTGGTGTTCGCGGGCGATGTCGTCAGCTTCAGCGCACCCGGAGTTGTCGGCGGGTTCCAGGTTCTTTATAATCACGCGCCTCTTCTCGCAGCGATCGGCATCGGTGAAGCGAAACTGCGGGATACCCACGGCCAGGAGCTTCATTACGCGACCAGCGGAGGATTTGTCGACGTCCTGAGCAACCACGTCACGATGCTCGCGGAAAGCGCGGAGAATCCGGACGACATCGACAAAGCCCGCGCGGAAGCCGCAAAGGAGCGCGCGATGAAGCGCCTGGCCGAAAGGCAGGCCGGGACAGATATCGAACGCGCCAGAGTGGCGCTCGCCCGCGCGCTGAATCGCCTCCGAATCGTCCAGCGGGGATAAATCCCGGTCTGCGAGAATCAGGAGTCTCGACCCACTCGATCAGGAGAATCGTAGTGGGTTTTTCATTTCCTCAGCCGCACCTTCGCCCCGGATGCGTTGACATTCAGGCCAAGAAAGAGTATATTTTCACCCGAACGCAACTTAGACGCCAGAGTGCATGCGATTAACGAGAGCTGAGATCGATCTGACGGCATTGAAGCATAATTATGACGGAGTGCGGCGTCGCGTAGGGCCGAATGTGAAGATCATGGGGGTCGTCAAAGCGAACGCCTACGGCCACGGGATCGTGGAGATTGCCCGGGCACTCGAACAGTACGGCTGTGATCAGCTCGGCGTCGCTTTCCTGGAGGAAGGGATCGTCCTTCGTGAACATGGTGCTCAGGTGCCGATTCTGGTCCTCGGCGGAGTTCTGGGCGAGCAGATCAAGGAATTCATCCGCCATCGTCTCGATATCACCGTTTGCTCGGTTTCCATCGCTGAACGCGTCGATCGTGAGATAGCATCGGGTCACGGGAATAAGGCGAAGGTACACTTGAAGATCGACACGGGAATGGCACGGCTCGGCGTCAAGGCCGAGCATGCGCTTGCTTTCGTTCGACGTGTGAGAGAATTGAAAAATGTCGATATCGTCGGGATCTTTAGTCATTTTGCGACCTCCGACGAACGCGATAAGTCGTTCGCGTACGAACAGCTCGATCGGTTCAACCGGCTGCTGGGCGAGCTTGAGGAGACCGGCATCAAGATCGCTCTGAGGCATATGGCGAACAGCGGAGCCATCCTGGATATGCCGGACGCCAATTTTTCCATGGTCCGCCCCGGGATCATGCTCTACGGCTGTTATCCGTCGAAGGCGACTTCAGAGTCGGTCTCGCTGAAGCCGGTCCTTTCGTTGAAATCAAAAGTTGTCTATCTCAAGGAAGTTGCCGCGAAGACAAGCATCAGTTATGGCAGAACATATTTCACAGACTCATCGACGATGATCGCGACCGTCCCTGTCGGATACGGTGACGGTTACAGCCGGCGCCTCACAAATCGCACCGATGTCCTCATCCGCGGACGCAGGTATCCGGTGGTTGGAACCATTTGCATGGACCAGCTCATGGTCGATGTCGGGAAGAATTCAGATATAGCGATCGGTGACGACGTTGTGCTCATCGGCGAGTCGATCACCGCGCGGGATATCGCCGAGCGGTCGGGAACGATCCCCTACGAGGTATTGACCGCTCTACACGAACGCGTCCCTCGACAATATATTCAACAGTGATGGGAAGAGATCATGCCTAATGTCTATGCAGTGATCATGGCGGGCGGCGTTGGGTCAAGGTTCTGGCCGCGCAGTCGTGAGAAATCTCCGAAGCAACTCCTCGAGATCGTGAACAAGGAGACGATGATTCAGAGCACTGTGAAGCGGATCAGCGATCTCATCGAACCAAAGAACATCCTCATCGTGACGAACAAGCTCCAGAAACCGATGGTGATGAAGCAGCTCCCCCAGATCCCAACCGCCAATGTCATCGTGGAGCCGCAGGTACGGAATACCGCGCCGTGTATCGGCCTCGCTTCACTGTTTGTTCACCAGAACGACCCGGAAGCGGTCATGGTGGTCCTGCCTTCCGATCACATCATGCAGGACGAAGAGGAGTTCCGACGGGTGCTTCGCCTCGCGGCGTGGGTCGCCTACGAATCGGGGAAATTGATCACGGTCGGCATCCAGCCCTCACGTCCCGAAACGGGATATGGATACATCCAGTTCATTGACGAAGACGCCGATCATACGAATCCGTATTTCACGCGCGGCGTCTACAAGGTGAAAACGTTCGCCGAGAAACCAAACGAGGCCACAGCCCGTCAGTTCATCGACAGCGGAGATTTTCTCTGGAACAGCGGGATGTTCATCTGGCGGGCAGACGCCATTCTCCGTGAGATTCGACATCTGCTCCCCGAATTGGACGAAGAGTTATCGAAGATCAATGACGCCATCGGGACCGATTCGTACGACCAGGTTGTCGAAACGTCGTATCGCATGATCCGAAGCATTTCGATCGATTACGGTGTCATGGAAAAGACGAAGGATGTCTACGTCATCAAAGGAAATTTTGGGTGGAGCGATGTGGGATCGTGGGACGAAGTCTACCGCATCGCAGGCAAGGATGAGCATGGGAATTCCGTCACCGGGAGGACGCATCTCCAGCAGACGAAGAACACGCTTGTCTACGCAGGAGACAAATTCGTTGCGACCATCGGCGTGGAGGACCTCATCGTCATCGCCACGGACAACGCCGTCCTCGTCTGTCGGCAGGGGAAATCCCAGGAGGTGAAGGAGATCGTCGATTACCTTCGCCGGAAACAGATGAACGACCTGTTATGAACCGACGGCGTTCATATCTCTCTGTCCTCCTGCCAGTCTCGATCGGGATCGCCGGCTGTGTCTCGTCGCCGCGGTTCACGTTCTCCCGCGAAGGGAAGGTTGATGAATCTGCGAGCTATGCCATGGCGGAGGAAGGTGTGGCATCATACTATGCCGATGAGTTCAACGGGCGAACGACGTCGAACGGCGAAACGTATGATATGAACAAGATGACCGCTGCGCACAGAACGCTTCCGTTCAATACGATGGTTCGTGTGATCAACAGCGCCTCCGGGAAATCGGTGATCGTACGGATCAACGACAGGGGACCGTTCAAAGACAATCGTGTCATTGACCTCTCCCTTGCGGCGGCAAAGGAGCTTGAGATGATCGGCCCGGGCACCGCGCCGGTGCGATTGGAAGTTGTGTCGCTGGGGGATACGACTACTCAACGCTGATGGTTGTCACGTGAAGCGCCATTTGATAACGGAGCAAACGATCATCGAGGCCGCCCGCCGGGGCGAGAAGCTCATCGTTCACCCGCCCGATGCGATCGTCACGGCTGCCGCCCGCGACCGGGCAAAGCAGCTGGGCGTCAATTTTGAAGCGAGAACCGTTCCGCAGCAACCGGGGACACCTTCGGTTGGAGGGCAGAACCCCGGCGCTGGCGCAGGGCGACAGATCGCCATCGGCTCCGACCACGGCGGGTTTCAGCTGAAGGAAGCTCTCAAGCCGTTTCTCGAAAAGATGGGGCATAAGGTGGTCGACCTTGGGACCTATTCTGAAGAGACCTGCGACTATCCCGACTTTGCTTATGCCGTCGCCCGTATGGTCGCGCTCGGTCAGGCATCCAGGGGGATCATGATCGACGCGGTTGGGATCGCTTCCGCGATCGTGGCGAATAAGGTGCAGGGGATCAGGGCTGCCTGTTGCTCCGATGAATTTGCCGCCCGCAGCAGCCGTGAACATAATGATGCAAATATCCTCACATTGGGGGGGAAGACTCTTGGAGTCGAACTGGCCAAATCAATAACAGCCGCATGGCTCGAAACTAATTTTGGGGGAGGGCGACATCAAAAAAGAGTCGAAAAAATCTCCGAGATCGAAAAAAGACACCAATCAATCAGGTAAAGCGGTATACGATTCACGCCAATTTAGCAGGAAGGCGGACGTTTTTTCCGTTGTTGTGATATTGCTTCTTGCGTCTTAAGCTGGGAAGGCATATATTTGACTAGCTTCATTCCTGCAATTTCATCAATTTTATTCAAGAACAAAGAAAATATCCAAAACAGGTGAAAAACAAGCTTTTTAAAATATTGATGTTTGGATGCTTCGGTTTGCTGACGATTACGAGCTCAGTCGGCAGCGTTACTCCATCGCTCTTTTTGTCTGACGGCAGCAATGAGGGGGAGCGTGCGGAGAATATTGCCGTCTCTGCTAATTCGTTGCTTCAGGAGGACCTGAGCTCCGTTAACTGCAAGGAATTAAAGGCGTACGCGGATGATTACGGTGTCGACTACCGACTTGTGCTGGCGATGATCAAGCAAGAGTCTCAATTTGATGAAAATGCCGTGAGCAACAGGGGCGCCCGTGGATTAATGCAGATCATGCCGGTGACGAACACGGAGCTGAGTGATGAACTCGATCTTCAGGAGGCGCAGCTGCCACATCAGAACATCATCACGGGGATCTATTATTTTTCGAAGCTGTACGACCTGTTTAGCGGTGCCGACCAGGAAGATCGGCTGCGGCTCGCGCTGGCTGCGTACAACGCCGGCCCGTCGCGCGTGTACGATGCCCAGGAGCTTGCAGCGTATCTGGGCGAGAATCCATCACGCTGGTCGTCGATTCAGAATACTCTTCCACTTCTCTCAAAGCGCTACTATTCGCTCCACGAATCGGTGTGGGGAGAACGCAAGCCGCATGCAGGTTGCTTCGGAAGCTGGCGTCAAACAACGGGGTATGTTGACGCAGTGATGAAGACCTACGCTCGCTATTCAGCCGGCAGCTAGTCGGCTCTTCTTACAAGCTCGGTCCGTCCATCGACCTCACTTCGTTTTTTTCTCCAAGCTCCAACAACCGCAGATCTGGCACGCAATTTATTGGCTGGATGCGCCATGGGGTATTCACCCCATATTATTTTCAATTATTCGCAGAAAATACTTGACAAGTTGCTTGCGCCGTATTATATTGGTGGTGTCATGTGTCGGGGGCACAAGCTTTTCAGATTCACTCGTTGTCTTGTCGTTGAAGGAGAAATGCCGGTCTGATTTTCCATGAAGGAAATTCGAACGGAAGAAGGCAGCGCAGTGGTCAGGAGTCAGGGGTCGAAGGCGTTGGCGGCGATGGATTGCTCGGGAGGCGGTTCGTACGCTGGTCGATGCCTTCGACTTTTTTTATGCCGGGGGAACGATCCTCTTCCGAGTTGTTCGATCAGACTGTCTGTCAGGGGAGGAGGATGGCAGACGCGATGACGGTGGTCCAAAGCCCGTTCTTGTCGCCTTCGGCGGATTGGGTGATATTGTACGTCTTGACGATCTTTCCGCTCATCTTGAAGAGCTTCTCACGTTCATCCCATGCTGTGGAGGAATCAAATTCCACACCGAGTGTCGTCGCGAGCATCGTTGCCGCGAGGTCTTCGGCATATTCACCTGCCTTCTCGTCGGTTTCGCCGAACGGGTGGTGCTCAGAGAGATATCCATATTGGGACGAATCGGACGGAGTGGCGACGCCAATCGATGCAGCGATGAGGCGATTCGGTTCGTTCGTCGCATTTCTTGCCATCACGGCGAAGGTGATCTGTCCCGGCTGCAGCGACTTCGCTCCCTCTTCCGTCGATATCCGTTTGCACCCCGGTGGATAGATGCTGGAGACAGTGACAAGGTTGCATTTTTCGATCTTCGCATCGCGCAGGGCGAGCTCAAACGATTGCAGATAATCTTTATGCCGGCCTACGCCTTTGGTGAAGAACATTCTCGTTGGTACGTACACGTGGAGATTCTCCTGATTGGTTAGCTGGTTAGCTGGTTAATTGGTTAAAAGGTTGCTTGCTATCTGGCATAATCGCGGCGAAGCTGGCGTTCAACGTCGCGCTTGGCGATCGCCTCGCGCTTATCGTACGCTTTCTTTCCACGGGCAAGGCCTAACTCGACTTTCGCGATGTTCTGTTTGAAGTAAACGCGCAACGGAACGAGCGTGAGACCCTTCTCTGAAGTGCGGCCGATGAGCCTGCGAATCTCCTGCTTGTGCATCAGCAGTTTTCTGTCGCGCTTCGGGTCGTGGTTATTGATGTTTCCCTTTTCGAACGGACTGATGTGCATGCCGATGAGCCATACCTCGCCGTTCTTGATCACCGCATGGCCGTCCTGGAGGTTCGCGCTTCCCTGCCGCAACGATTTGACCTCCGTGCCTTTGAGCACGATGCCTGTTTCATACCTGTCGAGAATGAAATAATCATGCAGGGCTTTTCGATTGGTGACAACAATACGTTCCTGGGAATCGTCAGCGGCCATCACATTTGGACATAACGGAAATAATAATAAGGAATTCAGAAAAGAAATGCAACCTCATATCGCATATCTTGTATCTCAATCACTCGCCACTCCACTATTTAGCCGATTAACCACCCTTTGACTTTTCATCCGCTATTTCATATATTTTTTGGGCATTTTATCGACAAGGTGTAATTTATTTTCATTAAACAGGGTGCAAAAGCCCTTTTTCTATTTTAAACATCATGCCAGATCGACAATTTGATCTACTCGTGATAGGAGGTGGACCGGGAGGATACGTCGCCGCCATCCGTGCCGCACAGCTCGGTTTCAGATCAGCCGTTGTGGAACGGGACAAACTTGGCGGCATCTGCCTCAACTGGGGATGCATTCCGACCAAAGCGTTGCTCAAGAATGCGGAGATCTACAATAATTTTAAGCACTCCGATGAGTGGGGGATTTCGTACAAGGATTTGAAGTTTGATTTTTCCAAAATTGTGGCACGCAGCCGGAAAGTCGCAACCCTCAATTCCAAAGGCGTCGAGTACCTTCTGAAGAAAAACAAGATCGAGCATATCTCAGGCGTCGGACAGTTGGTCGCAAAGGGGAAGGTTGCCATCAGCAAGGACGGCAAGCCGATCGAGACGATATCAGCGAAGCATATTGTCATTGCAACCGGGGCCCGTCCTCAAACGCTGCCGAATGTCAAAATCGATGGCACCAAGGTCATCTCCAGCACCGAAGCAATGATTCTCACCGATGTCCCGAAGTCGATGGTCGTCATCGGCGCAGGCGCCATCGGTGTCGAGTTTGCCTACTTCTATAACGCTTTCGGTACGAAGGTGACGCTGGTCGAAATGATGCCCAACATTCTTCCGGTGGAAGACAAGGAAATCTCAAAGCTCCTCGAGAGTAATTTCAAAAAGAACGGCATCGAGATCTTCACGGAGAGCAAGGTCGATAGTGTCGCCGCCGGGAAAGAGGTCAGCGTGGTTATCGCGACGAAAGAAGGAAGGAAAGAAGTGAAAGCGGATGTGGCTCTGATGGCCATCGGCGTCCAGGGGAACAGCGAGAATCTTGGATTGGAAGTGCTCGGCGTGAGGATCGAAAAAGGGTGGATTCAGACAGATGATTTCGGCCGAACGAACATCGACGGCATCTACGCCATCGGTGATGTCGCCGGCCCGCCATGGCTCGCACATGTCGCATCGCGAGAAGGTATCGTATGCGTCGATGCCCTCGCAGGGAAGAATCCGCAGCCGATCGATTGGGACAGCATTCCCGGCTGCACCTACTGCCAACCGCAGGTGGCGAGCATCGGATTGACGGAAGAAAAGGCGCTGGCGGCAGGGTATCAGCTCAAGGTTGGCCGTTTTCCCTTCAGCGCCAGCGGGAAAGCACGCGCCATCGGAGAAACCGACGGTCTCGTGAAACTCATTTTCGACGCGAAGTACGGCGAACTTCTCGGCGCGCACATCCTCGGCTCCGAGGCGACGGAATTGATCGCCGAGCTCGGCGTGGCAAAAACGCTCGAGACCACCGCCGACGGAATCGCCGGAACTATCCATGCCCATCCGACACTTTCCGAGGCGATCATGGAAGCGGCCGAGAATGCGTACGGGCACTCTATCAACATCTAGCGGTGAGCAGAGAGCGGAGAGTATGGAGAGGTTTCGCGGTTAACCGTTAACAGTTAACGGTTGAGGTTGGAATCGTGAGCTGCGAGCAATGACTAATGACCAATAACCAATAACAAATAACGAGTAACCAATCACATGAATACCCTCACGGTTGTGAATATTGGTCGCACACGATACAAATCCGCGTGGGATTTGCAGCGAAAGCTGTTCGACCTCCGTCTCGCCGGGGGGATATCTGATCTCCTCCTGCTGACCGAGCACGATCATGTTTACACCCTCGGCAAAGCGAGCGATGATCATCACTTGTTGGCCGATGCCGGAGAGTTGCAAGCCGCCGGCGCGGAAGTGTTCCACATCGATCGCGGCGGTGATATCACGTATCATGGCCCCGGTCAGCTTGTTGGGTACCCGATCCTTGATCTGAACATGTACTATCGTGATCTGCACCGCTACCTGCGCGATCTCGAAGAAGTCATTATCCGGACATTGGGCGATTATGCGATCGCCGCCGCGCGGGATGAAAAATTCACCGGCGTGTGGGTCGGGAGCAGCAAGATAGCCGCCATCGGCGTGAAGGTGAGCCGATGGATCACCATGCACGGCTTTGCCCTCAATGTCAACACGGATCTTGCCTATTTCGACCGGATCATCCCTTGCGGGATATTCCATAAAGGCGTCACATCGATCCGGGAATTGACCGGTCGCGCTGTTGAGTTCGGCGAACTGAGCGGCCGACTCGTCAAGCATTTTGGCGATGTGTTTCAGGCGGAACCCCGTGACACTTCACACGAAACATTATTACAGATGCTCGGTCAACCAGCAGCGGAAAAAAGAGAATGGCTTCCAGTCGAAAATCAATGACGGCCGCAGTGCCGGTCGAAGGTCTTACGAAAAAGAACAAGAAAAATAATGGTGAGATGAAGGCCGCGAAGGGCTCGAACAGCGATCAGGCGTCGACAGACGCAGGCGGTGTGCTGTCGAACGATCGGCTCATTGATGCCTATCGGACGATGTACGCGGCGCGAAAGTCTGATGATAAGATTCTTCTCATGCTGAAGCAGGGCAAGGTGTTCTTCCATATCGGTGGATCGGGACATGAAGCGGCTCAGGTCGGCACCGCATTCGCGTTGAAGCCCGCCTACGATTGGGCCTACCCGTATTATCGTGACCTCCCTTTCTCGCTTGCCTTCGGCTACACCGTAGAGGAAGTTTTCCTGGAAGCGTTGCATCGCGCGGCGGGGCCGAGCAGCGGCGGCTTTGCGATGCCGTTCCATTGGGGCCACAAGAAATATCGAATCATCTCGCAATCGAGTCCGACCGGCACCCAATATCTCGAAGCGGTCGGCACGGCTCTCGGTGCGGTGTGGGAAGGGAAAGACGAAGTCGTCTACGTGTCCTCCGGTGAAGGTACGACAAGTGAGGGCGAGTTCCACGAAGCCGTCAATTGGGCTGCGAGAGAACGTCTGCCGGTGATCTTCTTGATTCAGGACAACGGTTTTGCCATCTCCGTGACGAAGGAGGAGCAAACGGCGGCGAAATCTGTTTTCTATCTGACCAGCGGCTACGAAGGACTCAATCGGTACGAAGTTGACGGCTGTGACTTCATGGCCTGCTATGAAACCGCCCGTCAGGCCGTCGCTAAAGCCCGGCAGGGGGGAGGACCGAGTCTTATCCTTGCCCATACGGTTCGACTGCTGCCGCACTCATCGTCCGATGATCAGCGAAAGTACCGCTCGGAGGAAGATCTCGCCGGAGACCGCGCGCGAGATCCACTTCCGAAATTCGAGACCTATCTTCTCTCGCACCAGATCGTTTCAAAGGATGATCTCAAAGCCATACAAAAGGAGATCGTCGAGCGTATCGAGCGTGCGGCGGACATGGCCGAGGAGGAACCGCAGCAGGATCCCGCGAATCTGCTGAATCATGTCTACTCTCCGAACGTTGCCGTTCCGAAAGCCGGATTCGCCGAGCCCGTCCACGCGGGAGCCAGGATTGTCATGGTCGATGCTGTGAATCATGCAATGGCCGAGGAGATGGAGCGCAACCCCAAAATGGTGATCTACGGTGAAGATGTGGCGGGAGACAAAGGCGGCGTGTTCACGGCGACGAAAGGTCTTACGAAGAAGTTCGGACGCGAGCGTGTGTTCAATTCGCCCCTGGCCGAGGCGAGCATCATCGGTACGGCCTATGGGCTTGCGGTTCGCGGCTTCAAGCCATGCGTCGAGATTCAGTTCGGCGATTATATCTGGCCTGCGTTCATGCAGCTTCGCGACGAGGTAGCGATGCTGAGATTCAGGTCGAACAACGAATGGTCATGCCCGATGGTTGTGCGCGTGGCGGTCGGAGGCTACATTCACGGCGGACTCTATCACAGTCAATCCATCGACGGGTTCTTCACCCATATTCCCGGTCTTCGGGTGGTCATGCCCTCAAACGCCGCCGATGCGAAAGGATTGCTCAAGACGGCGTGCCGCTCGGAAGATCCGGTGATCTTCTGCGAGCACAAGGGCTTGTACCGCGCGACGTTCGCGGCCTCGCCGGAGCCGGATGCGGAATATTGTTTGCCGTTCGGCCTCGCGAAGGTTGTGTGTGAAGGCGACGACGTTTCCGTTATCACATGGGGAATGATGGTGCAGCGTTCGGTCGAAGCCGCCCGAAAACTGATGGAGGAGGGCGTCAGCGTCGAGGTGATCGATATCCGCACGCTGAATCCGCTCGACACTGAAACGATCCTCAGGAGCGTTCGAAAAACAGGGAAGGTTCTTATCTCGCATGAAGATACGATGACGGGCGGCTTTGGCGCAGAAATTGCCGCCATCCTCGCGAATGAGGCGTTCATGCATCTCGACGCGCCGATCAAGCGCGTTGCCGCTAAAGACGCACCTGTGCCGTATGGTCCAACGCTCGAGAACGCGATGCTTCCCCAGACGTCGGATATTCTCGATGCTCTGAGAAACCTCGCATCGTTTTGAGTACCACGAGGCGCACCATAATGGCGACGACCGAAAAGAAAAAGAAAACGCCTTCCGACGTGTCAAGGTCGGCCGGATTGAATTCCGGTCTGAAGAAGGACGACTCTTTGAAGCTCTATCATTTCATGCTCCTCATGCGCGAGTTCGAAGAAACGATCCTCCGGCTCTACAACCAGGGGAAAATCGTTGGCGGCGCGTATTCCGGCAGGGGCAATGAAGCGACGGCAGTTGGAAGCTCGTATGCCCTCAAAAAGAATGATTATCTCTTTCCGATGCACCGCGACATCGGTGCGCACTTCGTCAAAGGCCAGTCAGTTCTCAATATGATGCTCCAGCATCTCGGCCGCGCGGCGAGTCTCACACGCGGGCGGGACGGGACGGGGCATTATTCGGATCCGGCGTTGAGAATCTATGGGAATGTCAGTCCGCTCGGCGCCATGCTGCCCGTTGCCTGCGGCGTCGGTCTTGCCTCGAAGATGCGAAAAGAGAAATCGGTCGTCATGACGTATATCGGTGACGGGGGTGCGAGCGTCGGCGAAGTGCATGAGGGATTGATGATGGCCTCGGCCATGCGATTGCCGGTGGTGTTGATCATTGAGAACAACCAATATGCGTACTCGACGCCGACGTCGAAACAATTTATCGTTGAAAAATTATCGTCGCGCGCCGAAGGTTACGGCATTCCCGGCGTGACGGTCGACGGCACCGATGTGGCTGAGGTTTACAGGGCCTGCCGCGAGGCCGTCGAGCGTGCCCGGAACGGGGACGGTCCTTCGATCGTTGAATCGGTGACGATGCGGATGCGCGGACATGCTGCCCACGATAACGCCTGGTATGTTCCGAAGGAGATGATCGAGGCGTGGAAGAAAAACGACCCGATCGAAAAGCTTGAAACATTATTATTCTCCAATGGATATCTCTCGGAAGCATTGAAGGCATCGATGATTGGCGCAATTCAAACGCAGATTGAAGAAGCGGTGAAGGCGGCGGAAGCGAGCCCGTATCCGGACGGTGAGGATGCGGTAAACGGGGTGTATGCGGAGTGAAGCCGAATGCGGTAACATATCTGCAGGCGATCAGCGAAGCGCTTCGCGAAGAGATGCGGCGGGATAAATCCGTTTTTCTTCTCGGTGAAGACATCGGCGCCTATGGAGGCGCGTTCAAAGTCACGAAGGGATTTGTCGAAGAATTTGGCGAAGAGAGGGTGATCGACACGGTTCTCGCTGAAGCCGCCATCATTGGCGCGGCGGCCGGCGCGGCGATCGCAGGCATGAGGCCTGTGGCCGAGATGCAATTTGCGGATTTCGTGACGAACGGATTCAATCAGCTCGTCCACATTGTCTCGAAATACCATTATCGGAATTTCGTCCCGGTCCCTCTTGTTGTCCGTCTCCCATCGGGCGGCGGCACCAAGGGAGGTCCGTTCCATTCGTGTAATCCCGAGGCATGGTTCTTTCACACGCCCGGGTTGAAGCTCGTCGCCCCTTCGACTCCATATGATGCGAAGGGATTGATGAAGGCCGCAATTCGTGACCCGAACCCGGTGCTCTATTTCGAGCACAAGTATCTTTATCGCCACGTCAAGGCAGAGCTGCCGGAAGAAGATTATGTCGTCCCGATCGGAATAGCGGACATCAAGCGGGCCGGCACCGACATGACGGTCGTAACGTATGCGACCGGGGTGCATTGGTCGTTGGAAGCTGCGGAGATAATCGCAAAGGAGGGCGTCGAGGTCGAAGTTGTCGATCTCCGCTCGCTCATGCCTTTGGACACGGATTCAATTCTGTCGTCGGTGAGGAAGACCGGCAAAGTGCTCATCGTCCACGAAGACACGTTGACCGGCGGGATCGGCGGCGAGATAGCGGCTCTCATTGCGGAACACGCGTTCGAGCACCTCGATGCGCCGGTGAAGCGCATGGCATCGATCGATACTCCGGTGCCGTATGCGCCGACGCTGGAGGAATATTTTCTGCCGAACACGAAGAAGGTCCTTCAAGCGATGAGGGATTTGGCGCAATATTAGTTTCACGCCAAGACGCGAAGGATCTTTGCGCCTTAGCGAGAAATTCATTTTTGAGATCCTTTTATAGACTAACGAGAGATATTTATGGCAAAAGTTGATGTTGTGATGCCCCAGCTCGGTGAAAGTCTCACCGAAGGGACGATCATCAAGTGGCACAAGAAGCCTGGTGACAAGATAAGAAAGGATGAAACCCTTCTCGAGATCAGCACCGACAAGGTCGATTCCGAAATCCCCTCACCCGTCTCAGGCGTCGTCACAAAGTTGCTGTTTGAAGAACAGAAGACGGTCGCTGTCAGGACGGTCATCGCCGAGATTGAAACGGACGCTGCCGCAGCTGTTGTTGCGGAGCCCCCTTCCGCGGCTACGGCTCCGCTGAAAGGAGAACCGCCCCAACTCCAGCGCGCGCCATCGATGCCGGCGCCGGTCGCTCCAGCTCCTGCGAGCGGCAGATTCTATTCCCCGCTCGTCCTGAACATCGCGCGGGAGGAAGCGATCCCGATGACTGAGCTCGAGCGGATCCCGGGCACCGGCGAGGGTGGAAGAGTTTCCAAAAAGGATATACTCGCCTATGTTGCAGCTCGCAAAAGTGGCGCTCCCCCGGCTATCCTGGCAGGTGCCGCTCTTGCTGCGAGTGCCGCACCCTCCGCGCCGCGGGTGGAGGCCGGTCTCAAGCGTGTGGAGAGTGGCGATCTCGTGAAAAAATATCCGGCGCCGGATTTTGAAATTCTGCAGATGAGCAATATCCTGCAGAAGATGTCTGAGCACATGGTGAAGAGCGTTCAGACATCGCCGCATGTGCAAGCCGTTCATGAGTGCGACATGACGAAGGTCGACGGCGCTCGCCGGAAGAATGCTGCGGCGTTTGAGAAGCGCGAAGGGTTTAAGCTGACGTTCACGCCGTTTCTCTGCGACGCGGCGATCAAAGCGCTGAAGAAATTCCCGCTCGTGAACTCCTCGATCGAAGGGGACAAGATCATCCTCAAGAAATCTCTCCATCTGGGGATCGCGGTCGCCTCCGAGAACGGGTTGATCGTTCCGGTGATCAAACATGCCGAAGAGAAGAATTTCATCGGCCTGGCGCGCGCCGTCAACGATCTCGCGGCGCGCACGCGCAACAAGCGGCTCACGCCGGACGACATTCAGGGCGGAACGTTCACCATCACGAATTTTGGCGTCTTCGGGACGATGATCGGTATTCCGATCATCAATCAGCCTCAGGTCGCCATTCTTGGAGTGGGAGCTATCAAGAAACGCCCCGTCGTGATCAACGATGCCATCGCAATCCGCTCGATCGCGTATCTGACGCTATCGTTCGATCACCGGATCATCGATGGAGCCCTGGGGGGATCGTTCCTTGAGGCCATCGTGAAGGAGCTGGAGGGCTATGATGAAAATCAGAAACTGTAACGAGAGGTCGGCGCGATTTTAGATTTTAGATTGGGGATTTTGTGCGCCGCAGGCGCATCCCCGCCAAACAAACGGCGGGCGAGCGCCTCTGGCGGAGATTTTGTACTTTACGCGCTGGATCTACTTCAGCCATTGTGTGACAGATCCTGCGTTTCGCTGTCCAGAATTCCGACCGTGACCACAATCTAACAGCGGACAAATCTAAAATCTAACATCGAATATCGAACATCAAACATCGAACATCGAACATCGAACATCGAACATCCTCCACTTCCGCACATGGATTTTGTCATACAAGAAGTAGTATCTCAGCCTCAAAACCAGACAGACTCTTTCCGCTCTCGCCGTCCGGAGTGGCTGAAAGCAAAAATTCCCGGGGGCGAGAACTATGCCCGGCTGAAGAGCATCATCGGTGCGCAGGCGCTTCACACGGTTTGCGAGGAGGCCCGGTGTCCGAACATGGGCGAATGCTGGAACGCCGGCACGGCGACATTCATGATCCTCGGCGACGTCTGCACGAGGAGCTGCGGATTTTGTGCGGTGAAGACGGGGAGGCCGGTCGGGCTTGACGCAGACGAGCCCCGCCGCGTGGCGGAGGCGATCAGGCTCCTCGGCCTGCGTCATGCGGTGATCACGTCGGTGAACCGCGATGAACTGTACGACGGCGGAGCTCAGATATTTGCCGAGACGATCCGCCGCAGCAGGGAACTGAGCCCTGCGACGAAGATCGAAGTGCTTATCCCGGATTTCAAAGGAGACGAGTTCGCGCTGGACATCGTTCTCGGCGCGCTCCCCGACATCCTGAATCACAACACCGAGACGGTGCCCCGTCTCTATCCGACGGTACGGCCACAGGCACACTACGAACGGACCCTTCAGCTCCTCCATCGTGCCAAGCGGAGAGGTTTTGTCACGAAAACCGGGCTGATGCTTGGCATCGGCGAACGCCAGGAGGAGGTGGTCAGCGTCATGGAGGATCTGCGGAATGTGCATTGTGATATTCTCACGCTCGGGCAGTATCTTCAGCCGACCGGAGAGCATCTGCCTGTCGATCGGTTCGTTCATCCGGATGAGTTCGCAGCTTTAAAGGAGTCAGGTCTCCGCATGGGCTTCAGGCATGTCGAGTCGGGCCCGCTGGTGCGGAGTTCATATCATGCAGAAGGGCAGACCTAGTGTCGCGTCCCGCAATTAACTTGAATAACTGACATTACCGTAGGATGCGATTTTCACCCCCAAATCAAAGCTGTCCGCCACAGGCGGAAGCGCCTTTGGCACAAAAAAGGAAAATTACAATGAAAAAGGTAAAGATGGTTTATCATACTATTTTTGATTTTTTCCTTGTACGTTTGATTTTTGCTCTTTGATCTTTGCCGTATGACAGACTTAATGAATGTATTTCCGACACACACTACGAGCATGCCCGCTCTGCTCACGCGGCGAATAAACCCCTTGCCTCTTTCCTGAATTTTCACTAAATTATTAGACTTAGTTTCACATCTCTTCAATTCTGTTCAATTTCAAGGATTTTACAGTGGCACTCTCTCAACATTTGACCCATACGTTTCAGGAAACCGAGGTAGAAAAAAAGTGGTACATCGTTGACGCTGCCGGGCAGACGCTTGGTCGCCTGGCGAGCCGCGTTGCCCACGTTCTCAGGGGAAAAAACAAACCGGTCTTCACTCCGAACACCGATTGCGGTGATTTTGTCATCGTGCTCAATGCCGATAAGGTGAAGCTCACCGGTAAGAGGACCGAGTTGAAGACCTACTTCCACTACACCGGCTATCCGGGTGGAGCGGTGGTTGAATCGTTTAAAGAGCTGATGAAGGTCAATCCCGAGCGTGTGGTCAGGCATGCGATCAAGGGGATGATTCCTCATAATCGTCTCGGTGCACGTGTCATCAAGAAATTAAAGGTGTATGGCGGAACCGAGCATCCTCACAAGGCACAGAAACCTGAACCACTGAAATTTTAAGGCAGACCTATGATCTCACATGTCCATCAAGTGTTAGCCATCGGCCGGCGGAAGACCTCCGTTGCCCGTGTCACGTTGAGACCCGGCTCGGGTACGGTGAAGGTCAACCGAAAGAGCCTCGAGACCTATTTCCCCGTCGATACGCTCCGCACGGAAGTGCTTTCCCCGTTCGTTGCCACTGAAACGTCCGGCAAATACGATGTCGTCGCGAACGTTGCGGGCGGCGGACTCTCAGGCCAGGCGGGCGCGATCAAGCTCGGTATTGCCCGTGCGCTCGTGGAATTGCATCAGGACCTGAAACCAAAGCTCCGCGCCGCGGCCCAGCTAACGCGCGATCCGAGAATGGTGGAACGGAAGAAATACGGCCAGAAGAAAGCCCGGAAGAGATTCCAGTTCTCGAAGAGATAAGGAAGGGGTTGGCTAACTGGTTAAATGGTTAATTGGTTAAATGGTTAAATGGTTAGTTGGGCGGTGGGTTGGAAGGATTCAAGGTTTGTGCGGTTGAGGATATGACTGGACCGATGACGTGATCGACAAATCAACAAATCAACCAATTAACCATTTAACCAATTAACCAATTAACCAGTCAACCATCACACATACTCTCCGATCTTTTCGGCAGTGTCGCCCCGCGATGCGGAGTGATTCCGAAAAGAGATGACGGGAGTAGAAGAACAACTAACAGATAAAGGAGTACGCATCGATGCCACATGTAGAATTGGCAGACCTTCTCAACTCAGGTGCTCATTTCGGGCATCTCACGCGCCGTTGGAATCCGAAGATGAAACCGTTCATTTTTATGGAGCGCAACGGTATCCACATCATCGACCTCAAGAAAACGCAGGAGCTCCTTGTCGCAGCCGGCAACGCGATATCTCAGATCGTCTCGGACGGGAAGAGAGTGTTGTTCGTCGGCACGAAGAAGCAGGCGAGTCTCGTCATCCAGGATGAAGCGAGGCGATGCAAACAGTTTTACGTCTGCGAGAGGTGGCTCGGCGGGATGTTGACGAACTTCACGACGATCCGTAAGAGCGTAAAACGCCTGACGAACATCGAGAAGATGGAAACCGACGGCACGTACGACAAGATCACAAAAAAGGAAGCGCTCGTCCTGGACCGCGAAAAGGAGAAACTCCAGGGCATCCTGTCGGGCGTCGTCGAGATGACGCGGCTCCCCGGAGCCCTTTTTGTCATCGACATCAAGAAGGAGGAGATCGCCGTCAAGGAAGCGAAGCGTCTCGGCATCCCGGTCTTTGCCATCGTCGACACGAACTGCGATCCGACGCTCGTCGATTATCCCATTCCGGCGAACGACGATGCGATCAAATCGATTCAGACGATCACAAAAGTTTTTGCCGACGCGGTGCTCGAAGGGTCCGAGCGCTCATCGGCGCATCTCGAGGGGGGAGACGCCGGCGAGGGAGTCGCCATGAAAGGTGCCGCTGCAGGGGGATAGGGAGCAATGCAATCAGGAAAGGAAACCGAAAGTTTAGCTATGGAAATTACTGCAGAGAAAGTTAAGGAATTACGCGACAAGACAGGCGCCGGCATGATGGACTGTAAGAAGGCGCTCGCAGAATCGGCCGGTGATATGACGCGTGCGATCGAGGTCCTTCGCAAGAAGGGAGCTGCGACGGCCGAGAAACGCGCCGATCGCGCGGCCAATCAGGGACAGATCGAAGCGTACGTCCACGCAGGCGGACGCATTGGCTCGATGCTCGAAGTGAATTGTGAGACCGATTTCGTCGCCAAGACGGATGATTTCAAGACGCTCGCCCGCGATATCGCGATGCAGATCGCGGCGATGAATCCGCAGTACATCGCGAAGGAGCAGGTGCCCCAGGCGGTCATCGACCGGGAGATGGACATCTACCGCACGGTCGCCCGGAACGAGAAGAAGCCGGAGCAGGTTGTTGAAAAAATCGCCTCAGGCAAGCTCGATAAATTCTTTCAGGAAGTCTGTCTGCTCGAGCAGACGTTCATCAAAGACTCCGGCAAAACGATCCGCGATCTGATCCTCGATATGACCGCAAAGACGGGCGAGAAAATCACCGTTCGCCGGTTCAAGCGGTTTCATCTGGGAGAAGGCGAAGGCTGAATTCATCAAAAGGGTCTCACCGTGGTGAGACCTTTTTTGCCCATCGAATGCATGTGAAAAAGAAAACTGCCTATAAGCGGGTTCTCCTCAAAGTGAGCGGCGAAGCGCTCATGGGGAGAAAGGAATTCGGGATTGATCCGTCCGTGCTCCAGCGATATGCGCGGGATATCCGCGAGATCCATCGTCTCGGCATTCAGATCGGCATCGTCATCGGCGGCGGCAACATCTATCGCGGAGTCGAGAATTCGTCGGACGGTGTCGACAAGGTGACGGGCGATCAGATGGGAATGCTCGCGACGATCGTCAACGGCCTCGCACTTCAGAGCGCCCTCGAGCACCACGAAGTCTTCACGCGGCTCATGAGCCCCATCAAGATGGAGGAAATTGCGGAGCCGTTCATCCGCCGCCGCGCCATCCGCCATATCGAGAAGGGACGCGTCGTCATCTTCGGCGCGGGAACCGGAAATCCGTACTTCACGACCGACACGGCCGCCGTCCTTCGGGCCCTCGAGATCCGGGCCGACGTCATCATCAAAGGGACACGCGTCGATGGCGTCTACGACCGGGACCCGGAACAGCATCCCAGGGCGTTTAAATTCAAAGAGATTTCCTATGACGAAGTTCTTCGGCAGGATCTCAAAGTTATGGACCTTACGGCGATCACGATGTGCAAGGTGCATTCACTCCCGATCATCGTGTTCGACATGAACAAGCCGGGCAATCTCCTGCGGCTCATGAAGGGGGAACAGATCGGGACACGGGTTTCGATCTCTGCTTCCCTCCATCACGCGAAAAAGAAACCATCCTGAAATCCTCATCTCATCCAATCGACAACGAGGGTGAACATGATAAAAGAAATTCTCAAGCAGACTGAAGAAAAAATGCACAAGGCGGTTGACGTTGTGAGGCAGGAACTCGTCAAGATCCGCACCGGCAAGGCGACAACAGCGCTGCTCGACGGCGTCAAGGTTGAGTACTACGGCTCCCAGATGTCGCTGAACCAGGTCGCCAATGTGAGCGTCCATGATGTCCACACCATCGCGGTGCAGCCGTGGGACAAGAACATGGTTGGCCCCATTGAGAAGGCCATCCTGACGGCGAACCTGGGCCTTAATCCGATCGGCGACGGAAATATTGTCCGCGTCCCGATTCCACCCCTCAACGAGGAGCGCCGCAAGGAGCTTGTCAAGCTCGTGAAGAAATTTGCGGAGGAAGGGCGCGTCTCGGTCCGCAATGTTCGCCGCGACGCCATCGAACACATGAAGAAATCGGAGAAGGCGGAACATTTTTCGGAGGACGAGAGAAAACGCGGTGAGGTTGAAGCACAGAAGATGACCGATAAATTTATCAAGGACATCGATGGCCTCGTCGTTGCCAAGGAAAAGGAAATTATGGAAGTATGAGCACCTTCCGGGGTGTCACCCATCACACAAAGGTTTCTTTCGTCCCCTGCCAGACTTGTCCATGCGGAGTTTGGCTTTTTTTTTGACCGTCCGCACGCAACAAATTGATTATATTGCTCGTATGCTATGTTGAAACGTGTGGAATTAGGGCATGACAAGTGAAACAACACAGACGAAAAGGCTCTACAAATCGCGCCAGAACAAGGTCATCGACGGCGTTTGCGGCGGGATCGGCGAGTATTTCGAAGTGGATCCGACCATCGTTCGGATTTTCTGGGTCTTTCTGACCCTGCTTGGCGGATCGGGCCTTTTTCTCTATATCATCGCGATGGTCATCATGCCGGTCAACCGGGATGATGCGGCGGCCGGCCAGTCGCCGTCCTCGTCCGCCGTGAACCCTGACCGACGGAGATACTGGGGTATCGTGCTTATCCTCATAGGATTTTTTGTTCTCATCGAAAGGACAGAGCTGCTGAGCGGGTTCAGCTGGTGGTCGTTCTCGAAAACCTTCCTCTTTCCGGTCTCGCTCATTGCGATCGGTTTGATGTTCATTTACGCCCATACCCGGCGCTCTTTGCCGGCTGCTGCCACATCGCCGGATGGCGCGCCGCAGCCGGCCCGTGATCTTCGCCGCTCCATTCGGGACAAAAAAATCTGCGGCGTGTGCGGCGGCCTCGCCAACTATTTTCACTACGACGCCACCATCGTTCGAATTCTCTTTGTCTTCCTCGTGCTGGCATCCTTCGGGTGGGGACTTCTTCTCTACGTCATCCTTTGCCTCCTGATGCCGGAGGAGAAAACTGCGCCTGTCTCTGCATGAGCGCGTCAGCCATGAAACCGTCCAAATCCGGTGTGCCGCTTTTTGGTCTGGCGCTCATTGTCATCGGGAGCGCCATCCTCCTTGGGAAGCTTCACATCCTCCACATTTCGTTCCATTCAATCTTCTGGCCCCTCGTGATGATTCTCGGGCTTGTCGGTGCCGGACGGGGGTTCTCTCGAAACAGGAGGGGACAGATCTTCTGGAACACGGTGCTGTTTCTCTATGCGCTCTTTTTCTTTCTCCGAACGTCGGAGTTCGTCGAGGTGCATTCCCACATCGTGATCCCGGCAACATTCCTCATCGTCGGCATCGCCTTTCTCATGACGTTCGTCAATAACGTTCGCGACTGGTTTTTTCTCGCCGCAGCGTTGATCTTTGGCGGCATCGGAGGATTTTTTATCCTGGCGGATCTGGATTATGTTTCGTATTGGGATGTTGGTGAATCGCTGGCTGTTTACTGGCCTGTCGCGCTCATTCTGTTCGGTTTGGTGATCCTTTTCCGGCGCCGATCCTGCAGCGCTCCCGGGCCTCCGGCGTCCTGATTCGCCGATTGTCGGTTCCGCCACTCTCACTTTGCTAAGAAATTCTCCGCTTGACTGACTCGTACCTTCCAACAACGTAAATCCGCAAACCTTCAAGCACGGGTTAAGATTTTCTTTTTCATTTGAGAACGTTAGCACCATTCCGAGTCATTTTCCCCACGAACCCCTGACAGGTTTTCTCGAATGGAAAGCTTACCAGACGTTTAAGATGTTGAACCTGGTCCTCAGTGCGGAGTTCGCCGTCCAATCGCTCAGCATACTGTTCGGCATACCGTGAAGTTTGGCTGGTTATTTCATAAGAGAAAAAACTTTACACAAAGTGAAATATTTTCTAAAACACTCTTGACTTTGTCAAAGCCGGGTGTTAAATTTCCGGCGGATGTTCGTGGCGAGACAGCCAAACTCGCATTTCAAGATGAGGTTGTTCTTTCCAAAGAAGGCCCTTTGCGGGCAAACTCCCGGACCGAGTCGTGTGACTTTCGCTGTGGAGGGTGCCTCGACGGGTCGCTTCACAACAAAATGAGCAAATTATTCCGACCTTAAGTCATCGATGAAACTGCGAAGCTACATACTACTTCAGATACTCCTTGCTGGCGGATTGTTGTCCTGCAAGAAAGACGAGCCTTGCCTCACGTGCCCGCCTCCTAACGTGCAGCATATTTTCCTCGACACTCTCATTATCGATCCCACGGAGGTCTGGCTTCGCGTGTACACCGACGATTCAAGTAGTGCAGGGACCATCGGGCTCTATCGCGACAGTGGTGTCATCCTCTTGAAATCCATCGTGGGGGTTGACACGACGATCATCGACAGCGGACTCACTCCTTTGTCCATGCATTCCTATAGAGCATACCGACTGCAAGGCGGTCTGCGTGTTGATTCAACCCGTGTGATGATGCTCCGGACCATGGACACGACCAGCCACAACTTCTCATGGACAATCGATACGCTTGGTGATGGAGCTTCCAGTTCCCTTCGTGACGTCTTCATTGTTAACGATACATGCGTGTGGGCCGTTGGCGAACTCTCTATGAAGGATTCCGCTGGGAACTTTATTAACCCCCCGTTCAACTTCGCACGTTGGGATGGACATCAATGGCATATTGATCGCAGTTATGAGGCTGGATACGGCTATGGTGCGCTTTATGCCGTTTTCGCGTTTAGTCCAACCGACGTATGGGTAGCATCAACGGCTCCAGAACACTGGGATGGGGCAACATGGACATTCTACGGTGTGGCTCGAGGTTTCCCTGGGGGTTTTTACATCAACAAGATTTGGGGGACTTCCAGCAGTAACCTATACGTCGTTGGCGCAGGCGGCATTATCGTCCACTTCGACGGCACTTCGTGGCAAAAGATGGACAGCGGGACTGATGTGGATTTGCTTGATGTTTGGGGAAGTCCTGATGGAAGCGTGGTGTGGGCGTGTGGATACTACCAATCAAGATACGGGACTTACCTTTTAAGGAATGACGGATCTGGTTGGAAGATTGTATACGATGGAACTGCCCACGAGTTTGAAATACATAGCGACTCACTCTCCGGGGCAT
>Ga0080064_1002503_pt1 | contig 30879 bp, 24 predicted proteins | sample Subgrocontami54m_FD_69260 | JGI IMG/M metagenome (GOLD analysis project Ga0080064, IMG submission 69260) | Subsurface groundwater microbial communities from S. Glens Falls, New York, USA - GMW46 contaminated, 5.4 m (SPADES assembly) (version 2) ...
GTGGCGGTGGATACGGCGGCGGGGATCGCGGTGGACGCGGCGGTCCGCCGCGCGGTGATGGTGGCGGCGGTGGCTACCGCGGTGGCGGTGGCGATCGCGGCGGCAGCAGCGGCCCGCCCGCGCGCAGCGCCGACGGCGGCCTGCGCGACCGGCGCCCGAACCGGCCAGACGGCCCTCCAGGCCCGCCGAAGCCTCCGTTTGGAGGAGGGTAGGCAGGCTCGTAGTTCACAGTTGACAGTTTGTAGTTTTCAGTGGAGGCGCCCGCCGGGCGCCTTTTCTGTTTGCCTCACCCCGGCCTTCGGCCACCCCTCTCGACATTGTGGAGAGGGGATCGGCGCGGAGGGTGTGCACGTGGCCCGGGCGACCGCGCGGGCCGGGGCTGAGGTTCGCGGCCGGCTCCAGCGCGACCTCACCCCGACCCTCTCCGCCCGGCGGAGAGGGAGATCGCGCACTTGTCCCTCCCGGCAGTGGCGGTACGCTTTGCGGCATGAGTGTGCTGTACGAGCGCATCGGGGCGGCAGCGGTGCTGACGATCGATCGGCCGGAGCGGCGGAATGCCGTGGATGGCGCGACGGCGGCGTTGCTGCACGCGCGGTATCAGGAGTTCGTCGCGGACGAGGGGGCGCGCGTACTGGTGGTCACCGGCGCGGGCGGGAAAGCGTTCTGCGCCGGCGCGGACCTGAAAGCGATGAGCAATCCGGTGATGGCGCCGGAGGGGCCGATGGGGTTCACGCGGCTGCAATCGCCGAAGCCGACGATCGCCGCGATCGAGGGATACGCCGTCGCGGGCGGGCTGGAGATCGCATGCTGGTGCGACATCCGCATCGCCAGCGCGAGCGCGCAGCTTGGCTGCCTGGAGCGCCGATGGGGCGTGCCGCTGATCGACGGCGGCACGCAGCGCCTGCCGCACATCGTTGGGCTCGGTCGCGCGCTGGATCTGATCCTGACCGGGCGGCTCATCGACGCGCAGGAGGCGCTGTCGATCGGGTTGGTGACGCGCGTCGTGGCCGACGGCGGCGTGCTGGCGGCCGCGCTGGAGCTGGCGGAGCAGATCGCCGCGTTCCCGCAGCCGTGCGTACTGGCGGACCGGCAGGCAGTCTACGACGGACTCGGCAAGCCGCTCGCCGAGGGTCTCGCGATCGAGGCGTCGCTGGGCCGTGGCGTCGTAGTCGAGGCGCGTGACGGCGCGATGCGGTTCGCCGGCGGCGAAGGGCGGCACGGGCGGGGGACGTAGGTTCCGGTCGTGAGTCTTCGGGACGTTCACCACAGAGACACAGAGACACAGAGCTTCGGTTCAGGGCAATGCGGGCTTGTGGACGCGTTTGGTGGATGCGCGGCGCCCGGGCTGCGGTATATCCAGGTTCTGATCGTTTTGGAGCGGGTGGGCATGCTACGAAATGCCCGTACGGATACGCAGAGCGGCGTTTGCCACTGCGCGAGCGTTGGTTGCGTTTCGGCGGCGGGCGCAGCGGGCTGCGTGCCTACGGTGAATCGCGGTTTTCCGCACGCGGGCGGCCACGTGGGGCCGCCCCTACGGTTGTTGCGCGCGAGTCGCGCGACCGTTCGCGATGTGCCAGGTCTGCGCTGCGGCGACGAAGGCGGCGTCGAATCGATCCGGGTCGGGGCTCGTGATCCAGACCTGGTCGGCGTCGATCGCGGCGAGGACGCTGGCGCGGCGCGACTCGTCGAGTTCCGACAGCACGTCGTCCAGCAGGAGAATCGGCCGCTCGCCGCTGCGCTCGTAAAGCAGGCACGCTTCGGCGAGACGCAGGGCCAGCGCCGCCGTGCGCTGCTGGCCGCGCGACGCGAACGCCGCCGCGGATTCGCCGCCGAGGGTCATCAAGAGATCGTCGCGATGCGGTCCGCTGAGTGTGATACCTGTGGCGATGTCGCGTGCGTGTGTGGCATGCAGCTTGTCGAGCAGCGCGGCCTCGACCGCGTGCGTGCCCGACTCGATGATGCGGTCCGGCGGCCACGTATCGATGAATCGCGGTTGATACGTGAGCGCGAACTGCTCACGCCCGCCGCTGAGGCGCGCGTGCATCGCTGACGCGCCGTCCGCGAGCTGCGCGGCGGCGGCGGCGCGCGTCGTCAGGATGGCGGCGCCGTCGCGCGATAGCTCCTCATCCCAGTACGCAAGCTCACGCGTCTGTGCGGCGCCGTCCTGGATGCGCTTCAGCAGCGCGTTACGCTGCGTGATCACCTTCGTGTAGCGCTGAAGCGCCCGCAGGTAGGGGTGGTCGACCTGCGAGAGCATCGTGTCGAGGTAGCGCCGCCGTCCGGACGGCGCGCCCTTCACGAGCTCCATGTCGTCGGTGGTAAACAGCACGGCGGTGATGGCCCCGATAACGTCCGAGGTGCGTTTCGCCACGCCGTTGAGCTTGAAGCGCTTCGACGCGACCATGCCTTTCGTGCCAACTCGTCCGAGCACCGCGACTTCGACGCCGACATCACCCGCTGCGCGCTGCGCGGTGCCGGCGATGCGCGCGTACGGCTGCAGGTCGTCGCGCACGTCCCAGGCGATGTAGTCGGCATCGACCTCGGCGCGCGCTGATCGCCCCGTCGCGAGCAGGAAGACGGCCTCGAGCAGGTTCGTCTTGCCCTGCGCGTTCGTTCCGAGGAGCAGGACGGGGCCGGGTTCGAGATCGAAGTCCTGCCGGGCGTAGTTGCGGAAGTTTGTCAGTGCGAGGTGGCGGAGGTGCATTGTGGGGAGGATAGAGGTTGGAGGCGGGAAGCGGGAGGTGGGAAGCGGGAACCGCGAGCGCGGCTATACAGCAATGAGGACGGAGCCGCTGATGCGCGACCTGAGACCCCCCGACGACCGACGACCGTCCCTGCTACGCCGATTGTTCTTCAGTGGACATCGCGCCACCGGCGGTGTCGTTGAGCAGGGCGCCGATCGTATCGGCGCTGAGCGCGTGGGCGAAGAGAAAGCCCTGCCCGAGATCGCAGTTGCGGGACTTGAGCCAGCCGAGCTGGTCCGCGCGCTCGACGCCTTCTGCCACGATCTCGAGGTTCAGCGACTGGCCGAGTTCGATGATCGACTGGGCAAGCTCGCGCTCTTTTCCGCGCTGCCCGACGCCATCTACGAACGACTTGTCGATCTTGAGGATGTCTACCGGAAAGCGGCGCAGGTAGCTGAGCGACGAATAGCCCGTCCCGAAATCATCGATCGCGAGGCGGACGCCAAGGGCTTTCAGTTCCTGCAACCGCGTGATCGCGAGTTCAGCGTTCTGCATGACAAGGCTCTCTGTGATTTCGAGGATCAGTGTTGCGGGCGGCAGGCCGGTGTCGCGCAGCGCCTCGGCGACAATGTCGACGAGGCCGGGCTGATGCACCTGCCGCGCGGAGACGTTCACGGCTACCGTGAGCGGCGGATCGGACGGATACGCGAGTTGCCACGCGCGCGCCTGCGCGCACGCCTCACGCAGCACCCAGCGGCCGATCGGGAGGATGAGTCCCGTCTCTTCCGCGATCGGAATGAACTCGCTGGGCGCGACGAGGCCGCGCGTCGGGTGCTGCCAGCGCACGAGCGCTTCGACGCCGGCGATCTTCTGCGAGCTGAGGATGACGCTGGGTTGGTAGTGGACGACCAGTTCGCTGCGCTCGACAGCGCGCTGTAGTTCGCCGGCAAGCTGGAGATGTCCGACCATCGACGTCTCCATGCTGTGCTCGTAGATCGCATACTGGCCCTTGCCGTCCGACTTGGCGGCGTACATGGCGACATCGGCGCGGCGCAGCAGTTCGTCGCCCGACGCGGCGGCGGTGCTGATGGCGATGCCAATGCTGCCGCGCACGAAGACCTCTGTGCCGCTCAACAACATGGGTACGCGGAGAGACTCGATGAGACGCGTCGCCACCGCGACCGCGTGATCGGTGTCGTGCAGCTCCTCGAGCAAGATGGCGAACTCGTCGCCGCCGAGCCGGGCGGCGGTGTCGCCGGGCCGCAAACACGCCTGCAGGCGCTCGGCGACCCCGATCAGCAGCTGATCGCCAGCGGGATGGCCCAGGCTGTCGTTGACGGACTTGAAGTCGTCGAGATCGATGAAGAGGACCGCGATACTCTCGGCCCGCCGGGAAGCGCGCAGGAGGCCGTGGTCCAGCCGATCCATGAAGCGCGCGCGGTTGGCCAAATTCGTCAGCGTGTCGTGAAATGCCTGGTGGCGGAGCTGTTCTTCAAGCTCCCGTTCGACCTCAAGTGTGCGCGCGAGTGCCTCCTCGGTGCGCTTGCGCTCCTCGACTTCGCGCGCAAGGTCGGCGTTGGCGCGTTCGAGGTCGGCGGTGCGTGCCTCGAGGTTCTTGGACAGGTAGGCGTTCAGTTCTTTCGACCGGTGGATCAGCGCCTCCGCCATGCTGTTGACGTCGGTGGCGAGATTCGCAAGCTCGGCCGGCCCGGCGCGCTGCACCTTGGCAGTGAGATCGCCTGCGGCGATCGCGCGCGTCGCGGCGCTGGCGCGCCGGAGCGGGCGGCCGATCCACTCGAAGCTTGCGAGGCCCATGATGAGAAGCAATCCGGCGGAGAGGGCTCCGATGCCGAGCGACCAGCGCTGCGTCGATGCCTGTGCGTTCCCTTCGTCGGCCTGCGCTGCTCGCAGGACGACACGTTGCTCGTCGATGCGCTGTCCGAGATCGGCGAGCAGCTTTTCGGAGTCGGCGGTGGTGCCGGATGTCGTGGCGATGTTGATCGCGCCGGCCAGGTCGCCGGCGGTGAGGGCGGAGATGATTTGCTGGTCAGCGTCCGCGAAGCGCGCGTGCGTCGTGATTAGTGCGTCGAGCCGGGCGGCGTCGGCGGGATCGTGCAGCAGCGCGTCGTTGCGAAGTGCGACGAGTGACGCATCGGCCTTCTTGCGGGACTGGGCGAAACGATCGAGGTACACGGGATCTTGAACCAGGAAGTACGCGACGACGGTCACCCACTCGTCGTACGTGGAGCCGACGGCGTCCTCATAGAGCGCACTGTTGTTGATCGCTCGCTCGGCCGCCGTGTGCGCGGTGGCGTGTTGCGCGGCGCTCGAGCGCGTGGCGACCACGATGACCACCGTGACGGCCAGCACGCAGACGGTCAGGATGGCCGTTGCGGCGCGAACGGAGAGGCGGTGCGGGTGTCGCATCCGAGATCCTCACGGCCAGATCGTCGCTTCGCTGACGGGTGTCAGCCGTTGGGCGCAATCGAAGGGCCTGTAGGATGTTCGGCCTCCGGGACGGCGGCCGGAAGGGAGGACGATGTGCGAGCGCTCACATTCCGCTCCGTCGGTTGACGGACCTATCTTGAATCCGGCTGGCGGGCGCCCTCACGCGCGGGAGGCTCCTCGCCGAAGATCCTAAGGGATACACCTACCGATCCCCAAGGATGAGCCCATGCGGCGATACTGGCGCGCCCTTCCGCTGAGCGGATTCGTGATCGTCCTGGCGCTTACGATCGTGGTGCTGTCGGCGCGGGACGGCGGCAGCCCGACGTCCGGCGCGCCGCCTCTGCCTACGGCGTGCGAGAACTTCGCCAGGGCGAGCGAACTCTTCGCGCGCGGCGGGTCGGCGCAGGCGGTGGAGATGACCGGAGTACAGGTCTTTACTCGCAACTCCGACAAAGACGCGAAGCAGATCCTGATGGATCTCATCGAGTCGTGCGACGCCGAACGCAGCGCTCGCTGATCGCGCGTCGCGGCGCCAGCTCGACAGAATCGCTATTGGACCGCCGTGTACGGGTCAGGCTCCGTTAAGGAATCGGAGGCGGAGGCGCAACGCCTCCGGGCGCGCCTCGTCGACGAAGATGCGCTTGCCGGTGCCGGCGGTGACGCCTTCCGCGATGGCTGCGGCGGTCATCGGCTGGCTGAGGACGAGCTGAATGGCGGCTTCGTCGTCCTGGTAGCGGCGGACGGCGGCCGAGTTCACCTGCGGCAGCCGCACGAGCGCGCGTTGAATCTCCATGAGGCCCTGGAATCCCGGTACGGCGGCTATGGTGACGTCGATGCCTTCTCCGCCCGCCGCGAATGACGGTTCGAGATCCGGCAGGTGTGGCTTCGGAGCCTCGGGCGCGGGTTGCGCCGTGTGCGCGGCCGCATGCGCCTCGGCCACATCGGCGACTGCCGCGGTAAGGTCCGACATGCGCGCGGCAAGCGCTTCGGTGTGGTCGACGAGACGGGCCAGGATATCGCTGAAGCGCTCCATCGTCTCGACGACTTCCGGAGCGACGGTGTGCGTCCGCGCGTCGCGGTCCGCGGCGATGATCACCTCAGCCTCCATGAGGGCCTGTGCGATGATCGAGGCTGCACGGCTGATCGCGTCGTCGCTGGCATCGGAGGGTGTGTCGGTCGTCATTCCGTCCCGTCTCTTGTCACGAACCCGCTGATCGACACGCCGCTTCCTGCGAGGGAGATGTTGCCGCGAGGCCTCCATGCCGCGCGTCCGAGGGCCGTTGGCGATGCGCAACGTCGTGCTGCGCGGTCGGCGGTTCGGACAGTGATGTATCGGCGTGCGGGGGCCGATTCCGAAGCAAGTATAGCAGGGTGTTTGCACACTACCTTGTGTCGCTTGACGCGGGAAGGTGCCTAGGGGCGGGGGTTGGAGATGAGGGTTGGAGATTGGAGATTTGGCCGGCGCAATCTGGGGATTGAATCCGAGGGTGAGAGAATGACGCAATTCGATCGTAAGGCGGGGACGAAGGATAGTTGGGGCGCGAATTGATGACGTGGAATAGAAGCGAGGTTGGCGATGAGATTCGAGACGGTGACCGTGGAGCGAGATCGCGAGCTGCCGGGGCTGATGACGGTGACGCTCAATCGTCCGAAGAAGCTGAACGCCATCAACGTGCAGATGCACGACGATCTGCAGCAGGTGTGCCGGGAGCTGCAGGACGACTACGAGACGCGCGTCGTGATCCTCATCGGCGCCGGGCGGGCGTTCTCTGCCGGTGCCGATCTCACGAGCGTGAGGGCTGGGCAGCCGGCGAACGATCTTGACCGGCGCCTGCGCGTACACATCGGCGGGCGGACGAGCGCGATGCTGGAGCGCCTGGACCAGGTGACGATCGGCGCGATCAACGGGATGGCGATCGGGGGAGCGGTGGTGTTCGCGTCCTGCATGGACCTGCGCGTGGCGGCCAAGTCGGCGTGGTTCTCGATACCCGAGGTGGAGATCGATCTGCCGCTTACGTGGCAAGCGTTGCCGCGTCTGATGCGGGAGCTGGGCCCTGCCCGCACGAAAGAACTGGTGATGCTCTGCGAGCGTTTTTCGAGCGCAGAGGCGCTGCAGTGGGGCTTCCTGAATCGCGTCGTGGCCGACACGAAGGTGCTGGCGGAGTCGCGCAAGCTGGCGGCGAAGCTGCTGTCGATGGACCCGCTGACGCTGGCGATGACGAAGAGCGCGACCAACGCGCTGGCGCGGATGATGGTGCCCGAAGAGGTGAACTGGAGCGACGCCGACGTGATGCTGCTGTCGTACAAGCTCCGGCGGGACCGCGAGAAGGGCGGAGCCGCGCCGAAGGCGGTGCGTCGCGCGGGGGTACGATCCACGAAGGGCACGAAGGCCACGAAGAAGAGATAGGGTCGCGCGGGCGTCGTCTGGCGTGTCAGGCGAGATCCGCGCACGAGCCACAGCCGGGGCGGCTGTGATCCGGCCCGGGTGCGAGTCGTGCGCCAGGGCGGGGCTGCCGAAGAAGCGCTAGGCGCGCTCGTCGTTGGTGAGGATGAGCGTGCCGGCGGCGTGGAACATACCGCCGACGCCGTGGGCGATGCTGGTACGGATATTCGGGAGCTGCGCCGCGGCTTCGCCCCGCAGCTGGCGCACGGACTCCTGGATGGCGAACATGCCGTACATGCCGGTGTGCGTGTACGAGAGCCCGCCGCCGTTGGTGTTGAGCGGGAAGTCGCCGCCGGGCGCCGTGCGCATCGCCTCGAAGAAGGGGCCGCTCTCGCCCTTGCCGACGAAGCCGAGCGCCTCGAGCGCGAACATCGGCGTGTGGGCGAAGGCGTCGTAGAACATCGCGTGGTCGATGTCCTTGTGCGCGATCTTCGCCTCGTCGAACGCGAGCTTGCCGGAGACCTTGAATGCGCGCGACTCCGTGAAGTCGTGCATCTGGCTGATCATCGAATGTTCCGACGACTCGCCCGTGCCGAGGACGTAAACCGGCTTCTTCGGGAAATCCTTCGCGCGCTCTGCCGAGACGACGACGAGCGCACCGCCGCCGTCGGTGACGAGACAGCACTCCAGCAGGTGGATCGGGTAGGCGATCATCCGCGAGTTCAACACGTCGTCGATGGTGATGGGGTCGCGCATCATCGCGCGCGGATTCTTCTCGGCCCAGCGGCGCGTCGCTACGGCAACGGACGCGAGCTGCTCGTGTGTGGTCCCGTACTCGTGCATGTGCCGAAGGATGGGGATGGTGAAGCGCGTCGGCGGGCCGGCGACGCCGTAGGGCTCCTCGAACTGCGCGCCCGGCATCTGCTTCGACGAACCCCAACCGCCCATGCCGACGCGCGAGCGGCCGCTTTCGCCGTGCGTGATCAGCGCGACCGAGCAGAGGCCGGCCTTGATGGCGGCGGCCGCGTGGCGCACGTGGATCATGAACGAGCAGCCGCCGACGCTGGTGCCATCGATGTACGTCGGCGTGATGCCGAGGTATTCGACGACGGAGACGGGCGATTGGCCGGCACAGAGGACGCCATCGACATCAGCGATCGTCAGGCCGCAATCGGCGAGGGCGTTGAACGCCGCCTCCGCATGCAGCTGCAGCGCCGACTTGTCGGGCTGGATGGCGACGCTGTCCGTCTCGGCGGCGCCGACGATGGCGGCGCTCATGCGCAGGCTCACGAGGCGGCTCCGATCGGCCGGAAGATCGGCAGCGTGATGGTGTCGTCCTGCTTCTCCCACGTCACTTCGACGGGCAGATCGATCGGCAGGTTCTCGGGCGTGGGGTCGACGCCGATGATGTTCGTCATCATGCGCGGGCCTTCATCGAGCTGGACGACCGCGATCACGTACGGAACGTAGTCCTGGAAGCCGTAGGCGGGACGGTAGTTGATCACGTAGGAGTAGAGCTTGCCGCGGCCGCTGGCGGTGAACCAGGCGACATTCTTCGACGAGCAGGCCGGGCAGAACGGACGCGGGAAGAAGTATGCCTTGCCGCAGGCGTTGCATCGCTGGATGCGCAGCTCGCCGCGCCGGGCGCCTGCCCAGAACTCTTCCGTTTCGGGCGTCGATTCGGGAATAGGGCGCTTGGGCATCGAGGGGGAGTATGCCGCGTGATGGTGTTAGGGGCTAGGGACTGGGGACTGCGAGGATGGATAGTGGACGATGGAGGATGGAGCGTGCACCTCGGTGCGCCGACGAAACGGCGGAAGACGTCAAGTGGGTGGTTGCGGTGCGGGCCGCGCGGTGATCAGGCCGCGGCGGCGAAATCTTCTTCTTCGTCGAAAGCGTCGGTGATGCCGAGCGCGGCACGGATGGTGCGCAGCTCTTCGAGGATGTCGTCGAGATCAGCGTCGCCGGCCAGGTTGACCAGGACGGTGAGGTCGTTGTCTGACTCGGTCTTCGACTCAGCGAACATGCTGAGGAGCGCGTCGCTGCCCGCCGCTGCTGGCGCTGCGGCTTCGGCTGCCGCGGCGGGCTCGCCGCTGGGTGGCGCATCAGCCGCGGCGGGCGCGAGGGCATCGCTCTCCGGTGCGGTAGCTTCGTCCTCGGGCGCGTCGACGTCGTCCGGGGTTGGGGCGTCGTCTTTCTTCTTGCCGAAGGCCATCGCACCACCTCATCGCGCCCTAAGCGCGCGTTCTGGGTGGAGTATCGGCCGGTGTAGGAGGATCCCTTAGGGGTTGGATGTTGGATGTTGGAGGACGAAGGACACAGCGACCACCGCCATCGCTCTGGTGGAGCTAGCTAAGCAGCCACCTAGGCAGCTGCGGTATCTCGCGGGAGATGAATTTGAAACGGCGGCTCGACCCCGTTGGTCACGAAGTCGTTCAGCGCCGCAGCCCGTCTCGTCAGTCGGATCTCATCGTACGAGAAACGCGCGAGCTCCTGCTTTCGACCGTTTAGGCAAAGCATCTCGTCCGGCCGATCCTCGTCGAACCCGATGTAGAAGAATTTTTGTGTATCGGGTGGCAAGAATGCATCCACCTCTCGCTGGGTGAGCACCGGGGTTTTGTGCTCCCAATGCTTGGAGTAGCGCGCGCTCGTGTGAATCCGACTATCGAGTGTGGGAGACACGCCGAACAAGACGAAGAAGTCCGCGCCCAGGAGCCTTGGCCGGAAGTTGTTGAAAAAGAATAGATGACTGAAACCGCGTTTTGCCCGCTTCGGTTCTAAGTAGCAGCGCGAAGCCTTGACTTGTACCCGCGCGGCACGTCCGGATATCGATGAGTGGACGAGGAGATCCCAGCCCTTGTTCTGTCTGCTCAGAGGAAGCGTTACTGAGAAGACATCCTTTGGCCTACGCAGCAAATCTTGAAGACGCCCAGCCACCTCATGCTCCGAGTACGATAAGCGAAAGGCCGACTCCATAGCGCCTCCTTGGTTGGCCCGGATTGCAAAGAGCTCGGGTCCACAGTCTATTGTCGGCCGTGAAACGCTGAGATTGAAGCCTGAGGTGCCTTCGGTCTAGAACAGACCTTGCTTCTGCGCCTTCGAGAGGAGCTTGAACAGCTCGTAGAAGTTGTTGACGCCGGACTCGCCGAGCTTTTGGAGGAGGGCGCCGCGCCGGTCGACCTCGTTGTAGATCTGGCGCCGGTTCTTCTCGGAGATGCCGCGCGATGGGGCGATGTGCTGCTCGAGCTGATAGCTGTTGTTGAGGCCGACGAACTCGAACACGTCCTTAATGGGGTCCCAGCGGAAGATCTCGACGAAGGAGAACGAGCCGCTGCTGGGGTCGTAGCCGATGATCTCCGAGATGCTGATGACGCGGCGGCCCATCCTGCCGCTGGGCAGGCGGACGGCGCTGCAGATAACGACGACGTTGAGGTTCTCGACGTAGGTACGGGGGACGCTGATCGGGATACCGGTGACACGCTGGATGAGCTTTTCGACGGTGGCGGCGTGGAACGTCGCGCACACGGCGTGGCCCGTCATCATCGCCTGGAAGGCGATGTTGCCCTCTTCACCACGGATCTCACCGATGATGATCTCGTTTGGCCGCTGACGGAGGGCCGCTTTCAGAAGACTGAACATATCGACGCTGCCGCCGCCCTGGCTCATCTGGCCGCGGACGACCTCGCGCGTCCAGTTGGGGTGCGGCACTTGCACTTCGGGCGTGTCCTCGATGCTGACGATCTTCGCGTCGGGGCGGACGAACGTCATGAGCGCGTTCATCAACGTCGTCTTGCCGGACGCGGTCTCGCCCGAGACGAAGAAGTTCATGCCCTCCTCGACGATGAGCGACATGTAGCCGGCCATCTGCCAGGTCATCATGCCTGAATTACAGACGTCGACGATGCTGAGCGGGATGCCCATGAACTTCCTGATCGTGAAGTTCGAGCCGTTCTTTGAGACATCACCGCCGTAGACGATGTTGATACGCGAGCCGTCCGGTAGCGTCGCGTCAACGATGGGGCTGCGGAACGTCACCGGCTTCTTCATCTTCTCGGCGAGCTTGAGGACGAAGTCGTCCAGCTCTTCGTGCGTATCGAAGTTCACGCTGCTCTTGAGGCCGCCGAAGATCTTGTGCTCGATGTAGACCGGGCCGATGCCGCTGCAACTGATGTCCTCGATCCACGGGTCGCCGATGAACGGTTCGAGCGGGCCCATGCCGACCTTGTCGCGGATCACCATGTAGCGGAGGCTCTGCATGTCGGAAGCGGTGCACTTGAGCCGTCCGCCTTTCGTTGCGGCCCCTCCGCCGCCACCGCCGAACGGCAGCTTGAGGAACCCACCCTCGCCCTTCTTCGCGGCCTTTTCGGCCTTGGCGTTCGCCTTGTCCGATTTCGCCTGCGCCTTGTCACTCTTATCTTTGTCGTTCTTCGCTTCCGTCTCTGCACGTGTGACGACGCGGTCGTCGACGATATCGCAGGAATCCTCGATGGCTTTGAGGATGACTTCCGTCTTCTCCGCCGGCGTGTTCGCGTCTGCGAGGATCTCGACGAAGTCGAGCAGGCGATACTCCATATCCTCCATCAGCTCGCTGAGCTGGTCGGTGCCGGGCTCGATGGCGATGTAGTAGTTTCGGGCCTCCTGGTGGTCCGGGAGGATGTGGATGAACGTGTTGTTGGCAACGGCGTAGATCAAGTTGGGATCAACGAGCTCCGCCATCTTGCGGTTCGCCTCGGGGTAGTACGTTGGCACGCCGAACTCCGCGAACGGCACCTTATGCAGGTACGCCATGAGGTGCGGGGCAGCGTCGGCGGCGTCGCGCAGCTCCGGCGAGAGCAGGTTGTGAATCGGGCACTGTGCGCTTGCGACGCCACTCTTGTGCTCGTCGATGTCCCCTGGCGTGTCGAATGGCAGACGCTGCGGCATGCTTCCTTACGTGTCCTTACGCCTTTGCCTTGGAGATCGGGATGATCTTCATGCCGAGGCCGGGGTCGACATCGAACGAGATGATATTGCCAGTGGTCTTGGCCGCCCCACGCACCTTCGCGACTTCCAGTACCTTCACGAGCTTCTCGCCCATTTCTTCAACGCGCAGGCGAAGATGTGCGTCGCAGAGCGAGCGGATGCGCATGAACATCGCCTCATCGAAGGCAAAGGTATGGAGCGTGAAGAAGACCGTCATGTTGTCGTCCACGAACTCCTTGATCGCCGTGAGAAATTGCAGCGTGGCAGACTCCGGCATCTGCGAGACGAACGACGTCATCGAATCGATGAAGATGACGTCGAACTTGCCGCGGTGTGAACCGATGTGGTCGAGCAGCTTGTGGAAGGCGGTATCGGCCGATTCCGCCGACATGGCGGCGGGCACCGGGTAGACGTTGAAGGAACCGAGCAGATAGAAGTCGAGGATCCCCAGGCTCAGGCTGTCCATCTGACGGAAGAGGCTTCGCGGCGTGTTCTCGGTGGTGTAGAGGACGCAGCGCGCCCCGCTGTTGAGCGCGCCGTAGAGGAGCTGCTGCGTGACGACGCTCTTGCCGGAGTTCGACGAGCCCTCGATGAGAATGAGCGATCCCTCGGGGATGCCGCCGCCCATCTTCTTGTCGATCTCCGTGCTGCCTGTGGAGATGACGCGGCGTTGGACTTCGACTGCTTCGGTCTCGACAGCCATGATGCCGGAACTCCGTCCTGCGTTCGCTTCCGTCGCGGCGGACGAGCGAGCGTCCCTGCCATGCGTCGCGTCCGTGGGATGCGCGCGCAGGGGGCCCGGCATGCGCTGGGCTCCCGTACTCGTTGTCGGCATCTGGCGGCGAGAATTTAGGTGCCCTCACCCTTTGGGGCGGGGCTTTCGGTCGTCAGTTGTTGGTCATCAGGGGTGAGCGCGAGCCTTCGTGCGTGGAAACGGAGTCTTGGCGCGTGATTTCCCCTAGGGGGAGTGCTCACGTAGACTTGCCGCCGTATGAGCTCGAACGTGCCGGCGTCGGTGTTTCGGCCGCGGAGCGTGGCGGTGGTGGGGGCGTCGTCGAACGTCGACAGCCCCGGCCACGACTACGTGCGCTCGCTCGTGGACTTCGGATTCGCCGGCCCGATCTACCCGATCAACCCGCGCGCGCCGGAGATCATGGGGCTCAAGGCGTACCCGTCGCTTGCCGCCGTGCCGGGCGGCGTCGATCTCGTGATCTCGTGCATTCCGGCGGATGGCGTGATTTCGATGATCGCCGAGGCGCGCGCGAAGGGCGTGACGGCGCTGCATCTGTTCACCGGGCGCTTCAGCGAGACCGGCGACGCGAAGGCGGCCGAGCTGGAGCAGGACGTGCTCGCCGCCGCCTCGGCCGCCGGCATGCGGATCATCGGCCCGAACTGCATGGGCATCTACGACTCGACGGCCGGGCTATCGTTCCGGCCGGACCTGCCGCGCGAACGGGGCGACGTCGCGTTCATCTCGCAGAGCGGGAATAACTCGGTCGAACTGATGCTGCACGGCGCGGCGCGCGGCCTGCGGTTCAGCAAGGTCGTCAGCTACGGCAACGCGCTGGACCTCACCGAAGCGGACTTTCTCGACTATCTGGCGGACGATCCTGAGACGAAGGTTGTCGGTGCGTACATCGAGGGCACGCGCGACGGGCGGCGGCTGCTCGAGGGGCTCCGGCGCTGCGCGAGCGCGAAGCCGGTCGTGATCCTGAAGGGCGGCCGCACGGGCGCCGGGTCGCGGACGGCCGCATCGCACACGGCGGCGCTTGCGGGCCAGCGGCAGATCTGGAGCGCCGTGCTGCGTCAGGCGGGCGCGGTCGAGGTGGCGACCTTCGACGAATTGATCGACATGCTCGTGGCGTTCGCGTTCCTGCGGGACGAGCACAGATCTGCGAGTGCGCAGAAGCCGCGGGTTGGCGTCGTCGGCGGCGGCGGCGGGCGCGCGGTGCAGTCTGCGGATGTCTGCGAGGAAGCGGGGTTGGCGGTACCGAAGCTGCCGGACGCGATCCGCGAATCGCTGCGAGAGAAGGCGCCACAACTCGCCGACTGGGTGGACAACCCGGTCGACCAGTCGATCCTGGCGGGCAGCGGCGTTTCGGGCGCGCGCATCCTGGAGATGATGCTGGAGAGCGATGCGTTCGACGCGCTGATCGCGAACGTGGGTGAGGACTGGGTGCTCGGGCGGCCGGACGCGATTGAGCGGATGGCGCATCTCGTCGATCGATTCGCCGCGATCGGCGTGAAGTCGACGAAGCCGATGGCGTTCGTGCTGGGCCCGGCGGACTCGATGGACGAGACGAAGTGGCGTGCCGTCAGCGGCGGCCAACAGCGCTTGACGGACGCCCGCCTGGCGGTGTACCCGAGCGTCGACCGCGCGGCGGCGGCGGTAGCGCGGTTCCTTGCGCGCCGGGGCGAGTAACGATCCACCAAGAGCACGAAGCACGTGTAGGGGCGCAACCCGTTGCGCCCGCGCTCGCAACGCCGCGATGCTCGTGATCGGCTCACTACCCGGAACCGCGCACCTCACCCGGCCGAGTAACGATCCACGAAGAGCACGAAGTACTTGTAGGGGCGTAACCCGTTACACCCGCGCTCGCAACGCGGTTGCGCGGTTTCCAGAACCATTCCCGGTATCGAGTCCCTCTCCACATCGTGGAGAGGGTGGCCGAAGGCCGGGTGAGGTGCGCGTTTCATCGCCCAAGTCCGATCACCGGCATCGAGCGCGTCACGCGCGCGGGCGCAGCTGGCTGCGCCCCTACCGGGCAACGCGCTTCGCGCTACGACGACAGCGCGCGATCGATCTCTTGTGCGTGCTGCGGGTACTTCGCCGCGAACGCGCGGAGCAGGCCGAAGCAGCCGCTGATCATCATGTCGCCGTGCGGCGTCGCGAAGTAGGGGTTGAGGCGGCTGTTACGGATCTTGCCACGCTGCGGGCCGGTGACGGCCACGAGCGGCACGTCGCTGCGCGACGCTGATGCCGCCCCGTCGGCGTAGAAGACGCCGTGGCCCTTCGTGTTGAACACGTCTTCGTGCGGCAGCGTGCCGGCGACCAGGCGCTCGGTGAAGTCTTCGATCTGCTCGCGCGACAACTCGCCGGTGTGGTGCTCGTACAGGCTGATGATCCGCATGCCGCGCAGGTGGAAGGCGAGCGCGTGCATGTTGCCGAGATTCAACACGAGCTGCGTTTCCGCCGCGGCCACATGCGGATCCTGCAGCGCGCCGATAGCGGCGGCGGGGCCCGTATCGAGAAAGACGGCGGGCGTATCGGGATCTTGCGCGTGCGCCGGCGCCATCATCGTGCGGGCGCGGGTGAGGTATGCGGGCAACTCGTCCGGCAGGAAGGCGAATGCCGCGAGATCGTTGCGCGCGCCGACAACGCGCTTCAGGTGTTCGAAGCGGAACAGGCGGTCGGAGTAGCCGGGCGGTGCGGCGCCATGATCGAGGCAGGCGAGCGCGAGGCCGTCGAAGTGCGGCGAGATATCGAAGGCGGCCAGGGCGCCGCGGATGGCGGGCAGGTCGAGATCTTTGAGTTCGACGCGGTGCACGTCATCGGGCAACAGCTTCGCCTCGTCGTCGCTGACGATGCGTATGCCCGCGTTGGTGACCTGGTCGAGATCGTCGTCGATCGTCTGCGCGGCCTCGGGCGTCGCGTAGGCGACGCCGCCCGCGCGCATGTGGTCTTCAATCGCCCAGTTGCACGGGCCGCCGCCCTGGATGACGCCGGTGAGCAGCAGCGGCTCGGCAGCGGCGGTCGCGCGGCGTATGCGCCCCTCGGCGATCCTCGTCGCGCTGGGCATCACGAGCTTGATGTTGTTCTCGACAGGCTGCGTGGAATCGAAGAGCAGGATGTCCTGCGTGCCGGTACCCATGTCGATGGCGAGGATGCGCATGGTTCAGCTTACGGCAGGAACCACAGATTTCACAGATTGCACAGATTGGGGCGAGAAGCCACGAGGGACGATCCACTAAGAGCACGAAGGGCACGAAGGTTGAGTAAGGTGGCGAGATGTAAGCGAGGACTTCAGTCCGCGCGATCCTTTGCGCTTGCGAAGCCTTCGATCATCAGAACCAAAATGGAGTTGGCGAGCGGCCGCCCCCGGCAGGACTTGGGAACGGCCGCCCATGTGAAGGGAGGAGATGTCGATCGGCTCGTGGGACGATGGTCAGAGAACGCCGTCCGCACAAAGCGCGGACGGCGTTTGCAAGCAGATGTGTTCGTTCAGCGCGTGTTCCGCGGCGTCAGTGGGCGCGGTGGGAACGGCCGGGCCAGCTAGTTGCGGACTCGTCGTCGGCGCCGATGAGACTGCCGGTGAGGAACTGAAAGAGCAGGAGCGCGGTCGAGATGAAGAGCACGAGGGAGAGGACGATGGCGAACTGCATGGGGTTGAACCTCCTGTCCAGAACATGCGTACTGTAGAACAGGCGTACGCTGTTTGTCAAGAGGAACAGAACAAAGATTCCTGTGGCCAAGCCAAGAATCTACTCGCATGACGCACCCAGACTTGACTCCGTAGCCACATCCCACTACATTGGTACCAATGTCCTGTGGGACATATTCCGATAGAAGGGGCACGTGCGATGCCAGATTCGGTGGAAGCCATGAACGTGGAGCGAGTGCAGCTCGGCGTGCGCATGGAGAAGCGCATGGTCAAGGTGCTGAAGGGGCTGGCCGAGTTCGAAGGCATCACGCTGGGCCAGCTGCTCGAGAAGATCGTGCTGCATTCGTTCGAGCCGGTGCCGGGCGATGAGGGCGAGTCGGCGGCCAGCCCGCACGGCAAGCGGGCGTTGGCGGCGATCGCCGACCTGAAGCGGATCTACGGCATGGAGTTCGACATGCACGCGTTTCGCAAATTCCGGGACGCCGGTGCCGTTCCGGGTGCCGATGACGCGGCGGACGGGAGTGCGATATCCGCCTGACCGGATTCCGGGCCGTATTGCGGCACACCGTTCCGTCCCTTCAGCCATGCGTAAGAATCTGCTGACCGAACGGTCTTACCATCGGCGGCGTGGCGTGGTGCCGCGGGATCCGGGGTCATGGTATCGTTCGGTTCGAATCCACTCTGCGCGCGCTTGCGGCGAGCCTTCGCGGCGCCCCGCGCAGCCGTATTCGCCACCGCCAGGGAGGCGCCATGGACGACGCGCTGCTCGTTAGCCGGGCTATGGCCGGCGACCTCGACAGCTTCGGCCAACTGTACGACAGCTACTTCAGCCGCATCTACGACTTCTCGTGGCGCATCCTGCGCGACGCGGACGAGGCGGCGGACGCCACGCAGGACGTCTTCGTGAAGGCGATGGAGGCGCTGCCGACGCTGACGAAGGCGGCGAGCTTCAAGTCGTGGCTGTTTACGATCGCGCACAACGTGGCCGTGACGCGAGCCGAGGTGGGCAGTCGCTCGATGCCGCTCCCATCGCCTGTGCATGAGGAGGCGTTCGGGTCGTTCGACGTGCCGGACCCCTGCCGCCTCGACAATCCGGAGCTGGCCGCGGGCGACCACGAGGCGGCCGCGCTCGTGTGGGAAGCGGCGTCGGCGCTGAATGCGCGCGACTATGCGCTGCTCGACCTGCACGTGCGACAGGGGCTCGAGAGCGCTGAGATCGCGACGGTGATCGGCGTGAGCAAGGGCAGCGCCTACACGATGGTCAGCCGGATGAAGACGGCGGCGGCCGACGTCATCGGCAGCTACGTCGTGGCGCGGCGCGGAAGCCGCGATTGCGACGAGCTCCAGCGGGTGCTGACGGCGTTCGCGTTCCCGCCGTATACCGAGCCGGTGCGGAAGGCCGTCGACGCGCACATCAAGAGCTGTGAGACGTGCCAGGGTTCGCGGAAGCGGCTGGCGGCTCCGCTGGAGATCCTGGGCGCGTTCGCGGCGATACCGGCGCCGATGGCGCTGAAGGGCGATATCTGGGGCGGCGTATCCGGCGCGTGGGCGACGCGCGGCCCCGGTGCCGCCGGTGGCCACGGCGGTGTCGCGGGCGGAGCTGGTGGCGGCGGCTCGTTGCCGCCGAGCCCGTACGGCGCCGCCTCTGCCGGCGCCGGCGGCGCGTTCGGTGGCGGCTACGACGGCTCGATCTCGCCGATGAGGGTCGGCGGCGACGGCTGGGATCGAAATCGCATCATGCTGTTTGCGGGCGGCGTCCTCGGGTTGCTGATCATCGCGTTCGGCGGCGGAGCGTTGCTGGTGAATGCGTTCGGCGGCGGCGGAAGCGGCGGCGGGGGTGTGAGCCGCGGCACGGAGACCGTGACGCGAACGGCCGGGCCGTCGCGGACGCCATCGCCCGCCGGGACCGTGACCGTCGGCGTCTCGATTCAAACGCCGACGCCGAATCTGACGCCCTCGGCGACGCCTGCGCCCACCGAGACGCCCACACCGCTGCCTCCCACGGAAACGCCGACGACCGCGGCAACAGCGACGCGCACGCCACGGGTGACAACGACGCCGACGCCAACCGAGGTTTCCGGCACGCCGACGAAGGTGGCGAGCGCGACGCCGACGCCGCGCGGCACGGCGACTCTCACGCCGGCGCCGACCCCGACGCCCTGACCGCTCAGCCGCCGATCCTGCCCCGAGCGGTAGATTCATGGGGACGGCGCCTGACGCGATGCGACCTCCGCGATCATGAGGGCTGTTACTCATCAGATCCGGCTGAGGCCGGTGTCCCAACTTTCCCTTGGCTGGCGCGCAGGTGTGACCGCGTCCGGCCGATGCTACTACCAAGGGGAGCCGCGGCGAGTCCGCGGCGCAGTGGTCATGCGCCCAGGCGAAGAAGTGGCGAGTCCGGGTAGCCGGCACGCGTGGCTGTTCGAATTGCCGCCTCACAGCGAGCGCTCTATGCGCATGGAGGCGCTGATCGGCCGGATCCGGCTGATGGTCGCGCTCGTCAACACGCTGCTGCTCGTGTTCTTCCTGGATACGCGCGCGATGCACATGCAGGTGGTGTGGGGCATCGTTACCGTCACGTGGCTGTACACGCTGCCGATCGTGATCTTCCAGCCGTATCGGCGGTGGCGTGTGTTTGGCGCGAGCATGATATCGACAGCGCTCGACTCGGTTATCATCGCGATGTTCATCTCAGCGACCGGCGGGTCGGCGAGTCCGTTCTTCCCGTTGTACTACCTCTCCTTGATGGCGGTAGCCATGCGGTTCGAACTGCGACAGGCGTTGGTGGCGTGCGGGCTGTACGCGTTCACGTACGCCGTCGCGTACCTCTACACGTGGAACGGCGCCGCCGATGAGTTCGGCGTGCTCGTGCTCCGCTGTGCGTACATGCTGTTTGTATCGGTCGGCGTGGGTCAGCTCGCGCGCGAAGAGAACACCCGCTCGCAGCAGGTCGACGAGATCGAACGGTTGAATCAGCAGAACGCGAGGCTGTTGAGCCGGAACGAGAAGGCGGCGCGGATCGACCGCCTGACGGGCTTGCTAAACCGCGGGTCGCTGGAGAAGGACGCGATGCGCGAGCTTCGGCGGGCAAAGTCGTCGGATGGATATCTGAGCGTGTTGTTCTGCGACATGGACCGGCTGAAGCGGATCAACGATGAGCTGGGGCATGACGCGGGCGACAAGGTGATGCGCCATGTGGGTGCGGCGCTGAAGCGCGGACTGCGCGCGCAGGATCTCGTCGGGCGCTACGGCGGCGACGAGTTCGTCGTCGTGCTGCCGAACCTGACGCGCGAGACCGCCTTCGACCGGGCGGAGCAACTGATCGAGAACATGCGCACCGTGAACGAGCAGCTCCCCGACGACCTCGCCGTGGGGCTCAGCGTGGGCATCGCCACCTTCCCCTTCGACGCAGCCGACTACCAGACGCTGGTAAAGGTCGCCGACCAGGCGATGTACCTCGCGAAGCGCGATGGCGGCAACCGCGTTCGGTCGTCAAACGACCTGCGGATCTTCTGGGAAGACGCGCCGAAGGCGGGGTGAGGGAGTGGGGAGTGCGTAGTTTGTAGTTCGTAGTTCAATGTTCGCGGTTCACAGTCGCTACGGCGAAACCCCCTGCCCAAGAACGGTGTGAATGGAGCGCAGGCGCCCTGCCTGTAAAAACCGCCATCCGTCGCGATTTTCCATATTTTCGGACGACCTCCATCTGAGCCTCTCTCCACGTCGTGGAGAGAGGTGGCCGAAGGCCGGAGTGAGGTGCGCGGGCGGCCCGATGCAGCGCCTTCTGGGTGGCCGCTCACGGGACGGCATCGTGTGCCCGCACGATGCGGGCGTGGCGCCCGCGCTCCATCACCGGGTCGTCTCAGCCGACCAGATCGAGGAACTGCTTGAGGATGCGGGCCGTCGCGCCCCAGATCAGGTGGTCTTGCCAGCGGTAGGAGTACGCCATGATCTCGCGCCCCTGGTACGTGCGTAGCTCGGCGACGACGTTCGCTTCGTCACGGAGGTGCGTGAGCGGCACTTCGAGGATCTCGGCGACTTCGATCTCGCTATGCGCGAACGGGTATGGGCCCGGCTGCGTGATGCGTCCGACGAACGGGCGGACGAGGAAGTTGGAGATCGTGATCATCTCGTCGAGCTGGCCGATGACTTCGACATGATCGGGCGCTACGCCGATCTCCTCCCACGTTTCGCGGACGGCGGTGAAGCGCAGATCGGGATCAGTAGCGTCGTAGGCGCCCCCAGGGAAGGAGATCTGGCCCTTGTGATGCTCGACGAGTTCGGAGCGCTTCGTGAAGAGGATGTGCGTCTCGTCGCCGCTCTCGTACAGCGGCAGCAGGACGGCGGCGCGCGCGAACGTCTCGTCGGCGATAAGGTGCGGCTCGTAGGCGGCGAGGCGCGTGCGGATGTGTTCTATCACGGGGGTATTGTAGTTGGTAGTTGGTCGTTGGTAGTTGGTCGTTGGGATGAGGTCACCACAGAGGCACAGAGGTACAGAGATTTTGTTGGGGCGAGGCGTGGCCTATGCGCTGAGGATGGGGAAGATGCGGCGTTTGGCGTCGGCGGAGAGGTAGGCGTAGATCGCCCTGCGAACGGGCTGGAGCGTGGCGAGCGTCGGATCGTCTGCTGCGGGCTCGATGACGGCTGTGAGGCTGCAGATGATCGCCCGCAGCGCCTCGTTCTCGGCGCGGAGCGCCGAGAGGCGGAGCGATGGCGCCGGTGGCGGCAGCGCGGCGACCGCCTCGCCGGCAGCGCGCGCGTCCGCGCGATCGATCGCTGCGAGCGCGGTGGCCGCATCGGCGAGCAGTGCGCGCAGCGCGGCATTCGCGTCGACCAGGTCAGGCACGGCAGTATCGTAGTCGCGCTGGACGAGCGTAAAGAGCAGCATCGAGAAGGCGAACTGCGCCTGGCCGTACGCCGACTTCACTTCGGGCGCGAAGTGCGCGCCGATGCCGGTCTGAATCGCTCGCAGCACGTCCTCCGGGTACGGCCTCATGCGATCAGCTCCAGCAGCTCGGCCTCAAGCCCGGGGTTGATGAACGCCGTCAGGGCAAGCAGCAGGTCAGGTGTCTTGCCCTCGACGACCGACTTCGTGCCGGTGATGAAGATAATGGCGAACTTCACGTTCGAGAACACCTCCCAGAACGTCAGCGTCGCCCGATCGACCTTCGCGCCGGCTGCATCCTCGTAGAGCTTCACGAACTCCTCGCGCGTGCAGAGGCCGCCGACGCGGTCATCGCCCGCCCAGCGCCACGACTTGATGACGACCCAGCCTAGATCCTCGATGGGGTCGCCGGCGTGCGCCATCTCCCAGTCGAGGATGCCGGTGATGCCGGTCTGGTCGTACAGGAAGTTGCCGGTGCGGTAGTCACCATGCACCAGCGCCAGGCGCTCGGGTGGTGGCGGCAGGTGGCGCTTAAGCCAGTGGAACGCCAGTTCCAGCACGGGCTGGGGCTCCAGCGTGTCCTGGCGCATCGTGCGCTCCCACCTCTCGACTTCGTGCAGCGCGCTCGCGGCGAGCGATGGCGGCCGTTCGAGCGACGGGATGCGCGCGATGTCGACGGCGTGGATCTTCGCGAGGATCTCCGCTTTCTGGCGGGTGACGGTCGGGCGAATATCGGCGTACTGGGGTGACGTGACCAGCGTGCGCGCGTCGGTTGCCCCAGGCAGGCGGCTCATGATGAAGAACGGGCGCTCGATAGCGCCGCCGTCGCGCTCGATCCAGTGCACCTTCGGCACGGGGATGCCACTGCCTTCGAGGGCGGTGTAGAGGTCGAACTCGAGGTCGTTGTTGCTCTCGAGCAGGCTGGCCGTGGGGTCGCGGCGGGCGATGAAGCTGCGCTCGACGGGTGCCCCGCCCGCCGTCCAGCGCGCCTCGAACGACCACGTCTCGCGCGACGCGCCGCCGGGGATACGGGCGATGTTTGCGACTGTGAGGTCGCGGGCATCGGGCATTCGCGAGGTGAGGTAGGCGACGAGCTGGTCTTCCCGCATCGACGAAAGGGTGTCGCGCGGCCGGTGTTGGGTCAAGCGAGGGGGTAGCACCCGGCCTCGTGGGCCGTTCATCGATTGCTCCAGTCGCCCCGCCGCGTCTCTGGCTGGAGCTGAAGGGCCGGCATGGTGCCCGGCGCTCCATTCCGGGAGCAAATCTGCCGATACCTACCAGAGCGTCGCTCGGCGGTGGCGGCGGAGGGCATGCCAGCACGAGAGCAGCATCCCGCGGAAGGTGGATTCGCGTTGCCATGATCGCACCCCTGCCGGACGACGAGGCCCAACGTCTCGACGCGCTCAGGCGCTTCGACATCCTCGACACGCCTCCGGAAGAGGCGTTCGATGACCTGACGCGGCTCGCGTCGCAGATCTGTGGTACGCCGATTGCGCTCATCACGCTCGCGGACGGGAGCCGGCACTGGTTCAAGTCAAAGATCGGCATGGATCTGTCGGAGACGCCGCGCGAAGCTGCGTTCTGCGAGTACGCCATCGCGGAACAGGATCTTTGCGTGGTGAGCGACGCTGGCGCCGATGAGCGGTTCGCGACCAACCCGATGGTCGTGTTCGAGCCCTATATCCGGTTCTATGCCGGCGTGCCTCTCCGCAGTCCCGACGGGTTCGTGCTCGGGACGCTCTGCGTGCTGGACACGGTGCCACATGAGCTGACGCAAGTGCAGGCGGACGCGCTGCGTGCGCTTGGGCGGCAGGTGATGGCGCAGCTGGAGCTGCGGCGTCACGCCGCGTCGCGCGAGAAAGACCTCGAGCGCGCGCGTGAGGCGCTGCGCCAGGAGGGCGCGCTGCGTGACCGGTTCATGGAGAGTGCGACGGACGCGATGGTGGCGCTCGACCTGGAAGGACGCTTCACGCTGGTTAACCGGCGCGCGTGCGAGATGGCGGGGCGGAGCGAAGATGAGCTGCTCGGCACGTGGTTCGCGGAGATCGTGCCGCCCGATGCGGTGGCTGGCGTCGTAGCGGAGTTCAGCCGGGTTACGACGGAGCATGCTTCCGTGGAGCGGTACGAAGCGGACGTCGTCAGGCCCGACGGTTCGGTCGTGACCGTGGCGTTCAACATTGCGCCGCTCCTGCAGGACGGCAAGCTGATCGGCGCAGCGGCGACGGCAGAAGATATCACCGAGCGTAGGCGCTCGCGGGACGCGCTGCGGCGCAGCGAGGCGCGCTACCGCGCGCTGGTGGAATCGGCGCCCGACGGCATCGTCGAGGTCGACGACCGTGGCCGCATCGTGTCCGTCAATGGCGAGACGCACCGGCTGTTCGGTTACGAAAGCGATGAGCTGATCGGCCAGCCAGTGACCGCCCTGATGCCCGAGCGATTCCGCAAGGTGCATGCCGCCCATGAAGAGGACTACGCACGGAATCCGACGGTGCGTACGATGAAGGGTGGCTCGGAGCTCGTCGGACGCCGCAAAGATGGCAGCGAGTTTCCCGTCGAAATCAATCTGAGCCCGGCGCGCGGCGGCGGCGCCACCTTCGCGATGGCGATCATCCGCGACATCACCGGCCGCAAACGTGCGGAGGACGCGCTGCGCGAGAACGAGGCACGCTACCGGGCGCTGGCGGAGAACGCGTTCGATCTTGTCTGCGAGCTTGACAGCGAAGGACGATTTGCATACGTCAGCCCCAACTTCAAGACGCTCCTCGGGTACGAGCCCGCCGCGATGATCGGAGAAGGTGCGTTCTCACTCATCCATCCCGAGGACCGGGAGCGCGTCGGCCAGGAGTACGCGGGGGCGATTGCCGACCCCGCGGCGGGCACGATCGCATTCCGCTTCCTGCGCAGCGATGGCACATGGACCTGGCTGGAAGTCAGCGCCAACATCTTCACGAACGACACGGGAGAGTCGCGTGCGGTGATCGTCGCGCGCGACGCCACCGCACGCATCGCGATCGAAGCGAAGCTGCGTGAGAGCGAAGCGCGGTATCGAGACCTGATCGAGAACGCCAATGACATCGTGTACACGCACGACCTGCAGGGGAACTTCACATCGGTCAATGAGGCCGGGCTGCGGACGTACGGGCTAAAGGCTGAAGACGTCGCCACGCTGAACATCCGTGATATCGTCCATCCCGGCTCGCTGCCGGTCGCGGTAGAGAAGATTCAAAGCAAGCTCAGCGGCGAAGTGGAGCGCAGCGAGGCGTACGAATTGCTCACGCAGGCGCGCGACGGGACGCCGGTCTGGGTGGAGGTCAGCACGCGGGTACTCCGGGCCGATGGGAAGCCGGCCGGCGTGCAAGGGATCGCGCGCGACATCACCGAGCGGAAGCGCGTCGAGGACGCGCTGCGTGAGAGCGAAGAGCGCCTGCGGACGTTCGTCGAGAATGCGCCGCTGATCCTCTTCGGCACCGACCGCGAAGGCGTGTTCACGCTGTTCGACGGCAAGGGAGTCGAGCCGCTGGGCGTCGCGCGCGGCCAGTACGTGGGCGAGTCGATCTTCGACGCGATGGCCGGCTTTCCGGACATCACGGATGGCGCACGGCGAGCGCTTGCCGGAGAGGCGGTGACGTATCTGTTCCGCGGCGAACGCGCGGCGCTGGAGGTCCACCATTCGCCCGTGCGCGATGCGGCGGGCGAGATCTTGGGCACGATTGGGCTCGTCATCAACGTCAGCGATCGGCTGCGCGCCGAGGACGAGCTGCGTCAGAGCGAAGAGCGGCTGCGTACCGTCGTCGGGAACGTTCCGGTCATCCTGTTCGCTACGGATCGCGAGGGCGTATACACGCTGTCCGAAGGCGCCGGCCTTCGGTCCGCCGGACTCAAGCCCGGGCAGGTTGTGGGCCAGTCGATCTTCGACGTCTACCCTGGTCTGCCGCAGGTCGTGGACGGTGCGCGGCGGGCGCTCGCCGGCGAAGCGGTCACATACCTGTTGCGCGTTGGCGGCGTGGCGATGGACATTCAACATTCGCCCGTCCGCGATCCAGCAGGCGGGATCACCGGCACCATCGGGGTGGCCGTCGATGTCAGCGACCGGATAGGCGCGGTGGAAGCGTTGCGCAGAAGCGAAGAGCGCTATCGCGCCATCTACGAGACGCACCGGGTTGTCCGGCTGCTGATCGACCCGGCGACGGGGCTGATCGAGGAAGCGAATCAGGCGGCAAGCGACTTCTACGGCTACACCGTCGAAGAGATGGCGGGCATGCCGATCTCTACCATTAGCACCACGCCGCCCGACCAGATCCTGGACACCACGCGCGAGGCGCGTGACGGGGGCACGTCGGTCGTCCAGCGCACGCATCGATTGAAGTCGGGCGAGATCCGCGATGTCGAGCTCTTCGCCTCGCCCGTCGAGGTCGAAGGCCGGACGCTGCTGTACGGGATCGCGCAGGACGTGACGGAGCGGCGCTGGGCCGAATCGTTGGTGGGCGTGCAGCGGCAGCTGCTGGAAATGGTGGCGGTCGGCGCACCGTTGGTTGATGTGTTGGAGCGCACGACCCACGTCTTCGAGGAGCACGCGCCGGGCGCGATCTGTTCCGTGTTGCTGGTTTCGGCCGACGGGTCCCAGCTACTCCACGCCGCGGCGCCCAGTCTGCCGGCGGCATATGCCCAGGCGATCGACGGCGTTGTGATTGGTCCTGCCGTCGGCTCCTGTGGCACGGCCGCGTACCTTCGGAAGGAAGTCGTCGTCGAAGATATCGCCAGCGACCCGCTGTGGGCGGACTACCGCAGCCTGGCGCTGGAGCACGGTCTGCGGAGCTGCTGGTCGACGCCGATCCTCTCGGCCACAGGCGAGGTGCTGGCGACGTTCGCGGTGTATCACCGCGAGCCGGGAGGTGTGCGCGTCCGCGAGCGGAGCTTGCTGGAGATCGTGACACACGTGGCCGGCATCGCTATCGAACGGAAGCGAGCGGAGGACACCGTCCGCAGCCGTGCGGCAGAGCTGGAGCGAATGTACCGGCGTCTTTCCGGCGCGCATGCCGAGCTGGAGGAGTCGAAACAGCATCTGGAAGAGAAGTCGCTCTTGCTGGAACGGGCGCTGGAGCTTGAACGCGAGCGTTCGCGACACGACCAGCTGACGGGAACGCTGAACCACGCCGCGATTGCCGACACGATACGCGAGTTGATCCGGGAAAATGTCGGGCGTTCGCTCGCCATCGCCATGGTGGACGTAGACGGCCTGAAAGCCGCGAACGACACCTACGGGCACCAGGTGGGCGACGCGGTGCTGGTGCTGGTGGCGCAGAAGCTGTTGCGTGACGGCGCCATCGTCGGGCGGTACGGCGGCGCCGAGTTCGTAGCGATCCTGCGAGGAGCCGACCGGAAGGCGGCTGAGGAGTATCGTGATGGCGTGATGGCGTCGCTGGCCGACGCCGGGCTGACGGACGCGCAGACAGGCGCGCACGTGCCGGTGGTCGCGAGCATCGGCCTGGCGGTGTATCCGGAGGAAGCGGAAGCCGTCGACGACCTGATCCGTCTCTCGGACAACGCGATGTACGCGTCGCGGCGGCATCGTGTCGCTGAAGGTGGCGGCGACACGCTGTCCCGCTCGCTGGGCGGCGACCGCGCGGCGAAGATGGTGGGCGAGATCGTGCCGCTGCTGACGTCGCCGGGGGTGCTGGCTGACAAGCTGCGGCTGGTCTCGCACCGGCTCTCGGTCGGCGCGGGGTACGATGGGGTGAGCTTTGTCATGGACGGGCGTGATGCGGCGGATCCGGCGTTGAGTGCGTTCGCGCGCACGCCGCAAGCGAACCTCCAGGAGTGGAACGAGCTACGGCGGGATACGTATGCCGGCCCGATAGACGAAGTGCTGCACCGTACCATGCGGCCGGTTATCATCGACGACCTGGAGACGACGGGACTCCTGGTGGGCCCGCGGCGCCGAGCCCTGGTGGGCGTCGGGCTGAGATCCGCCTTGATCGCGCCCATGATCTGGGAGGACCAGATGATCGGCGCGCTGTCGGTCGCCAGCAAGCAGCGGGACGCGTTCACGATGCGCGATGTCGAGTTCGTCGCTGCCGTCGCGACACAGGTGACGGCGATCGTCCGCATGTCTTCGCTGGTCGAAGATCTGCAGGTATCGACATCGCAACTACTGCAGGCGCACGAGGGTACGGTGCTGATGCTGGCGAGCGCGGCGGAGGCCCACGACCACACGACGGGCCGCCACCTGCAACGTGTCCGCGAGATCACGGAAGCGATCGCCCGAGAACTGGGCTACGACGGCGCGGGCGCGAACGCGTTGGGCATGGCGGCGATCCTGCACGATATTGGCAAGATACGCGTGCCGGACTCCGTGCTGGGCAGCTCCAACTCGCTGGCGGAGGCGGAGTGGGTGTTGATGAAGCAGCACACGCTGTGGGGCGCCGCGTTCCTCGCCGACCAGCCCGGGTTTGAGCTGGCAGCGAGCGTCGCGCGGCATCACCACGAGCGCTGGGACGGCGCGGGCTACCCGGACGGCCTGGCGGGCGATGACATCCCGGAGAGCGCGCTCATCACCACGGTCGCCGATAGCTTCGACGCGATGACGAACAACCGTCCCTACCGGCGCGGGCGCCCGGTGGAGGAAGCGGTGCGCGAGATCCAGTCGTGCTCCGGTACGCAGTTCAGCCCGCGCGTCGTCGACGCTCTGGTGCGCCTGTTCGAGCAAGGCGAGCTGGCGTTCGTGCACCCGGACGAGGACGAGCTGGCCGCGGCGTAGCGGGGTACCGCAAGCCCCTCTGTCCGGAGCGCGGGCTTTCATCAGCCCGCGTCGTGCCCTCGTGGTAGAATGTGATTCGCCACGCGCGGAGGGGTCGCATAGTGGCCGAGTGCGGGCGCCTGCTAAGCGCTTATCCCGAGCTAATCGGGATCGAGGGTTCGAATCCCTCCCCCTCCGCCAGCATTCCCATGCCAGGCGACTCATCGGTTGCGTCCACCGCGCGGGCGCACCGCGTATCCTTCGTGTATGGGCATCATCTCTCGTATCCTCGGACTGTTTGCGGGGTCGCATGACGACCACGCGCCGGCGCGGTTGCCCTCGCCGGACGAGCTGGCGCTCCTGACGCGGCCGAACGGCGAGATCGACGCGCAACTGCTGCGCCAGATGCTTGCGGGCGATGGTATCCACGCGATGGTGAAGAATCGCGATGCCGTGAGCGCCGAGGCTGGTGGCATGGGGCCGCCGTGGGCGTACGAGCTGTGGGTGCTGCGCCGCGATCTGCGTCGCGCCCGCGAGATCATCGGCGTCGACGAGAGCGCGGAAGGCGGCGCATGAATCCGCTCCGGTGGCTACGGCGCGCGTTGCTGGAGGACGATGACTCGCCGCGCATGTGCAGCGTAGCGTGGGCTTTCTAGCCCGCGCGGTGTTCGGTTTTGGCAAGCCGCCCGACGCAACAGCGCGCTGATCCCGGGGTTCGCGCGGGCTGAAAAGCCCGCGCTACGAGGTTGATGAGGCGGATCGCGCTCGAACGCGCGTCCGAAGGACGCGGTCGCCGTCGCACTCGACGGTCGCCAGGGCATGTCCAGCGTAGCGTGGGCTTTCTAGCCCGCGCGGTGTTCGGTTTTGGCAAGCCGTCCGACGCAACAGCGTGCTGATCCCGGGATTCGCGCGGGCTGAAAAGCCCGCGCTACGAAGTTGATGGGGCGGATCGCGCTCGAACGCGCGTCCGAAGAACGCGGTCGCCGTCGCACTCGACGGTCGCCGGGGCATGTGCAGCGTAGCGTGGGTTTTCTAGCCCGCGCGGTGTTCGGTCCTCGTCGAGCGGAGGGCCGCGCCGCACGCGAGCAGTCAGCGGGGGTTGCGGCAGGCGGACAGGTCTGAAGACCTGTCCCTACGGTGATTGCGGCGCCGCTCGGCCGTCTGATGTGCCCCGTACTCGTCTCGAAGTCGCGCGGGCTGAAAAGCCCGCGCGACGAGGGTTAGGGATTGCGGTTGCTGGCGATGCGCGTTCGGCGCACACGCATCGCCCGCGACCGCGGGCGTATCGTATGGCGATGCAGGGCTCGCGTTTCCCATCAGGTGGCGGCCGCGAAGCCGCAGGCGTGCCTCCGACTCCCTCGTCGCACACCCTCCAACCTCCAACCTCTAACATCCAACCCCCAGCTCCCCGACCGCTCCCCTATGCGCCCTAAGGTATTTAGGGGTATTCCCCTACGGTTTCTAGGGGGAAACCCTTATGGGCAGGCCGTACGCCAGCACTGATAATCGGCCGTGTTCAGGAGGAGATGAGCATGGCAGAAACACTGACGACCCAGGCCTGCGTACACCACTGGGTGCTGTCCCACCCCGAAGACGACGTGATCCGGGGCCAGTGCAAGCGCTGCGGCGCGACGCGCGAGTACCCGGCAAGCGTCGAAGGCGCGAGCCGCCAGGGCGTGTACGAGGAGGCAGCGTCGTTGAAGAGCAGTGCGGCGCTGCTGCCGGACGCCAGGTGAAGCGGCGAGGGCGCCCCGCAGCCGACCTTATTAGTGTAGGAAACCCTTAGGGCATACCCTTAAGGGAGCAAGGAAGCAGAGACCGGGCAGCCTCGGACGAGGCGGTCCAGGAGCCATTCAGGGAGGAAGACGCAGATGACGAACGCACCCGCACCCCGGCAGCACGCCAGCCGCATCAAAGTACTCATCGTGGACGACCACGCGGTGCTGCGGCAGGCGCTGCGGATGCTGCTCGAGAACCAGGCCGAAGTGGAAGTCGTCGGCGACGCCAGCAACGGACGCGAGGCGCTCGAAGCGGCTGAGAAGCTGCACCCGGACGTCGTGCTGATGGACATGGTGATGCCGGGCCTCAATGGCCTCGAGGCGACGCGCCAGATCCGCCGCCGCCTGCCGAAGGCGAAGGTGCTCATCCTCACCGGCTACATGGAGGACGAGCAGATCCTCGCCGCGCTGCGGGCCGGCGCCAGCGGCTACGTGGTCAAGAAGTCGGACGTGCAGGAGCTGCTGCTGGGCATCCAGTCGGTGCACCGCGGCAACACGTACTTCAGCAGCGCGATCAGCGACGGCGACGCCGTGCAGGACTACCTGTGGCAGGCGAAGAAGCCCGGGGCGGAGACCGGGTCCCGCCTCCCCACAGCGGCCCCGCGCGCAGAGGACCCCCGCACC
>Ga0080064_1002505_pt1 | contig 30870 bp, 31 predicted proteins | sample Subgrocontami54m_FD_69260 | JGI IMG/M metagenome (GOLD analysis project Ga0080064, IMG submission 69260) | Subsurface groundwater microbial communities from S. Glens Falls, New York, USA - GMW46 contaminated, 5.4 m (SPADES assembly) (version 2) ...
GAAATCGGGAGCCAGGGCGTGGTGTCCGAAATTCTCTCCGGCAAGCGCGGCCTGAATGTTCGCCAGATCTCCCGCCTGGCGAAACGCTTTAACGTCTCGTCGAGTGTATTCGTGGAAGAATAAAATAACTTTTCAGTATCGGCTCGGCCTTCGCGAAAATCTTACACTGACCCCATTTACCGCGCTGCGAGCATCCCGCGCGCTTTTCGCCCTTCACCCTTCACCCCCTTCACCCTTCACGGTTCTTATGCGGGCAGTTCTCCTTGGTGCAATCGGCGTAGAGATGCAGCGAATGCTCGTGGATCGTGAACCCGCGTTGCTTGGCGACTGCGATCTGGCGTTTTTCGATGGCCGCGTCGTAGAACTCTTCGACGCGCCCGCACTGCAGGCATACCAGATGATCGTGGTGGCCGCCCTGGTTGAGTTCGTAAACCGCCTTGCCGGATTCGAAATGGTGCCGCACCAGCAACCCCGCCCGCTCGAACTGCGTCAGCACGCGGTAGACCGTCGCCAGGCCGGTGTCGGTGCCGTCCTTGAGCAGTATTTTGTAGACATCTTCCGCGGACAGGTGGCGCAAGTCGCTTTTCTCGAACAGCTCGAGGATGCGCAGTCGCGGCAGCGTGGCTTTAAGGCCTATGGTCTTGAGATCGCTGGTAGAACTCACACGGGCGCCTGACGTCTTATAACCTACGCTATCATACCCAGTTTGGGCGGTCGTCGCGCGCAATGCCGGCCGCCCGGTTGACCGAGGATAGAGCGAATGCGGATATTTCCTACCTTGCTGCTGGTGCTGGCGTTCGCGGGCTGTAAACAAGTGCCCGATCTGCCGGCTGTGCTTTCCCCTCACAAGATCGACATTCAGCAGGGCAATTTCGTAACGCAGGAAATGGTGGCCAAGCTGAAGGCCGGCATGACGCGCGCGCAAGTGCGTTTTGCACTGGGCTCGCCGCTGATCGTCGACCCCTTCCGCACCGACCGCTGGGACTATGTTTACCTGTATCAGAAACAGGGCCGTGAAACCGAGCGCCGCCATATTACGGCGATCTTCGACGAAGACAAACTGGTGCGTATCGACGGCGACGTGGTGCCGACAGATACCAGGAAGGCGATCGAAAAGCCGGCCGATGCGGCCAAGACCACGACCGCGCAAACCGCAGCGGAAAAAGAAAAACCCCGGGAAGAGAAAGGATTTTTTGGCAGAATGCTGGAGAAGATCGGCTTTTGATCTTTGGCACGGGTGAAGTTGCCGCAGCAAATACCTGAAACGGATTCCGGTTAGCGAAACGCAAATGACGACATTGAATATTGCAGTTGCGGGAAGTTCGGGACGCATGGGGCGCGCGCTGCTCGAAGCAGTGTTGGGCGGCGCAGATACGCGCCTGGGCGCGGCACTCGAGCAGGAGGGAAACGCCCGAATCGGCCAGGACGCAGGAGAACTGGTAAGCGCGCCGTGCGGCGTTGCGATCAGTGCCGGGATCGAAACCAGCATACGCGGCTGTCATGTGCTGATCGATTTCACACGCCCGGAAGGCACGCTCGCCCACCTTGCCGCATGCCGCAAACTCGGCGTGAAAATGGTGATCGGCACCACCGGTTTCAGCGATACGCAGAAGCAGGCGATTGCCGAAGCCGCGCGCGATATCGCCATCGTGATGTCGCCCAACATGAGCGTCGGTACCAACGTGGTGTTCAAGCTCGCGGACGAGGCTGCGCGCGTGCTCGACGAAGGCTACGACATCGAGATTATCGAGGCGCATCACCGCCACAAAGTCGATGCGCCCTCCGGCACGGCGCTGCATCTCGGTGGCATCATCGCGAAAGCGCTTGGCAGGGATCTCGCCGCGTGTGCGGTTTACAGCCGCGAGGGGGCAACCGGCGAGCGCAAAGCATCGACCATCGGCTTCGCATCCATACGTGGCGGCGATATCGTGGGTGACCACACCGTGCTGTTTGCCGGCGGCGGCGAGCGCGTTGAAATCACCGTCAAGGCCGGCAGCCGCGCGGCCTACGCGCAAGGGGCCCTGCGCGCAGCCCGCTTTCTCTCGGATAAACGCAATGGTCTCTTCGACATGCAGGACGTATTAGGACTGCGTTGAGGCTGCGCGCTCGTAAGCCCGGCAGCCCGCTTTCTCTCGAATAAACGCAATGGTCTCTTCGACATGCAGGATGTATTAGGATTACGTTGAGGCTGCGCGCTCGTAAAAGTCCGGCAGCCCGCTTTCTCTCGAATAAACGCAATGGTCTCTTCGACATGCAGGATGTGCTCGGGCTGCGCTGAATCCGGCTTCGTTTCTGACGCCTGATCAGCGGGTTACGACGGTTACCCCGCGTTGAAGCCAGGGCTCCTTTCGCGTATAATCGGCTGACCTGAAGCGGGATGGGTCGCAGGCCCGTCCCGCTTTCCATATCTACCCCGGGAGTTTCAACGTGCCGCAACGCCAGCCAGCCATCCTAGTACTCCGGGATGGCACGGTTTTTCGTGGCACATCGATCGGCGTTGCCGGCACGGCCGTCGGCGAGGTGGTATTCAACACCGCGATGACGGGCTATCAGGAAATCCTGACTGATCCCTCGTACTGCCGCCAGATCGTCACGCTGACTTATCCGCACATCGGTAACACCGGTACTAATTCCGAGGACGTCGAGTCGGACAAAGTTTATGCCGCCGGACTCGTGATTCGCGATTTGCCACTGCTCGCGAGCAACTGGCGCAAAACGCAGGACCTGTCGTCGTATCTGCGCGAGCAGAAAGTGGTCGCGATCGCCGATATCGACACCCGCAGGCTCACGCGCATCCTGCGCGAACGGGGCGCGCAGGACGGATGCATCATGGCGGGCGCACAATTGACGGCGGGTGATGAAGCGGCGGCGCTGACGGCTGCGCGTGCATTTCCCGGCCTCGCCGGCATGGACCTCGCAAAAGTCGTGAGCTGTGACCGGCCGTATGGATGGGATGAGACCACGTGGACCCTGGGCCTGGGCTACGGCCGGCAGGACCAGCCGAAATTCGACGTGGTAGCGTTCGATTTCGGTATCAAGCGCAATATTCTGCGCAAGCTTGCCGCGCGCGGCTGCAAGCTCACGGTGGTCCCTGCGCAAAGTGCTGCGACCGACGTGCTTGCGCGCAATCCGGACGGGATTTTCCTGTCGAACGGCCCGGGCGATCCCCAACCATGCGATTACGCCATCCGTGCGATCCGCGGATTGCTCGAAAGCGGTGTTCCGATATTCGGCATCTGTCTCGGCCTCCAGTTGCTCGGGCTCGCGAGCGGCGCGCGCACCATCAAGATGAAATTCGGCCATCACGGCGCCAATCATCCGGTGCAGGACATCGAAACCATGCGTGTCATGATCACCAGCCAGAACCACGGCTTCGCGGTCGACGGCGCAACGCTGCCGGCGAATTCGCGCGTCACGCACGTTTCGCTGTTCGACGGCACGCTGCAGGGCTTTGCGCTTACCGACCGGCCGGCGTTCTGTTTCCAGGGCCATCCCGAGGCAAGCCCGGGGCCGCACGACGTGGATTACCTGTTCGATAAATTCATCACCTTGATGGCGAAGCACAAGGAGGAACGCGGAACGATGAACGCGGAAAGATGACACGCGGTCTTGCGACCTTTGCTCATCATTCATCATTCATTATTCATCGTTGAAACGAAGTGCCTAAACGCACCGACATCAAGAGCATTCTGATCATCGGCGCCGGCCCGATCGTGATCGGCCAGGCGTGTGAGTTCGACTATTCGGGTGCGCAGGCCTGCAAGGCGCTGCGTGACGAGGGCTACCGCGTTGTGCTCGTCAATTCGAACCCGGCGACGATCATGACCGACCCCGGCATGGCGGACGCGACCTATATCGAGCCGATTAACTGGCAGATGGTCGAGAAAGTGATCGCGCTCGAACGTCCCGATGCGCTGCTGCCGACCATGGGCGGCCAGACTGCGCTCAACTGCGCCCTCGATCTGGCGCGGCACGGCGTGCTTGAGAAATACGGCGTTGAAATGATAGGTGCCCGCAAGGAAGCGATTGACAAGGCCGAGGACCGCGAGAAATTCAAGGTCGCGATGAAAAGAATCGGCCTCGACAGTCCGCGCTCGGCGATTGCACACAGCCTCGAGGAAGCGTTGCAGGTGCAGGCGGTGGTGGGCTTTCCGACCATCCTGCGGCCGTCATTCACGCTTGGCGGCACCGGCAGCGGTATCGCCTACAATCGCGAGGAATTCGTCGCGATCTGCGAGCGCGGCCTTGATGCATCGCCCACCAGGGAGGTGCTGATCGAGGAGTCGGTGATCGGCTGGAAAGAGTTCGAGATGGAGGTGGTGCGTGACCGCAAGGACAACTGCATCATCATCTGCTCAATCGAAAATCTCGACCCGATGGGAGTGCATACCGGCGATTCCATAACCGTCGCGCCGGCGCAGACGCTGACCGACAAGGAATACCAGATCATGCGCAATGCGTCGATTGCGGTGCTGCGCGAAATCGGTGTCGACACCGGCGGCTCCAACGTGCAGTTCGCGATCAATCCGGACGACGGTCGCATGCTGATAATCGAGATGAATCCGCGCGTGTCGCGCTCCTCGGCGCTGGCGTCGAAAGCCACCGGATTCCCGATCGCCAAGATCGCAGCCAAGCTTGCGATCGGCTACACGCTCGACGAGCTCAGAAACGATATCACTGACGGCGCGACACCGGCATCTTTCGAGCCGACTATTGATTACGTTGTTACCAAGGTGCCGCGCTTTGCGTTCGAGAAATTCCCGCAGGCTGATGATCGCCTGACAACGCAAATGAAGTCGGTCGGCGAGGTGATGGCGATCGGGCGCACCTTTCAGGAATCGCTGCAAAAAGCGCTGCGCGGACTGGAAAGCGGCAGCGACGGCTTCGACGAGAAAACCACTGATCGCGATACCATCGAGAACGAGCTCGGCGATGCCGGTCCCGAGCGAATCTGGTACGTTGCCGATGCGTTCCGCTGCGGCATGCGCATCGAGGAGGTGTTCCAGCTCACGCGTATCGACCCGTGGTTTCTGGCGCAGATCGAGGACATCGTGCTGGCGGAGCTCGGCCTCGCCGGCGTGAGCCTCGATGCGCTCGACGCCACGGCGCTGCGAGGCCTGAAGCGCAAGGGTTTTTCTGACCGGCGTCTCGCAAAATTGCTCAACACCGACCAGCACGCACTACGCGCGCGGCGGCACCAGTTCGGTGTGCGGCCGGTCTACAAGCGGGTGGACACCTGTGCCGCCGAGTTCGCGACCAGTACCGCTTACCTGTATTCAACGTACGAGGATGAATGCGAAGCGCTGCCGACCGACCGCAGGAAGGTGATTGTGCTTGGCGGCGGGCCGAACCGCATTGGCCAGGGAATCGAGTTTGATTACTGTTGTGTGCACGCGGCGCTCGCGTTGCGCGAAGACGGCTTCGAGACCATAATGGTCAACTGCAACCCGGAGACGGTGTCGACCGATTACGATATCTCCGACCGGCTGTATTTCGAGCCGCTGACACTCGAGGACGTACTCGAAATCGCCAATGTGGAAAAACCGTACGGCGTAATCGTGCAGTACGGCGGGCAGACGCCGCTCAAGCTTGCGCGGGATCTCGAGGCGAACGGGGTGCCTATCATCGGAACCACCCCGGATTCGATCGACATCGCGGAGGACCGCGAGCGTTTTCAGAAGCTGCTGAACCGGCTGAAGCTAAAGCAGCCGGCAAACCGTACGGCAAGGAGCGCACAAAGGGCGCTCGTGCTGGCCGGCGAGATCGGCTATCCGTTGGTGGTGCGGCCGAGCTACGTACTTGGCGGGAGGGCGATGGAGATCGTATATGAGCAGGGAGATCTCGAGCGGTACATGCGCGAGGCGGTGAAAGTGTCGAACGATTCGCCGGTGCTGCTTGATCGATTTCTCAATGATGCCACCGAGGTCGATGTGGATGCGATCTGCGACGGAACGGAAGTGCTGATCGGCGGTATCATGGAGCACATCGAGCAGGCGGGGGTGCACTCCGGTGATTCGGCGTGCTCGCTGCCGCCGTTCAGCCTTTCGCGCGAGACGCAGGACGAGTTGCGCCAGCAGACTATCGCGATGGCGCATGCGCTCAAAGTGGTGGGGTTGATGAACGTGCAATTCGCGATTCAGAAACATGACCAGAACGAAGCAATTTACGTGCTCGAGGTCAACCCGCGCGCATCGCGCACCGTGCCGTTCGTGTCGAAGGCGACCGGCGTGCCGCTGGCCATGATCGCGGCGCGCTGCATGACCGGCAGGTCGCTCGCAGAACAGGGCGCCGGCGCGGAAGTGGTGCCGCCCTATTTTTCGGTCAAGGAATCGGTCTTCCCGTTCATCAAGTTTCCCGGCGCCGACACGCTACTCGGACCGGAAATGAAATCAACCGGCGAGGTGATGGGCATTGGTGCGACTTTTGGCGAAGCCTTCGTCAAGTCGCAGCTTGCCGCGGGCGAGAAGCTGCCGGTTTCGGGCAAGGTTTTCCTGAGCGTTCGTGATGCCGACAAGCCGCGCGTGGTCGAGGTCGGAGGCCTGCTTGCCGCGCTCGGTTTCACGCTGGTGGCGACGCGCGGTACTGCGGCGGCGCTTGCCGCTGCCGGACTGCCGGTGACTCCTGTCAACAAGGTTGCCGAGGGACGACCGCATATCCTCGACATGATCAAGAACGGAGAGATTGTGCTTATACTCAATACCGCTGAGGACAAGCACACCGCGGTGCGCGACTCGTACGCGATTCGCCGCGCCGCGCTCAACGGGCGCATCGCCCTTTACACTACGCTTGCCGGCGCCCGTGCCGCGTGCAGCGGTATGCAGCAGTCGCGCGATCTGAAGGCGTATGACGTGCAGGGATTGCACCTGCGCATTCGTGAATCAGCTCACTGAGCGAGGCGCGTGAAAATGAGCAAGGTTCCATTGACGATAGTCGGCGCGGAGAAGCTGCGCGCCGAGCTGCACGAGCTCAAGACCGTGCGGCGTCCGGCGATTATCGCAGCGATTGCGGAGGCGCGTAGCCATGGTGATCTTGCCGAAAACGCCGAATATGCCGCCGCCAAGGAGCGCCAGAGCTTTATCGAAGGCCGCATTGCGGATCTCGAGAGCAAGCTCGCGAATGCGCAGATCATCGATCCGGCATTGCTCGACAATGACGGCCGCTGCGTGTTCGGAGCCATTGTCGAGCTCGAGGACATGGACGGTGGCGCAGTGGTTGAATATCAGATCGTCGGTGAAGATGAGGCCGACATCAAACAGGGCAAAATCTCGATCAGCTCGCCGATCGCGCGGGCGCTGATCGGCAAGTCCGCGGGTGACGTTGCCGAGGTCGTGGCGCCGGGCGGGGTGCGCGAGTACGAGATACTCAACGTCAAATATCTATGAAGTCCGTCGCCGATGCCCTCTATTCCATAGCCATCGCGCTGTGGATCGGCGGACTGTGGGTGATCGGTTTCGTCGTCGCGCCGACGCTGTTCAACAGCCTTTCCGACCAGGCGCTCGCCGGCCTTATCGCGGGCAGGCTGTTCACGCTGGTCGCATACATCGGCATCGTCTGCGCGCTCTATGTCATGTTATACCGGGCCTTCTGGTTTGGCGGCAGGTGCCTGCGGCACGGTATTTTCTGGGTCGCGTTCGCCCTGCTGTTATTGATGCTTACCGGGGTGTTCGGCGTACAGCCGATACTCACGGGTCTCGCCGGGCACGCGTTGCCGCAGGAGTTGATGGACGGCCTGTTGCGCGAACGCTTCGCGACCTGGCATGGAATCGCCAGCGCACTGTATTTGGTTGAAAGCGTGCTCGGTGTGCTGCTGGTGTGGTTGCAGGGGCGCGATCCGCGCTGAATGCATCGCCCTTATGGGCGTTGAAAGCTGCGCTTGGTACGGCGTGCCGGAGTGCGTTTGGTCACCGCCTTGCGGTGCTGCGCCGGTGCGTTGTCGTCAGGCAGCGGACGGTATACGACCAGGATTTTTCCGATGTGCTGCACGGGCTTCGCATGGAGCAATGTGCAAATCTCGCCCAGCCACTGCGCGCGCACTGCCCGCTGGTCGGTAAACACGCGGATTTTGATCAGTTCGTGGCTGAGGAGATTTCGGTTGATCTCGTTGAGTACCGTCGTGCTCAGACCGTCATTGCCGATCATCACGACCGGATCGAGCGAGTGCGCGCGGGCGCGCAATGTGCGGCGCTGCGTTGATGTCAGGTCGGGGATCATGGTGGCATCCTAACCGATGAAGCGCAGCAAAACCAGCAAGCAATGGATGCGCGAGCACGTCAACGACGAGTACGTGCGGCGCGCAAAAAGCGACGGCTACCGCTCACGCGCGGCCTACAAGCTGCTGGAGATCGCCGCGCGCGACAAGCTGCTCAGGCCGGGGATGGTGGTGGTCGATCTCGGTGCGGCGCCGGGCGGCTTTTCACAGGTGGCGCGGGCACAGGTCGGGGCGCGCGGCCTGGTGGTCGCGCTTGACGTGCTGGAAATGGCGCCGCTGCCCGGGGTGGTATTCGTGCAGGGGGACTTCAACGGGGAGGCTGCGGCCGAAGCACTGGTGGGGGCGCTTGACGGCCGCAAAATCGACCTTGTTTTAAGCGATATGTCGCCCAATATCAGTGGTATCGCGATGAGCGACCAGGCACGCGTGATGCGTTTCGCCGAACTCGCTCTCGAATTCGCTGCGAAGCACCTGAACGCGGACGGCAATCTGCTGGTCAAAGTATTCCAGGGTTCGGGATTTCAGGAGTTTTTGCTCCAGATGCGCGGCCGGTTCAAAAGTGTTGCCGTGCGCAAGCCGGCAGCTTCGCGCAGCCGCAGCAGCGAGCTTTATTTGCTCGGCAAGGGCCATGCGGACAACGCCCGCCTGCGGCGCTGACTGTCGCGCCGGCGGCGGCGGAATGAAACCGACGCCTGGCGCAAAATGGGTTTAAAATTGAGCGGACTAGGTGTCGCAGTCACAAGGAGAGAAGTTGAATAACCTGATCAAGAACGTGGCAATCTGGCTGGTCATCGCAATGGTGCTGATGACTGTTTTCAACCAGTTCAGCGCCCGCCAGGCCTCGCAAAGCATCATTCCGTACTCGCAGTTCATGGAAGAGGTGAAGCAGGGCCGCGTCAAATCGGCGCTGGTCGAGGGGCGCACCGTGCGCTGGCAGTCGGTCGAGGAGCGCAAATACGTAACCTTCAGCCCGGGCACGCTGGGCGACCTGTGGATGGTAAGCGATCTGCTCAAGTACGGTGTCAAGGTCGACGCCAAGCCCGAAGAAGAGCCCTCGTTCCTGATGAACATCTTCATTTCGTGGTTCCCGATGCTGCTGCTGATCGGCATCTGGATTTTCTTCATGCGCCAGATGCAGGGCGGCGGGCGCGGCGGCGCGTTCTCCTTCGGCAAGAGCCGTGCGCGCATGATGGACGAAAACAACAACAGCGTCACCTTCGGCGATGTCGCCGGCTGCGAGGAAGCCAAGGAAGAAGTCTCCGAACTGGTCGAGTTTCTGCGCGACCCCGGCAAGTTCCAGAAGCTCGGCGGCCGCATTCCAAAGGGCGTGCTGCTGGTCGGCAATCCCGGCACCGGCAAGACGCTGCTGGCGCGCGCAATCGCGGGTGAAGCCAAAGTGCCGTTTTTCAGCATTTCCGGCTCCGACTTCGTCGAGATGTTCGTCGGCGTGGGCGCGGCGCGCGTGCGCGACATGTTCGAGCAGGCAAAGAAGCACGCGCCGTGCATCGTGTTCATCGATGAAATCGACGCGGTCGGCCGCCAGCGCGGCGCCGGCCTCGGCGGTGGCAACGACGAGCGCGAGCAGACGCTGAACGCGCTGCTGGTCGAAATGGACGGCTTCGAAGGCACGGCCGGCGTGATCGTAATCGCCGCGACCAACCGGCCCGACGTGCTGGACCCGGCATTGATGCGCCCGGGCCGCTTCGACCGCCAGGTGGTAGTGCCGCTGCCCGACATTCGCGGCCGCGAGCAGATCCTGCTGGTGCATATGCGCAAGGTGCCGGTCGCGCCCGATGTCAAAGCCGACATCATCGCGCGCGGCACGCCGGGTTCCTCGGGCGCGGACCTGGCCAACCTGGTCAACGAGGCGGCGCTCTTTGCGGCGCGCAAGAACAAGCGCCTGGTCGACATGGACGACTTCGAGCAGGCGAAGGACAAGATTTACATGGGCGCGGAGCGCCGCTCGATGGTGATGCCCGAGGACGAGCGCATCACGACCGCTTACCACGAGGCGGGGCACGCGGTGGTTGCGTATATGCTGCCCAAGGCCGATCCGGTGCACAAGGTCACCATCATTCCGCGCGGCCGCGCGCTGGGCATGACGTGGATGCTGCCCGAGCACGATCGTTATGGCAAAGACCGTGAGCGTCTGCTGCAGGATATCGCGGTGTCCCTCGGCGGCCGCATCGCGGAAGAGGTGTTTCTCAGCCAGATGACGACCGGCGCCAGCAGCGACTTCACCAACGCCACCAATCTGGCGCGCAGGATGGTCACCGAGTGGGGCATGTCGGACGCGCTCGGGCCCATGGTCTACGGCGAGAACGAGGGCGAGATATTTCTCGGCCGCTCGGTCACGACCCACAAGAACGTGTCGGAGGCGACGATGCAAAAAGTCGACGCCGAGATCCGCCGCATCATCGACCAGCAATATGCGGTATCGCGCAAGCTGGTCGAGGACAACCGCGCCAAGGTCGAGAAGATGGCGAAGACGCTGCTCGAATGGGAAACACTCGATGCCGAGCAGGTGAAGGACATTATGGAAGGCCGTGATCCACGCCCGCCGAAACCGGCTGCGGCGACGATCAGCATGCCGCCCAAGGACGTGCCGCCGGGTCCCACTGCCGCTGCTGCTGCGCCGGCGCAAGGTACCTGAAAGCGTGAGGAATTTGGAGTGCGGGGGGTGTGCGGCGTGGCATTTCCCGCTTTCGCCAGGTTTCGCCTGACGCCTTTCAATGCATCTTCAGTGCGGTAAATTCCGGCTACCGCTTACACGCCCCCTGATCATGGGGGTGGTCAACTTCACGCCTGATTCATTTTCCGGCGACGGCGGATTTACGACGCCGCAGGAGGCCCTCGTGCATGCGCGGCGCCTGATCGACGAAGGCGCCGACATTATCGACATTGGCGGTGAGTCGACGCGTCCGGGCGCAGGCGACGTTACGACCGCAGAGGAACGCAGGCGCGTGCTGCCGGTGCTCGAACAGTTGGCGGCCGGAGCACTACCGGTATCGGTCGATACCCGCAAACCGGGGTTGATGCGCGAAGCGATTGCCGCCGGCGCGTCGATGATCAACGACATCAACGCATTGCTTGAGCCGGGGGCAATGGAGGCGGTTGCGGCGAGCGACGTTGCCGTTTGCCTGATGCACAAGCAGGGCACGCCCGCCGACATGCAGCTCAATCCGCGTTATGAAGATGTTGTCGCTGAAGTGCTGGCGTTCCTGAGCGGGCGTGTGGAGGCGGTGCGTGCCGCAGGTGTCGCAGCCGAACGCATCGTCGTTGACCCCGGCTTTGGCTTTGGCAAGACGCTGGAGCATAATCTCGAAATTCTGCGTCGGCTCGACCGTTTCGCTGCGACCGGCGCGGCAGTGCTGGCCGGCATCTCACGCAAGGCGATGCTCGGGGCCATCACCGGCCGCCGCGTCGGTGAACGTGTGCACGCCAGCGTTGCGGCCGCGCTGATTGCCGCGCAAAATGGCGCGCGGATTCTGCGCGTGCATGACGTTGCGGCGACGCGCGACGCGCTGGCCGTATTGAAGGCAGTCACAGGTGATGGTTTTCAAAATGACTCGTAAATATTTCGGCACGGACGGCATTCGCGGCAAGGTCGGAGATGCTCCGATTACGCCTGAGTTCGTATTGCGGCTTGGCTTTGCCGCCGGCCGAGTGCTGACGCGCACGGTCAAGGGCGCTGAGCGTCCGGCGGTGCTGATCGGCAAGGACACGCGGATTTCAGGCTACATGCTCGAATCGGCGCTGGAAGCCGGGCTGGCGGCGGCGGGTGTCGACGTGCTGCTGGTGGGGCCGATGCCGACGCCGGCGGTCGCGTATCTGACACGCGCGCTCAGATTGTCCGCCGGCATAGTGATCAGCGCCTCGCATAATCCGTATGACGACAACGGCATCAAGTTTTTTTCCGGCGCCGGCGCCAAGCTGCCGGACAAGGTCGAGGCAGCGATCGAAAGCGAGATGGAGCGGCCATTGCAATGCAGTAAGTCGATGCAGCTCGGCAAGGCGCGCCGCATCGACGACGCGGTCGGTCGTTATATCGAGTTCTGCAAGAGCACGTTTCCGGCGCATCTCGATTTGCGCGGCCTGCGTCTGGTGGTAGACAGCGCGCATGGCGCGACTTACCACATTGCCTCGCACGTATTTCACGAGCTTGGCGCCGATGTCATCGCGATCGGCAATCAACCCGATGGCTACAACATTAACGCGGCGTGCGGTGCGACATATCCGCAGACATTGCAGGGGGCCGTCAAAAAACATCGCGCCGCACTCGGTATAGCGCTCGACGGCGATGGCGACCGCTTGCTGATGGTCGATGCCGGCGGCGTGGTCTATGACGGCGACCAGTTGTTGTTCGTCATCGCAAGCCACCGCCAGCGCCGGCGCGGCCGGTTCAAGGGCGGTGTCGTCGGCACGCAGATGACCAACCTTGGCATGGAACATGCGCTGGCACACCTGAAGATTCCGTTTGCCCGTGCCAAAGTCGGTGACCGTTACGTGCTCGAGATGATGCAAGCCAGGGGCTGGGAACTCGGCGGCGAGAATTCGGGGCACATTATTTGTCTCGACCAGCACACCACCGGCGATGGCATCGTTTCGGCGCTGCAAGTGCTGGGTGCGCTGCGTGGGGATAAAATTTCGCTGCCCAAGGCTGCTGCTGCGGTCAAGCTTTACCCGCAAATATTAATCAACGTGGACACCGGTCGGCGTTTTGATTTCAATTCCGACCGCAATGTGAAACAGGTGGTCACCGAGGCGGTAGCTGCGCTTGACGGCAGCGGCCGTGTGCTGCTCAGGGCCTCGGGTACCGAGCCGGTGATTCGCGTGATGGTCGAGGGCAAGTCGCGCAGCGCGGTCAAGCGCTGGGCCAACGCGATTGCAAGCTCGGTGCGCAGGGCAGCAGCCTGATTTTCTCCCGGCTGGGAGCAGGCATGTTTTCGTGAAGAATAATTGTTTTCTTTCTCAAATCAAGGTGCTGGGTCACTGCGTCGGCGCTGATTGGCGTTGACCCTGCCCGCCCGCACCGGTAAAATCCTTCCGCTTTAGGCGCTTGAGTCGATGATGCGCGGCAGGCTGGTAGCGGGCAACTGGAAATCCCACGGTAACTTGGCCGCAAACCAGCGGTTGCTCGAAGGGGTGCGTGCCGCGGCGGGGGAACTGCGCGGCGTCGAATGCGCGGTTTGCGTGCCCTATCCCTACCTTTTCCAGACGCAGCAGTCGCTCTCGGGCGCAACCCTCGCCTGGGGCGGGCAGGATGTCAGCCAGTTTGGCGCGGGCGCATATACCGGCGCGGTTAGTGCAGCGATGCTGGTCGAGTTTGGCTGCCGCTACGTGATTGTCGGGCACTCCGAGCGCCGCGGCGTTTTTGGGGAAAGCGACGATGTGGTCGCCGCCAAGTTCGATGCGGCGATCAAGGCCGGACTGACGCCGATAGTGTGCGTTGGCGAAACCCTGCAGGAGCGTGAAGCCGGCGTCACTGAAACAGTGATCGGCAGGCAGCTCGACGCGGTGATCGACAGGAGCGGCGTAGACGCGCTGGCAGCCGCGGTTGTGGCCTATGAGCCGGTGTGGGCGATAGGCACCGGCAGGACCGCCACGCCCGAGCAGGCACAGGCGGTGCATGTGTATATCCGCAACCGCATTGCGGCGGGCGCCACCGCAGTGGCGGCAGAACTTAGGATCTTGTATGGCGGCAGCGTCAAGGCCGCAAATGCGGCGCAATTGTTCGCGATGCGCGATATCGACGGCGGCCTGATCGGCGGCGCATCGCTGGTGAGTGGCGAGTTCATTGCGATATGCCGCGCGGCCGCGCGCTAGTCTGATGAGGGGTTTATGGAAACATTGATATTGGTATTGCACGTGCTGACGGGGCTTTCCATTATCGGCCTGGTATTGCTGCAGCATGGCAAGGGCGCCGATATGGGTGCCGCGTTCGGCGGCGGCGCCTCGGGCAGCCTGTTCGGAGCCACCGGTTCCGCCAATTTCCTGAGCCGAATCACGGCGGGCATGGCGACGGTATTTTTCATCACCAGCCTGGGGTTGACGTGGTATTCGACGCACAATACGGGAGACAAGGGCGTAATGGCGACTCAGCCGGCGTCTCAGCAAACGCCAGCACCGGCAACGACAACGACGACGACAACGACCCCGGTACCCGTGCCCGCATCGGAGCCGCCGGCGGCGGACCCGAACTCGAAAGTGAAGGACATACCGAAGTAAGGGAAGAGAGTTTTCATGCCGACGTGGTGGAATTGGTAGACACGCCGTCTTGAGGGGGCGGTGGCGAAAGCCGTGAGAGTTCGAGTCTCTCCGTCGGCACCAGCGGGGCCGAAGAAAGTTTGACCTGGATCAAGCTTTCGCGTCCAGCGAATCAGCACAATGAGGTACCGTGAGAGTTGAACTATATGACGTGAGTCGGTCCAACTGCCGCAGCAGGGCGTTACCGGTACCGCACCACGAATCCTGATGCCAGACAATTATTTTCCCGTACTGCTTTTTATCCTGGTCGGCGGCGCGGTCGGGGTTATGCCCATCATGCTGGGCAGCGGCCTGAGCCGCTTGCTCGGCGTGCACCGGCCCGACAGCGAGAAGCTTTCGCCCTACGAGTGCGGGTTCGAGGCGTTCGAGGACGCGCGCATGAAATTCGACGTGCGCTACTATCTGGTCGCTATCCTGTTCATAATATTCGACCTCGAGATCGCTTTTCTGTTTCCGTGGGCGATTGTGCTGCAGGAGATCGGGCTGTTCGGACTGCTGGCGATGGTGGTATTTCTCGCCATTCTGGTAGTGGGTTTCATCTACGAATGGAAGAAGGGTGCACTCGAATGGGACTAGCGATTTGATCATGGTGCCTCCGCCCCCACTCAGCCTGCGCGAAGATTTGCGTGAACAGCGTTTCCAGACCGTCTGGACGCAGGATTTGAATCAGGTCTTTGCGGACGTTGCTCCGTACTACGACCGCGCAAACAACGTGGCAAGCCTCGGACTGTGGAACTGGATACTGGAAGGTTTCATGTCGACCGTCGAGGTGCGGCCGGGCCTGCGAGTACTCGATGTATGCGCCGGTACCAATGCCGTCGGTATCGCGCTCCTGGAGCGAGAGCCGACGCTCGAAGTGCAGGCAATCGATCGCAGCGCCGCGATGCAGGCAGTCGGCCGCGAGCGCTCCGAGGCGAGAGGTTTTCGCATCGAAAGCGTGATTGGCGACGTCCACCGCCTTCCTTTTCCCGACGGCCACTTCGACATGGTCACCCTCCAGTGGGCGACGCGGCACCTGCGAGTCAGGCGGGTTTTCGAGGAAATCCGCCGCGTGCTCAAGCCGGGCGGGCGTTTCCATCACTGCGATATGCTGCGGCCGGCCAATCGATTCGTCGAAAAAACCTATTACGCTTACTTGCGGTCGTGTCTGGCGGTCACGGGTTTACTGTTCCGCAGCGGCGCGCCTGCGCTGAAGTGCAAAAAGTATTTCATCAATGCACTTGAAATGTTTTATTCGGCTGACGAGTTATCGATAGTGTTGCGCGAAGCAGGTTACCGCGACGTCGCGGCGAAGACGTTGTTTTCCGGCATGATCGGATTTCACCGCGCCACCAGGCCGTGGTCCGACTGAGGACCGGTATTCGGAGGCGATTCCGGGCGGGTCGTGTAGGGTTCACATGGATCATACGCGCGCGCTGGCCGCGGTGAACAGAAGGATACTCGCGGCGTTCAGCCGGCGCACCCTCGAGGCGCTGCGTTCCGCGCTGCCGATGGTGCGTCTGGTGCTGTCTCACCTCGAGCCGTTGCTTGCGATGAATGTGGCGAAGGAGGCGCAAAAGGACGCGCTCGTGATCCGCTACGGCGCCGATGCGCTCGGCACCGGGTCAGTGCCCGGGCGTGGCGCCGTGCAATGGCTGTTCGACGAGACCAAACGCATCGATCGGGAGTTCATCGATCGTATCGGCGCATTTCCGGTCCGCATAGTGGTCCGCTATGAAGAGGTGGCGCCGGCCCGCATGCGGCGCATCGAGCACCTGTTGTCCGGCGCCTACCGCATTCTCGGCGCGTGGCAGACGGTGAGTGGAATGCGCGCCGCCCTGCGGGCGTCGTATACCCGACCGGAATTCGAGCACGAACTGCACGATATGCTGAAGTTCTATGCGCTCGAAACCAATGCCCTCAACCATTCCGTGCGCCTGCCAGCGTTAATTGCGCCGTTGCGAGAGCGACTCGCACGCGGCCTGTATAGCGCGATGAACGCGGTGGCAGCGCAGCTTGCGAGTGACGTGTCGCGCCTCGTTTATGTTGGTGGCCCGCGCGAGCAGCGGAGGAATTGTGGCGGCTTGCGCGAAAATTGATTCGCGTGCTGTTCACGGCGGCATCCGCAGGTACGAAGCGAGGGCTGGTTGCGGCGCCGGGATATTGCGCAAGCGTTTGATCCAGCGCAAGGTTCCGCGTTGACCTCAGGTGCTGCGGGATTTAAAATCCATGGAGTTTGCCCGCTGGCAAGTCAAGAAACCGCATTACTTTTCCGCGAGTGCCAAAACTGAACGACGGTGGTGGATTTGCGTCTGATTCGATCATGGTTATTTTCCATCCCCTTGTTGTAATCAGGGTCTGCGTAAGGGTAAAACGTGGCATGGAAATGGCAGCGAAATGAACCGCGGGGAGCGCTATGGGCGCCAATGACGACCGACTGACGCAAAACGGCTTTATCACCACCACGCTCGATACGGTCGTCAACTGGACGCGCACCGGTTCGCTGTGGCCGATGACATTCGGACTCGCGTGCTGCGCGATCGAGATGATGCACACGGGCGCGTCGCGCTATGACCTCGACCGTTTCGGCATCGTGTTCCGTCCGAGTCCGCGCCAGTCGGATGTGATGATCATCGCCGGCACGCTGTGCAACAAGATGGCGCCGGCGCTGCGCAAGGTTTATGACCAGATGGCCGAACCGCGCTGGGTGATCTCGATGGGTTCATGCGCCAATGGCGGCGGTTATTACCACTATTCGTATTCGGTCGTGCGCGGCTGCGACCGCATCGTGCCGGTCGATATCTACGTGCCGGGTTGTCCGCCGACTGCGGAAGCGCTGCTCTACGGCATCATCCAGCTGCAGAACAAAATCAAAAGAACGAACACGATTGCGCGATAAATGACGTTACGCACCGCAGCTCTCGCCGATAGCGTCAAAGCCGCGCTCGGCGGCAGGATAGTCAGCATCACGCAGGCGCTGGGTGAGATCACGCTGGTGGTGGGAGCCGAAGACCTGGTCGAGGCCATGACCGCGTTGCGCGATCGCCCCGAGTTGCGCTTCGAGCAGTTGATCGACCTGTGCGGCGTCGACTACGGCAGCTATGGCAAAGCCGCGTGGGATGGAGCGATTGCGACTGGCGGCGCGCCGTCGGAAGGCGCAGCGCGTTTTGCCGTCGTCTACCACCTGCTGTCGCTCGCCAATAACTGGCGTTTGCGGGTGCGCACGTTTGCCGCCGATGCCGAATTTCCGGTCATCGAATCCGTCATCAGCGTCTGGTCTTCTGCGAACTGGTTCGAGCGCGAGGCATTCGATCTTTACGGCATTATTTTCACCGGCCACCCGGATCTGCGCCGCATCCTGACCGACTACGGTTTCATTGGCCATCCGTTTCGCAAGGATTTCCCGATTTCCGGCAATGTCGAAATGCGCTATGACCCCGACCAGAAGCGCGTGATCTACCAGCCGGTCACGATCGAGCCGCGTGAAATCGTGCCGCGCATCGTGCGCGAGGAAAACTATGCGGATAGCGAAGGCTTCCGCAAGGGATAACGGGGTTTGCATGGCTGAAATTCGAAACTACACCATGAACTTTGGCCCCCAGCACCCGGCCGCCCACGGCGTGCTGCGGCTGGTGCTGGAACTCGACGGCGAAGTAATCGAGCGCGCCGACCCGCACATCGGATTGCTGCACCGCGCCACCGAGAAACTTGCCGAGCACAGGACCTACATCCAGACGGTGCCGTACATGGACCGGCTCGACTACACCACCATGATATGCAACGAGCATGCCTACGTCCTGGCGATTGAAAAACTGCTCGGCATCGAGGTACCGGTCCGTGCCCAGTACATACGCGTGCTGTTCGACGAGATTACGCGGGTGCTGTCGCACCTGTTCGCGCTCGGCGCTCATGGTCTTGATCTCGGGGCGATGACGGTATTTCTCTACTGTTTTCGCGAACGCGAGGATCTGGTCGACGTTTACGAAGCGGTCACCGGGGCGCGCATGCACGCGGCCTACTACCGGCCGGGCGGAGTCTACCGCGATCTGCCGGACACCATGCCGCAGTACCAGGCGTCGAAAATCCACAACCAGCGCGCGATCGACGATATGAATCGAAACCGGCGGGGGTCGGTGCTCGATTTCATCGAGGACTTCACCGAGCGTTTTCCCAAATGTGTGGACGATTATGAGACGCTGCTCACCGAGAACCGCATCTGGAAGCAGCGCACCGTGGGCATCGGCGTGGTTTCACCGGAGCGTGCGCTCGCGCTCGGGTTCACCGGCCCCATGCTGCGCGGTTCGGGCGTCGAATGGGATCTGCGCAAGAAGCAGCCCTACGAAGTCTACGACCAGCTCGATTTCGACATCCCGGTCGGCGTGAACGGCGACTGCTACGACCGTTACCTGGTGCGCATCGAGGAAATGCGGCAATCGAACCGCATCATCAGGCAGTGCGTGAACTGGCTGCGCAAAAACCCGGGGCCGGTGATCATCGATGATCACAAGATCGCTCCACCTTCACGGGTTGCGATGAAACAGAACATGGAAGAACTGATCCACCACTTCAAGCTGTTCACCGAGGGCATGCATGTACCGGAGGGCGAGGCTTACGCCGCGGTGGAGCATCCCAAGGGCGAGTTCGGGATTTATCTTGTCTCCGACGGCGCCAACAAGCCCTACCGGATGAAGATCCGCTCGCCGAGCTTTACTCATCTTTCCGCCATGGACGAGATGGTGCGCGGCCACATGATCGCGGACGCGGTAGCGATCATCGGCACCATGGAGATCGTTTTCGGGGAGATTGACCGGTGAATGCGCCGCTGGTTTTGAGTCCGGACGCGCTCGCCAGAATCGACGCTGCGATCAAAAAATATCCGGCCGACCAGAAACAATCGGCGGTGATGGCGGCGCTGACCATCGCGCAGGACGAGCACGGCTGGTTGTCGACGGCGACCATGGATTTCGTCGCGCGCTATCTGGGCATGCCGCCGATTGCGGTCTACGAAGTCGCGAGCTTCTATGCCATGTATGACGTGCAGCCGGTCGGCAGGTGCAAGCTCGCGATCTGCACCAACCTGCCGTGCGCGCTGCAGGGCGCAACCGTTGCCGCCGAGCACCTGAAGCAAAAGCTCGGAATAGGGTTTGGCGAAACCACGGCCGACGGCGCATTTACGCTGAAGGAGGCCGAATGCCTGGGGGCGTGCGGGGATGCGCCGGTAATGCTGGTCAACAACAAGCGCATGGCGTGCGCGATGACAACCGACAAACTCGACCAACTGCTCGGGGAGTTCAAGTAATGGGCCTGCCGGTTCCTCCGTTCGCGACCGACCTGTTCGGGCCCGATGCCGTAATCATGAAAGGCATCAACGGGCTCAACTGGCGGCTCAGCGATTACGAAGCGCGCGGCGGCTACGCGGCATTGAAGAAAATCCTTGCCGGAAAGATCGCGCCCGAGCAGGTGATTGCCGAGGTCAAGAAGTCGGCGCTGCGCGGCCGCGGCGGCGCGGGGTTTCCAACCGGCCTCAAGTGGAGCTTCATGCCGCGCAACTACGACGGCGCCAAGTATCTGGTGTGTAATTCCGACGAGGGCGAGCCGGGCACGTTCAAGGACCGCGACATCATGCGCTACAACCCGCATAGCGTGATCGAGGGCATGGCGATCGCCGCCTATGCCACCGGCGTCGCAGTCGGCTATAACTACGTCCACGGCGAGATCTGGGACGTATTCGAGCGCATGGAAGAGGCGCTCGCCGAAGCGCGCGCCGCGGGTTATATCGGGGAAAACATTCTCGGATCGGGGTTCGGCTTCCAGCTCTACAACCATCATGGCTGGGGCGCTTACATCTGTGGTGAGGAAACGGCATTGCTCGAATCGCTCGAGGGCAAGAAGGGAATGCCGCGCTTCAAACCGCCGTTTCCGGCGAGCTACGGCCTCTACGGCAAGCCAACCACGATCAACAACACCGAGACCTTCGCGGCAGTGCCGTGGATCATCAACCACGGTGGCGAGGCGTTCCTCAACCTCGGCAGGCCCAACAACGGCGGCACCAAGATTTTTTCGGTGTCGGGCGACATCAGCCGCCCCGGCAATTACGAAGTCCCGCTCGGCACGCCTTTCGCGAAACTGCTCGACATGGCGGGTGGCATGCGCGACGGCAGGAAGCTCAAGGCCGTGATCCCCGGCGGCTCTTCGATGCCGGTGCTGCCGGCGGACATCATGATGGCGACCGATATGGACTTCGATTCGGTCGCCAAGGCCGGCTCGATGCTCGGCTCGGGCGCCGTTATCGTGATGGACGAGACGCGCTGCATGGTCAAATGCCTGCTGCGGCTTGCGTATTTTTACTATGAGGAATCGTGCGGCCAGTGCACTCCGTGCCGCGAGGGCACCGGCTGGCTGTATCGCATGGTGGATCGCATCGAGCACGGCAAGGGCAGGTCCGAAGACCTCGATTTGCTCAATGACGTCGCCGACAATATCCAGGGCCGCACCATCTGCGCGCTCGGCGATGCGGCGGCAATGCCGGTGCGCGCGTTCATCAAGCAGGGCCATCGCCGCGCAGAAGGGCGTGATGGAATTCCTGCTGATCAACCACCCGCTCGACTGCCCGATTTGCGACCAGGGTGGCGAGTGCCAGCTGCAGGACCTCGCGGTCGGCTATGGTGCGAGCGGGTCGCGCTATACCGAGATGAAGCGCGTCGTCAACAATAAGGAGCTGGGGCCGCTGATCTCGACCGACATGACGCGCTGCATTCACTGCACGCGCTGCGTGCGCTTCGGCCAGGAGATTGCCGGCATCATGGAGCTCGGCATGATAGGCCGCGGCGAGCACGCCGAAATCATCGCCTTCGTCGGCAAAACCGTCGACTCCGAGCTGTCCGGCAACATGATAGACCTGTGCCCGGTCGGCGCACTGACCTCGAAGCCGTTCCGCTACTCGGCGCGCACCTGGGAGTTGACGCGCCGCCCATCGGTAAGCCCGCATTGCGGCCTGGGCTCCAACCTGACGTTGCAGGTCAAGCAGAACCGCGTAATGCGGGCGTTGCCGCGCGAAAACGAGGACATCAACGAATGCTGGCTCTCCGACAAGGACCGCTTTTCCTATGAGGGGCTGAACTCCGCCTCGCGGCTTACGAAGCCGTTGATCCGGCGCGACGGCGCATGGCAGGAGGTCGAATGGCGGATAGCACTCGAGTTCGTCGCCGCGGAATTGCAGCGGGTCCGTGCCGCGCACGGGGCCGATTGCGTCGGAATGCTGGCGACGCCGCATCAAACGCTGGAAGAGCTTTATTTGCTGGGCAAGCTTGCCCGCGGCTTTGCCGGCGGCAACGTCGACTTTCGATTGCGCTGCTCCGATTTTGCCGCCGACGCGCTATCCACTGGGGTCAATTGGCTGGGTTTGAAGATCGCGAACATCCCGCAGCTCGACCGCGTGCTGGTGATCGGCAGCACGCTCGCCAAGGATCATCCGCTGCTCGCGCACCGGCTGCGCCAGGCGGCGAAGAAACAACTTCAGGTCAATCTCATCAACCCGGTCGACGACGACCTGCTGATGCGCATTGCGAATAAACTGATCGTCGCACCGTCGCGGCTGGTCCTCGCGCTGGCGCAGGTCACGATGGCGGCGGCGCAGGCGAAGAATGTCGCATTGCCGGCGGAACTGCAGGCGGCGATTGCGGGCGTGGCCGTGGATGACGCCGCCAAACGCATAGCCGACAGCCTGTTGTCCGGGTCGCGCTGTCGCCGTACCAGCATCATGCGCTTGATTATGCGCACGCACTGCTGCCGATCGCACCGTTTACCGAAACCTCGGGTACGTTTGTCAGCACCGAGGGCAGGGTGCAGAGCTTCGCGGGCGTAGTGCAACCGCTGGCGGAGACGCGCCCCGCGTGGAAAGTGCTGCGCGTGCTCGGCAATCTGCTCGGCATCACGGGTTTCGATTACGACAGCAGCGAAGCGGTGCTCAAAGATGCGCTCGGCAGCGATGATGTTGCCGCGCGGCTGAATAACCGGCTGCAGAATTTCGCGGTCGAAAGGCCCGGCGCCGGCGCGGCAGGAATCGAGCGCATCGGCGAAGTGCCGGCTTACCAGGCTGACGCGATCGTGCGCCGCGCCGCGTCGTTACAGCAGACGCGTGATGCCGCCGCGCCGGTGGCGGCAATGAACGGCGAGCTGTTAAGCCGGCTCGGGCTGCGCGACGGCGACCAGGTGAAAATAACGCAGGGTGGCGGCACGGCGGTTTTGAGCGCGGCGCGCGACGAGAAATTACCCGCGAACTGTGTCCGCGTGGCGGCGGGACATCCACTGACCGCCGCGCTCGGTGGCATGGTCGGGGCCATCACCGTCGAGCGTGTTGCCCAACTGCAGAAAGCGGCGGTTTAGGGTATGGAATACCTGCAACAACTGTTTGGACCGACCTGGCCGGCGGTATGGACGCTTGCGAAAATCGTCGCGATCGTCGCGCCGCTGATGCTCGCGGTGGCTTATCTCACGCTGTGGGAACGCAAGCTGATCGGCTGGATCCAGGTGCGCATCGGACCCAACCGTGTCGGCCCGCTCGGTCTGCTGCAGCCGATCGCCGACGGCCTCAAGCTGCTGGTCAAAGAAATCATCATACCGACGGGCGCCAATAAATTCCTGTTTGTGCTGGCTCCGGTCATGGCGATCATGCCGGCGCTTGCGGCATGGGCGGTGGTGCCGTTCAGCCCCGAACTGGTGCTCGCCAACGTTGACGCCGGCCTGCTCTACGTCATGGCGATCACTTCGATGAGCGTCTACGGCATCATCATCGCCGGCTGGGCGTCGAACTCGAAATACGCGTTTCTCGGCAGCCTGCGGTCGGGGGCGCAGATGGTATCGTACGAGATCGCCATGGGTTTCGCGCTGGTCGGCGTGCTGATGGCGGCGCAGAGCCTCAACCTGTCCGATATCGTCCACGGCCAGCGCGGGAATTTCGGCGTGCTCAACTGGTATTTGATCCCGCTGTTCCCGTTTTTCCTGGTGTACCTGATTGCCGGTGTCGCGGAGACCAACCGTGCGCCGTTCGATGTCGCCGAGGGCGAATCGGAAATCGTCGCCGGCTTTCACGTCGAATACTCGGGCATGGCGTTCGCGGTGTTCTTCCTTGCCGAATACGCGAACATGATACTGGTGTCGACTCTGTGCGCCATCATGTTCCTCGGCGGCTGGTTGTCGCCGGTTCCCGCGGTGTTTGCCGACGCCATCGGGTTACCGTGGCTTGCTGCGGGGAATTTCGGCTGGCTGTTCCTGAAGTTTTTCCTGGTGGTGTCGAGTTTCCTGTGGTTCCGCGCCACTTTCCCGCGCTACCGCTACGATCAGATCATGCGGCTAGGCTGGAAGGTATTTATTCCGCTCACCATAGTCTGGATCGTGGTTCTCGGAATCTGGATGCAGACGCCGCTGTGGGTGTGGTGGCCGGAGGCGAGGCTGTAATGATCACCCGCATGCGCGATTTCTTCCGTACCTTTTTGCTCTTTGAGCTGCTGCAGGGCATGATGCTGACCGGGCGGCACCTGTTCGCGCGCAAGATCACGGTGCAGTTTCCCGAGGAAAAAACGCCGCAGTCGCCGCGATTCCGCGGCCTGCATGCGCTGCGCCGCTACCCGAACGGCGAGGAACGCTGCATCGCGTGCAAGCTGTGCGAAGCGGTGTGCCCGGCGCTTGCGATTACGATCGAGTCCGAACAGCGCGACGACGGCACGCGCCGCACCACTCGCTACGACATCGACCTTACCAAGTGCATCTATTGCGGTTATTGCGAGGAGTCGTGCCCGGTGGATTCGATCGTCGAGACGCGCATTCTCGAGTATCACGGTGAACAGCGCGGCGACCTGATCTACACCAAACCGATGCTGCTCGCAATCGGTGACCGCTACGAAGAGCAGATTGCGAAAGACCGCGCGGACGATGCCGAATATCGTTAAGGTGTGACGAAAAATATTTGACATGACTTCTTTCATTTTTTACGCTTTTTCGGCTGTCCTGATGTTCGCTGCAATCGGCGTCATCACTGCGCGCAATCCCGTGCATTCGGCATTGCTGCTGGTGCTGGCATTTTTTACCTCAGCCGGACTCTGGCTGCTGCTGCACGCCGAATTTCTCGCCATCGTGCTGGTACTGGTTTACGTCGGCGCGGTGATGGTGCTGTTCCTGTTCGTGGTGATGATGCTCGACATCAACCTGGCGCGGCTGCGTGAGGGCTTCTGGAGCCACCTGCCGCTGGGGGGGGTGGTTGCGGCGCTGCTGGTCGCGGAGATGGGGCTGATATTGCTCGGGAATTACGGCGGGGAGATCGAAGCGCCGGAGCCGGCCGGCCTCTACGCCGATGGCAGCAACACGCGCGCGCTGGGCCGGCTGTTGTATACGGAATACGTGTACGCGTTTGAAATTGCCGCCGTAATCCTGCTGGTCGCGATCGTCGCGGCGATCGCGCTGACGCTGCGCCACCGCAAGACTACCAAGTATCAGGAACCGGCGCGGCAGGTCGACGTGCGCCGGCAGGACCGCGTTCGCATCGTATCGATGAAGTCGGAGAAGCGTGAAGACTGAAGCGGAACAAGGGGGTTGATTGATTTCACTGTCGCATTACCTGGTGCTGGGATCGATGCTGTTTGCGGTCGGCGTGATCGGGATTTTCCTGAACCGCAGGAACGTGATCATTTTGTTGATGGCCATTGAACTGATGCTGCTCGCCGTCAACATGAATTTTATCGCGTTCTCGCGCTACCTCGACGATCCGGCCGGTCAGATTTTCGTGTTCTTCATCCTGACGGTTGCTGCAGCCGAGTCGGCGATCGGGCTTGCAATACTGGTGGTGCTGTTCCGCAACCTGAAGACCATCGATGTCGAGGACCTTGATAGTCTCAAGGGGTGAAAGAGTGAAGGGATTGAACCAGTGAACGGTGAATGCGTGAAGGGTGAAGGGCAAATCCGATTCTCCCTTTCCCCCGTGACCGGGGGAGAACCAGCGCAGCGAGCGAGGGGACTGGGCCGGGGAGAGGGGGCGCACCCTTCACCCTTCACCCTTCACCCTTCACGCCTTCACGGGTAATTATGATGACAATGCAAACACTCTATCTGATCGTCCCGCTGGCGCCTCTCATCGGCGCTTTGGTGTCGGGCCTGCTTTGCCTGAAAATCAGCAACCGCGCCGCGCATTCGGTGACCATAATCGGCATGGTCGTGTCGACCCTGGGGGCGGCGGCCGTGTTTTACGACGTGTGGCAGGGCCATACCTACAACGGCACGGTATACACCTGGCTCGCCAGCGGCGCGACCCAATTCGAAATCGGGTTTCTTATCGACCGCCTGTCGGCGCTCATGATGCTGGTGGTCAGCTTCGTGTCGCTGATGGTGCACGTCTACACCATCGGCTACATGGCGGAAGATCCGGGCTACAACCGGTTCTTCAGCTACATCTCGCTGTTCACGTTTGCAATGCTGATGCTGGTGATGTCGAACAACTTCCTGCAGCTGTTTTTCGGCTGGGAGGCGGTGGGGCTGGTGTCGTACCTGCTGATCGGCTTCTGGTATACGCGGCCGACCGCGATCTACGCCAATCTCAAGGCGTTCCTCGTCAATCGCGTCGGCGATTTCGGCTTCCTGCTCGGTATCGCGTTGGTGCTGATGTACTTCGGCACGCTCGACTACGCGACGGTGTTTGCCGGCGCCGGTACGCTTGCCGCCAACACGATCGAAATCTTTCCGGGCCATGCGTGGTCGCTGATGACGGTCATCTGCATCCTGCTGTTCGTGGGCGCGATGGGCAAGTCGGCGCAGTTCCCGCTGCACGTGTGGCTGCCCGATTCGATGGAAGGCCCGACGCCGATCTCGGCGCTGATCCACGCTGCCACCATGGTAACCGCCGGCATTTTCATGGTGGCACGCATGTCGCCGCTGTTCGAGCTCTCGGATGCCGCGCTGTCGTTCGTGCTCGTCATTGGCGCGATCACCGCTTTTTTCATGGCGCTGATCGCGATGACGCAGTACGACATCAAGCGCGTAATCGCCTACTCCACGCTGTCGCAGCTTGGCTTCATGACCATGGCACTCGGCGCGTCGGCGTACTCGGTCGCGATGTTTCATCTGATGACTCACGCGTTCTTCAAGGCAGTGCTGTTTCTCGGCGCGGGCTCGGTGATCATCGCGCTTCATCACGAGCAGGACATGCGCAAGATGGGCGGGTTGCGCAAATTCATGCCGATCACCTACCTGACGGTGCTGATTGGCGCATGGGCGAACTCGGGGCTGCCGCCGTTCGCCGGTTTCTTCTCCAAGGACACGATCGTCGAGGCGGTGCATGCTGCTTATGTGGCGGGCGTTCCGGGCGCCTTGTTCGCCTACCTTGCGGCGCTGGGAGCGGTTGCGGCCGGCGGCTATTACTCGTTCCGGCTGGTGTTTTTCGCGTTCCACGGCAAGCAGCGTTTTGATGCGCACGGCCACGTGCACGAGACCCCCGCCGTGGTCACAGCGCCACTGATCCTGCTCGCCATCCCTTCGATCAGCGCCGGCTGGGTGATCGGCGATGTCGTGTACGGCAATTACTTCGGCGGCTCGATAACCATCGCTGCCGTGCATCCTGCGATGGCTGAACTGACCGGTAACTTCCACGGTGTGGTGCCTATGATGCTGCACGCGGTTTCCACCTTGCCGTTCTGGCTGGCGCTTTCGGGCGCCGCAGGCGCGTGGTATTTATACATTGTGCGTCCCGACCTGCCGGTGGTGCTGCGCGGCAAAGCGCGCGTTCTCATCACCATCCTCGATGAGAAATACGGCTTCGACCGGTTCAACGACTGGTTCTTCGCCGGCGGAGCGCGACTGCTTGGCACCAGCCTGTGGCAGCGCGGTGACGTCGGGGTGATTGACGACTTTTTCGTCAATGGCTCGGCGCGCGTGATCGGCTGGACGGCGGCCGTGATTCGTCAAGTTCAGTCCGGCTACATTTACCACTACGCATTTGCGATGATCATCGGCTTGCTGCTGATGCTGTCGATCCTGCTGGTGTGGCCGCGATGACACCCGCATCCCAACGTTCCGGGCGGTCATGAGCTTTCCGATCCTGAGCGTGGTCATCTGGCTGCCGGTCGCGGCCGGCCTGCTGGTGCTGGCGATAGGTGATCGCCGGGTACACGCTGCGCGCGTAACGGCGCTCATCGGTGCGATTGCCAGCCTCGGGGCGGCGTTGCCGCTGTGGATCCATTTCGACCGGCTCGCGGGCGGTTTCCAGTTCATCGAATTCGCGCCGTGGATTGCTGCTTTCAACGTCAACTACCATCTCGGCATCGACGGCATGTCGCTGCTGCTGATCCTGCTCAATTGCATCACCACCGTGCTGGTGGTGGTCGCGGGGTGGGAGGTGATCCAGAGCCGCGTCTCACAGTACCTGGCGGCGTTTTTGATCCTCTCCGGGCTGATGAACGGCGTGTTCTGCGCGCTCGACGCACTGCTGTTCTACGTGTTTTTCGAGGCCACGCTGATCCCGATGTTTATCGTGATCGGCGTGTGGGGCGGGCCGAACCGCGTCTACGCGGCGGTAAAGTTCTTTCTCTATACGCTGGCGGGCTCGCTGCTGTCGCTCGTCGCCCTGATTTACCTGTACAGCGTCACGGGCGGCAGTTTTTCGCTGCTCGACTTCTACCAGCAGCCGCTGCCACTGGCAGTCCAGATCCTGATTTTCTTCGCATTCATGCTGGCGTTCGCGGTCAAGGTGCCGATGTGGCCGGTACACACCTGGCTGCCGGATGCCCACGTTGAGGCGCCGACCGGCGGATCGGTGGTATTGGCGGCGATCATGCTCAAACTCGGAGGCTACGGTTTCCTGCGCCTGTCGCTGCCGATCGTGCCGGATGCCAGCCATGCGATGTCCGGGTTCGTGATTGCATTGTCGCTGATCGCGGTCGTCTACATCGGGCTGGTTGCGCTGGTGCAGACTGACATGAAGAAGCTGATTGCCTATTCGTCGGTTTCGCACATGGGTTTCGTGACGCTTGGAATTTTTATCTTCAGCGTGCAGGGCATTGAAGGCGCGATTCTGCAGATGATATCCCACGGTTTTGTGTCGGGCGCGCTGTTCCTGTGCGTCGGCGTAATGTACGACCGCATGCATTCGCGCCAGATCGCCGATTACGGTGGCGTGGTCAACCGGATGCCGGTATTCGCGGCATTGTTCATGCTCTTTGCCATGGCAAATGCGGGACTGCCCGGGACCAGCGGTTTCGTCGGCGAATGGCTGGTGATCCTGGCTTCGATGAAAGTCAATTTCTGGTATGCCGCGCTGGCCGGATCGACGTTGATTTTCGGCGCGGCCTACACGCTGTGGATGTATAAACGAGTCATATTCGGCGCGGTCGCCAATCCGCAGGTCGAAAAGCTTGTTGACCTCAACACGCGCGAGATGATCGTGCTTGGAATACTCGCGCTCGCCGTGCTTGCAATGGGTTTGTACCCGGCGCCGCTCGGCGAGGTTCTGCACGAATCGGTAAACGAGATTCTCAGGCTCGCCGCGCCGGGCCGCAAACTTCCGATCGGAATGTAGTCATGTCGTTCATCATGCCGCTTGCTCCTGCCTATGCCGAGGTCTTCCTGCTCTGCATGGTGTGCGCGATCCTGCTCATCGACCTGTTCCTGAGTGAGGCGCGGCGCGGCGTCACCTACGTGCTGACGCTGGCGACGCTGGCCGGCTGCTTCCTGATCACCGGTTATGCCGATCCCGGGCGCGAGCCGTATACCTTCAGCGGCATGTTCGTGGCCGATCCGATGGCGAACGTGCTCAAGCTCGGCATCTACATTGCGGTCGCGATGATGCTGGTGTATTCGCAGTCCTATATCCGTGCGCGCGGCATGTTTTGCGGAGAGTTTTTCGTGCTGACGCTCACGGCGATGCTCGGCATGATGGTGCTGGTGTCGGCCAACCATCTTCTGACACTGTATCTCGGACTCGAGTTGCTGAGCCTCTCGCTCTACGCCATGGTCGCGCTGCAGCGCGATTCGGCGGTCGCAACCGAGGCAGCGATGAAGTATTTCGTTCTGGGCGCGCTTGCCTCGGGCATGCTGCTCTACGGCATGTCGATGCTCTACGGTGCGACCGGCAGCCTCGAACTCACCCGCATGGCCGCGGTGATCGATAGCGGCGCCGCGAACGGCACGATACTGGTATTTGCGCTGGTGTTCATCGTCGCCGGCCTCGGTTTCAAGCTCGGCGCCGTGCCGTTTCACATGTGGGTGCCCGACGTCTACCATGGCGCACCGACCGCGGTGACGCTTTTGATCGGCTCCGCGCCCAAGCTCGCCGCGTTCGCATTCATGATGCGCATCCTGGTTTCCGGCCTCGGCGCGGATTATCTGGTCGCGCAATGGCAGTGGATGCTGATTCTCATGGCGGTCGCGTCGCTCGCGATCGGCAATGTGGCCGCGATTGCGCAGACCAACCTGAAGCGCATGCTCGCCTATTCCACCATTTCGCACATGGGTTTCCTGCTGCTCGGCGTGCTGAGCGGGAGCAACGATGGCTACGCCGCGGCGATGTTCTACGTGGTGGTTTACGTGCTGATGAATCTCGGCACGTTCGGCATGATACTGCTGCTTTCGCGCACCGGATTCGAGGCTGACAATCTCGACGACTTCAAGGGGCTCAATCAACGCAGCCCATGGTATGCGGCGGTGATGCTGATGCTGATGTTCTCGATGGCGGGAGTCCCGCCCATGGTCGGTTTTTACGCCAAGCTGTCAGTGCTGTGGACGGTGATTGAAGCGGGCCATCTCTGGCTTGCCGTGGTGGCGGTGCTGTTTTCGCTGATCGGAGCATTCTATTACCTGCGCATCGTCAAGCTCATGTATTTCGATGCGCCGCAGGATCAATCGCCGATCGCGCCGCGCGCCAGTATGCATTGGGTATTGAGCCTGAACGGCATTGCCATGCTGGTGTTCGGCATCCTGCCCGGCCCGCTGTTGACGCTGTGCGAATATTCGATTGCGCTGTCGCTGCGTTGAAAAAATGCAATCGTGACCGGTAAACAACCTCCTGACTTCAGCGAAAAACGGCTCACCACCCGGTTGGTCTACGACGGCCAACTGCTCAAGGTGCGCGAGGACACTGTGCTGCAGCCGGGCGGCCGGACTGCGCGCCGTGAGTGGGTTCAGCATCCGGGTGCGGTGGTCATGATTCCAATGCTCGATGACCAGACGGTGTTGCTGGAACGGCAGTACCGCTACCCGTTGCAGCGGCATTTTTACGAGCTTCCCGCCGGCAAGATAGAGTCCGGCGAGGATCCGCTGGCGACTGCGAAGCGCGAGCTGATCGAGGAGTGCGGATATGAGGCGCGCGACTGGCGGCATCTGACGACGCTACACCCCTGCATAGGCTATTCCGACGAACGCATCGAGCTTTACCTCGT